>Ga0187889_10000434_pt1 | contig 50747 bp, 43 predicted proteins | sample June2016WEW_7_10_2_FD_132992 | JGI IMG/M metagenome (GOLD analysis project Ga0187889, IMG submission 132992) | Peatland microbial communities from SPRUCE experiment site at the Marcell Experimental Forest, Minnesota, USA - June2016WEW_7_100 | ecosystem: Environmental > Terrestrial > Soil >... | reverse complement strand
TATGGCGAGGAGGAGTTGCAGCGTCTGGCCCTGGCCGCCTGCCTGCACGATGTCGGCATGACGAGCGTCCCCCGGCGCATCCTGGAGAAGCCCGGGGCTCTCACCCCCGAGGAACTCGCCCTCGTCCGCCAGCACCCCGAGCAAGGCTTCCGGATGTTGCAGGCCCTCGGCCCGGAGTTCGAGTGGGTGGCCATCGTCGCGCGGCATGAGCACGAGCGCGAGGACGGCAGCGGCTATCCCCAGGGCCTCAAGGGCGATCAGATCCACGAGTACGCCAAGATCGTCGGCGTGGCCGACGCGTACGAGGCCGTGACGCATGCGCGACCGTACCAGAAGATCCGCGTCCCCCTGGATGCCGTGAAAGACATCGTCACCACGAACCGCCATATGTTCCCAACCCGAATCTTGAAGGGCCTGATCCAGGGGTTGTCCACGTTCCCGGTGGGCAGCCTCGTTCGGTTGAACTCCAAAGAGATCGTTCGGGTCGTGGCCACGAATCCGGCGTTCCCCATGCGGCCAGTGGTCGAGATCATCGCAGGACCCAGGGGAGAACGGCTGGCATCGCCGCGCCGGGTGGACCTGGCGCAGAATAGCCTTGTGTACATCACGGAGTCGGCTACCCACGACGTGGTCGACCATTCGGGACAACAGCCCAACGAATCCCCCTGACGCTCTCCTGTGCAGGCGCTGCGCAGGCCTCGGTGCTTCGGCGCTCGTCTACCCGCCTTTTTCTCACCCCGCCCACTGCGGGATTTCGGGTCTCGGATTTCGCAGGCTCAATGTCTTCTGCGACCGGCGCGGATCGCGGTGCGTCTCGCCGGGTCATTGCGAAACCGAGCGTGAGGAATCCCCGTGGTGGCGAGGGACCCGCATTGCGGAGGCCCCGCTAGCCCAGTTCATCGGGCGCCAGTCGACTCCTGAGGGGCGCCCAGAAGACTTGGGCCCGAACCGATCCTCCTGGTCGGGCCGAAACTGGCTCCTGAGGTAAACTCTGATGGAAACGGGGCTAATCCCTTGACACGCCTGGAGGGGGTATATATGATCCGTCGTGGCAACGCCGGGAGGAGTCCGGATGCTGGAGTGGAATCGGCCGGATAGAGTTCGTATCGCCCCTTGGCGGGACCCGGGGCCCCGCGTTGCTGTGGCGTGCATGGTGACCGCCATGCTGGTCATCCAGGCTCTGGTCTCCTGCGCTCGAATGGCTCCGCCCGCCGCCACCGTTGTGAACCCCGAGACCTTCCCGCAGGTCGTTCCACCAAGCCTGCCGCTCGTTCCTTCCGAGCTTCCGCCCCCGGTCACGGAGAACCGGACCTTCGTCACCGTTGACGGCATCCCGCAGTACAAGATCGGTCCCGGGGATGTCCTGGAGATATTCATCACGAGGGGTCCAACGCAGGAGAAGATCCAGACGCCTGTCCGAGCCAACGGCCGCATCTCCGTGAGCTTCGCCGAGGTCCAGGTGGATGGCCTGACCGCAGACCAGGCCGCCGGAGAACTCGCGCGCGCGCTTTCCATCTACTTCCGCAATCCGCAGGTCGAAGTCCAGGTCAAGGAGTACAACAGCAAGAAAGTTTCCGTCCTCGGGGCCGTCGGGGGAGCGCCGCGGGGTGGCCTTGGAACGATCCCCCTGACCGGACGCATGACCCTACTGGAATTGATCGCCAAGGCGGGCGGACTCGCCCCGAACGCAAGCCTGGAGCGGGTCCGGGTCACTCGGGAATCCGGCAAGTCGTACACCGTCAACATGTTCCGGTATGTCCAGGAGGGCGATTTCTCGCAAGAGTTCATCCTGGACTCCGGAGACGTCGTCTTCGTCCCGGAGCGGGTGCCCGGCGAAGAACGCCGGGTCTTCCTGCTAGGCGAGGTGAAGACCCCCGGACCGGTCCCGTACTTCCCCTCGATGACCCTGGCGCAGGTAATAGCGCAGGTTGGCGGATGGAACGACGGGGCCTTGTTCGAGGAGGCGCGGATCATTCGAGGCGACCCGAAGAGTCCCGAGATCATCGCCGTCGACCTGGGCCGCCTGATCCTCGATGGGGACCGCCGGATCGACCAGTTCCTGCAACCCAACGACGTCGTCTTCATCCCGCGGACCCGGATCGCGAATTGGAACGCGTTCCTGGCGCAGCTCCGGCCTACCCTCGATTTCCTTGTCCTCGGAGCTCAGCCCTATATTCTCTACAAGACTATTAACCCGTAGCAGCGGGGAGGCAAGAGGGCTCCTGATGGCGCAGTACGATCTGAACCTCCGCGATTACTGGCGCATCCTCCGGAGGCGCAAGGGAGTCGTGGTGGTGGTCGCCCTGGCCTTCGGGGCAATGGCCTACGTCTTTGCCGAGGTGCAGAAGCCCCCGCCGATCTACCAGGCCACTGCCGTGGTGAAGTTCGAGCGGACGACCACCCTGGTCGGACTGCTGGTAGAAACCATCTCGGTGTCCTCCGGCGACAACCTCGCCACGCAGGCCGCCGTGGTCCGAAGCTTCCCGGTACTGGAGCGCGCGGCCAAGACGTTGCGGCTGATCCCACCTGACTTGGACTCCGACACGATCAAGCGGACCCCGCGATATATCCAGTTCCTCAGCGACCTCCGGGACCAGGTCGCCGCCGCCCCCGAGGAAAACACAAACCTGATCGATATCACCGTAACGTCCGCGGATGCCGCGCAGGCCACGCGGATCGCGAACGCCGTGGCCCAGGCCTACGGCGAGGAGAACGTCCTCACGCGGAATCGGCAGATCCGAGAGGCACGCCGCTTTATCGAGGAGCAGCTGGCGGAAGTCAGCGGGCGGCTGCAGGAAGCCGAGGACGGAATTCGTGCCTTGAAGGAAAGTCGCGGTTTCGTCTCCCTCGCGGAGGAGACCACCACATCCCTGGCCCGGCTCAGTACCCTGGAGAATGAGTACGAAAAGGTCCGCCAGATCCAGCAGGAGACGGTGAACCAGATTCAGGCGCTCCAGGACCCCCAGGTCGTCTCCGGGTCGGTGCCCCCCCGAATCTTCACGGACGCCGGCGACCCCACGATCGCGAAGCTGAACGCCGGCCTCCTCGATCTCGGCGTGGAGCGCGAGAACCTCCTTGCCACGCTCACGCCCGAGCACCCCCAGATCCGCGAGCTGAATGCCCGCATCGCCACCACGCGAGAGAACCTGATGCGGGAGCTTCGCCTGAAAATCCAGACCTTCCAGGGGCGGGGTGCGGATCTGCAGCGGCAGATCCGACAGCTCCGGCAGGAACAGCGCACCCTGCCCGACGTGGCCCGGCAATACGCGCAACTGCAGCGGGACACAACGATCAACGAGAATCTCCTCTCCCAGCTCCGGTCGAAGCTGCAGGAGGTGCAGATCAAAGAGAAGGAGCAGGTCGAGGAGGTCGCCCTGGTGCGGCCGGCCACCGAGCCGAGCCGCCCCACCAATCTGCCACAGACCGCCGGTAAGGGGGTGGTCGGCCTCCTGATCGGCCTGACCATCGGTCTCGTCCTCGCCTTTGTTCTGGAGTCGATGGATACCTCCATCGGGACCATCCAGGACGTGGAGGGCTTTCTCGGGATTCCGGTCCTGGGCTTGATCCCCAACATCGACCCGGCGAAGGATCCGTCCCTGGAGCCCCCTGAGGGCGAGGAGGGAGACTCGGCCCTCGGCAAGATGCGGCCGTTCCTGATCTGCCTGCTGAGCCCGAAGTCCACTATCTCCGAGGCCTACCGCTCCCTCCGGACCAACGTGGAGTTCCTGTCCCTGGAGAAGCACCTCAAGACCCTGTGCCTGACCAGCGCCTCGCTGACGGAAGGCAAGACGACCACGGCCATCAACCTCGCCATCGCTTCGGCCCAGATGGGCAAGAAGGTCCTCCTGGTGGAGGCGGATCTGCGCCGGCCGTTCGTCCACCACGCCTTCGGCATTCCGCGCGATCCCGGCCTGGCCGAGGTCATCGTGGGCAACAAGGAGTGGCGGGAGTGTCTCCGAACCGTCGCCGACCTGATGCTGGGACCCCTCGGCCTGGAGAAGTTGCTGGCCGCGCCGAACATTGACAACCTCTCCATCCTGACGAGCGGCGCCCCGCCGCCCAATCCGGCCGAGTTCCTGAACTCCCAGCGCATGACCGATCTCATCGCGGCGTTTCGCCAGGAATTCGACCTCGTCATCTTCGACTGTTCCCCGATCCTGCCGGTGACCGATGCCACCATCCTGGCCTCCAAGGTGGACGGCACGCTGATCGTGTACCGCGTAGGCCGGACGGCGCGCGCGGCGTTGAAGCGCGCAAAATCGCTCCTGGAGAACGTCCGCAGCAAGGTTCTAGGGATCGTCCTCACGGGTGTGCGGGCCGAGGTCAGCCCCGACTACGCGGAACTGGAATACTACCGCTACGCCTATGGCCAGGAGCCAGGTCAACGCAACGCGGAGCGGCCGACGAGCCGGAGGCGCGAATCCATCCCCCGCCGAGTTGCCGGCTTTCTCACGAGGCTCAGTTTCCCCGTCAAGGTCGTCCTGCTGATCGTTCTCGTCCTCCTGCTGGTCGGCGCCTTGGCCGTGTGGTTCGGGCTCGTGCCGACGGATTGGATGGGGACCCTGGCCCCGGTTCCTGACAAGGCGCGCCCGGTCTCCCAGGTCCTGAGCGAGGAGAGGCGCGTGGCATCCGCGCCAACCTCAGGAGTCGAAGAGGCATCTCCCGCTCCCGTGAAGCCGACCTCCTCCCCACCACAGCCGACGGCAGAAGCCCCGTCCGGCGCGAGCCCCGTCGTGGCCCCGCCCCCGGTGGAGCCGCAGCGCCAAGACGGCCCGGATTCCTCCGATTCATCGCGTCCCTTCTCGCTTCAGGTGGCCTCCCGGTCGGACCGGGCAGTGTCCATGGCCCGCGCCGAAGCGCTGAGGAAAGCAGGCCTGGACGCCTTCACCGTGCCCGCCGAGATTCCCGGCAAGGGTCTCTGGTACCGAGTCCTCGTCGGAGGTTTCGATTCCGCCGCCAAGGCGGTCGAATCCGGGGAGGAGCTGCGCGCCAAGGGCCTGATCCGGGAGGCCCTGGTGTGGTCACTTCCCTACGCCGTGGAAGTCACATTGGCCGCCGCTGATCGCCCGGCCGACGCCGTGGCGCTGGCCCGCCGCTCTGGATATCTCCCCATCCTTCACCCGGACGGCGGGGACCCATCGGCTGGCGCGACACAGATTCTCCGGATCGATGCCTTCCGCACCGACGAGGAGGCAGAGCACATGGCGGACGTCCTTCGCGCCGCGGGCCTCAGCCCGCGGGTGATCCGACGGTAGTCAGGGGCGGAGGATGGCCAACCGTTCACAGGAGTTTCTGGCCGGTCTCATCCCACAGATCGCGCTCGTCCTAGTCCTGGCAGCCGGCGGAGGCCTGATTGTGGCCCAGACCACGATTGGACTCAGCCTGGGCGCCGCACTCCTGCTCATCGCCCTCATCGCGAGCTTTCTGAACACCGAGCTGGCCCTGCACATCATCCTCCTGTCCATGCTGCTCTCGCCGGAGATCGTGGTGGGTGGCGTCGGGGGCATCTCCATCGGCAAGCCCGGAACGAAAGGCGACGTGCTGGTGCTCCGCATGGAGGACCTGGTCCTCGCGGCCGTGGCCATGGCCTGGTTTGCCCGGACAGCGATTTTCAAGGAGCTGGGGTTGATCCGGAAGACCCCTCTGAACCGGGTCATCCTTGCCTACGTCGTTTCCCTGGTCCTGGCCACGCTCCTGGGTGTGCTCCTGGGAAATGTGCGTCCGGTGCGAGGATTCTTCTTCTCCCTCAAGTACATCGAGTATTTCGTGGTCTATTTCATGGCGGTGAATTACATCCAGGAGGAACGCCAGATCTGGCGGTTGCTGGCGACGGCCTTCCTGACCTGCGCAATCTCTGCCGTCATAGGGATCGCCCAGATCCCGTCGGGCGAACGGGTGGGGGCGCCCTTCGAGGGGAAATTTGGAGAACCGAACACCTTCGGCGGGTACCTGGTTTTCATGCTGGCGCTGATCCTGGGACAGGCCCTCTCGGCCTCGACCATGCCCTCAGGGTTGGGATGGCTGGCCTTTTCGGGTCTTGTGATGCTCCCCCTCCTGTACACGCTCTCTCGCAGCTCGTGGCTGGCGGCGATCCCGATGCTCCTTGCTCTGATCATCCTCAGCCGGCGTCGTCTGCTCTTGATGATGGGGCTCGGCGTGCTCGTGATCCTGGGCCCGCTCGCCTTTCCCAAGCAGGTCGTTGATCGGTACAACTATACCCTGAACGCGAAGGTGGACCGCGGCGAATATCGCATCGGCGAGGCCCGGCTCGACTCGTCCACCAGTGCCAGGTTCGACAGTTGGAAGGCCGGAGTGAAGGGCTGGACCGACCGGCCGCTCTTCGGGTTCGGAGTAACGGGCTTCGCCTTCATGGATGCGCAGTTCATGCGGGTGCTGGTGGAGACGGGCTTGGTGGGGCTCGTGGCTTTTCTCTGGCTGCTGTGGCGGATATGGCAAGTCGCTTGGGATACTCATCGGCGGCTGGCAGGCTCCCGGTTTGAGGGAATCTGTATCGGCTACCTGGCTGGCCTGGTCGCCATGATCATCCACGGCATTGGCGCCAACACCTTCATTATCGTGCGAATCATGGAACCGTTCTGGTTCATGACCGCGATCATCACCCTGCTGCCCTCCCTGGTTGGCAGCGAAGCGGGTCAACGGGCCCCGATCCAATCAGACCGGGCATCGGACACGACCCTGCCCGCAAGGTATTAGCCGGTGCCAAAAGAGTTATCCGGGCTCCCCAGCCGGCGTCTTGCACACGCCTTGTAGCGCCGTGGCGTTTGACGTTCCTCAGGGGATTTTGGATATGCGCTCTTCCGAAGTAGCAGACGTATCGCCCGTCCTCGTGATTGACGCGGGAAAAAGCCCCCTCGGCAACCAATTGCGCGACCTGTGGGCTTACCGGGAGTTGCCGTACTTCCTGGCCTGGCGGGACTTCAAGGTCCGCTACAAACAGACCGTCCTGGGGGCGGCCTGGGCAATCATTCAGCCTCTCTTCACGATGGTGGCCTTCTCCATTTTCTTCGGCTACCTGGGGAAGATTCCCTCCGACGGCGTTCCCTATCCGGTCTTCGCCTACTGTGCGCTCCTGCCCTGGTCGCTCTTCGCCCACGCGCTCAACGAATCCAGCAACAGCCTGGTCAGCAACCAGGGGCTGATCACCAAGGTGTATTTCCCTCGGCTCATCATTCCCATCGCCCCGCTTTTCGTCGGACTCGTGGACTTCGGGATCGCCTTCGTCGTCCTTCTGGGGCTGATGCTCTTCTACGGGATTCTCCCGGGTTTCCCTCTCATTGCAGCCCCGCTGTTCGTTCTCATGGCCGTGGTCACGGCTCTGGCTGTCGGCATGTGGCTCTCGGCCCTGAACCTCCAGTACCGTGATGTCCGGTACACACTCCCCTTCCTCACCCAGCTTTGGCTGTTTGCGACCCCGGTGGCTTACCCCAGTAGCCTCCTGCCCGAGCCTTGGCGCAGCCTTTACGGGCTGAACCCCATGGCGGGCGTAGTCGAGGGCTTCCGCTGGGCCCTGCTGGGGCGGACGACCGCCCCTGGCCCCCTGATCGCCGTCTCGTGCCTCGCAGTGATTGCCCTGCTCATCGGCGGACTGTGGTACTTCAACCGCATGGAGCAAACGTTTGCTGATGTTGTTTGATCGCAAGAATCTGAGGGCGCCGCCCATCTTTTGACCTTCTTAGCTCCGGCCCGCCCCTGCGGGGAGGAGAAATCAATGGGCATCACGTATCTTGAAGGTGTAGTCACTGGCCCTACCGGCAAGCAGGCTACAGTTCGCTTTCTCGTTGATAGCGGGGCAACATACATGTTGTTGCCTGCAGAGGAATCCAGGCTGATCGAACTCTCACCTAAACGCTCAATGGCCTTCACGCTCGCTGATGGTACGACTATTGAGCGCAAGGTATCCGAGTGCCACATTGCCCTTCCCCAGGGGGAGGGCCATACTCCCGTCATACTCGGCGAGCCAGGCGATGAGCCGCTCTTGGGCGTCGTCACGCTTGAAATCCTCGGGCTCGTCCTTAACCCGTTTACCCGCACCCTGCAACCCATGCGGATGCTGCCTGTATGAGCGACATAGCTATTCGCGTCGAGAATGTATCCAAACTCTACCGCATCGACTCGCGGCAGGCGAGGTATAAGACCATCCGCGAAAGCTTGACCGCTGCCTTTGCCTCTCCTTTCCACCGTCTCCGGGGCAATTCGAAATCCGAAATTCGAAATCCGAAATCGGATTACATCTGGGCCCTGAAAGGCGTCTCCTTCGAGGTCAAACAGGGCGAGGTCCTGGGAATCATTGGACGCAATGGGGCCGGGAAGAGCACCCTGCTCAAGATCCTGTCCCGAATCACGAGGCCCACCGCTGGCCGCACCGAGATCCATGGCCGCGTGGGGAGCCTGCTGGAGGTCGGCACCGGCTTCCACCCCGAACTCACCGGACGAGAAAACATCTACCGCAACGGCGCGATCCTCGGAATGAAGCGCGCGGAGATCGACCGGGAATTCGACGAAACGTGGCCTTCGCCGAAATCGAGAAGTTCATTGACACACCCGTGAAGCGATACTCCAGCGGGATGTACGTCCGGTTGGCCTTCGCGGTGACGGCGCACTGGAGGCTGATGGGAACCAGATTCGAGGGGCTCACGCTCGGTTACCTAGCCGGCTTGGCGACTATGGTGATCGACAGAATCGGGACGAACACTTTCATCATCGTCCGAATCACGGAACCATTCTGGTTCATGACCGGAGTCATCGCGGCGCTCTCCCTCTTGTGCGGGAAGCAGCAACCGGCGAAATCCGCAGCCCGATCCCATGGAAGCGACGAGAAGGGCATTTTACATTGCCGTCGGGCCTTACTCCCCAGCGAAGGTCGGCAGCGTCCGCGGGACCCAGAATCGATACATACTCCACAGGAATCCGACGCGACGAGTATCGCCCCTGATCCCGGAATCCAGCTGCAGCAAAGCATTCCCCCGCCGCGCCTGACCAAGGATCTCTTTGCATGAAGAGCGTTGACCCGATTCTCCGAAATGCCGGCGCACTGGCGGCATCCCAGATCATCATCAAGGCGTTGAATATCGTCGTGTCGGTGATGATGGTCCGCTGGCTCGGTGCCCAGAACCTGGGACGCTATTCCTACATTCTTGCTTTCTGCTATCCCTTTGGCGCCGTCGCCGACTTCGGACTGGCCACGTTGGCAATCCGGGACATTAGCCAAGACCGCCGCCGAGAGACAGTGGTGCTTGCCACGCTTCGACGCCTCCTGGTGACGCTTACAACCCTGTCGTCATTCGCCCTGCTCACCACCGCCGCACTGACGCGCCACGATGCCGTGACCTTCCTGGGGATCGCCGTCGTAGCGCTCTCCAGCTTGCTTTCGGTCCTCACTACTCCCTTTCTGGTGGCCCTGACAGCCAGAGAGCAGCTGCATCTCTTGTCTCTGTATCGAATATGCGCCGCTCTACTCGGCTCCCTGGCAACACTAACAGTTCTCCTCGCTGGCGGCACGGTCTTGCCTCTGTTGCTTTCCGCAGCGGGGGTGAACGTTCTGATGCTCGGCATAGCCCGTCTGCTCGCCGGAAATCCCGGACCGCCAGTGCGAACAACGCTGCCAGGTCAATTGAGTATGCTCCGCAAGGCGGTCCCGTTCGGGTGTCTCATGGTGGGATTCGCACTCTATTACAGGGTGGACATGATTATGCTGGAATGGCTCAGAGGACCCCAGGAGGTCGGCCTCTACGCGGCGGCGTACCGCTTTCTCGACGCCGTCATGCTTTTGGCCGCGTCTCTGGGCGGGCCATTTTTCCCCAGGTTCTCAAACCTTATAGCCAGCAACCCCGGAAAGGTGCGCGAGTTGTTGGAAGCCATGTGGCGCCCCTTATTTGCGCTTGGTTTGCCTTTGTCCCTGGGAGTATTCCTCGTCTCCGATCAGCTCGTGCTGGTCCTGTTCGGCCGTGAATTCGCTGGGGCGGGACGGCTGACAGCGGTTCTGATCTGGGGAACCTTGCCCCTCTTCTGGGTGAACGTCGCAAACCACGCCTTGAACGCAGCCGACCGCGTGTGGTCCCTGGCTGCCGTCTACGGAATCAGCAGCATGGTGAATATCGCCGGGAACTTGATCCTCATTCCGATGTTCGGGGGACTGGGGGCCAGCCTGGCTACACTCTTCTGCGAGTGGTTGAACCTCGTGCTGATCATTGGGCTGATCCGGCGGCATTTCGGGGTCTCCTTTTCTGCCGAGGGCCTCTGGAGGTACGCCCTGGCCTCCGCTGGACTGGCCTGTGCCCTTTGGATGACCCGAGGCTACGGCCTAGCAGCAGAGCTCCTCTTGGGCGGTCTGGCTTACGTGGGAGGCTTATTCTTCCTCGGTTATGCCCGGAGTGCGGATATGCTGGCCGTGAAGCAACTTCTGATCCAGTGACCTGTATCTGAGGATGTGATGCTCGACCGGCTCAGAGCCTTCTATCTGCAAAGCCATCACCGCCGGGTTCTCCAGATGTCCGACCACCCCGTCCAACAGGTTCGCCGAATCATGGAGAGCGTGACCCAGCGTGGGGGAAACCGGGGAATCCTCTGCGATCTGGGTGCCGGGTCCGAGCCATCCGTCGTCAAGTCGCTCTGGAAGGGGCGACGGATCGCGATTGATATTTTCCCTGGGCCAGGCCTCGACCTAGTTGGGGATGGTCAGGCGTTGCCTTTCCGAGATAAGAGTGTGGACGCCATCCTGCTGATGGAGGTGCTTGAGCACGTCCCTAACCCACTCTCTCTTCTCCAGGAATGCTTCCGGATCCTCAGACCCGGCGGACACATGTGCTTGACGGCTCCCCAGTACCACATCACGCACAACTATCCGGCAGACTACTACCGGTACACACGGCAGGGTCTCGAGTATCTGTGCGGCCAGGCTGGACTCCGGGTGCTGGATATTCAGGCGCGTGGCGGGCCGTTTTTGGTCATCTTCCATGCCATCGAGTTGAACCTTCCTCCAAGAACTCGTTTGGCGTTTGTAGCGGCGACCTATGGCCTCTTTGATTGGCTGGATGAACGACTCTGCAATCACGGGAACCGTGAGGGGATTCGGGATGCTATCGGATGGAGTGTCCTCGCTGCTCGCCCATAGGCACGCGGCCAACTGAATTGCTGGCTGAGGACGCTTCCTCCATCGCCGACCGGAGAGAGAATCATCGAAGATGATGACCCAAGCCCCCCACACTCCCTATGCAACACACCAGATGGACTTGCGGGAGTCCCGCCTGAAGAAGCTCCTTCGGCTCCTGCGGGAGGAACAGCCGGGCCGACTCCTGGACATCGGATGCGCCGGGGGCGAGTTGGCGACCCTGCTGCAATCGGAGGGATGGAACGTGGAAGGAGCGGATCGCGAGCCCGCGCTGGTCGAAACAGCGCAAGCACGAGGGATTCCGGCCCGGTGCGCGGACTTCGACGATGGGGCGCTGCCCTGGGACTCTGCGACCTTCGACGCGGTGGTCGCCGGCGAGGTTATCGAGCACGTCCTGGACACAGACCACCTCCTCCGCGAGGCTTCGCGGGTGTTGCGCCCCAATGGCGTCCTGATCATCACCACACCCAACTTGGCCAGCCTCGAAAACCGGATCCGCCTCCTGCTCGGCCGGTACCCCATGTGGATGGATCACGGGATCGTGGGCACAGGCCATCTCCGATACTACACCCCCCGGATTCTCCGCCGCCAGTTGGAACAGCATGGTTTCCGCGTCGAGCGCCATGTCGGAAATTGGGTGCCCTTGCTGCCACAACGGTGGATGGATGACCGGAGATTTCCCTGGCTGGCCAAGACGGGTGACTGGTTCCCTTCCCTGGCGATGGGGATTCTCATGAAGGCCCGGCGCACCACCGAGGCAAGCGGATGAACGGTCCAACCGCACCCTGTCCCGCCTGTCAACAGCGGAGCTTCGAACGGGTGATCGGCGTGAATTCGGTGACGATCTGGCGATGCGCCCTCTGCGGCTTGGGAACGACGGTCCCGCGTCCGACCGAGGCGAACGGCCATGAGTCGTTCGTGGAGGATCCCGCATATTTCGCCTCGGCCTATGCCCAGCCGAAGGACCGTTGGTGGCAGCGTTTCAACGACGTCCCGCTCGATCTCCTCCAGAAAGCTGGGACGATTCCCGGACAGAGGTTCCTGGACGTCGGATGCAGCATCGGCTATCTGGTGGCGAAAGCCCAAGGATGCGGGTACGAGGCCTCTGGTCTGGATGGCTCCCCGGCCGCGGTCGCTTTCGGCCGCGAACACCTGCGGTTGAATCTTGTCTGCGCAAGAATCGAAAGCGCCGATATCGAAGCGTCAAGTCAAGACATCGTCGTCATGAGCCACGTGCTCGAGCATCTGCCGGAGCCGGTGACAGTCTTGAAACGCGTGCGTGACTGGCTGAAGCCCGGTGGCCTGCTGCTGATTGGCGTTCCGAACTTCGCCAGTCCGATTGCCCGCTGGAGTCGAGAACGGTGGTCAGGCCTGGTGCCAACTCAACACATCTGGCACTTCACCCCCGACGCACTGACGCGGGTTGTCGCGGCCGCCGACTTCAAGCGAATTCGGTGGACGACACGGATGCTTGTCCACGTTCCCTGCGGCGTCGCGGGCTGGGCGAAATGGGTCATTCGGCGAATACTGGAACCCCTACGCCTCGCGGACAACTTGTTGCTCCTGGCCCGACGAGTCGTGGGTTCGGAGGGCAAATGACCCACGAGCCCTTGGTGACGGCCATCGTCCTGAACTATAACGGGGCGCACCTTTTGCCGGATGCACTGAACACCCTGAAGCGGCAGCAATGGTCCGCCCTGGAAGTCGTGGTCGTAGATAATGGGAGCCTGGACGACAGCGCCGCCGTGGCCACTGGCTATGGCGTCCGCTGGCTCCCGCTTGGAACGAATCTAGGCTTCTCCCAGGCCAACAACCGCGCGGCGCGGGAGGCCAAGGGAGAGTTTCTGTTCTTCGTCAACAATGACATGCGCTTCACCCCGGATTGCGTGGGGACGTTGGCGCAGGTTCTCCGGGACGATCCGTCACTATTTGCGGCAGACCCGACCCAGCTCGACTGGGAAGGCACTCGCGTGATCCACGGGCGAACCTTTTTCATTCCGGGATCGTTCCAGGATACAGTGGTCCCTCCCTTCGCCGTCCATTACACCGGTCTGGCTGATTCCCAGGTCGAGGTGCCATGGGGGTGCGCCGGTAGCCTGCTGGTGCGTCGAGACCGGTTCGAGGTCCTCGGGGGATTCGATCCGACCTTCTTCATCGACTTCGAAGACACGGACCTATGCTGGCGCGCTTGGCTCCGGGGGTGGCGGACCGTTTATGTCCCGTCCGCCCTGCTGTATCACAAGGTCGGAATGTCGGGAGATGAGTACCAGCACCTAATCCGCGGAGTCCAGCCCGGACAGGTCCCCCGATTTTGGTTCCGTCGCCGCGTGAGCTACCATGCGAACCTCCTGCGCTTTGCACTTAAGTGTCTCCCGATGATGACCAGTCTCCGAGTTATGGAGCATCTCATGGGCCGCATGGTTTGGCACCTAACGCGACGGAACTTCAAGATCGTGCTGGCGGTGATCACGGCGTTCGGGCGGAATATCCGACAGCTTCCGAGCACGTGGGTGGCCCGCCGGGAGGTGCGACGGACGCAGCAACTGGATCACGGAACGCTCCTGCAGCGATTCACGCCGTCAGAGGAGAAACCGTAGCCATGATTCCGCAACCTGTTTTGGTCACTGGCGGTGCAGGTTTCATCGGATCACACCTTGTGGAGGCCCTTCTGGCTAAAGGGATCGCCGTGCGCGTTCTGGACAATCTTGACCCCCAGGTGCATGGCCCGGGCGCCACCCACCCACGCCTGCTTCCTCCGAACGTCGAGTTCCTGCATGGCTCTGTCACCGATCGCCCCCTGGTGGACCGAGCACTTCGAGGGGTCCGGACCGTTGTACACCTGGCGGCGGCCGTGGGGGTTGGCCAATCGATGTATGCCATCGCTCCGTATGTGGAGGCCAACTGTCACGGCACAGGGGTGCTCCTAGATGCCATGGTAAATGGCGATCACGCGGTAGGCCGGCTTGTGGTGGCGTCCTCCATGTCCATCTACGGCGAAGGGAGCTACCGATGCCCGAGCTGCGGGCCGATGGCACCCCGCCTTCGCCCCCTCTCCCAGCTTCAGACCCGCGACTGGGAGATGCGATGCCCGAACTGCGGGCGGACCACCGCACTTCTCCTGACGGACGAAACCAAGCCGCTCTTCCCCATGTCGGTCTATGCCGTCACAAAACGGGACCAGGAAGAGTTGTGTCTTTGTGTCGGACGAGCGTACCAAATCGGCACGATTGCCTTGCGGCTGTTTAACGTCTACGGTCCGCGACAGTCGTTGTCAAACCCATACACTGGTGCAGCTGCCATCTTCGCTTCCCGGCTGCTTAACGGCCAGCCGCCGCTTCTCTTCGAGGACGGGGCCCAGACTCGGGATTTGATCCACGTCCGCGACATCGCGCGGGCGTTCTGTCTGGCGCTGGAAAAGGACGATGTCGCGGACGTGGCGCTGAATGTTGGAACAGGTCGAGCCACCTCGATTGCCGGTCTCGCCCGTCTCCTCGGCCAGGCGCTGGGCGTTCCCCGCGATCCCGAGATCGTGGGGAAGTTCCGCGAGGGGGACATCCGACACTGCGTCGCAGATATCGGGAAGATCCGCAAGGTCTTGGGCTTCGAGCCAACTATACCCTTGGAGGAAGGTATCCAGGATCTGGCAACGTGGGTGCGGGACCAACAGGCCGAGGACCGCGTGCTTCAGGCCCGAGCCGAACTGGAGGCAAAGGGCCTCGTCCGATGAACCGCGTGCCACGAAGCCCAGCAGCAGGCGCATGGTCTGAAGAGCATGGATGTGTGTTTCCCGCCTCGCGCACGTGCATTGGATGGAGCTAGTACATCCATCCGAGCCTCGCGCGAGGCACCGTTCCGATTGGCATAGGACCCCCTGAGGTGCCCGATGGCAAGTGGCCCTGCGAGGCGACATCGAGTCCTGGAAGTTGGGAGTGGCAATGCGCCGAATCCCATCGCGGACGTGTTGGTAGACCGGTATCCTTTCGAAAATACCGAACGAGCCCGCAAGGAACCGATCAGGCGGAACGGGAAGCCGCTGATCGTAGCGGATGGGGTGGCTCTTCCCTTCGCTTCGAAGAGCTTTGATCTCGTGATGGCCATCGGGGTCCTGGAACACACGGAGGAGCCGGTAGCTTTCCTGGAGGAGATGGCACGGGTCGGCAAGCGAGGGCTGGTCCACGTTCCCACCACATTCACCGAGCGGATCTACTACCGGCCGTTTCACAAGTTCACCTTCCATCTGGAGGGGAACACCCTGGTCATCCGTCGGAAGAACTTTCCCGACGTCTTTGGTGGCGTGTTCGACTTCCTGGCCCATTTCGACCCCGATTTCACCCGCTTCATGCAGCGCAATCGGTGGCTCTTCAATCTGAAGTATGCGTGGGAGGACCGGCCGTCCTATCGGCTGGAGGACTACGATCCCGTCCTACCCCGGTTCGCCTCTTTCGCGAAAACCTTTGATGGCCGACCGTTCGAATTCCAGCTCTGCGTCACGGAACTGCTCGGTTCCCAAGTGGACCGACTGCTGACGAAGGAACCGCGTACACGCTTGCGTCAAATGCGCTCTTAGCTCGAGGACTTCTTCCGGGAGTGAAGATCGGCCAACTTCCTGGAAAGCGTCGCACACGTACCGTCATATCAAGGGGATAGGAGAAGAATCCAGACCCGCCTAAGAGGGATCAATTTTCGTGACCCCGGGGAGGCCAGCCGTCCAGAGGATGTCGGAATGGGACGGTCCCGTCGTTCCGGGTGAGACCACCTGAGACTGGATACATTGGATACGGGGCTGCCGCGCCGGGGACCGGGTGCCTCGAATATGCGCGGGACCGAGGGCAATGGGCTTCATACGATGAATCGTCTCCTCGCGGTGGGTATGTACACAACGGTGGGCCCGCGTTGTGGGATAGCTGACTACACACGAGATCTGAGCAGCGCGCTTGGTCTCCACGTGAGTGTCACCATCGTTCCGATCTGCCGCGGCAATCTGAATCCGTTCGCCACGGTCCTCGCGGGCCTGCGGCTGGGCCGGAACGATGTGGCGCACATCCAACACACATACAGTTTCTTTGGCGTGGATCCGCTCACCTACACCCTTCTCATCCGCTTGTTGCTGCGCAGCATCCGCGCCCCAATCGTCCTAACCGCGCATACGGTTCGAGAATCGGGACCAGCTAGATACGAAGGCGGCCTTGGTAGTGCGCTGGCCAATGTCGTCGGCGCTCCCGCCTGGCAGGACACCGAAACCTTCCGCCGGCCTGATGCCATCATCGTCCACACTGCCTACCATAAGGAGCGCCTTGCCGCCCGGGGATTGCCTGCAGATCGAATCCACGTCATTCCGCCCGGCGTCCCAGCACATGTGCGGGTGGAACCGGCAGAAGTCAGTGCGTTCTGCACGAGATTCGGCTTCCCTTCCGATCGTCCGGTCATCGGTGTGTTCGGATTCCTGGAAGGTTCCAAGCGCTTTCTGGACCTGTTGAATGCGGTGGCTGCCTTGCCGGGCCGACCGACTCTCCTCGTTGCCGGAGGGCCACGGCTTCCGAACCAAAGACAGGCGGCTGCAAAACTGCGGACAGCGGCGGAGAGGCTGGGCATCGACGATCGGCTGGTCATCACGGGATACCTCCAAGCTGCGGCGGTTCCTGTCGCGCTCGAGGCAATGGACTTGGTTGTGGTCCCTTATGCCACGGACGAGAGCATGTCCTATTCCCTTCACCGAGCGCTCGGCCAATTTCGACCCGTGGTGGCCACCGATCTGCCCACCCTGCGGGAGGTGGAGGCTCGCGGACACTGCCTTGCCTTGGTCCCCCCTGCCGACCCCGTCACGCTTCACAAGACTCTGGCCGCCCTCCTTGAAGATGTGCCAGCGCGCGGGAGGCTCGTCGCGGCCGCCAAGGAGTACGCCGCACGAGAAGGTCCGGCGGTGGCTGCTGCGCGCACGGCGCGAGTATATGCGTGCATTCACGCGGCCCACGGCTGACTGAGAGGTAGGGGACGATTTCTGATCATCGAGGACCCGGGAGTCGCGGCCCGGTCCCTCGCGCCCGTGGGCAGCTGATTGCTAACTCGTAGGCAGCATAGGATGGGGCCGGACAGGGCCCATTCAGTGGATCGGCGATTACTAGCTCAGTGCGGCGAGTGGGCCTTCTATTCACCGGCAGAGGCTTCCGGTTGGTTCCGACCGAATGACGGATTAGTCTCTTACAAGTCAGGTCTTGCGCAAGACGGTTAAAACTTCTGGGTCATGCCGCCACCGGCTGATTAAGCATGGGGATGATGACGAGTTCCCGCAGCTTGAGGGCCGCAGTAGCCACCGTGCGGCCGAGGGTGGTGAGGTAGTACTTGTGGCGTTTCCCGATCTTCTTGAGCAGGCCATGCAGGCGCAGGCGTTTGAGCACCCGCGAGAGCTGGGCCCCGGAGAGGCCAGAGAGATGCTCGCGGAGCTGCCGGGCCTGGAAGCCGCTGATGGTGAACTCGCCCCGGAGGATGGTGCGAAAGAGATCGAGGTCGGGGCGGTGGAAGAGGTTGAACCCGCGGTAGCTCCGCTCCCCGTCCTGCACCGGGGTCGCAATCTTCTCGAGGGCCCGGAGGCCGGGCCGCGGATCCTCGATGGCCGCGAGGAAGTCGAGGTACCGGTGGGTGCCCGCCCCCAACAGATGGCGCAGGACCGGGAGACTGTAGATCGACTTGCGGACGGGGGCGAGCTTGCACTCGGTCGTCCCGTCCCGGTGTTCCACCATGCGGTGGTACTGGAAAAAGGTGACGTCGTTGGCCGTGCACTCGACGCGGGCGATCAGCCCGAACTTGTCGGAGCGCTTGATGGCGGCCCAGCCCATGGAGTGCTTGATCCGGGTCCCTTCGATCCGAATGGAGAAGTCGTTGCCCACCTCGTCCTGGTAGGCCGGGGTGAGCTTGCGCCCGAGGAAGGTGGCCACGTGGGCGGGCTTCACGGCATGGATGGCGGTGTGGGTGAGGGCCTCGTAGAGCGGCTGGAAGTCCGCTTGGCGAGCGAACACGACGTCGGTCGCGTACTCCACCTGCATCAGGCTCCAGTGGACCCCCGCCGGGAAGTGGCGGAGCACCGGGCAGTAGGTGGCCGCGAGCCGATCGAGCTGCCGGTGGAGCCGGTGGGGCTCCCAGGCATCGGCCAGCACCTGGGCCTGTGCCCAGTCCGCGATGTCCACGAAGGCGTTGTCCAGCAGGGTGTAGGCGATCCCGGCGCGGGTGAGCTGGCGCGCCAGAACGTGATGCCCATTGCAGTAGAACTGGAGACGGAAGGGGGCCCAGGTGGGCACGCGGAGGTAGCAGAGCCCCAGCGCGGGATGGATAAAGTAGAAGTAGTAGTGGAGGCACTTCGCCTCGGTGGACTTGAGGAACGTCTTCCCGCTCCGCTTATCGTGCCAGGGCTTGTACGAGGGGCAGGGCTCCATCGCCGAGAAGATGTGGACCAAGCCGGGGTGCTCGCCCCGGGTGGCGAGGAGCTGCTTGATCCGCTGCTCCTTCCGGACATCCTTGACCCGCCGGATGAACTCGATCGGGAGCCCGGCCTCCTGGGCGAGCCGCTCGGCATGGGCCCGGAGCTCGTCGCGGAACGGTTCGGCCCAGCGCGGGTAGTCGAAGAGCCGGATGTCCCGCGCCCCCAGGTACTTCGCCATGGCCCCCGCGTGGCAAAGATCGGGGAGCGTGCCCGTGATCACCACCCGGTCGAAGCAGGAGAGAACCCCATGAATCTTCTCGGCATGCCGTTCGCTGAAGGTGCTCATAATGCCGACCAGTGTAGCGCATGGAGTCGACAGTCACCACAGATAGATCGAGAACTCATGCCCTGTTTGGTTCCGGCTATGCCGGGTTAGGAGAGAGGAAGTCCAGTACGCATCCGCGTTCGAGGATGAGCGTGGACTACAGAGAATGTCCCAGAGGCTTCGCCAAGTGACCTCCACACTCTCGCGTCGCCAGGGGAAGGGATTTGTGCAGTGAAGAGATGGACTGACGGGCAGGTCGAAGATTGCACAAGAGGCATCGGGTCTCTCGGATCGGTGGCCGCGGTTGCCGTAGCGTCTCGAATTCTCGTCATTCTGGCTGGCAGATTCGCCAGCCGACATCTCCTCCCGGACCCGACAGCACCAGCGGCTACCTTTGCAGTATCGCCCTGGTTCCGATGGGACGCGGTCTCGTACCTCCAGCTGGCCAGTCAGGGATACACCGGCGAAACCTCAACGGCATTCTTCCCGCTTTATCCTCTCCTGGGATTTGTCCTGAGCCGGAGCATAGGTGTTTCGCCAGAGTGGGCGCTCCTCATCCTTTCCAATTCCTGTTTTGCCGCGGCATGTTTAGTCCTGTTTGATCTCGTGCGTCGCGAAGTGACCGAGGAAGCTGCGCTCATCGCAGTAGCTAGCCTCTGCTTTTTCCCACCCACGGTATTTCTCTCCGTCGCCTACAGTGAATCTCTGTTTCTCCTGCTGACAGGGGTCACTTTCAGGCTGTTACAGGCGGGGATGCTCTGTCCTGCCGCCCTTGTCGCCGGCCTCGCAGCCGCCGCAAGACCTCTAGGTTGGGCGCTCGCTTTTCCGGTAATGGTCGAAGCATGGTGCCTTCGCCGGCCCCCTACCTTGAAGGCCCTCTGGCGTTGCAGTCTTTTGGGCCTCGTCTCGCTCTGGGGCCTCTGCGCCTACATGGGCTACTTGGGCGTCACCTATGGAGATCCGCTTCTTGTATTCAGAGCCCACTTCCGCTGGCACTCGCAGCCGGTGGAATCTTTGTGGGCATATCTTCCGTGGCGCCTGTTCCTGACCATCGTTGGCACGGGATCCCGTGAAGCTTTGGTTAACGTCATTTTCTTCCTAGGCTTTGCTCTCCTAACAATCGCAAGCGTCAAGCGGCTGCCCGGCAGGTATACCGCTTTTTCTCTTCCCGTGATGATGCTACTCTACTGGCGAGCCCCCTTTGTGCTCTTCCAGGGTGCGAATAGACACATCTTGTCCATGGCAACGGTGTACCTCTCCATCGGAGTTTTGCTTAGTCGCCGCAGCGGATACGCCTTGGCCGTCATTTCTCTCTTCGCGGGCCTTTCCGTGTTCTGGACGGCACTTTACTTTCAAGGGTACCTCATCCGGTGAGCAACCGCGGCAGACCTCGCGACATCCATCTGGGTCGGGACGCAAAAACTCAGGCGATGGGGAGAAGACGGATCGCTGGGCCCGCCGAGGCTCTGGCTGTCCTCCGGCCGCTGGCGTGTCACCGGAGCAGGTGGCGCCATGCCATGGCAGCCCGACCTGCCCGGAATCGATCGAGAAGGGGAGAAGAAAGCCTGGGATGAATGTCTGTATGATTTGCCCTACTTTCCCCCCAAACGACAAGCCCTGCGGGGTCGGGGACTACACCCACGAGCTGGCACTCCGACTTTCTTGCCTGGGCCTCTCCTTGACCGTTGTCGCATCTACGTCGCATCGCGGCGACCCGCGCTCTTCCATCCCGACGATTCCATTCACGAGAGCATGGGACCGGAGGGCTCTTAGTGGCCTTCTCCGGATGATTCGAACGGAGTGTTTCAACCTAGTCCACATCCAGTACACACCGGAGCTCTATGGCCGGTCACCCTGGATGAAGCTTTTTCCTGCAGCCTCGGTTATCCTGGGCGGACCTCCGGTCATCGTTACTCCCCACACGTTGGTGGGAGGATATCCCTCGGCCACGGTACTCGCCCCCCTTCTGGTTGGCTTCAGCCGCCGGATCATCTGCCCGAACGATGAGGTGGCCTACCTGATTTCCAGGTACCTTCCCTTCCTGCGGAGACGGGTCAGACCGATCCCCATCGGCTCCAACATCCCCGGACCGCCGACGGCTCCGGCGTCGACGCGGCGTGCCACTCGGGTCGATCTGGGGCTCGATGAGGGGATGATCCTGCTGAGTCACTTCGGTTTTGCATACCCCGGGAAGGGCCTGGAAACGCTCCTTGGGGCACTGGCGGCTCTTCATGCGGCAGGGACACCGTTCCGCCTCGCCGTCATCGGCAGTGTGTGGCCGGGCGCGGAGGCTTATGCTGAGCAACTCCAGACGCTGAGCCGCAATCTGGGGCTCAATGACCACGTGCAGTGGTTGGGGCGCTGTTCTCGCGAACGCGTGGCAGCCTTGCTTTCGGCCAGCGATATCTATGTGGTACCTTATGATGATGGAATCTCCTCCCGGCGTGGGACCTTGATGGCCGGTGTCGTGCACGGTCTTCCCATCATCAGCACGTACCCGGCCAGACCCAGCCGCTGGTTCCGAGACGGCGAGAATGTTCTCTTGGTTCCCCCCAAGGATGAGGCGGCGCTGACTGAGGCCATCCTTGAGATGATTGCATCTCCCGACCTGCGTCAGCGGCTCCGCCAGGGAATCCAAGAGCTGGCCTGTACATTCTCCTGGCCGAGGATCGCTGAAGCCACGGCCGCGGTGTATCGAGAGGTGTGTCCGTGATTGGGTTGCGCAGCGGAATTGCTCGCCTGCTCCATGCCCTGTATTACGATTTCCCCGCCCGGTGGCTGGGGGGGGTTGTTCTCCCATGTCGAAATGTGACCCTGGAACTCACCTACCGATGCAACCTGACATGCGATTTTTGTTACCTGCGCGTGGAAGAGGAGAAAACCGGGCGCAGGATCGCTCGAAAGGATGAGTTGACCTACGACGAGATCTGCGCGATTCTCCGGAAGCTTCCCCGCCACAGTAACGTCACCTTTGTGGGGGGCGAGGTCACCATCAAGGATCGGTTCTGGGAGCTGGTGGAGTGGGCCGCGCGCCGCCATCGGGTGACCATCGGCACGAACGCAGTTCACTTCACTCCTGACATTTGCCAGCAAATCGTCGCGGTCGGGGTGTCCGGCGTGGGGACGTCGCTGGACGGTCCTGAGGAGGTTCACGACGCCATCCGCGGTCGCGGAACCTTCCAGAAGACCTGCACCAACATCCGGCGGATCGTCGAAGCCCGTCAGCAAGCAGGAAGTCGGATCCCCTTGATCAACCTGAATTGTGTCATGATTCCCGAGAACATCCCTCGCCTCGCGGACGTGATCGACGTCGCCCACGAGACGTCCGTGGACTCTTGCTCTTTCCAAGTGCTGGACCCTTCGCTGAGTCGGTCCGGCATTAACCTCCGTGACGACATTGTGGAGTTTGAACCCTGGACAGGCCACTTACCGTCTGTCGATCGCGAGGTTTTCGCGGCGTCCCTTGATAGCCTGGAGAGACGCGCCCACGCCAGGGGTGTTTCCTTTACCTTCGTTCCGTTCCGCACGAAGGCCGAAGTACTCGATTTCTACGCTGGCAAATTCGCCTACGAGCACTACTCCTGTTCCGTGCCCTGGACTACCATCCGGATCTCTCCAACGGGAGACGTCTTCCCCTGCCTGAACTACCGCATCGGCAACATTCGTGAGCAAGGTCTCAACGCTCTCTGGAACCATGCCCAATATCGCGAGTTCCGGAACCGGATGAAACGCCGGGGACTCTATCAGAGCTGTGCTGGCTGCTGTAAGATGACACCGCGATCCCCCGACGGACGCGGACCGCAGGAGGCGTGAGCCATGCGGCCCAACCCGGCCGACACCCGGCGATGAAGATTCTGGTCCTCACTCCCACATTCCTTCCCGTCGTCGGCGGGGCCGAGATGGTCCTGTTCGAGGTGTACCGGCGGCTCGCCCAGCGCCATGAGGTTCGCCTCGTCACGCCGCACCTGTCGCCGGTTCTACTTCGCGACCAGGCCAGCGAGGAGTACACTGCCCTCGTTCCGTTCCCAGTGGATCGGTACCACGACCGGGTGTCGTTCATGCGCCTTCGGGGACATCGGTGGACCGGAGGGGCAATCCCGCCCTTCTCTCTCTCGGCCGTGGCCGCCACACGGGACGCGGTCCAGCGGTTCCAGCCCGACGTATTGAACGTTCATTATTTCATGCCGACCGGACTGGCCGGCGCTGTCGCCGAGCGTATCCTGGGCGTTCCAACGGTCATGACGATGAATGGCCGGGATGTCCCGGGACCCGGTGTCCCCCCTTTGTGGCGGTGGTGGCAACGCACCTTGGCCGCCCTGGTGACCGACGTCACGTACGTTTCCCAGTACTGCAAGGCCATGCTGTACGGAGGGGCTTGCGGGCGGGGAGAGGTTGTTTACAATGGGGTGGAGATTCCTCCGCCTCCCGGAGACGGGGCAGCGATCCGCCAGGCCCTGGCCGTGCTGGTGGATGAACCGCTCATCTTCGCGCTGCAACGGCTGGGACCGGAGAAACAGGTGCATGTCCTCCTGGAGGCGCTGCGCCACTGCGTTGATCACCTCGGGCGCGGAACCTTGGTCGTCGGGGGAAAAGGCCCCGAGGAGGACCGACTTCGCGCACTAGCCGGCGAGCTGGGCATCGAGAAACAGGTCCGGTTTGTCGGCTACATCCCGCGCGAGGTGCTGCCCTCGTATTTCGTGGCCTGCGACGTGTTCGCGTTCCATTCCACGTACGAGACCTTCGGCCTCGTGGTGGCGCAGGCGATGAGCTATGGCCGAGCCGTCGTGACCGTGCGGAATACTGCTCTGCCCGAGGTTGTGGGAGACGCAGGGCTGCTCGTGGAGACGGGGGATTGGCGCGCTCTCGGGGAGGCCCTGGCCCAAGTAATCCGGGATGAGCCGCTGCGGCGGCGGCTTGGCGAGGCTGGCCGTGCACGGGCCGAGGCCCACTTCAACTGGGACCGGATCGCAGAGCAATACGAGGCCGTCCTGGCCCGCGCCGCTGGCGGGAGATGTCGTGCCCATTAAGGTCCTCTACCTGCACCACGTTGAACAGATCGCCGGAGCGGAGAACAGCCTCCGGCTCCTGCTCCACCATCTGGATCGGGGGCGGGTGGTCCCTCTCTTCGCCGGGCCGGCGGCCGGACCATTCCCGGAGGCCCTGGCCCGGGAGGGTGTCCCGGTCCTGCCGGTCCCCTTCGGCCCCCTGCGGGACCTTCGCAGGCTCGTTGGATCGGTGTCTTGCCTGCGGAAGCTCATCCGGGAACATGGGGCAGACCTCCTCCATGCCAACGGTCCTCAGACCAACGTCTGCGCAGGCCTGGCGGGTCGGCTGACCCGAGTGCCGGTGATCTGGCACGCTCGCAACCTTCTGTATGGGAGGATGTGGGACGTGGACCGGAAGCTCGCCGGGCTGGCGACCCGTATTATCTGCAACTCGGAGGCGATCCGCGAGCGCTTTCGCGGAAGCAGCGCCTGGGCCAAGTCCGTGACGATTCTCAATGCCGTCGATACCCAGGAATTCCATCCGAATATCAGCCGCGAACCCTTCCGCCGGGAGATGGGCATCCCGCCCGACGAGCCGGCTGTGGGCATCGTAGGGCGCATCGGCCTGGGGAAGGGGCACGTCCACTTCATCGAGGCAGCCGTCCAGCTCCTGTCCCAAGGGTCGCCTGGACACTTCCTTGTCGTGGGGGACACGCTCTTCCCGGAAGATGCCTGGCGGGTGGAGGCGCTGCGCCGTCGTGTCGAGGAAGCAGGCTGGGAGAAACGCATTCGTTTCACCGGTCTCCGCCTTGATATCCCCCAGGTCATGCGCGGTCTGGACATCCTAGTCCTGGCCTCGGATGCCGAGCCGTGCGGCCGGGTACTTTTCGAGGGAATGGCTTCGGGGACGGCGATCGTGGCCACAAACACCGGAGGGACGCCAGAAATCGTCCGGGACGGACAGGAAGGAATTCTCGTGCCCACGCGCGATCCGGCTGCCCTGGCTCGCGCCATCACTCGATTGATCCAGGATGTCCCGCTCCGGCACCGCCTGGGTCGTGCCGGCGTCTCTCGAGTCCAGGCGGAGTTCACCATTGAGCGATACGTGGCCCGGACACTGGAGATCTATGAGTCAGCCATCCACAACCGTTAGTCTGGACATGGCTTCCTTGGCGGCGGATGCAATCTGCATCCTCTGTGGAAGACGTGAATCCGCCCGCCTCTGGGAAGGTTCCGACAAAAAACACAGGGGGCCGGGCCGTTTCTGCTACAGACAATGCCAGAACTGTGGTCTCGTGTTTCTGTTTCCCCCGATCCCGGAGGACGAGCTGGGCCGATACTATCCGGATTATGTGACGTTGGTCCGCGCACCCAGTCATACCCCTGTTTCTCATCGAATTCGACAGGCCGTAAAGCAAATGGTGGCCGAGGAATGGTACGGATACGCTTCGGAGGACTCGCTCAGGTGTGCATGGCCACTCCGGTTTCTCCGGAAGGTGATGCCACTCCCTCTCCGCCCCCTCCTCTGTCAAGTGCCGTGCCGCCAGCCGGAGGGGCGAGTGCTGGACATCGGCTGTGGCAGCGGAGGGTATCTCGCCTTCCTGGCAGGTCTTGGCTGGACGTGTTACGGTGTGGAACCTGCACCCAACAGTCGCACCTATGCCCAAGAGGTCTTGGGCCTGAACGTACATCCCGGGCCGTTAGCCGCTTGCGGCTTTGAGGCTGGTTCCTTCGACTTGGTCACAATGTGGCACGTGATTGAACATCTCCCGAACCCTGTCGAGACGCTTCAGGAGATCCACCGAATTCTCAAATCAAATGGGCTGCTCCTCCTGAGGACCCCGAACGCGGAAAGTTTAGAGGCTCGCGTGTTTCGCGACAACTGGTATGGCCTCGACCCACCGCGGCACTTGTACCTTTTCTCCCCGAGGACGATCATCCAACTGCTGGGGCGTGGAGGATTCACGGCAACTCGCATGAGCTATCAGTATGACCCGACCGACCTTTCCCGGAGCCTGCTGTATCTCACGGAAGATTTCGGTTTCCAGCGCACACACCGCGTTGTTTCCCGCTGCATCCGGACCATCGAATTCGGGCTGACCGCTTGCCTCCCCTTCAGATGGATGGCCAGCCGTGGGGCCGCAATGCACCTTGAGGCCCGAAAGGCCTCACCGTGACCGCCCGAACTCGAATGTGGGACACAGGTGAGCGAGTTCGTGCCGAACCGCACAACACCCTATACCTGGAGCACCTCTCGGCGTACGAACTGGCTCGCCGGCTCATCCGCGTCGGCACCGTTTTGGACATTGGTTGCGGGGCGGGCTACGGAGCCGCGCACTTGGCCGGCGACGGTCGCCAGGTGGTCGGGATTGACTATGGGCCGCCCGTGGCGGTGGCGGCGTCCCGGCGGTACCAGCGTCGGGGTGTCTCGTTTGCCTGTATGGACGGGATGCATCTTGGGGTCCTGAGCGGAGTTGTGGATCTGGTGACATCCTTCCAAGTGCTCGAGCATATGCCGAACCCTGAGGCACTCGTCCGCGAAATGGCGCGCGTCCTTCGCCCGACGGGGATCGTCCTCCTCTCGACACCGAATGCGCTCACGCACACCGGTCCCCGGAATCCGTTTCACCATCACGAATTCACACCACGTGAGCTCGAGGCCCTGCTTCGCCGGCACTTTGCTTGCGTCACGCTGGCCGGTCAACACAGGCCACCGGAGGTTTACGCCCTGGAGGCTTCCTGCCAGCGAGTCCGCCGTTGGGATGTGCTGGGCCTCCGTCGGATTGTTCCACGGGCGTTGATTTCGTTGGCGGTCTATTTTATCGCTCGCTGGAGGGGGCTGCCCCCGCCCCAACGGATGCCCCTGGACCGCTTCGCTATCTCTGCAAGGACGGATGATGCGTACTGCCTGTTCGCCCTCTGCGGGCATGCATCGCTTCCCCCGGAACGGTTGACGTCAGTCTATGGACGCTAAGGCGCCGGACGTCTCCACCGTGATCGTCAGCTTCAACACGCGGGACTATCTCGCCCAGTGTCTTGGGACCATTCCCCAGGCGGCCGAAGGCCTCGCTGTCGAGATCATCGTCGTGGACAACGGATCCAGCGACGGGACGCAGGCGATGCTGGCTGAGCGGTTCCACCAGGTCCGCCTCATCCAGAGCCAGGAGAACCTGGGGTTCGGTCGGGCCAACAACCTTGGTGCTCGCGCTGCGACGGGGCGGACCCTCCTGCTGCTCAATAGCGACTGCGAGCTGCAACCCGGGGCCCTCAAGTTCATGCTGGATGCGCTCGATCAGGACCCGTCGCTTGGCGGGGTCTTCTGCCGCCTGCTCAACAGCGACGGCTCGCTACAGCCCTCCGTCCATCGCGCCTTCCCCTCCCCCTGGAGCCAGGTCGGAGACCTGTTCTTCCTCTCCTCGTTGCGGTACACGGTGTACCGCAACGCGGCCCTCCACCCCTGGCTCCTGCGCCGGAGTATCCGCCTCCACACCCTGGCACAGGACGTCGCATGGGGAGGTGCCGCCTGCATGCTGGTTCGGCGGGATGTCTTCGAGGCCGTCGGCGGCTTTGACGAACGATTCTTTATGTATTGCGAAGATCTGGATCTCTGCAAGAGAATCCGGGATGCGGGACATCGGCTGCGCTACCTCCCGGCCGCTTCCGCGGTGCATCACTGGGGGAAGAGTGCCGTCCCACACTCCGCCACCATGCTCCGGGAGGCGTACCGAAGCCGCATGCTCTACTTCGAGAAGCACTTCCCCGACTGGGGGGGATCGGTCGTCCGCGCGCTGTCCCTGGGGGAGCTGGCGGTCCGCCGCACCGTGTTCGCCCTCGCGGCCCGCATCCCATCGCGCCACCGGCAGGCGTTCCGGGATCGCGCGTCGGCCAGCGCCGCCTGCCTGCAAGTCGTCCGCGGGGGCGAGACCTCCTGCGCCGCCTCCGCCCCGGCGGTCGGGATCGGCCCCGTCCTGCCTCTCCTGGCCTTGGTCGTTCTGTTCAGCCTGTTCCGCTTCCTCCACGACCAGGCGAAGCTGCTCACCGAGAGCCCCTTCATCGATTTCGCCCACTACTACACCTACGCAATGATCGTCGCGCAGGGCCGCAATCCCTTCGATCCCGAGGCAGTGGCGTGGGCGGACAGGCTGCTCAACCTCCGCCAGGCCGGGGCCTCGGCAAATTACCCGCCCCTCTTCTACCTCCTCATGCAGCCTTGGATTCTCCTCCCGTTCCGCTCTGCGGCGGTGGCCTGGTTCCTGACCAGCCAGGTGTGCCTTGTCGCGACTCTCGGATTCTGTCTCCGCCGTTTTGTGTCGGCCTCCCCGGTGCGGGCGGCCGCGGCGTTGTTCGTGATCCTGAATTACCAGCCGCTGACCGAAAGCCTCGCGCTGGGCCAAGTCAATTCCGTAGTGCTGCTGCTCGTCACGCTCGCATGGTGGGGCTTGCGTTCCGGACACCCCTGGCTGGCGGGCGGCTCAGTGGCATTGAGCCTTCACATCAAGCTGCAGTATGCACTTCTCCTCCCACTGCTCTGGTGGATGGGACAGCGTCGGGCGGCCGCCCGCGGCCTCCTCCTCGCTGGCCTCGGTGTGATCACCGGCCTGCTGATCCTCGGCCCCGCCCATCACCTCGGCTACCTCGGGTACGTTTGGTCGCCGCCGGACTACCTCCACGCGTGGACGGCCAACCTGTCGCCCCGCGCAACGCTCCTTCGACTCCTCGGCGGCGCTCCCGAGGGGCGCGCTCTGGCCAACGCGGCGAGCCTAGCGTTGGATGGCACGCTCCTTTACCTGTTTGCCCGGGCCATTCGGGGGCCCCTTTCTCCCAGCTCCCATTCCCTCGACTGGGTCTGGGGTCTGGGCTTGACGGCGGTCCCCCTGCTGTCCCCGCTGACCGAGGAACATCACCTGGTGGTTCTCCTGCTGCCCCTGACACTCCTCCTCCTGGCCGAGTCCCCCGCACCAGGGGGATGGCTGGACGAGACGCTTCTCATCGCGAGCATCCTGCTGCTGGGCAGCCGCTATTCTTTCGAGCGGTTCCCGGCCTTCCACCAGGGGCCCCTCTCCCTGTTGGCCGCCGGGAAGATCCTGGGCGTGAGCGCCCTTGCCTGGGTGCTGATGAGGCGGCTCAAGACGGTGGACAGGAGGACACGATGAACGGCATCGCCGGCAACACGCGAATCCCGCCAGCGCAGGCAGTGAGGAACCCGGCCTGGGATGAGCGGGAAGATCGCGAGCTCCGGCTTTCCGCGTCGAGAGATCGGCGATGACCCTTGCCGTGGACTGTCGGGAGTTCGTGCCGGGGGATGTGAGCGGGATCAGAGGACCGACGCTATCGAATCTTGGAGAGGAAGATGGATGCAGACTCACACGATGCCAATCCCTGCGCGAGAAGACGAGGGCCAACGGTTGGTCTGGTCTCAGAGCGATGTGGTAGCCATAGATCTTGAGTCAAGTATTTGGAGGGGACGGAACCGGACGTGATTCTTCACGAGGGCCATAGCGATGCGGACCCAAAGAGTTGAAAGCCCACGCAAGACGCCCCGGATCCCCGTTGCCTGTCCGGACCTGGGTGCTCCCGAGCGCCGTTACGTCCTCCAATGCTTGGAGTCGGGATGGATCTCCTCTGCCGGCCCCTTCGTTCCCCGGTTCGAGGCAACATTCGCCCGACGCTGTGGGGTACCGTACGGGGTGGCGACCAACTCTGGGACGGGAGCACTTCACCTGGCCCTTGCGGGAAGTGGAATCGGACCAGGCGATGAGGTCCTCGTCCCGGCCTGGACCTTCGTGGCTACGGCAAACGCCGTGGTCCATGTGGGAGCAACACCGGTCTTCGTCGATGTCTCTCCGGCAGATTGGGGGATTGACCCCGAATCCGCCGCCAGGCAAATCACCCGTCGGACAAAGGCCATCATTGCCGCACACCTGTTCGGCCAGCCGGCAGACATGACTGCGTTGCGTCGCTTGGCCCGGCAGGCCGGCCTCGTGCTGGTGGAGGACGCGAGCGAATCTTTTGGCGCCGAAATTGAGGGACATCCCGTTGGCGGCCTCGGCCACGTCGCGTGTTTCAGCCTGTTTGCCAATAAGGTCCCCACGACCGGCGAAGGAGGAATTCTGGTCACGCGAAACCGACAGCTCGCCGAACGGGCCCGTCGACTTCGGGATCACGGCATGGGCCGCCGAAGGTACTGGCATCCGGTCGTCGGATACAACTACGGCATGAGCAATCTGCAAGCCGCCGTGGGGCTGGGGCAACTGGAGCGAATCGATGAACTCCTGGCCCACAAGGAAGTCATCAGGCGGCACTATACCCAAGGCCTGCGGGGGATGCCAGGAGTCCGGCTCCAGACCATCCGGGCCGGCGTCCGCCCCGTATGCTGGCTCTTCCCTATACTCGTGGAGCCCGGGCAGTTCGGCATGCGGCGCGGGGGTCTCATGCGTCTTCTCTCCCAATTCGGGGTCGAGACTCGCCCGTTCTTTCCCGTTCTCCACCACCTTCCCCCCTACCGAAAGGGCGCCCATTTTCCTGTCGCCGAGGGAATCGCTCCCAACGGGCTCGCATTGCCATCCGGTCCGGCCATCACCCCTGCGGCTATTAGATTTGTCATCACGACGCTTTGGCGGATTCAACGAGCGAGACAACGCCCCGGGAAACCGACCACCAAGTTGAATCGCTCCTCACACAACAGGATCAGACCATGATCCTAGCGTTGGACTGTCGTGAATTCACACCCGGACGCATCACCGGGATCGGACGTTTCCTCCAGAACGTGCTCGAGGAGATCGCTAGGAATCGCCCCCACCTGTCAACGGTGGCCGTGGCCGAACCCGACTCGTCAATTCCGGTGAGCGCCCCCCATATACGAGTTGTGAGGTTGTCGGCCCCTTTTACGCTCTATTATGACCAAGTACTCCTCCCGCGCGCCCTCCGGAGCGTCGGCTCCACCGCGTTCTTTTCCCCCTATTACAAGGCGCCCTTGGCCTCTTCATGCCCTGTCGTGATCACCATCCACGACTTGATTCTCCTCCAGGTAAGCGAATACACGAGAGGGTTAGGCCGCCTGTACGCCGCGGCATTTCGGCGATGGGCCTCGCTCCTGGCCAATCGGGCCGTTGCCGTCATTACTGACTCTGAATTCAGCAAGAAGCAGATCATAACCGAGATCGGCCTCGCAGCGGATAAGGTGCACGTGTTCTATCTCGGCGTTGGCGATGAATTCCGCCCTGCTCACGATCCTGGGAGGATCGCCCTCCTTGCTTCCCGATACGGGATCACCGGTGCCTACTTCCTTGCCCTGGGAAATTTCCTTCCCCACAAGAACTTTGCCCGACTCGTGGAGGCCTACTCTGCCTTGCCCGAGACCACACAGGCCCAAGTCAAGCTGGTCCTCGCTGGTTCAGGGAGTGGCCATAGATTGACCAGCCCGGTGAGTCTCGAGACCTTGAATCTTCCTGGTGTCCTCCTCCCGGGCTTCATTGCCGCTGAGGATCTTCCGACGCTTTACTCGAACGCCCTGGCTGTGGTGTGCCCCTCCCTGATGGAGGGTTTTGGGTACGCACCACTGGAAGCGATGGCCTGCGGAACTCCGGTCGTCTGCTCCAAGGCAGGGCCGTACCCTGAAGTGGCCGGCGATGCTGTGCTGTATGTGGATCCACTGAACGTGTCCGAAATGGCCTCCGCACTTTCCCGGATCATCGCCGATGAGTCTCTCCGACGAGAACTGAGCATTCGAGGCCTCGAGCGCGCACGCCTGTATGATTCGCACCAAACCACGAAGCGCTTGGTGGACTTCCTCGAGGGGATCGCCAGCGGGCGGAAGAAAGCCTGAGCCATGTGCGGCATCGCCGGCTTCGTCGGACCAGGCAACCGGGACCAACTGGAAGGGATGGTCAAGCTTCTCGTCCATCGCGGTCCCGATGACGAGGGGCTCTTCGTTGCCCCGGGCATCGGCCTGGGCATGCGCCGCCTGTCCATCATCGACCTGCCCGGTGGCCGGCAGCCCATGGCCAACGAGGATGAAACCCTTCGCGTCGTCTTCAACGGGGAGATCTACAACTTCCGGGAACTCCGGTCGGCTCTCATCCAAGGGGGCCACCGCTTCCGGACCCAGAGCGACACCGAGGTGCTGCTCCATCTCTACGAGGAGGAAGGCCCGGCCCTCGTTGAGCGTCTTCGGGGCATGTTCGCCTTCGCCCTCTGGGATGCGCCACGGAGGCGCCTGTTCCTGGCCCGGGACCGCCTGGGGAAGAAGCCCCTGTATTACTGGCACCGCGACGGTCTCTTCCTCTTTGCCTCAGAGATCAAGGCCTTGCTGTCCCACCCCGCCGTATCCCGCAGCGTGGATTGGACAGCCCTCCATCACTACCTCGCCTTCGGCTACACGCCGGCCGATCGATCCATCTTCGACGGGATTGCCAAGCTTCCTCCCGCGCACATCGCGACGCTCTCCGAGGGCACACTGACACTCCAGCGGTATTGGGCCCTCCCCCGGGGGAGTTCCATGCCCGAATCACGGGCCTCGATCCACGAGATGACGGCCCGTGTGCGCACGGTGCTCCGCGAGGCGGTCCGGCTCCGCCTGGAAAGCGACGTCCCCTTGGGGGTGTTTCTCAGCGGCGGCATCGATTCCAGCGCGGTGGTGGCCAGCATGCGCGAGGTGACGAGCCAGCGCATCGCCACCTTCTCCATCGGCTTCGGCCGGGCGGCGTCCTCCTTCGACGAGCTGCCCTATGCCCGCATGGTGGCACAGCGCTTTGAGACGGATCACACTGAGGAGATCTTGGAACCCAAGGTGGTCGACCTCCTGCCCTCGATCATTCACCACTTCGACGAGCCGTTCGCCGACTCCTCTGCCATCCCAACGTTCGTCGTGGCCCAGGCCACGGCCCGTCACGTGAAGGTCGCGCTCTCGGGCATCGGCGGCGACGAGACCTTTGCGGGGTACCCCCGGTACCTGGGTCTCCGCCTGTCGGAGCGATACGCGAAGCTCCCCCGTTGGCTCCGGTCCATCCCCGGCACCCTGCTGCCTCGTCTCATTCCAGAATCCGAAGCCAGCCGGAACCTGGGGGATTGGGCCCGGCGGTTCATCGTCGGCGTGGAGCAACCCCTGCCCGACCGGTACCTCGGCTGGACGCGCTTCTTCAGCGAGGCGGATCTGGGGCATCTCACGACGCCGGCCCTGCGGCGGCATTGGCAACGGAGCGTGGAGGCGTCCCAGCGCGCGGCTTTTGCCGGCCGCGCCCACGACGATCCGGTGGACGGCGCCTTTCGCATCGACCTCGACGCCTACCTGCCCGACGATCTCCTGGTGATGGCCGACCGGATGAGCATGGCCCATTCCCTGGAGCTGCGGGCGCCGTTCTGCGATCACGAGGTCATCGAGGAGAGCCTGCGCATCCCGTCCGGCGTGAAGATCCCCGGATTCCGCCTCAAGGGCCTGCTCAAGGCGGCCTTTGCCGACGTGTTGCCCCCTCGAGTCCTCTCGCACCGGAAGCAGGGCTTCATGATTCCGCTGGGTCGCTGGCTTCGCACGGACCTGCGCGGGATGATGGAGGAGTGCCTTTCACCCGACCGGATCCGGCTCCGCGGCCTCTTCGCTCCGGACACCGTCGAGGCCCTCAAGAAGGAACACCTCGACGGGAGCCGGAGCCACAGCGACCGCCTGTGGACGCTCATGATGGCCGAGCTGTGGATGCGCCATTACCTCGACACTGGCGGGTCCTGGACCCTTCGGTGAGACACGCATGACCTCGACGCTTCGAGTCCTCATGGTGTCCGACGTCTCCCCGCTCTGCATTCTCGGCGGCGCGGAGCGGATCCTGTGGGAGCAAGCCTCCCGCCTGGCCAAGCGCGGCCACCGGGTCCGCATCGTGAGCCGGCGCCCGGCCGAAGCCGTCGCCGAGACTGCCGAGCGGGAGGGCGTGCGCATCCGCCATTATCCCGCAGACCGGCGCTCGCCCCTCCGCTTCCTGTTCAGCTCGATCCTGGGGGCCCGGCGGGCCGTCACCGCCGCCCTGGCGGAGGAGGGATGCGACATCCTGGAACTCTACCAGCCCTCCTCCGGCTACGGCGCGCTACGGTCGGATCGCGCCAGGGACCTCCCGTGCCTCTACACGTTCCTGTCGCCTGCTCCGCTGGAATACGCCTCCCGCAGCGGAATGACCGGCCATCATCGCCGCGGCCTGATCGGGCGCATGGCCCAACTCATGCTCTGGAGCATCGAAGGGGCCTGTCTCCGGCGTGCGGCCCGTATTCAGGTCCTGAGCGACTTCTCGGCCGGCCAGCTCTGGAAGCTGTACCGCATCCCGTCGGATCGGATGGTGAAGATCCCCGGAGGCGTCGACATCGATCGGTTTCGGCCGGCCGCGGATCGCTCTCTGCTCCGCAAGACGCTTGGCCTTCCCATCGAATCGCCGCTGCTCTTGACCGTCCGGAACCTCGAGGCGCGCATGGGTCTGGATACCCTGATCCACGCCATGGCGATTCTGCGCCGGCGCATCCCCGACGTGACGCTCGTGATCGGTGGTGCCGGATCCCTGCGGGACAATCTGGAATCGCTCACTGCCTCCCTGGAGCTTCAGCACCACGTCCGGTTCCTGGGCTATGTCCCGGAGTCGGACCTGTCCCTGTACTATCAGGCGGCCGATGCCTTCGTGCTCCCCACACGGGAACTCGAGGGCTTCGGTCTGGTCACGGTGGAGGCGTTGTCCTGCGGCACGCCCGTTCTGGGAACGGCGGTGGGTGCGATCCCGGAAGTCCTTCTGGATCTGGATTCCTCCTTGCTCCTGCGGGATACGACTCCCCAGGCTATGGCTGACGACCTGGCGCGCTTCTTCGAGGGGGACCGGCGTGCGCCCGCAGCGAGCCAGTCTCTTCGGTACGCCTGCCGGCGGCACGCGGAGCTTCACTATAACTGGAACGGGTCGGTCGCGCGCCTGGAGGAGACGCTGAGTCACGTGGCCCGGGATCGGCGCGAGCCGTCGATGGTCGCACGCGCCTGCCCGGCGTGCGGTGGCCTGACCCGGGAGCCGGACCTGGTCTATCTCGGCATGCCGTACCTCTGCTGCCCACGCTGTCGAACGGGCGCGGCGAAGACGCTGCCGACCGCGGCGTCGCTGCGGCGGCAGTACGAGCTCGAGTATCCGCGCCGCTTCTCCCACGAGCACGTTCCTCAGCCCCGAGCCAGACTCTTCGACCTGCTCCTGGTTCGTCTCGCGGCCCTGGGATCGAGGGGCCGCCTCCTGGATGTGGGATGCGGCGGCGGCCATCTGCCGGCGTCAGCCAACCAGCGGGGCTGGCATGGACTGGGCACCGACCTCTCGCATCAGGCCTGTGCCGCCGCGAGCCGAGCCGGCGTCCCCGTGGTTCAGGCCGAAAGCTCGGCGCTGCCCTTCCGCGACGCGGGCATGGACGCCGTGTCTCTTATCAACGTCCTGGATCACACCCCCGACCCCCTGGCCGCTCTCCGCGAAGCCCACCGGGTCCTGCGGCCCGGGGGGCATCTTGTGATCCGGATTCCCAATGCGGCCTTTCACCGGCCGTGTGTCCGGCTGCTTCGCTTTCTCGGACCCCTCGCCCGGTCGCGCGGATGGGATCGGTACCCCATCCTCCACCTGTTCGCGCTGACGCCGGGCGGGTTGCGCTCTTTGGTCAATCGGGCCGGTTTTCACGTGTGCAGGATCCGGAACTCGTCTTTGACGGCCGAAGAGTTCCTTTCGAGGGAGAGAGGGCTGCGCGGGGCGGCGCTCCGATTGCTTCATGGAGTCATCGCCGCCGGCGCTGCCGGCGTGCAGCTCCTGTCACAGGAACGCTGGCTGGTGGGGCCCTCGATCGAGCTGTACGCGGAGCGGCCTCCCATCGGGGGCGCAGGGAAACCGTGATTCACGTGCTTCACATCATCACGCGGCTGGACGTGGGAGGATCCACGGAGAACACCGTGATCTCCGTCACCCGGATGCCGCGCCCGGAGTTCGCGTGCAGCTTGATCTCGGGACAGACGACAGACCCTCCTCCAGGCCTCGCCGCGAGCCTGTCCCGCGCCGGCGTCCCCTGGGTCCAGTTACGACACCTCGTCCGTCCCGTGCGTCCCATGGCGGACTGCCGGGCCCTGTGGCAATTGCGCCGCGCGATCCGGCGGATGGGGCCGGACATCGTCCATACCCATTCGTCCAAGGCCGGGTTCCTGGGACGGCTGGCGGCACGGGCCGCCGGCGTCCCTCACATCCTGCACACCCCACACGGACACGTCTTCGAGGGATATTTCTCCCCGCTGGCAACGCGCGCCTTCACCGCACTGGAGCGGCTGGCGGCCCGGTGGACAGACCGGATCATCACCCTGAGCGACGCCGAGGCGCAGGACCATCTCAGATTGCGAATCGGCCGTCCCGAGCAGTTCGTCACGATTCCCAGCGGCGTGGACCTTGACACGCTGCGCGCCGCCTCCCCGGCGCCCCTCGTGTCCGGGCATCCGGTGATCGGCGCAGTGGCGCGGTTGGTCCCGGTGAAAGGCCTCCAGTACCTGATCGACGCCGCCCCGGAGATTCTCCGGCGATGCCCCGATGCCCGGTTCCTCCTGGTGGGGGACGGGGAGATGCGACCAGCCCTGGAAGCCCAGGCACACGGCCTCGGTCTCGCCGACCGGATCGTCTTCACCGGCTTTCGCGAGGATATCCCCGCGCTCATTGCCGGCATGGATGTCCTCGTCCTCCCGTCGCTCAACGAGGGCATGAGTCGGGTCCTGGTCATGACCATGGCCCTGGGAAAACCGATCGTGGCGACCAGGGTGGGTGGGGTGGCCGAGCTGCTGGGTGACGGGGAGGCGGGGTTGCTCGTGCCGCCTCGTGATCCCGCGGCCCTGGCTGAGGCCACGACCACACTGCTTCGAGACGCGACCCGAGCTTCCGCCCTGGCGGAGGCGGGGCGCCGGCGCGCCCCCCGCTACAGCGCCGAGGCGATGCTGGGGGCGCTGGCCAAGGTGTACCACGAGGTGATCTCGCATGGCCGGCCACGGTAGCCCTGCCGCCGGTGAGCACAGGCCCCAGCAACTCCCGAGGCAGATCCTCGGGTGCAGGGCCGGGTGCCTCACGCTGGCACTGGTTGCCCTCCTCCTGGGGCTCTCGCTGGCCCAGGCAGCCGGGCCGCTGCGTCAATTCCCTGCGGCGGTGCACGTTCACTCGACATGGAGCAGCGGAACCCAGACGCTGGATGAGCTGATCGCCCGGGCGCGCGCCGTGGGCGTCGAGGCCATCTTCCTGACGGAGAATCACCTGCTGCGATATGAATACGGGTTGCCCCCCCTGCGGAACATTCTCCGGTACCGCGTGGAGTTTCCGTCGCTGCTCAGCCGGGGGCCCGAGGCGTTCCTGCAGGCGGTCCAGGAGGTGAATGCTCGCCAGAAAGATGTCCTGGTTATTCCAGGCGCGCAGGTCATTCCCCACTACTATTGGACCGGCAGCCTCCTCCAGCGAACGCTGACCATGCACGACACACAGAAGGACATCCTGGCCTTGGGCCTGTACCGCGCCGAGGATTACCGGAACCTCCCCGCGGTCGGAAACCTCGGCGCAGCCCGCTGGGGTCCGGCAAGCCTCTGGCTCTTCTGGCCAGCGGCCCTCTTGGCGCCAGGAGCCTGGCTGCTCCGAGCGAGACGGCGCAGTCCCGTTCGCCTCCAATACTTTAGAGTCACTGTGGAGCGTCGATACACAGGCTATGGAATTCTCTGTCTCGCGATCGCGGCGCTGTTTCTGGCAAACAACTTCCCCTTCACGACCCCCCCCGTCTCCCCATATGACCCGCTCGCCGGGTTGCGGCCGCACCAGGCAGCCATCGACTACGTGAACTCCCGCGGGGGCGCCTCGGTCTGGTCGCTGCCCGAGGCGCGCGATCACCAGGTGGTCGCCGTGGCAGGATTGCAGGCCACCATCAACACGGACCCGTACCCATCCGCCCTGCTGGCGACGGATCGTTTCACAGCCTTCGGCGGGATCTACGAGGACACCACCACGTTCACGCAGCCCGGGGGGGGCTGGGACCGCCTCCTGGCCGATTACCTCGGCGGCCGCCGAGCCGCTCCCGCCTGGGCCATTGGAGAGGCGGCATATCATGAGGAGGGGCAAGCCGGTAAGTGGTTCGGCACAGTCCTGACGGTCTTCCTGGTGGATCGGAAGGATCCTCCCGCCCTCATGGAGGCCCTGCGCGGGGGACGCTTCTACGCCCTGCAGCGCAGGCCGGAGGCCGGCCTCGTCCTCGACCAGTTCCAGGTCCTCCTCCCCGAACGCCCGCCCGCTGAAGCGGGTGACCGGGTCATGCTCCACGCCGGCGATCGGCCCGAGGTCCGCGCCGCGATCCATGCCGTGGGGAACCCACGGATCGCTATCCAGGTCCAGCTGGTCCGTAACGGGCTGGTCGTGCATTCGCTCCGCGCCGAAGCGCCGGTCACCCTGCGCTGGACCGAGCCTGCGCCGCCTGCGGAGGCCGGCCTGTTCTATCGCCTGGAAGTTCGCGGGCCGGGCGAGCACCAGATTCTGAGCAACCCCATTTTCGTCCAGAGCGCGGGAGGATAGACGGTGAAGATCGCCATCCACCAACCGCAGTACCTCCCATGGTTGGGATACTTCGACAAGCTCGATTCCGCCGACGTCTTTATCTTTCTGGACACGGTGCAGTTCAAGAAGCACGAATGGCAGAACCGCAACCGCATCCGGACCAAGGATGGCTGGCAATGGCTGACCGTCCCCATCATCGACCGCTTCCCCGAGCAGATCGAGCGGGTGGAGGTCAACGCCAAGACGGACTGGCAACGCAAGCACTGCCAGGCCCTTCGCCTTCACTACGGCCGCGCCCCCTTCTGGGATCCCCTCGGCCCGGAACTCGTCACCCTGCTGGAGAGCCCATGGACCCGGCTCAGCGACCTGAACATCGCGGCCACTGACCTGCTCTGTCGGCACCTCGGCATCCGGACGCCCCGCCTCCTGGCTTCAGGCCTCTCGGCCCGGGAGGAGCCGACCGACCGCCTGATCGACCTCTGCCGGGCGGCGGGGGGCACGGCGTACCTGGCCGGCCAATCCGGCCCCTCCTACATGGATGTCGGCCGCTTCTCCGAGGCAGGGATTGCCGTCCAGGTCCAGTCCTACACGCATCCCCAGTACCCCCAGCGACATCAGCCTTTCATTTCACACCTGGCGGTGGTAGATTTACTGTTCAATTGCGGCCCCGAGAGCCTCAACGTCCTCCGGTCGGGTCGGTGCTGGTCACCCATCCCGTCGTGAGGCGCGCCCAAGGGACAGAACCCGAAGACTGCACCGCCCGGAGGGAGAGCCCATGCGCATCCTCGCCATTGGTGCCCACCCTGACGACATCGAGTTCGGCTGCGGCGGAACCCTGATCAAGTACGCGCGGCAGGGACACGACGTCTTTCTGCTGGTCATGACCGACGGGAGTGGGGGCGGCGACGGCGCGGTTCGCCGCCAAGAGCAAGAGGACTCGGCCCGGATCATTCGGGCGTACAAGCTGTTTTGGGGGGGCTACCAGGATACCGCCATTCCCTTGGACCGCGCGCTCATCCAGCGCCTCGAGAAGGTGATCGAAGAAGTTCAGCCTGATTTCATTTTTGTCCACTATCACGACGACACCCACCAGGACCATCGACACCTGGCCACCTCCACCATCACGGCCACGCGCTACACCCGAAACGTCCTCTTCTACGAAGGTCCCACCACCCAGAACTTTTCGCCGAGCGTCTTCGTGGACGTGGATAGCGTCCTGGCGGACAAGGTCGCAACCCTCCAGGCCCATGCCTCCCAGGTCAGCAAGACCAACATCGAGGAGCTCTCCATCGTGGACATCGCCCGGTCCTCTGCCCACTTCCGCGGGATCCAGGGCCGCGTCAAGAACGGCGAAGGCTTCGTCCCCCTCCGGCTGTTCATCAACATCAGCCCCTGACGGGTTGGCAACCGGGCAACCTGGCAATCGGGCAACCGGGACAGAGCGGGGAAGGGAGGCGCTATGGCTGAAGGTCTACGGGGGTTGAGGATCTACCAATTGGCTGAGGATCTTTCCGATGAAATCTGGGCAGAGGTATTAACCTGGAAGCCATTTGCGCGCGACACGGTAGGCCGCCAGCTTGGCGAAGCCGCAGACTCGATCGGAGGGAATATCGCAGAGGGGTAGGGTCGGTATCATTACAAGGACACTCGCCAGTTCCAATTCTATGCTCGCGGGTCTCTCGAAGAGACAGGGCACTGGCTGCGCCGAGCCCTCCGACGTGGACTCGTCTCCGAAGGACGATATGAGGGTCTAGCGGGGAGGGTCGTGGAATTGGCCCCTCAATTGAACGCGTACATTCGAACCCTTGAGCGGAAGGCAAAGGTTGAACGGGCCAAGCCCTGACAACTCCTTGATGCGGGATCGCCAGATTGCCTGACCGCCGGATTGCCCAATTGCCCATTCTAGTACCGCATTCGAGACCTTGGATCACGGCCGCCGACGTGCGCGCGGTATCCCGCGTGTTGCGAAGCGGCGCCCTGGCGCAGGGGGCCGAGGTGGCCAGTTTCGAGGCCGAGGTCGGTGGGTGGCTGGGGCTCCCGCCCGGCGTGGCGGTCAACTCGGGAACCGCGGCCCTGCACCTGGCGCTGCTGGGGTTGGGTATCGGCGAGGGCGACGAGGTGATCCTGCCCAGCTACGTGTGCGTTGCCCCCCTGCACGCCGTGGAGTACGTCGGGGCGACGCCCCGCCTGGCCGATGTGGATCCGGGCACGTATAACCTCGATCCCGCGGATGTCCGGCGTCGCCTGACGCGCCGCACCCGCGCGATCATTGTCCCGCATCAATTTGGCCTCCCTGCGGACCTGGACGGCCTGCTGGCGGTCGGCGTCCCTGTGATCGAGGATTGCGCGCAGGCGATTGGCGCCCGCTATTCCGGACGGCCCGTGGGGACGCTCGGGACGGCGGCCATCGTCTCCTTCTATGCCACCAAACTCTTGACCACCGGCGAGGGGGGCATGCTGCTCAGTCGGGACCGCCGGTTCCTCGCCCGCATGCGGGATCGGCGCGACTACGATGAGCGCCGCCGGCACGCGGTGCGGTTCAACTACAAGCTCACTGACTTCCAGGCCGTTCTGGGGCGGAGCCAGTTGCGGCGCCTGCCCGCCATGCTCTCCCGGCGGGCGGCCATCGCCCGACGCTACCGGCGCGGCTGGGCCGGCCTCCCCATTGCGCTCCCGCCCCCGGCCCACGGGCGGAGCCACGTCTACCATCGCTTCGTCATCGGCGCGCCGAACACGGCCGGGACCGTGGCGCGCCGGCTGGCCGGATTGGGTGTCACCGCTCGACCCCCCGTGTACCGGCCCATTCACCTGACGCTGGGGCTGGAAGGGTTTCCAGGGGCGACTCATGCCTTTCGGCACGCGCTGTCTGTGCCGCTGTATCCCGCGCTCACCTCTCGTGAAGAATCCATCGTCATTCGCGCCGTCCAGCGGGTCTTCGCATGAACGAGACAGGGAACCGGGAGGCACAGAGAGACTCTGCCGTCCCTGCGGGGGGCGACATCGGGCGGTGTCCTTGGTGGATCAGCTTCCTGGTCCTAGCCCTGGCGGGTACCCTCTTGCTCCCCGGCGTCCGGACGACGTGGCACACCGTGTACGGTGCCCGCTGGGCGTACATCCTCGTGGTCTCGTGCCTCATCTCGTTTGGCCTCACGCCCATCGTGATCCGCTTCGCACGCTTCCTGGAGGTGCTTGACCTCCCGGCAACGCGCAAGCTGCACGCAGAGCCCACACCTCTCCTGGGGGGGCTGGCAATCTACACGGCCTTCGGGGTGTCCATCCTGGCCAACTCGATCCTGGATAATCAGGTTGTGGCCATCATGGTGGGGGCCAGTCTCCTCGTCGTCGTCGGAATCCTGGATGACGTGCGGAGCGTGCCCGCTGGGGTCAAGCTCCTGGCACAACTCATCGCGGTGGCCGTCGTGATCAACTCCGGCGTGGTCCTGACCCTCTTCCCGAGATCGGTGGTTGGCAGTGCGGCAAACGCAGGCCTGACGCTCATCTGGCTTCTGGGAATCACCAACGCCATGAACTTCTTTGACGGGATGGACGGCCTGGCCACCGGCCTCAGCATTATCACGGCGGGCTTCCTGGGGTTTTTCGCGGCGCTGACCTTTCAGCCATTCATGGGCTGGTTGGCAGCCGCCATCGTGGGAGGCTGTCTGGGATTCCTGCCCTTCAATCTCCGTCCCAAGCGGCCGGCGGCGATCTTTCTGGGGGACGCGGGCAGCACATTCTTGGGCTTCGTCCTGGCCGCCCTGGCGGTCAAGGGAGAGTGGGCCGAGGACAATATCATTGACGTCGCCGCCCCGGTGCTCATCTTCTGGGTATTCATCTTCGACATGACGCACATCACGGTGGCCAGGATCGCCAAGGGCAAGGTGCGGTCATTCCGGGAGTGGATCGCGTACGTCGGGAAGGATCATTTGCACCACCGGCTGGAAGCGCTTCTGGGCAGCCGGCGGAAGACCGTATTCCTGATATTCTCCCTCTCCGTCTCCATGGGCCTGGCAGCCATGGCCCTCCGGAACGCTCGCCCCCTGGAGGCCGTCCTCCTGATCCTCCAGGCCGCCATCATCGTCGTGATCGTCTCCATCTTGGAGTACGCCGGGAACCGATGAGTTCGCCTTGCGGGAGTCTGACGTCCGATGAACCCTTGACGGGCGGTCCTGGCGGGATGCCGTTCGGATCAATCAATTGGTCAAAGGGTCGATTCGTCAACTGATTTTCACGCGCCGGACCAATCGCGCACTTGACTATTCGACCGGTCGACGCTCTTCGAGAAATCAGGCCTCGGAAAGGTCGGGATAGGATTCTCGGTAGGCTTGCAGCAGGGTCTCAACCCAGCGGGCGGGATCGCGGAAGGCCCGCTCCCTGGCAGCCCCGATCGCCGTGCGCCAGTCCTGCTCCCCCTTCAGGTACTCCTGGATGTCCTCCTGGTGCGCCGTCAGGTACCCTTCCAGCCCGTCCCATTGTGCCCGGATCTCCTCCCGCTTGGCGATGTAGGCCGCGCGGTATTCCTCGAACATCCGCCGGAGGAGCACCCGCCCCTGGGCCGGATCGGAAGGGCGCAGCTTCTGCCACAGGGAGAGGAAGATCGGCTCCACGAACCCGAAGCGGTACCCGCCGATGTCGTGAAACAGCTCGTAGTCGTGAATGGAGACGACCTCACCGGCCTTGGTCAGGATTTGATGGGGATCGCGCAGGATCGTCCCCAGGACATCCCCCAGCGCGTCATGGCGGGCCACGCCCCGGATGGCCAGCGGCCAGACGCGGGCCAGCTCCCGTCGGGGCAGCTCTTCGGCGTCGAGACGCGTCCCGTGCAGGGGAACCTCCAAGAGGACCTGGCCACCGCCCGGCAGCCTGTGGATGTACGTGGTGGCCGTCCGGAGGTGAAACAGCCGCGCGGCACCGGCGTACAGCGCCTCGGCCGCGGGCGCGAAGTGGGACACCTCGAACTGGCAGGTGCGCCCCTCGGCGGTCCGCACGGTGACGGCCGCCTCGGCGTGGACCTTGGAGAGGGCCACGACCTCGAACGCGTGCGTGGACAGGCCCGCGGCATCCAAGAGGGCCAGGATCGGCCCCCGGAGGCCATTCGCTTCGATCTTCATAGCGAAGAGTCGCGCACGCACCGTGGCCGGCAGGCCGTTGAACGCCTCCAGGGCCCACTTGAAGTGAAAGTCGGCGGCCTCCAGGGGCCGGACCCGGGCGTTGCCCGGATCCAGGAGGCGGTCAATGGCCCCCTCCCACTGGCTGGTCCACACCTCCTCGATGAAGCGCGAAGGGTGTGGCACCCCCAGGGCCCGGAGGACCTCCTCGCGCCGTTCGCGGGTGCCGCCCTCTTTGGGCAGCGACAGGACGTACTCGGTTGGACCGAGGGGCACGCCGTCCCAGCGGCGCTCGTAGAGATCCAGGACCCGCCCTGCCTTGGTGGCGAAGGCGGGGTCGCGGGGGAAGCGCCAGCTCTGGACCCGCCAGGGCCGGATCGCGTCGGCGGCGAGCCAGCGCCAGATCGTCGTCCCGCTGCTCTCCGCCACGAGGCCCTGGGCGAGGACGGCCCGCTGGAGGTCGGTCCGTGACCACGGCGCCAGTGGCACGCCGCACCGGGCCGACAACTCACACGCCAGCGCCTTGACGGCGACCATGCCGCTGGGGGGACACGCGGGGCGGCCGGCCGCCGCGGCGCTAGGCCCCCCATCCGACCCCTTGCAACAGGAGCATCAGCAGGAACGCCACCGAGATCTTCCTTCCGGCCACGTCCTCTCGATCTGCCGTTCCTCCCCCACGACACTCCCGCTGATCGTGCCAGCGACTCCCCGCATCGAGACTTGGTCCCCAGCCGCCTGCCCCCGTTGCCTGTCGATCCCCTTGACTTTCCCCGCGCCAATGGTAGCGTTGCCGTCGCACGACAGCCGCGGGGCGAATCCAAATGCTTGAACACACCTTTGTCCATATTCCAGGGATCGGAAAGACGACCGAGCAGGGCCTCTGGCAGCAAGGGGTCCGCACCTGGGCTGATGCGGACGGTCTGGAGCCGGCCTCTCGGACGGTGCGGCCCCGGGTGCTGGCGCAGCTCAGAAGTTATCTCCCCGAGTCTCATCGCGCCCTCCGGGAGAAGAACGCCGGCTTCTTCTCGCGGCTCTGCGGCCTCGGCGAGGCGTGGCGCACCTTCAGCCGGTTTGCCCAGGACTGCGTCTATCTCGACATCGAGACCACGGGGCTCTCGCCCGGCTATGATGAGATCACCCTGGTGGGGGTCTACGACGGTGAGGCCTACAAGGTCTTCATCGCCGGCGCCGATCTCGCCGCCCTCCCCGAGTACCTCCGGCGGTTCCGCCTCCTCAGCACCTTCAACGGGGCCGGCTTCGACCTCCGGTTCCTCCGGGCCAGGTTTCCTCGTCTCGCGCTCCCCCCGATCCACATCGATCTCCGGCGCATGACGAAGAAGCTGGGGTTGGCGGGCGGGCTGAAAGCCATCGAGACGTCGCTCGGCCTCCAGCGGGATCTCGCCGTGCGCGACCTGTCCGGGTTTGACGCCGTCCTCCTGTGGCGGAGATACCTCCGGGGAGACCGGCAGGCCCTCGACCTGCTGGTGCAGTACAACCGCGCGGACGTCGTCCACCTGAGGACGATCATGGAGATCTGCTACGACCGGCTCGCCACTGAGACGCGGACGCTCTTCCGCGCACCCCGCTCGCGTACTGATGTCCTGGCAAACGAGGGGGCGGGGTGCTGAAGCAAACAGAGGCAGAATTCACCGTCCGCAACACGCTGAGCACGCCTGACCGTCATCGCACCGCTGGGCTGGCCCGGCGTCGGAGCAGGGCCTGTCCCGGTCGATCAGCCTGGATGTCACAGAATCCAGGGATTCTGTGACATCCTCGAAAAAGCCAGCTAACCGCGTGCGCTGGTCCGTGAACAACCCGCCAACGAGATCCCCGAGTGCATCCCACCGCTCGACTGAAGGAGAGGACCGAAACATGTCCAACCGGCAACCTTGACCCGAGAGGTTGCTACCAGCACCCGGCGGGCTGCTGCCCAAATGAACCGCTCAGCCGTCGATTTCGCACGTGCCCTCCCTCCGCCCGGTGTACCCAGCCAGCGATAAACATATCCTGCGGGCCATCGATATGCCGGCAGAAACGTGCCCGAAAACGTGCCCGCGAGTAGGTGTAGAGCCCCCCAAAATACCCCCCGGGAGCCGATCTGGACAAGAGAAACCCCTCGGTAAGTGCTCAACTTACCGGGGGGTTCTTTGTTGGTCCGCAGCCCTTCAAGCCGATAACGCGGGTTCGAATCCCGCTGGGGACACCACTTCGCGTTTCTTCGCGCTCTGCATTTGCCCTGTGCTCTCCAGCCCTGGCTCACCCGACACGGACTATCAAGAGAATCAATAGAAATGACCGGAAGGAATATCGGGTTGACCGTTCGGTCTTGGGAAGCGGCACATGCAGCCCAGGGAACATTGCCCGAGGGTCCGAATTGACGGTGTTGGCCACGTCCCTTCTCTGCGGTGATACGTCCCTTCAGGCATCCGGCGCGTCAGCGTGCTCCTGCAATCTGACCCGATCGAACTGATCGCCGGCACGGCGTAACTCATACCGCTCTTCGCGCGCGGCATCTTCGACGGTGACCCTGCCTCCGTCCGGCCAAATCAGGAGCAATTGCTGTCCGTTGCGCACCTGGCCCTTCGCGAGGAGGACGACCTCCTTCTGAGGAGTAACGGACACCCCTTCAGGGAAGGGGCTCGAGGCGGCGAGCAGGACGAGGACCCGGGCATCATGCACGTCCGCGGCCTGCTCGACGCCGAGGATGATCCGGCCGGTCTTGGGGTCCCGATACGCCCTCGCGCGACAGATCAGCGACGACCCTTGGGTGAATGACGCCATCAGGCGGGACGTCAGCGGAATCCGAACGCCCTTTCCGGGCGTGGCGGGATCCCCAACGGACACGTGAGGACGGGGGAGGGTCTCCGCACGGATCCCGTCCGTGATGTGCAGAGGGCTGAGCTGTGCTGGGGCGAACTCGATCTCGTACGCTTGCATCTGTGTTCTCCGTTTCTCGCGGCCCCTCAGGTGCAGGCGCGACCTAGGGAAGGACCGGCGAGGCTGTGGCGTCGAGACAGAGGCCGCACCGAGGGTGAGCGACCAGAGGGCGCGCGTTCGCATCGGGATCCGCGGAAGGGAAGGCGGCACCGGAAGGATGTCGCGTGATGACGCCTGCCAGTGTGAAGCACGGAATGAAGTTTGGCAACACCGAAAGCACGGGACAGCAGAAAAAGAGAATCGGATGCGGTCCGGCGGATTCGACTTGCGCTCTGTTGCCGCCCGGATAGAATCCCAACCATCTGGGGAGGTTGCCGGGTCGCGGGTTCCCGGCCGAAGGCAAGGAGCGGGTACGGGTGGAGAATATCCGGCAAACCGTGAAGCGCGTGTGGGGCTACGACGCACTCCTCCCGCTGCAGGCAGAGGCCATCGGGGCGGTGCTGGCCCGGCGGGACTCCATCGTCATCCTGCCGACGGGGGCCGGGAAGTCGCTCTGCTATCAGGCGCCGGCGGCGGCGATGGGGCGGTTGGCCGTGGTGGTGTCGCCCCTCATTTCCCTGATGAAGGACCAGGTGGACGGTCTCACCGCCGCCGGGGTGCCGGCCGCGTTCCTGAACAGCAGTCTGACGGCCGAGGAGCGCCACGCGGTGGAGGCCGGTGTCTTCCGCGGGCGGTACCATCTCCTCTACGTGGCCCCGGAGCGGTTGGTGCTCCCCACCTGCCTGGGGTTGCTCAAGCAGGCCGGGGTCGCGTTTTTCGCCATCGACGAGGCGCACTGCATCAGCCAGTGGGGGCACGACTTCCGGCCGGAGTATCGGCAGCTCACGGTGGTGCGGGAAGTCTTCCCGGACGTGGCCATCCATGCCTTCACAGCCACGGCCACGCCGCGGGTGCGGACCGACATCGCCACGGAGTTGACGCTCCGCAATCCCGTGATTCTGGTGGGGAGCTTCGACCGCCCGAACCTGGTGTACCGGGTGCGCCCACGCACGGATCGGCTGCGGCAGGTCACGGAGGCGCTGGCGCGGCACCGGGAAGCGGCCGGGATCATCTACTGCATCCGCCGGGCGGAGGTGGATCAGCTCGCCGAGGCGCTGCGACGGCGGGGGTACCGGGCCGTGGCGTATCACGCCGGGTTGGCCGATGCCGAGCGACGGCGCGCTCAGGACGACTTCATCGCGGAACGGGCGGATGTGGTGGTGGCCACGGTGGCGTTCGGGATGGGCATCGACCGGTCCGACGTGCGGTACGTGATCCACACCGGAATGCCCAAATCCATCGAGCACTACCAGCAGGAGGCGGGCCGGGCCGGGCGCGACGGCCTGGCGGCGGAGTGCCTGCTGCTCTACTCCGGCGGCGACTTCGGCCTGTGGCGGTCCATCCTGATGGCGGAGGGGCTGCCGGCGCCGGGCGCCCTCCCGAAGCTCGGGGAGATGTACGACTACTGCCAGGGGGCCGCCTGCCGCCACCGGTTCCTGGTGGAGTACTTCGGCCAAGCATACGGCGCGGACCCGTGCGGCGCCTGCGACGTCTGCCTCGGCGAGATTGCCGTCGAGGACGGCTCGGCGGGGCTGGCGGGGCAGATCCTCGCGTGCGTCGCAGAGATGGGGGAACGGTTCGGCGCCGACTACGTGGCGGCCGTCCTGCGCGGGGCCGAAACCGCCCGGATTGCGAGGATGCACCACGACCGGCTGGACGCCTACGGCGCGCTGCGACAGCACCCAAAGACGGCCGTGCGGAGCTGGATCGCGCAGCTCGAGGGGCAGGGATGCCTGGCCCGTGACGACGGCGAGTACCCGACGCTCGACGTGACCGCACGAGGCCATCGGGTCCTTCGAGGCGAAGAGGCGGTGCCGCTCCTCCGGACGGTCGCCCGACCCGCGCGCGGGGCGCTGTCCCGGCCTGCGCGCCCGGCCGTGCCGCCGGGCCCGGGCCGGACGAGCGACGAGGATCTGTTCGAGACGCTCCGCGCCCTCCGCCGGACCCTGGCCGAAGAGCGGGGCATCCCACCCTACCTCATCTTCAGCGACGCTAGCCTGCGCGAGATGGCGCGAGAGCGCCCCACGACCGGGGAAGCGTTCCTGCAGATCAAGGGAGTGGGCCTGCGCAAGCTTCAGGAGCTGGGCCCGCGGTTTCTGGCCTGCATCCGCGAATACGGAGACAGCGCCGCGGGCGACACGCCGCCCGTGCCCTGAACCGCCCGTTCATCCCATCCCCCTTCTCGCCCATTGCGGTTTGGGGATTGGTCATTTGGTCCGGTGCGCGTGGAGGAGAACGTGGCTGTGACGAAGGATGGCGTAGATGATGTTGACAGTCTATGCGAGGGAAATCCGCTCGTTCTGACCTGGGACTGACGTACTCCTGGGGAGAATGCGGAAGGCGACGAAAGCTGGAACGTCCCACATTACCTCTTGGGAAAAAGCGTCCCCGATTACTCGTCCGGGCGGGAGCTTGCACCCCTTCGGGAAGGCTGTCACCATATTTCTGGTACGGTTCTTCATGGTGATCCCTATGAACCAACCCATGAACCCCCCATGAACTAGTGGGTGAACTACGGGGTGAACTCTCCGGGCGGTCCGGGTCTGCGCGGTCCCCGGGGGCCTCGCCCGGGCGGCCCAGTGCGGGTGCCATGGGCCTGGCAACTGCGCTAACTCGGTAGATTCGTTGACCGCGCGGCCGGCGTGCCCCCCGAGAGCTCGGGCCGGGGCTCCCCGCTCCCGGCGCGGCCGTGGCCGGGGCTGCGGAGCGGAATGGGTACCGGGGGCGATCCCCGAACTCCCGATGCACGATTTGACCGGAAAATCGCCCGCGAAACTGGTCGGGTGGGGGGCGATGTGGGGAGCCTGGGCGCCCGTTCCGACGTCCCGGCAGGCGGGTCGGGGTGAGGTCTCCCAGCCGCCCGTCGGGACCGGGCCGAGCGCTGTCGCGGGGCTTCTCGGGTGGGGGCGTGCCCCCGATGCGCCGCGCCGCGGGCCCCGGTCCACTGGTGGCCCCGACCCGAAGCCTGGGGGAGGCGACGCCCCGGCGGGGGACGCGACCGCGGCAGGGCTGAGTCCGTGGCAGGGCCGCCGCCGTCCGTGGGGGATCGCTCCGCAGCGTGGTCGCACGATTTCGGGCGGTCGCCTTGTGGCCGAGATCCGAGCCGCCGCCCGCGCCATGCTCCAGAGGTCCTCACCGAAGTAGACCAGGACGGCCGCCAGCGTCCCGAGCTGGAGGACTGCGGAGAATGCGGCCCCGGGGTCCGGCCACCCGAGCAGGGCGGGGATCACCCGCAGGTGGGCGATGCTGCTGATCGGCAGGAACTCGGTGAGCCCCTGCACCAGACCGGGGGTCAGCGCCTGGATAGCGGTCATTCTCCCTTCTCGTCGCGTCTCGGGCTCATCGTCGGACGCCGGTCATCGGACCTCGACGATGACGGTCCGCTCGCGGGGGCCGTCCAGCTCGACCAGCATCAGGCTTTGCCAGGTGCCCAGGCGAAGCCGTCCCCCGCGGACGGGCACGGTCTCGCTGGGTCCGAGGATCGTGGCCTTGATGTGAGCAGCCGCATTGTTGTCAACCCGATCGTGTCGCCACTTCCCATCCGGGACCAGGCCGGCGAGGGCTTCCAGGATGTCGTCACACACGTTCGGGTCGGCATTCTCGTTGATGGCCACGGCCGCCGTGGCATGCGGGACGTAGACCAGACAGATCCCGTCGCTCACCCCGGACTGCTTCACCAGGTCCCCCACCTTCGCGGTGATGTCCACCATCTCCTGCCGCTTCTTCGTCCGCACGCTGAACTCAGCCATTCCGGGACTCCGGATGTCCGTGGACCTTGGACGCTCGCGCGAAAACGCCCCCGGCCGAGACTACCTCCCGACGCGGGCGCGGCCCGTGTGGTAGAATGTGCCGGTCCGCTTCAGCGGCGGCAAATATACCGGTGGACGCTGCCCCTGTCACGGAAAAATCCAGCCGGCGACGCCCGGCTCGCGGGGAGGTCTCATGGTTGCCGACGTTCGGGAAACCGTAGAGGCGGCCGTCCAGGCCCTGGACGAGGCGCTGGGAGGCCTGATCAACTTCATGATGACGCTCCGGCCGACGCTGCGGAACGAGATCCTGCAGATCTGCGGGCAGCACCTCGAGCGGGCGCGGCAGGCCAAGGAGCGCCTAAAGGCGCTGCTTCAGGAATGAGCCCGGAGGTGGATGGATTCCCCTAATCTCCGGCTAAGCCGGGGCGAGCGTTGCGATCCGGTGCCGGACTCGGACCAAGAGCCCGTGCTGGAGCACCCCGGTGAGCCGCAGCAGGATCCGCCGGGCATGGGAGACGACCTTCC
>Ga0187889_10000426_pt1 | contig 51104 bp, 48 predicted proteins | sample June2016WEW_7_10_2_FD_132992 | JGI IMG/M metagenome (GOLD analysis project Ga0187889, IMG submission 132992) | Peatland microbial communities from SPRUCE experiment site at the Marcell Experimental Forest, Minnesota, USA - June2016WEW_7_100 | ecosystem: Environmental > Terrestrial > Soil >... | reverse complement strand
GCGCGACGCAGGCGATGTCGGTGCACATCGTCGAGGAGCGCCAACGAAGCAGATGCCCCTTCCAAGCCGGAACCCAAAGGGAGCATGGGGGTTGCACGACGATCGCGGCGTTGCTCGTCGTCGACGATGTGCATGGACATCGCATCCTCCTCGCGCCCTGCGCTCGCCGTGCAAGCCCCATGCGAGCGACCCCTTCGAATTCTCGGACAGGCTCCTGAATTCGGCCGGAATCCCGGAACAGTCTGGAACCAGAATGTCCATTATGTTCCCCATTTTGGGGGAACAATTAGTGTTACTTTTCGCTGACGGATTCGCGGGTCGGCCCGTAGCTCGCGCCGTGTACGGTCCGCTGCGACAGAAACATCCAGCGGCCGTTTCGCTTCTGATAGATCCGCTCGAACCAGACCGCAAACCACGCGCGCTCGGGATTGCTTCCTCTCAAGCTCGCCGTATAACGCCCGTAAGTGATCGCGACGTCGCCATGCATTTCCGCCCTAACCGAATCGAAATTCCACGCCAGGTACTGCTTGTTCCTGACGCGCTCCGAAAACGCCTGCCTGGTGTCAATCAAAGGGGATTGCCCGCCTCTGGTCCAGATGTCCCCATGCCACATGAGGAAATCGTCCGCCGTGTTGTTATCGAAAAACGCTTGATCGCCGGAAGTCACTGCGGCGGCGAACTTCCCGTCGAGGGCGAGGATCTCTGCCGTTTCCTTCGAATCCGTTGTGTAGGTTTCCGGCGGTGCTTTCGCCTCGGGCAGACCCGGCACGTAACCGGCCGCCTGAGTGGGTGAGACCTGGGTCGGATCCACTCCCGCCGGCGATGGATGGGGTCCCCAGACCGTTCGATGCGAGAGCCACTGCCATCGGCCATCCCGCCTGGCCCAAACACGCTCAAACCAAATGCTAGTCAGTCCCGGCGGACTTGCAGTATTCCTGTCCTTCGGCATGAACAGGCTGACATAACGTCCCCAGGTGATTGCCACGTCGCCGTGCATTTCAATCTTCGGCTGATCGAGATCGTGCACGAGATATTCCTTATCTGCAATTCGCTTCATGAAAGCGGCCCGGTTGTCTTCGATCCCGCCGCTCTTCTCTCCCCTCGTCCAGCCATCACCATGCCGGAAATGAAAATCGCGGGAAAGAACCGTCTCGGCAAAGGCGCCATCACCCGCCACCACCGCGGCCTCGATCTTTTGCTGGAGTGCCAGCACTGCCGCCGCATCTGCAGACGAAGGCGGCTCGGGTTGTTGGGCAAAAAGCACGGCAGCAGCCAGCACGGAGAATATCAGGACAAAAATCTGTTCAATTGATCGATTCATGTCGAAATCCGGATAGAGATGATCTGTGACAAATGGGATAATGGAAAATCACTTACGGCCGGTTCGTCGCGCTCCGGCTTGTCAAGTGATCCGGCTCATTTATTGACACCGTTCCACGCTCGTGCACAATGGGGGATCTTACACCCGATAAGTTTTCAACTGGTGCGAAATTGTCGACGATGCCGGCACTGCGGTGTATTCAAAATAAAGCAAAGCTCCGATAAAGATTAAATGGCCCTGAATCGGACCCAAAAGAAATGGAGAATAAATTGAAGCGCTTGATATTCCTATGCCGTTCCGCAAAGCTCCTGCTCGCGATCCTCTTCTCGGTTCCCCTCCTGCTCGCAGGCTCCCAGGACGAATCGGGCGCGCCTAGCGACAAAAGTCCCGCCAAACAAGGTTCGGAATCGGCTGCTCCGGTTCATCCGCGGAAGGCTCCTCCAACGCGGACAAAAACCTCCGGCGCCAAGGAACAAGATAAGGCCGCGGCAACTCCGAAAAAACCCAAATATCCGGCGGGTGAGGATCCGGAGTTTGCAAAGCAGTGCGGGTGGCCGGTGAAGTGCCCGGAACCGTTGCCCGGATCGATCCTTCCCAAAAAACGGATCGTCGCCTACTATGGCAACCCCTTTTCGAAGAAGATGGGGGTGTTGGGAGAGTACCCGAAGGAGGAAATGCTGCGCCGTCTCAGAGGCGAAGTCGAAAAATGGGAGAAAGCCGATCCCTCTCACACGGTACAACCAGCGCTGCACCTCATAGCAGTGGTGGCTCAGGGGCAGGCCGGGCCGGCGGGGAAGTACAGGCTGGTGATGCCGGACAAAACTATTAACGAAGTATACGGCTGGGCCCATGAAGCGAATGCGATCATGTTCATCGACATTCAGACCGGGCACGACGATATCCGCACTCTTCTTCCCCGCTTTGAGTGGATCCTGAAAAATCCGGACGTGCATCTGGCCTTGGACCCGGAATTCAATCTGGACAAGAGCGGAAAAGTCCCCGGGAGCAAAATCGGCACTTACGATGCCAGCGACATCAATTACGCGTCCGATTTCCTCCGGAGCATTGTGAAAAAGTACAACCTCCCTCCAAAAGTTTTCATCGTGCACCGGTTCACGCGTTACATGGTGACAAACGCAAAGCAAATCGCGCTGCATCCGGAGGTGCAGGTCGTTATGAATATGGACGGTTGGGGTGCGCCGTGGCTGAAGAGGGACTCGTATCAGGCTTACATCGTCAAAGAGCCGGTCCAGTATACCGGCTTCAAGCTTTTTTACCACAACGATACGAAAAAGGGAGATCCGCTCCTTACGCCGCAGGAGGTGCTCCGCCTCAACCCGACTCCGATCTACATCCAGTACCAGTGACGGCCGCTAAAGCAGCGCTCCCGGCCAAAGCCAGCTTTGCCGGACTATCGCCAGCCGGTTGTCGGCAGTGTCAATCCGGGGCCGGCAGTGAAGTAGGCCCGGCCATCAGGCCGGGATAAAATCAAAAACGCTATTGAGCGCCGAAGGCGCGGCACAAAAACGCTTGTTCAAGTGCCGCGCATTCGGCGCTAATCTTCAATGTTTACTTAATCCCGGCCTGACGGCCGGGCCTATTCACTATCGGTCCTTCGGACCTGGATGTCATGCGATCCCGCACCCCATCGTATAAGTCAACTCTCTTGCCCAGCGCGACACTAGCTCCAAAACTCCAGGACACTGAGACTCGAAGACTTCAGGAGACAAAGCTGTAATACCTTTACTCCGTCGTGGCTCCCTTGAATTCCGCTTCATTCGATTCCGCTTCCGCCTTGGTTGAACGGACAATTCCGTCCTTGTGATGAGGCGGGGAATAGATCGTGTAGAGCTTCAGATTTTCGGTGGAGGAAGTATTCACGATGTTGTGCCGGGCGCCTGCGGGTACGACGATCGCCGATCCATCCTTGAGCGCATACTCGTGGCCGTCGATAATGCACTTGCCCTGTCCCTGTTCGAAGCGGAAGAACTGATCATTTTCCGCATGCACTTCCATGCCGATTTCCTCTTTCGGTTTCAGGCACATCAGTACCAGTTGACTGTGTTTCCCGGTGTACAGGACTTTGCGGTAGTTTTCGTTTTTCAGGGTGCTGTTTTCGATATCGGCGCTGAATCCTTTCATGTCACCTCCCATTGCATGTTCAGCCTCGAGTTTAATTCAAAGACACAAAGGAACTGAAGTATCCGCGGCTAAGAAAGGACCTCTCCGGCGCCGGAATTCGCCTGCACCGCAAAAATCTCCGGAATGATCCCGGTCTTTTCCTGATATGCCCGAGAGACCTTTTCGCGGAACGATTCAAAACTGCTTCGTTCCACAAGATTCACCGTGCAGCCGCCAAAGCCTCCGCCGGTCATCCGCGCGCCCAAAACTCCGGGTTGTGCCTCCGCGCTCTCCACCAGGATATCCAGTTCACTGCAACTGACCTGGTAGTCATCTCGCAAGGATTGATGCGATGCGGACATTAACCTGCCCATCTCGGCTGAATCCCCGGCTGACAACGCCCCCGCCGCTTTCAAAGTGCGCGCATTTTCGTTGATGACGTGCCTGCACCTGCGAAATACGGTTTCGGGCAACAGAGAGCGGTGGGACTCGAGTTCGACGGCTGTGACGTCGCGCAGCGCGCGGATTCCGGGAAGAACCCCGCCGAGCAATTTCACTCCGGATTGGCAATCCCGCCTGCGCTGGTTGTACTCGGAAGAAGCAAGCGTGTGCCGGACCTTGCTGTCGCAGACCACAATTCCCTTTTCATGCAGATTGAGAGGAATTTGTTTCGCCTGGAGGGTGCGGCAATCCAGAAGTATCGCGTGGTTTTCCTGGGCATGAACCGAGGTAAACTGGTCCATGATTCCGCATTGAATCCCGACGTGCAGGTGCTCGGCGGTTTGCCCCGCGAGCGCGAGCGAAAGCTTGTCGATGGAGCCGCCGGAGACAGCAACGAGAGCCGCTCCCAGGGCGATTTCCAGAGCTGCAGATGAGGACAGACCGCTGCCGATTCCCACGTCGCTTTTCAGGGCGATATCGGCGCCACTCAGTGCCAAACCCCGACTTGTGAGGGCGGATGCGATTCCTTCGACATAATCAATCCAGCTTCCCTGACGGCCTGGACCGATGTTGTTCAAATCCAGTTCCCTGAAATCGTCCAGATTCAGAGACCAGATTCGCAGAATGTGATCGCTTCGCGGAGCAATCGCGACGGCTGTTTCCCGGTCGATCGCCATGGGAAGCACAAACCCGTCGTTGTAATCGGTGTGTTCTCCGATTAAATTCACGCGTCCGGGCGCTCGAAAAATCCGGGGTGCGGCGCCATAGTGCTGCTGGAAGGCGGCAATCAGATCGGGGATGTCGATCGTCATTTCTCCACAGTCCGGAGATTTAGATAAGACATAACTGCGTATTAATTCCCAGAAGCCTGTCCGAGAATTCGAAGGGGTCGCGCGCATGGGGCGTGCGCGTCAGCACAGCCCACGCGTCCTATTTTTTGTACCCGTGCGGATGGGACTGGAACCACTTCCACGCGGATCCAACAATTTCGGAGAGATCCTGGTATTTTGGCGTCCAGCCCAGTTCTCTTCGGATTCTGTCAGAATTGGCGACCAGCATGGCCGGATCGCCGGCACGCCTTGGGCATATACGAAAGGGGATTTCACGCCCCGTGATCTTGCGAGCGGCATCAACAACCTCACGCACCGTGTATCCATTTCCGCCACAACCGAGATTAAAGATCCTGCCTGCCAGATTGGAGTAACTTATTGATTCCAGCGCCAGTACATGTGCGGTTGCGAGGTCCGTAACATGGATGTAATCCCTGACGCACGTGCCGTCTCTCGTCGGGTAATCGTCTCCATAAATATCCAGGATGGGACGTTTTCCCATGGCAGTTTGAAGCACCAGCGGAATCAGATGCGATTCCGGCGAATGCCACTCTCCAAAGTTGGCGCTTGCTCCGGCGGCGTTAAAATATCGCAGCGAGACATAACGAAACTCATACGCGACGGAATACCAGTGCAGGGCACGCTCGAACGCACGTTTCGTTTCTCCGTACGGATTCACAGGCGAAGTGGGATCGGACTCTTCCATCGGCTGTTTGACCGGTTCTCCGTAGACGGCGCAGCTGGAAGAAAACACGATGCGCCGCACGCCGCAGGTTCTCATGCACTCGAGCAGCGACATGCCCGCGAGCAGATTATTTCGGTAATATTTGGCGGGATCCTGCATGGATTCTCCGACCAGAGCATCCGCGGCCATATGGACCACCGCATCAATCGCGTATTGACGCAAAGCCCCCGCCAGGACTTCGCTGTCAAGCAGATCCGCTTTTATTAAAGGAACTCCCGCCGGGACCGCGTCTTCATGACCTTTGTAGAGGCCATCGTAAACAACCACCTTATGTCCGGCTCGAAGCAATTCCTCGTTGACGATGCTTCCTATGTATCCAGCACCTCCGGCAACTAGAACCTGCATGTGCGTTCTCCTTATCGATTGCTTTATGAAGGCGACCTGCCGGTCGCCGCTATCGGCATGCGCCGTTTCGGTCAACACAATATCATTGAGAAATCGGTTTGCAACAGATAAGAACCAGCCACATCGGGCCTGCGCAAGCGAAGCATCCTCCTCCAAGGGATCCTTCAGCTTTCGAGTCTTCGATCCTTTGAGGTTATCGAGTAAAAATATGGCGCGGAAAAATTTGGACGCCTATCGTATTCTTCTATGGTTCCGCCAGCAGCTCTTTGCCTTTGTTGTAGGCTTTATCGATTCCGACCAGAGTGTCATTATGAAGAGCCCGATACAGCGCCTCCAGCCTGCTCTTTGCTTTTGGCGCATCTTCGCCACCCATTAGTTCAGCCGCGGCATAGTAAGGGATCGCCTCTTCAATCTTTTTCTGCCCATCGAGAACCAGCGCGATTTTGTAGTAGCCCTCCGCATATCTCTCAACCTGAATGGCCTGTTTGAAAGTGGGGACGGCTTCCTCGGATTTCCCCTTTTTCCACAGATCGTCGGCGATGATTTCATAGCAGGCGCGCCGCACTTTCCGCAACTGTTCCTGCGTCTTCGCATCCGGTCGCTCGGCCAGACTGGCAGACTTCAGCGTCAACTGCGCATACTCGGCTGCCTTCGGAAGATTTTTTTCGTCATAGTATTTCATTACGCGGCCATAGCGGAGCATGTAGTCATTATTGAATTCCGGCATTTTGATAAGGTTTTCAGCCCATTCGCCCTGCTTGGCCAGATTCTGCGTCTTCTGGTAACACTGGAAAATTTCTTTCGCGAGGCCGGAGGACGGCTGCATTTTATAAATCGCTTCGAGGTATTCGCCGCACTCATCATATTTCTGCAGATTCATGGCTGCTTCGGCAATAAAGGCGTACGTCTCCCGGTCATTCGGGTGGGTCTTCAACCACCTCTCGGCAAGAGACTCCAGCAGTTCGTATTTTTTGCTTTGGGAAGCACCCTTAAGCAACTCCATGTACTCATAATGGATATTTTCTATGAGAGTTGATTGAGGGTACTTCTTGAGGAAGTCAACCAGCATTGTCGCGCGTTTTTCGATATCGGGTTCCTGCCTGGCGGCGTAGTAGGCGGCGTATTGATCTTCAACCAGCTTGATGTTTTGGTAATCCTCAGAAGGGATTTGTTTCACGAATACCGATTTCGGATACTTCTGAAGGAAATCGAGCAGCTTTAATGCGCGTTTCTGGGGATCAGGTTCCTGTTTGGCAGCGGTATAGGCGTTGTATTCATCATCACTGATTGTGTAAACATCCACTTGTCCACCGGATTCAGCCTTAGGTTGACCCTGGTTTGCATGAACGCGGTTTGCGCCAGCGCCGGCGAGAAAGACCGCAGCGAAAACCATCGTTCGCAATGCAAATGTCGGCAGATCCCGGCTGATAATCCTTGGTTGGGGGCGATGTAGCACTATGTTTGTCATATTCACAATGCAGCCTCCGGAGATGGATATTTATATGTATGATACAACAAGAGTTAAGGATTGGACAGCACCTTGATGGTCTCCATTCCCTCCTGCGGGACAACCCGGCAATCATTCCCTGAAATGATGAAGCCCGTTCCTGTAAACCTTTGCTCCAGATAAACGGCCAGTCCGGTCTTTCCCTGGCGTGTATTGTAATGTATTGCAATAGGGAAGCGCATCTCTTCTCGATTCTGCCCAGGCCCCGATTTCTGTCGGACAAAGCCTCGGCCCGTTCCAGCCTGAGCTCATAATCGAGGCGGCGGACCAGAACTGGTACAAATGGATTAGCTGCGGATTTCCGCGAATTCTTGCCGATTTATCGGTGAAAATCCGCGAAAATCGGCAGTTGAATACTAATCATTTTTAACTACTCCAGTAATCCTACTTATGATAGTATCGTGTGTCTACTGGCTTTAGATCAGCGGCAGTGGTTGCGCCGCTGCTCAATGACAGATATGCGATAAAATGGTTTGCCACGGCAGCAAAACAGTATCGGAAGAGTTCCGCAGGAAAGCTCTTGCAGTCACTTCCGCAGCAAGATCAAAATATCTGAAAACCAAGGCAATCCCTGTCTTTGGAGCGCGAAATTGAGAGCGGAACAATTCAGCCCATTTGTGCAAAGCGATGCTGAAAAGTGCATCGGCTGCCGAACCTGTGAGATAGCCTGTGCGGTGGCACATAGCGAGTCAAAGCAGAACACTGCCGGTGCCACTCCGGGAGTTTTCGTCCCAAGGCTTTTCGTCATGATTGCAGCGGATCTTTCGGCGCCAGTGCAGTGTCATCATTGCGTGGATGCCCCCTGCCTCAATGTCTGCCAGATGTCGGCTATCTCGAGAGTCAACGGCCGGACTGTTGTGGATACCAGCCGTTGTGTCGGTTGTAAGCTCTGCCTGATGGCATGCCCGTTCGGAGCGATCGAATTCATCCCCCTGCCTTCCGGTACCAGGCCGATATTTCCCGGTGAGACCGAGAAGCCGGAGGAATGGCGCCGGCGAAAATTCCACCGGGCAAGCAACTGCGATCTATGCGTGCATCGCGCGCAGGGGCCGGCGTGCGTTGAAACATGTCCGGAGAAAGCGCTGGAACTGGTTGATCCGGCAGCGGAAAAAAGCCGGCGAAACATGGAAGCTGCGCTCGATCTTCTTCTGCAGGTCGGCATCGGTGTTTGAGAAACCGCGGAAGCGCGGCCGTCTCGGCCGGCAAAGCCGGCATGCAGGCGGGACGCCGGCGTTCCCGGCAATGCAAATTGAAAAGGAGTTGTGCGGGTGACTGAGGGATTTAGTCGAATCGATCAGGAATTGTGCACGGGATGCGGCAACTGCATCTCACCCTGCCCCGCCGATGCAATCACCGGCGAGCGCCATAAGCCCCACACAATTTCCGAGGAACGATGTGTTGGTTGCGGGCGATGCGTTCAGGTTTGCAGTGCTTACGATACCGTTTTTGAGGAGCACGCCACGACTCGAGCCGCGCGCCTGGAGCAGCGCGCCCTCCCTTCAAGTCTTGCGGAGCCTTTGTTTGCCACCTACGACCATTGTTTCATTTCTGCAGTCAATAAAGCCTTGGCGGATCCAAAGCGTTTCGTGCTGGCTCAATGCGGGCCCGCAGTGTGCAGCGCCGTTGCCGAGGATTTTGGCCTTCCGGCCGGAAGCGTGCCGCCCGGACGGATTGTGGCGGCCCTGAAGAAGATCGGGTTCCGAAAGGTTTATGATTTCTCCTTGCCCGCAGCGCTTGCCGTGACCGAAGAAGCCCATGAACTGGTGCATCGTCTTCAATCCGGAGGGATCCTGCCGATCATTAATTCCTCCTGTCCGGCAGCAGTCAAGTTCATCGAGCAGTTTCATCCCGAACTGATCCATTACCTTGCCGGCTGCAAGTCTCCTCACATGGTCGCCGGCGTACTGCTCAAATCTTTCGTCGCGAAGACAATGAACCTGGATGCCGCGCACGTATACAGCGTTTCTATTGGACCATGCACATCGCGGAAATTTGAGGCCGGCAGGCCCGAAATGAGCGCGGGAGGATTCCAGCACGTGGATGCAGTTCTGACTACGCGCGAGCTTGCATACATGATCAAGGATTCGGGAATCGACCTCGTCAACATCGCCGGGCAGCCATACGATTCCGAACTTCCCGTTATTCCGGAAACAGAGGATAGTTACTGCGATCCCGGCGGTGTTTCTGAATCGGTTCTTCGAGCCAGCGGGGGCCTGCTTCAACAAAGCGGCTCGCTTGACGTGAAGTTCGCGGATACGGAGTCGGAAGGCGTGCGCACCGCTTCCGTGCAACTGGGCGAATTCAAAGTGAAAGCGGTTGCAATCACCGGATTGACGGCCGCCGTTCCCTTCTTTGATGCCATTAAGGAGGGAAAAAACGAGATCGCATTCATGGAACTGCTGGCCTGTCCTATGGGATGCGTCAGCGGAGGAGGGCAACCGAAGGTGCTCCTTCCGCAGGAAAAGACGGCTGTTTACACCAGCCGGGCGGGCGTGCATTCTGTCGTGGCAAAGAACAGGGAAGGGATTGCGCAGAATCCTGCCGTGCAGAGAATTTATAAGGAATGCTTTGCGAAGACTCCTGGTGACAAATCGAACCGGGCGTTGCAGACGCAGTATCAGGAGAGAAAGATCGGGATCTAGATCCCTGGGAGCGCGGCCGTCTCGGCCGCATGCGGGCGGGGACGCCCGCGCTCCCAGGAGACCTGATCCTCAAAAGGGCATACGATGGGCGTTTTGATAATAGCTCCGGAAAATTGCACCAACTGCCATTCATGCGAACTGGCTTGTTCTCTGTTTCACGAAGAAGAGTTCAATCCTGCCCGGGCCCGGCTCGAGGTGAAAACCTGGGACGAGAACACTCACTCCGCGGCGGTTATGTGCATGCAGTGCGAGGAAGCAGGTTGCATGGCCATTTGTCCCGCGGGCGCGATCTCCGAGGACAAAGCCACCGGTGCGCGTCTGGTCAATCAATCGAAGTGCATCAAGTGCAGAATGTGCATCCAGATTTGCCCCTTCGGCGGAAATTTCTTTGATGTCCGGGGACATAAAATTCTCAAATGCGATCTGTGCAGCGGAGATCCGCAGTGCGCAAGTGTCTGTCCTTCGGGTGCCATCGTCTATGGTGAACGAAGCACGGCGAATGTGGAAAAGCGGCGGATGGCAGCCGCTAAATTGAAAGCGATTGCCTCGGAAGCGAGACACTGATGTTCGGCTGGCGTGGACGATTATTGCGCGTAAATCTGACAAGCGGCTTTATTAATAATGAAGTCCTGGGGCCGGCTGTTATCCGAGATTACCTCGGTGGACGCGGGCTCGGCATTTATCTGCATGCGAAAGAAACGTCTGTTTCCGCCGAGCCGCTCGGGGCCGAGAATAACCTGATTTTTGCAACTGGGCCCTTAACCGGCACCCTGGCGCCCAACGGCGGCCGCTACACTGTCGTCACCCGAACGCCGCCTGTCGGCGCGCTCATGGCGGCGAGCATCAGCGGCAAATGGGGACCCCAGCTGAAGTTGGCCGGTTTTGACGCGATTATTTTCGAAGGACGCTCGGCCGCGCCGGTTTATCTCTGGGTGAATGACGGCAAAGCCGAACTGCGAACCGCGGCACATACGACTGGCAAGCCCGTTGCGGAAACAATGGAACTGCTGCTCAAGGAAACCGATCCCCGCGCCGCCGTTTCCTGCATTGGTCCTGCGGGTGAGAACCACGTCGACTGTGCTGTAATCGTGAACGAAAGCTTCTCCGCTTCCGGGAAAAACGGCGCAGGCGCAGTCATGGGCTCCAAGAACCTGAAAGCGGTGGTTGCGTGCGGCACGGAAGGTCTCCGCATGGCGGATCAGGCAAAGTTTCTCAAGTCCGCCATGGAACTGCGGTCCTTCATGAAGTCCAGAGCCATTGCCATCAAGGGCGCCCGTGAGCATGACTCCGTTCTCACAGCGGATAATCTTGCATGGGAACCCGTTCCTGCCGGAGTCAGACCTGCCAGGACTCGCGGTTGCTTTGGTTGCGCGACTTCCTTTTCATCCTTTACTCCTTCAGACGACGGCGGAAAAGGATTCCCGCTTTTGGGGGGGAGCCCCCATAGCGAGCTCCGCGAGCGCTTAGGGCAATACCGGTCATTCGTTGACCTGGGCTTGGATTTTACGTCTGCCAGGGCGATAGTGAGCTTAGCGGGCAAGAACGGCAATCAGGATGAACTGGTTCGAAAGCTTGCATCCGGCGAAAAATTCGAACGGCCTCAAAACAAAAACTCAAATTCGGGGATGGACCGCGGACCCTGCATGGCCGCCGGATTCGCAATTTACCCGCGAATCCCGGCTGCAGATGGGCAGGATGAAGCTCTCAGCGATCTGATGGCTGTTCTGGATTCCGCGGGACTGTGCCCTTTCCTGTGTGGCGGAATCGGCATGGGCACGGTCGCCGAGCTGCTGTCGGCAGCGACAGGAGTTGCCTTTTCGCAGCAGGATGTCTCGCAGGTGGCGCAGCGCATCAGCCGGTCTATACGCTGGACAGCATGAGCAAAAAAGGAATTCAACATCCTGGGAGCGCGGCCGCCACGGCCGCTCGGCGGGCGAGACGCCTGCGCTCCCAAGACGTTGAATTCCGAATTTGACATAGGGGGTGAAGACTTGTTTTTGTTGTCCTTGCTTCTGAGTGCGGCAGCAATGGTTGGCTCGCTGGCCATCGTGATTCGCAACTATGGCGGCGTATGGTCTCGTGACTTAGGCACGCTGCCCTGGTTGTCCAGCAAGGAAGCCCTGTTCGGAATCCGGATTGACGGCCTGAGCTCCCTGATGCTCCTGGTCATCACGATCGGCGGATTCCTGATCATCCTCTATTCCGGCAGATATGTCAGTTCCCGGAACCGGGAGCATCCGTCGGATGAAGGACAGGGCCTGTACTACTTCTTCATGCTGCTCTTCGTTGCGGCGATGATCGGCCTCGTCATTTCACCTAATTTTTTCCAGCTCTTTATTTTCTGGGAATTGACGACTCTCTGCTCCTGGGGGCTGATCGCGTTTTATCGCGATGAGGATGCGCTCCGCTCCGCGTACAAAGCGCTGCTGATTACGCATGCAATGGGCCTGTTTCTCGAAGCCGCGATTATCCTTATTTATGTCAATACCGGCTCTTTTGCATTTACCGCCATCAACCAGCTTTCACCGGGGCTGAAAACGCTGACCGTGGTTTTCTTTGTCATCGCTTCGCTGGCCAAAGCGGCGCAGTTCCCGTTCTTCACCTGGCTTCCTACCGCGATGGCCGCGCCGACTCCCGCCAGCGCCTATCTCCATGCCGCCGCGATGGTGAAGGCCGGCGTTTACCTGATCGCCAGAATTCTTGTCAGCATACTCGTGTTTCCTCCGAAAATCGCACTGCTGCTCGGCGGCCTTGCCATTGTCACCATGCTGACGAGCGTCTTTCTTTACTTTTTCCAGGACGATCTCAAAAGACTTCTTGCCTATTCGACGATTGCCAATCTCGGATACATGTTCCTGGGATTGTCCCTGGGCGCGCTGGGATCAAACCTGGGGCTGCGCGGCGGACTGCTTCACCTCATCGGACATTCATTTACCAAGAGCCTGCTGTTCCTTGCGGTCGGAGCGATTTCCTTTACCACCGGAACGCGCAAAATCTCGAATCTGAGCGGGCTGGGCAGGAAGATGCCGTTGACCTCGCTGGCTTTTGTTCTCGGCGCGCTCGCGATCAGCGGTGTTCCGCCGTTCAACATGTTCTGGAGCAAGTTTTTCATTGTTTCGGGCGCCTTTCAACTGCACTCAAGCTGGGGCTGGACGCTCGGGATCCTGGCAGTGGCGGAAAGCGTGGCGGGATTCGCCTGGTTCATACATGTCGTGCACAAAGTGGTTTTCGGCGCGGTTGCGCCGGCAGCCGAGGCGGCGCAGGATCCGCCCGCAAGCATGGCAATACCTTTGTTGGCTCTGATGGGATTAATCCTGCTTTCCACCGTTTTTGCCTTGCCACTCATTGACCGGCTGGCCGGGGGTTTGGGACGATGACTGCAATAGGGTTATTTGCCGGTGCGATGATTGTGCTGGTGGCCACGTCCGTGTTGACTTTGCTGGCGGCCGACCGCAGAAAGGTAGCCGGCGGGATCAATTTCATCGGGACTGCATGTGCGAGCGCGGCGATGATTTGGATCGCAGTGCGGGCCTTCTTCAATCCAGTGGAATTCGCATTCGGAAATGTTCGAGTCCTGGGACTGGTTGCCCAGCTTCATTTCCGCATCGACGCTCTGAGCGCTTTTTTTGTTTTCATGATCGCGATCCTGGTGACCGGATCCGCCCTCTACAGCATCGGATATCTTGACCACTACCGGCATGATTCGCTCCGCCGCTACTTCTTTCCCTTTCCGATATTCGTGGCGGGCATGCTCGCCGTCGTGACCGTTGCAGACTGGTTCTGGTTTCTCGTGTTCTGGGAAGTCATGACGCTTGCTTCCTACTTCCTGGTAATTTTCGAGAACGACAAAAAGGAAAACCTTTCCGCCGGCTTTATCTATTTTTTCATGACCCACCTCACCTCGGCCGGGCTGATGGTCGCGGTGATGTTTTTATCGAATCGCACCGGATCTTTCGCTTTTTCCGCGCTTCCGCAATTGATGGGCAGCCTGAATCCATTTGCCCTTCACCTGCTTTTGCTGGTTTTCTTTATCGCTTTTGGCACGAAAGCCGGCATGTATCCGTTCGGCGTATGGCTGCCGGCCGCGCACCCGGCGGCTCCGGCGAGCATTAGCGCACTACTATCCGGCATCATGATCAAGATCGGTGTCTATGGATTACTCCGCGTCTTTCTCTGGACGCTGCCGGTGCCTAATGCGGTTTCCACTATTTGGGGTTCCATAATTGCCGCATTTGGAATTATCTCGATGGTGGTGGGAACTCTGCGGGCGCTGGGCGAACACGACTGCAAGCGTCTGCTGGCCCAAAGCAGTATTGGGCAGATGGGATACATTCTGATGGGACTTGGCCTCGGACTTGTATTCTTGAATTATAACCCTGTCTTCGGGGTCATCGCCCTAATCGGCTGTCTCTATCACATATTGAACCACGCCTGCTTCAAATCGCTGCTCTTCTTTAATACCGGATCGCTGTTGTTCCGGACCGGCACCCGAAATTTGGATCGAATGGGCGGCATGATCAAGCTGATGCCGATCACCGCGGGTTGTGCGATCGTCGGAGCATTGTCCATCGCGGGTATTCCGCCATTCAATGGTTTCGTCAGCAAATGGCTTTTGTATCAGAGCGCGATCCTCGGGAAACCGGCTTCCGTTTATCTCCTCTATGCCGTCATTGCTATTTTCATGAGTACGGTGACGCTGGCGTACTTTGTTAAATACCTTGGCACAGCCTATCTGGGCACACTTCCGGAGCGTTTTCATAACAGCCCTGCCGGCTCGCCAAAGTCAATGGAGATCGTGCAGCTTCTTCTGGCCGCTGCATGTTTCCTTCTAGGCATTTTCCCTGCCCCAATTATTCTGATGCTGCTTCGGGTGCTGCAGCCCGCATTAGGGACTGCTTCCGCCGCATTGATGCAGGGAGCACTTGGCGCCTTGCCGTGGCAGGGCGTCACCCTTAGTCAGAACGGCTCGACGATTACCGCCGTAAGCCCTGTTGTGATCTTGCTGGCGCTTGCAGTTTGCGCCGCCGTGACCTATGCCATTTACCGCAGTGTCAGCGTCGCCAGCCGGCCGGCTTCCATATGGAATTGCGGTGAAGTTGTTTCCGACGAAGCCGTGCGCTACCGTGCAAGCAGCTTCTACAAGCCGTTTCGTAATCTGATTCATCCGGTATTTTGGAAACCCAAATGGCCGCAATTGTCTCCCCCACAACCATTGGCCCGTAGCCTCGATTTCGATCGCTGGCTTTACTTCCCAATCGGTTCGGCTTTTGTCCGCATTGGCAGAACCTTCAGCAGGATTCACAATGGCGTGCCGCAGCTTTATCTGCTCTGGCAGGTGATCGGGCTCGTCCTTTCCATTGTTCTTGTGTTTTGGTTGGTGGGAGCAAAATAGATGAACGCCCAGAATTTGATTGCAGGGATCAGAGAGAAATATCCGGAGGCGCTGCTGGCCAGCACGCAACCCAATCCTTTCCGGCTGTTTCTTACGGTCGACCGGGAAAACATCCAGGATGTCGCGGATTATATTTTCAACACGGCAAAAGCCCGTCTCATTTTGTCTGCGGCAACGGATAAGAGCCCGATCAACAACACGTACGAAGTCACTTATGTTTTTTCGCTGGATCGCGACAATCTCATTGTCGCACTGAAGGAAGTGGTCCCTCCTTCCGATCCTCGCGTCCCGTCTTTGACCAACATCATCCCGGGTGCCGACTGGCACGAAAGGGAAATGCGCGATCTGATGGGCATCGTTCCGGAGGGGCATCCCGATCCGCGCCGGCTTGTCGTTTCCGACGACTGGCCGGAAGATGTCTTCCCGCTGCGCAAAGACGTTCCTTACAATTTCAGGCCGCCTCGCGTGACGGTAGTAAAGCCGCCGATGCGCGATCCCAAAGAGCACGAGAAGCAGGCCACAATCCTGAACATTGGCCCATTCTTCCCGACGCTCGAAGAACCTGCCTATTTCCGTCTGTATGTCGAAGGGGAACAGATCGTCGGATCCGATTACCGCGGGTTCTTTGCTCATCGCGGGATCGAAAAGCTGACCGAAACCGTTCTCGAATACAACCAGGTCCCCTTTATTGCGGAACGGATCTGCGGAATCTGCGGTTTCGTCCACAGCGCCACCTACTGCATGGCGGTCGAGCAGGCGGCCGATATCGAGATCCCGCCGCGAGCCAAATACATCCGGTCGATCATGCTGGAGCTGGAAAGGGTGCACAGCCATCTGCTCTGGCTGGGTTTGGCAGCGCATTATCTCGGGTTTGACACCGTCCTGATGCAGGCTTGGCGAATCCGCGAGCCTGTAATGTGGCTGACCGAGCAGATCACCGGAAATCGAAAAACCTACGGCATGAATCTGGTCGGCGGTGTGCGCCGCGACATCGATGCGGAAACGGCGGACAAGATTCTCAAAACGCTGGCAAAGATCGAAGAGGAAACCAAGGAACTGGTGTCCGCGGCCGTCGAGGACAATTCCCTGAAGATGCGTCTGGAGAAAGTCGGGATGCTCAGCAAAGAGGACGCGCGCAAGATCTGTGTCGTAGGCCCCACGGCGCGCGCATCGGGCGTGGCGATCGATGCGCGGCAAGACCGTCCGTACCTGGCATATCCGGATCTGGATTTTAAGATCGCGGTGCAGGAAGGTTGTGATATCTGGGCCCGGACCCTCGTCCGCGCCGAAGAAACCTTCACCGCGATTGCGCTCATCCGGCAGATGATCGCCAAAATGCCCGCGGGCGAACTCATGGCGGAGGTTGGGCCCATTCCTCCATGGCGCGAGGGGATTGCCGCAGTTGAGGCTCCGCGAGGAGAGTGTTGTCATTACGTGATTACCGGACCGGACAACCGCCCGTACCGCTGGCGCGTCCGGGCTTCGACCTATCCCCAGCTCCAGTCCATTCCGAAGATGCTGGACAACATGAGTATTGCAGACTTCCCGATCATTGTGGGGAGCATCGATCCCTGCTTCTCCTGTACGGAGCGGGTCATCACGGTCGATACGCAAAGCAAGAAGGTCCGGACTTACACGCATCAGGAGTTGTTGGCGATGAGTCAACGGAATTCCGGGCAAGGGAGACGCTCGTGACACACGTTGTAATCGGCGTGTTCAATATACTGCTGGTGTTAATTGCCGCTCCCCTGGTGGACGGTATTTTGCGCAAAGTGCGGGCGCGTATCCATTCGCGGCAAGGCCCCCCTGTATTCCAGACTTACTACGATATTGCCAAGCTGATGGTGAAAGAGGATCAGGGCGGAACCAACGGCTTCCTCTTCAATGCCGCGCCGGTGGTATGCCTGGCTTCCATCCTGATGGCGGGGCTGTTTGTGCCGATGGGAGGCGTGGTCCCTCTGGGGTTCGCGGGAGACATGCTGGTCCTGATTTACATCCTGACGATTGCTCCCGTTTGCATGTGCCTAGGCGGCATGGCTTCAGGGAGTCCCTATGCCTACGTCGGGGTGAACCGGGAAATCATGCTGCTGATGGTTGTTGAACCGGTCGTGGCGGTTACGTTTATTGTCACGGCTGTCAAGGCGCACTCTCTGATGCTCGCAAACTGCATCGAAAGGTACGTATCAAGTCCGCCGGACATTTCCATGATCATCGGAGCGATCGCCTTCTTCCTCGTTCTTCAGCCGGAAGTCGGGAAAGTGCCGTTTGATATAGCTGAAGCCGAGCAGGAAATCATGGAAGGCCCGCTGATCGAGTATTCCGGCCGGAAACTGGCTCTGCTCAAATGGTCGCTGTATTCCAAGCAGATCGTGTTGGTCGCTCTGCTGGTGGGGACCTTCTTTCCCTGGCCCCGGACCGGCTCCTTGGCGCTGGATATTGCGCTGACGTTGGTGAAGATCCTTATCGGGACCGTGCTGGTTGAGGTGGTCGCGCAGGTGTTCGCCCGTCTTAAAATCAACCAGGCGATCCGGTACTTTGCAATCGTAATTGCCGTTGCGGTGACAGGATTAGTTCTGGCTGTAATGGGACTGTGAAACAAACCTAGGAGCGCGGGCGTCCCGGCCGCAAGTTGCGGGCGAGCCGCCCGCGCTCCCAGGCGGGCTTTAGGAATAGACATGATACCTCTCTTAAAGGAAGTGATGATTTGCCTGCGGGCCGGCCGCGTGACCCTGCCTTACCCTCTGAAGCCGGCGAAAGCCCCGGAGCGTTTTCGCGGACGTCCGAGCATTGACGGTTCCAAGTGCATCGGATGCGGCGCGTGCGCTGAAGTCTGCCCTCCGCGGTTGATCACGATCACGGACAAGGGCTTGATCCGGTGCGTTTCGATGGACTATTCGCGATGCACCTATTGCGCCCGGTGCCAGGAGATCTGCCCGGTGCAAAGCGCGAGATGCACCGAAGATTTCGAGGATGCCACTGCCAGCCGCGGTGATTTGCTTGTGTCGGTGGAACTGGAACTGGCGCCGTGCCAAACCTGCGGGAAGCCATTCATCACCAAACGCATGCTGGCCAAGCTTTCCGACGAGTTTAATCCTCCCTGGCTGAAAGAAAAGTTTGCGGTTCCGGATTGGTTCCAGTTGTGCCCGGACTGCCGCCTGGAGAAAACCGGAGCGGCCCTCGACAGGAGCGTCAAACATGATTAATCACGCAATCATGTATATCAGCCTGCTCATGATTGTGACGTCATTGCTGGCCGTGGAATGGCGGATGCTGCCGGAGGCTATCCACACTTACCAGGTCCAATCGGTGCTGATCGCTCTGGTCTTCGCTCTCTATGCCTATTCATTACATAATCCGGCGCTGTATTACTGGAGCGGGACGGCGCTCGTCAGCAAAGGGATTATCGTTCCATGGCTTCTGCGGCGTTATGTGACCCGGGTGCACCCGAAAGAGGTGCCGCCGCTGCTCAACAGCCTCCCTTCGCAGGTGTTGGGAATCGGGGCGGCGCTGCTCGCGTTCGCCTGGGCATTTAAACATCATTCGGATTTCGTAATTCTCCAGAGTCTCGCGGGAGAACCATACCGGTTGAACTCGGCGGTCGCGGCCGCAATTCTCATCATCGGCTTCTATGCCTTGCTGACGAGAAGGGACGCCTTCAAGATCGTCATTGGTTTGTGTTTGCTGGAAAATGGCGTCCACATGGGCCTGATCAGCCTGGCGCCTTCGATTCCGGAAACGGCATTGATCGGGGTGGTCACGGATGTTGTGGTCTCCGTTCTGATGCTTCTTTACATCGTAAATGGGATTTATCAGTCGGCCGGTTCCCTCGATACATCCCACATAGCGCGGCTGCGTGGCTGAAAGGGGACTTCAGTTGATAGAATCGACGCTCTTAATCTGGTTATTTGTCGTTCCGGCGATTGCGGCTGTGTTGGAATACGGCCTGGGAAAGAAATTCCCTGCGTCGGCCGGAAGGGTTGCCATCCTTGGCGCGACAGTGACCTTCAGCCTCGCCATCGCGATGGTGTTCCGGCTTTTCCAGGGCGCGCGTTTGGTTGCCCTCGGCCATCAGCTGCTTGCCGATCCTCTGAGCGGTTTCGTGGCATTGCTCATATCCTTTGTGGGATGGGTCGCTACGATTTATGCCTATCCCTATCTCCGCCGCCAGGTGGCCGACGGCAGAATTACGGTAGAGCGGCTGCCGGTGTACTTTGCGTGGAGCATGGTCTTTGTCAGCACGATGACGGCGGCCACGGTCAACAACAATCTGATCATGATGTATGTGCTCGTGGAAGCCACCACTCTGGCCTCTGCCGTGCTCGTGAGTTACTACTGGAAGCCGGAATCGCTGGAAGCAGGCTACAAATATCTTTTATTGTGTTCCGTCGGAATTACGATCGGCCTGTTGGGTTGCGTCGTTCTATATGCGGCTGCCGTCCCGCTGGTCGGCGGACACAATGCCATGTTGATTTCCGAGATTGCAAAGGTTGCCGGACAGCTTCCGACCATGGCCGTTCTGATGGCCGGCGTCCTGATCATCATCGGGCTCGGTTCCAAAGCGGGTCTCGTTCCCTTCCATGCATGGGTGCCCGACACGTATTCCCAGGCGCCGATCCCCGCAACTGCGCTGCTGTCGGGCGTGACCAGCAAGGTGGCCATTTACGCGGTCGCGCGCATCGTAACCATTTTTTTCCCGGGGCACAGCGCGCTGGGATTGTTTGGCATCATCATCGGTTCGATCTCAATGCTGGTGGGGATCATCGTCGCCTATCAGCAGACAGATCTGAAGAGAATGCTGGCCTACAGCAGCGTCAGTCAGCTCGGCTACATCATCTTCGGCTTCGGCATCGGTTCCTATCTCGGTTTCTACGGTGCGATCTATCATATGCTCAACCACGGGATCAGCAAAGCGATGCTGTTCTTGTGCAGTGGCGCCCTGGCGTATTCTTTCGGCACTACAGATATGAGGGAACTTGGGAAGAAGAAGCACAGTCGGCTGATGGCCGTCTGTTTCTTTGTGGGCGCGCTTGGAATTGGTGGAATGCCGCCCCTGAATTGCTTCTGGAGCAAGTTCGCGATTTATGTTGCCGCCGGGCAGGCGCACCTGTGGTGGCCCATGGGTATTGCCATATTTACCGGCCTGCTGACGCTCGCCGTGATGATCAGGGCAGGCGCCCTGGTATTCATGCAACACACACACGCCACAGAAGGGCATGACAACGCATCGCAACCCGCAAAGGTGATGGCCATGTCGGTGGGCGCTGCCGCGGTCAATACAGCGCCGGATGCGGGCCGCCGCTGTCCGCCGGCGATGATGGCGGTTATTGTGCTGATGGCACTGTTGGTTGTCCTCACCGGATTAAACTTCGGATTTCTGAACCATTTGATCGATTTGTCCGTCAAAGCCCTGCTCGGGCAGGTGGCGGGAGGCTAAGCGATGTCACTCTACAAAATGCTCGTGGAGAAGTATTTTAGGCGCTCCCTGTGGGTTTATCATGCGAACGCCGGCGGCTGCAATGGATGCGACATCGAGGAGATCAATGCGTTCACTCCGTACTATGATGCGGAGCGCTTCGGACTGAAGCTGGTGGGATCGCCGCGGCATGCCGATGTTTTGTTGGTTTCCGGTCCGGTGACGCGAAATATTGAGTCGCGTTTGCGTCTGCTGTACGATTCGGTGCCCAATCCCAAGGTCGTGATCGCCTGCGGGTCCTGCGCAGTTGGCGGAGGCATGTGGTTCGATTCTTATCACACGCTCGGCGGCTGCGATAAAGTGATCCCTGTCGATTTCTATATTCCGGGCTGCCCGCCCAGGCCCGAGGCGATTCTGTGGGGCGCGGCCGTCGCAATGGGATTGGTAAAAGGGAAAGCGCAACCCTACCGTTACCGTCAGCCGGAGGGGGAGGCTTCCTCATTCCCCGTGGCCGCTAAATAAGAATGGGCGAAGCGGCGGGAATTGAAGAAGAATTAACACGGCGATTGAAGGGGCGCGTGCTGTTGATCGGCGCGGGGAACACACTTCGCGGCGATGACGGCGCAGGGCCCGAGATAATCGCTCTGCTCGAAGGAAAGGTGAACGCGAGCCTGCTGGACGTCGGCGAAGTCCCCGAGAGTTATTTCAGCAGGATCCTGGACGCTCAGGCGGACACAATTGTTTTTATTGATGCCGCCAATTTCGGCGCCGCACCCGGTGACCTGGCAATTTTGGAAGCCGAGGACATTGCCGGTTGCAGCATCTCCACTCATCAAATGACGGTGGATTTGTTCTTTCGATATATCAGGCAGAACAGCCATGCGGAATTGTTTGCGCTCGGAATTCAGCCGGCGCACACAGGTTTTGGGGAGCCGATGAGCCCGGAAGTTGCGGGCTCGGTCCATACGATTGCAGAGTTGCTGCAGAGATTGTTAAGTCAGGAAGGTCCGCTTCTAGAATAAAATCGGGATCGGAATCGGGATCGAATCAAACTCGCTTCGACCCCGATTCCGATCCCGATCCCGACGCCGATCGGAGGAGGTGGACGTGAGAAAAAGCAGGTGAACTGATGAACATACTGGTGATTGCCGATCCGGGAAAATGCATCGGCTGCCGCACGTGCGAAGTTGCTTGCGTGCTGGCCCATGCCGCACCGGATGCGATTCATAAATTGGCCGCCGCACATTTTATTCCGCGGCTCAAGTTGATCAAGACCTCGAAAGTCAGCACTCCCGTTCAGTGCCGCCAGTGCGAGGACGCTCCTTGCGCAAAGGTGTGTCCCACGAGGGCCTTGGTTCTAAACCATAACTCCGTGCAGGTCGTTCAGACGCGCTGTATCGGCTGTAAGAGCTGCGTAATGGCGTGTCCTTATGGCGCGATGGAAATTGTGACGCGCGTGGCTGTTCTCCAGGAGCGGCAGCCGGCGGCCGGAGGACCTCTGGTCGAAGCTTACAAGTGTGATCTGTGCATTCATCGCCCTCAGGGGCCATCCTGTATCGATGTGTGCCCAACCAAGGCGATTTATACGATCGACGCCAAAGTTCTCTCGGATAACCTGCGCAAGAAACGCGAGCAGGCGGCAGTTGCACAAATGTAAATAGTTCCCCGTTCCCCGTTGAATTCTGACAAATTTCAAACGGGGAACGGGGAACCTGTAAGAGGAATGAAGCAATGGCAGAAAAAGTATTGACCGTATGTCCCTATTGCGGCGCCGGCTGCATGCTGAATCTGCTGGTTGAAGACGGCACGATTCTGGAGGCCGAACCCGCGCCGGGACGTACCAATCAAAATGAGCTGTGCTTGAAAGGATACTACGGTTGGGACTTCCTCAACGACACCAACCGCCTGACGCCACGGCTGAAAAAACCACTCCTCCGGCGAAACCGGGCGCATAAATTCGAAGAAGTCACCTGGTACGAGGCGATTGATTTCACGGCCGGAAAGCTGCAGGAGATCAAGCACAAGTACGGACCGGACGCGATCATGCTCACCGGTTCCGCCAGGGGGCCCGGGAACGAGGCTAACTACGTGATGCAGAAATTCGCCCGCGCGGTGGTCGGCACGAATAACGTCGACCACTGCGCTCGGGTCTGACACGCTCCTTCCGTGGCCGGTCTGGCCGCAACCCTGGGGAACGGAGCAATGAGCAATTCGATCCCGGAGATCGAAGATACCCGATGTGTGTTTATCTTCGGCTACAATGCCGCGGATTCGCATCCAATCGTGGCGCGGCGCATCGTCAATGCGAAACAGAAGGGCGCCAAAATCGTTGTCGTGGATCCTCGAATGACGGAATCGGCGCGCATCGCCGACCTGTGGTTGCCGATCCGCAACGGATCCAACATGGCTCTGGTCAATGCGTTCGGAAACGTCCTCATCGAGGAAGGGCTGTACAACAAAGAATATGTCGCAAGCTATACGGAGGGATTCGAGCAGTACCGGGCCATCGTTGCGAAATACACGCCTGAATATGCCGAGAAAATAACCGGCATCCCCGCGGACCGCATCCGTGAGGCGATGAGAATCTATGCGGCGGCGCCGAGTGCGTTTATTCTGTATGGAATGGGCGTCACTCATTTCGGTCAGGCCGTCGACGTGGTAAAGGGATTGTCGGGACTGGCGCTTCTGACCGGCAACTTCGGCCGTCCGAATGTGGGGATCGGGCCGGTGCGCGGTCAGAACAACGTGCAGGGCGCGTGCGATCACGGAGCCCTTCCGAACGTGTTTCCAGGATATCAGCCGGTAACGGATGAAAAAGTCCGGGCCAAATTCGAAAAGGCCTGGGGAGTCGCACAGCTTCCGGCCAAAGTCGGATACACCCTGACGGACGTTCCGCATTTGGTCAAAGAAGGAAAGCTGAAGGCGTACTATATTTTTGGCGAGGACTTGGTCCAGACAGATCCCGACGCTGCTTCGGTCCGCGAAGCTTTGAAGGGGATGGAATTGGTTATCGTGCAGGACATCTTCATGAACAAGACTGCGATGTGCGCGGACGTGATTCTTCCGGCCACCTCGTGGGGCGAGCATGAAGGGACGTATTCCACTGCCGATCGCGGATTCCAGCGGTTTCACAAGGCCATAGAACCGAAAGGGGACGTCAAACCGGATTGGGAAATCATCTCCATGCTCGCGACCGCCATGGGATACCCGATGAAGTACAACAATACCGAAGAAATCTGGAACGAGCTGCGGTCTCTATGTCCGGTATTCGCCGGCGTGACCTACGAACGCCTTGAAAAACTCGGCACCATCCAGTGGCCCTGTCCGAGCGAAGATCATCCCGGGACACCCTACCTCTACAAAGGGAATCAATTTAACACCCCGAGCGGCAAAGGACAGTTGTTTGCCACCGAATGGCGGCCGCCTCTTGAACAGCCCGACAGCCGGTATCCGCTGATTTTGTCGACGGTAAGGGAAGTTGGGCATTATTCGGCCCGCACCATGACCGGAAACTGCGCCGCTCTTCAGGTCCTTGCCGACGAGCCGGGGTATCTGCAGATCTGCGGACCGGATGCGCAGAAGTTAGGCATTCAAGATCAGGAACTGGTCTGGGTATCCTCGCGGCGCGGGAAGGTTGTGAGCCGCGCTTCCGTTACAGACCGGGTGAATGTCGGCGCGGTGTACATGACGTACCAGTGGTGGGTCGGCGCCTGCAATGAGCTCACCATTCACAATGTGGACCCGATTTCAAAAACCCCGGAGTATAAGTACTGCGCTGTAGCGGTGGAAAAGATAGCGGACCAGGACTGGGCGGAGCGTTATGTGCAGGAAGAATACAGCAAAATCAAAGCCCAGATGAACTGCATCTGAAAACCCAAAACGCCACGGATTCCACGGATTTCACGGATTTTAAATCAGTGATAATCCGTGGAATCCGTGGCGTTTTTTTCTTTTGTATTCCTTACCGGTTTCGTGCTTTGTCGCTTATCCTTGCTTGAAAAATCCAATTGCCAGTGGAGGGAGCGTCAGATTCAGGGAGTGGTTACAGCCATGGATCGGTACGGGGTCGGCCTGAACGCCACCGGAATTGCCGAGTCCGCTGCCCCAGTATTCTTTCCCGTCGCTGTTGAGAATTTCCTTCCAGTAGCCTCCGGCAGGCACGCCGACAAGATAGTTTTTCCGCGGCACGGGAGTGAAGTTGCAGACGACCAGGATTAATTCGCCTGAAGCCGCTTTTCTCAGGAAAGAGATTACGCTATTGTCCGCATCGCCGCCGTCTATCCACTCAAATCCGGCCGGGTCGGTATCCAGATGCATCGCCGGCTCGTTTTTATAAAGCCGGTTGATATCTTCCACCCATCGATGCAGCCCTTTGTGAGGGTCATATTCCAGGAGATTCCAATCCAGGCTGCTGTTGTGGTCCCATTCGCGCCATTGCCCGATTTCACCGCCCATGAAAAGCAGCTTCTTGCCGGGCTGCGCATACATGTATCCCAGCAGAAGCCGGAGGTTGGCGAATTTCTGCCAGTCGTCGCCGCCGGGCATTTTCGACAGAAGCGCGCCCTTCCCGTGTACGACTTCATCATGAGAAAGAGGCATAATGAAATTTTCGGAGAAGGCATAGAGAGAGCGGAAGGTCAGCTCATTGTGGTGATACTTGCGGTGAACGGGATCCTGGCTGATGTATTTCAGGGTATCGTGCATCCAGCCCATATCCCACTTGAACCCGAAACCGAGTCCGCCGACATAGGGAGGTTTGGTCGCCATAGGCCAGGCGGTTGATTCCTCCGCAATCGTCTGAATATCCGAGTGTGCTATATACGCTTCCTGATTGAAGCGGCGGATGAAATCGACCGCCTGGAGATTCTCTCTCCCGCCGTATTGATTGGGGATCCATTCCCCTTCCTTGCGCGAATAATCGAGATAGAGCATGGAAGCGACCGCGTCCACACGCAACCCGTCAATGTGATATTTATCCAGCCAGAAGAGACCGCTGCTGATCAGGAAGCTGCGAATTTCATTCCGGCCATAATTGAAAATGGAAGTGTTCCAGTCCGGGTGCATCCCTTTTCTGGCGTCTGCATGTTCGTAGAGATGAGTCCCGTCGAAAAAAGTCAGTCCGTGCTCGTCGTTGGGAAAATGGGAAGGAACCCAATCCAGGATAACCCCGATCCCTTGCCGGTGGAGGTAATCGACAAAGTACATGAAATCCTGGGGAGCGCCGTACCGGCTGGTTGGTGCAAAGTAACCCGTGACCTGGTACCCCCAGGAGCCATAGAAGGGGTGTTCCATTATAGGCATCAGCTCCACGTGAGTGAAGCCGGTTTTCTTTACATAATCGGCCAGCGCGGGCGCCGCCTCCCGGTAGCTCGGTAACCGGCAATCCTCCTCACGAATGCGCTTCCATGAACCCAGGTGCACTTCGTAAATGGATATGGGCGCGTTCAGCGAATTGTGCACGCGCCGCTCCTCCATCCATTTTTCATCCTCCCACTGATAATTCAGGTCCCATATCACCGAAGCCGTTTCGGGAGGGGTTTGAGAGTAAAAGGCGAAGGGATCTGCCTTATCGACGACGTAGCCGAGGTATTTCGTGGCAATGTGAAACTTGTAGCTGGCGCCCTTTCCGAGCCCGGCCAAAAAGCCTTCCCATATGCCAGAATCACCCCTGGAGCGAAGGGGATGATGCGTCCCATCCCATTGATTGAAATCTCCGACCACGGAAACCTGTTCGGCATTGGGCGCCCAAACCGCGCAGAAGGTTCCATGCTGACCTGCAACTGTCAGCGGATGTGCCCCCATTCGTTCATAAAGACGAAAGTGCGAGCCCTCGTTGAACAGGTACAGATCTTCATCCGTGATCAAGCTGATTTCGTACTGCACTTTGACAGCCGAATCGGCCATAACAGCTCCTGGCGATTGACGGTTTACGATTGACGTTCTCAATCGTAAACCGTCAATGTTGGTTTGTAGAGTCATTGAGTTTAGCGGTCTTCATGAAAACCTTAGCAAATGGGTTGGGGATTGTCTATCCTCGGGGACCCGCCGAGAGCGCCGGCGCTTCCGGCCAAAACCGAATTTTAATTGTAACTTGATCCCGAAACATAACGGCGATACTTTCAGCCAAGGAATTCGTAACCCAAAAGGAGGTTTATGGAAAAGCCAGTAATGATACTCGGAATCGCAGGCAGTCTGCGACGGGGTTCCTACAACCGCGCCCTGCTCAGGATCGCCGAGCCGCTCGTTCCCAAAGATGCCCGGATGGAGGTATTCGATCTTGATGGGATTCCTCCGTACAACCAGGATGACGAACAGAATCCGCCGGAGCGGGTGACTCTATTTAAGAGCCGGATCCGGGCGGCAGATGCAATTCTGTTTGCCACTCCTGAATATAACTATTCCGTGCCCGGGGTGCTGAAGAATGCGATCGACTGGGCTTCACGCCCCTATGGCGACAATGCCTGGGTTGGAAAGCCTGTTGCCGTGATGGGCGCTTCCGTCGGTGCGCTTGGAACGGCCCGCGCCCAGTACCATTTACGCCAGAGTTTCGTTTTCTTCAACATGCATCCGGTCAATCAGCCTGAAGTCATGGTCTCCAATGCCGCACAACGGTTTGATGAACAGGGGAATCTTGTTGACCAGAAGACGAAGGAGCTTATAGGCAAACTCTTGGAAAATCTCGTGGCCTGGACAAGGAAATTACGAGTTTAGAATTACGAATGACGAATGGAATGCCAGGGAAATAGCTATTCGTTTACGCGTTTACGGGTTCACGCGTTTACGCGTTTTCTGGATGCGGGTGTAACGCGTAAACGATCCGTGGTTAAGGAGAGCCGATGGAACTTACTCGCGAGGAACTTCTCCGGTATAACCGGCAGATTATCATTCCTGAAATAGGAGAAGAGGGACAACGGAAGCTGAAAGAAGCAAAAGTTTTTATCGCCGGCATCGGTGGATTGGGGTCCATCTCTTCGTACTATCTCGCGGCTGCCGGTATCGGCCACTTGAGAATTGTCGACAAAGACAGAGTCGACTGCAGCAATTTGAATCGACAGATTATTCATTGGACCGGGGATATCGGTGAATGGAAATCGGTTTCGGGCTCCCGGAAACTCGAAGCCCTGAATCCCTGCTGCGATATCGAGGCAGTCCAAGCCGAGATTACCCAAAGCAATTGTGCGGAACTCGTTGGAGATTGTTCGATCATTGTTGATGCCATGGATAACATGAAGACCAGGAGAATCTTGAATGCCGTATCGGTTGGGAAAAAGATTCCCTATATTTACGGAGGAGTGCATCAACTTGATGGGATGGCCACAACAATAATTCCGGGCAGGACGCCGTGCCTCGAGTGCGTCTTTCCGGATGATCATGCGGAATCGACTTCCGCGCCCCCGGGCATCCTCGGACCTGTACCGGGACTGATCTCGTGCATTCAGTCGATTGAAACGATTAAAATAATACTTGGCTTGGACGGGCTTCTGGTGAACAGGCTGCTGTGTTTCTGCGGGAACGACCTGACATTCCGGGAATTCAAAATCTCCAGAGATCCCGAGTGCCGGATCTGCGGGAAAAGGAAATAAGGCCGCAACAATCGGGGTCGGGGTCGGTATCGGATCAATTCCTTTTCGACCCCGATTCCAATACCGACCCCGAAAAAATAAAAGCTACTTAAGGGATACCACGTGATCCGCGAGTGCCTTTGCCTGATCTTCATTGAGCCCGGTGACAGGATTGTTGTGCGGAAACTTCTTTCCGGCCTCGCCCTTGGTGAGGTATTCAACGATCTTGTCCGCAGTCATCTTGGTGCCCTTGACGGCCGGCATTTTTACTGCGGGCTTGCCCTGTCCTTCATCGCCATGGCAAGCGGCGCACTTAGATTTGAAAAGCGCGGCGCCATCTTCAGCGGCCCACAACGATAACGGGGCTGCAACAAGCATTACCAAAACCATTACAATACAAACATTCTTCATTGCCATACTCCTGAAAAGTTATGTAAACGTCAACACGCATAAGAAAAATACTTTATGAATTCCCGGATGACAACAACTTTTCGCAATGACTGCTCTATTTCCTCCCATCGCCTTCTTCCTCCTCTTCGTGCTCCGAACCCCAGTCTGCTGCAAAACCAGCCTCCAAAGCATGCGGCAGAAGAGATTTCGATAAGGGCTGAAGAGATGCCACGGATTACGCGGATTGTCGCAGATTTGAATCCGTGATCATTCGGCGAATCCGTGGCGTTTTTTCTTTTGGTCTTATGCCAGGAGGCCCTGGTGCTTCTGCAGAGCGCGGCCAAAGGCAGGCAGCGATCGTACGATCGTCTCGCGCGGGACCGTAAGCGACAGCCGAATGTAACCGCCGCGCCCGAAACCTCTGCCGGGCACCGCCAGAACCCCTTCTTCCTGGAGAAGCCGCGAAAAAGCAGCGTCATCCGAAATGGGGGTCTTGAGGAAAATGTAAAAAGCACCCTGGGGTTTGCGAACCTCGTAGCCGAGTTCTGCCAAACCGCTGCACATGAGGTCGCGCTTTTCCTGATAGGCAACCAGATCCGTCATTTCTTCCGGCGCTTCGGCCACCACATGCTGCCAGATTGCAGGTGCGTTGATGTATCCCAGAATGCGGTTCGTGAAATTGCATGCGTTTGACAATGCCTCCGCATCGGGAATTCTGGGCGAAATTGCCAGATATCCAATGCGCTCGCCGGCAAGCGCCCATGTCTTTGACCATGAAGTGGTAATGATGCAGTTGGAGATGATGGAAGCCATTTCCGGGCATTTCGCTCCATCATAAACAATCGACTTATAGGGCTCGTCGCTCAGCACGACAATCCTATGGCCCGCCCGTTGCAGCATCGATTCCAGATTCCGTAAAACGGATTCCGAATAGATCACGCCGGTTGGATTATTGGGCGAATTAAGGATAATGGCCTTGGTGCGCGGCGTAATCTTCGATTCAATCGCGGGCACATTGATCGAAAATTCATCGTCGGTTTCAACGGGGACCATTTGTCCACCGTAATTGGTAATATAAAACTGATAATCGGGGAAGAACGGCATCAGCACGATGACTTCATCTCCCGGATCAAGGATGGCCTTTAACGCGGCATTCATCGCCCCTGCGCAGCCGACCGTCATCAGCACGTGATTCTCGGTATATTCGACGCCGGTGTCCCGCCGCAAACGCTGTGCGACCACTTTCCGTGTGGCAGGATATCCGGAATTCGGCATATACCCGTGAGAGCCCGGCGCATTCAGCTCAGCGAGGCGCCGGAATGTGGCCATTACGCCCGGAGGCGGGTCCTCGGCTGGATTGCCGAGCGAGAAATCGAAAACGTTTTCTGCGCCACGCTCGGCTTTCAATCGGATGCCTTCTTCAAACATCCTGCGGATCCAGGACGAGCGCTCGAGTTGCTGGGTTATGACATTGGCGACGGTCATCGGGAACTCCTTTATTTGGGCGGCCAATTTTATCGCAATAATTCGGAAAAACGCCACGGATTTCACGGATTATCACTGATTTAGAATCTGTGGAATCCGTGAAATCCGTGGCGTTTTTGCTGCTTTTTTGCTGCTGTCATTAACGTCCCGATTGGTCTACAATTCCGCGGATGCATATACCGGATGGCTTTTTAACGAATCGCATTGCGGGTTCCCTGGATGTCGTATCCGGTGCAACCATCCTCTATGCGGCCCGGCGGGTTAAGGTGGATTTCTCCGGCCGCATGGTCCCTGTTATGGGAGTTCTTGCTGCATTCGTTTTCGCCGCACAGATGCTCAATTTTCCGATCTTGGGGGGGACATCGGGCCACCTGGTCGGAGGCACTTTGCTCGCCATACTGCTGGGACCGATGGCCGGCTTCTTAACCATGTCAACTGTGGTCATCGCCCAGGCACTGTTTCTGCAGGACGGGGGCCTCGTCGCCCTGGGAGCGAATGTCTTCAATATCTGCGCCGTCACCTGCTTCAGCGGCTATGCGATCTTCAGGTCCCTGGGCGGAGGATCGTCCGGCGGTAAACGGCTGGCCTTGATCGGATTCATCGCCGGATGGGCTTCACTGCTATTCTCTTCCGCCTGCTGCGCGCTCGAAATAGGGATATCCGGAGCGATCCCGTTGCGCATCGGATTGAGCACAATGGTGGGCTACCACATGGTAGTCGGAATTATCGAAGGCATGCTGACCGCCGGTGTCCTGACCTTTCTGTTCAAGGTGCGTCCGGACTTAATGAAGATCAACGGACCCGGCCGCTTTGGACTCGCGGACTGGGTTGGCTCCGTCGTTTTGGTCGTTATTCCCTTTGCGATTTTGGTGCTGGCCGGAAGTTCCAGGCTCCCCGACCCGCTGGAAAAGCTTCTCGCGGTTTCGCCGCTGCTCCCGACCGGCGCCGGAGCGGACAGGCTGTATTCGAGCACACGGTATATGGACTACTTGATCCGGGCCGCTGTTTTTGTCGTTCTGATTGGCCTCGGCATTCTCGCCGGTTTCCTGGGCAGGCGCAGGAGCAGCCGGCCATGAGACACAATTTTATCGATCGTTATGCTGCTCTCGACTCGCCCCTGCACGTGCTGGAGCCTAGAACAAAACTCCTGGGATTTACCGCGCTGATTGTGGCTGTCCTGTGTATTCCCTTGGACAAGGGACGCTTGTTTATTGCGTATTTCTTCGCCGCTGCCATCCTGATGGGCATTTCGCAGATTCCGCTCGGTTACATCCTGGGACGCACTCTCGTCATTCTGCCATTTATTGTGCTTGCGAGCCTGGCGGCGCCCTGGAAGGGGTACGCGGGAATCGGATTTCTGTTCGTCCGGGCGGTTCTGTGCCTGATGATGCTGATATTGTTGACGAATACGACCCGATTTGTCGAACTTTTGCGCGGGTTGCGGAAATTGGGTTGTCCTCAAATCCTTGTAATGAACCTGGGCTTTCTCTACCGGTATCTTTTCGTCCTTACGGAAGAGGCAATGCGGATGAAACAGGCGCGGGATTGCCGGCGGGTAGGGCGAGCCCCGTTCAGGGAAGAGCTGAAAATTCTCAGTTCGATGATGGGAACTCTCCTGATCCGCTCATTCGAACGGGCCGAGAGAATGCATTCCGCCATGTTGTCCCGCGGCTATACCGGCGATTTCCCGGTGGTTTCGCCGAAAAAATTTTCGTGGCATGATTTTCTTTTTCTGGACGGCGTGACGCTTTTCATTGCTTTGACTTTTGTCCTGCGTTGAAGTGATATGGCTGACTATGCGGTGCGAATCACTCGGCTGAGCTACACATACCCCGACGGAACAAAGGCGCTGGAAGGGATCGACCTCGATGTGCGCTGCGGAGAGCGGATCGCGATTGTAGGGCCAAGCGGGGCGGGAAAATCCACCTTGCTCCTGCACCTGAACGGCGTCCTGTCCGGAACCGGATCCGTGAAGATCATGGGATCGGATTTGGAACCGTCGAACCTCCAGCGGATCCGGAAACAGGTGGGACTATTGTTTCAAGATCCCAACGATCAGTTGTTCTGCCCGACGGTTTTCGAGGATGTTGCATTCGGCCCACTGAATCTCGATGTACCGGCCGTTGAGATTTCCAGTCGAGTTGACAAAGCGCTGCTTGATTCCGGCCTGGATCGATCCTTTCGTTCCCGCTCCTCGCATCATCTGAGCCTGGGGGAGCGCAGGCGAGTTTCCCTTGCGGCAGTATTGGCGATGGAACCGGCGATTTTGGGAATGGATGAACCGACAAGCAACCTGGACCCCCGAAACCGCCATCATCTGATCGAAGTTGTCTCCGGCCTTAGCGCAACCCTGATCATCGCAACCCACGATCTGGAGCTTGTGCTGGATGTCTGCTCGAGAACGGTTCTCATGGATCACGGCAAAATATGGGCTGATGGTGAAACCCGCTCCATGCTTTCGGATGCCGAGCTGATGGGGAAGCACGGTCTGGAGGTGCCCTTGAGCCTCAGGAAAACAGTGGTTACTTAGCTGTCAGCTTTCAGCCGTCAGCTATCAGCAAAAAAAAGGCATTTACTGACGGCTGATAGCTGAGAGCTGAAAGCTGGTTTATGTCGTTCATGATTCCGGCCGGAGCCGTTCAACTTGAAGCGCAGCTTCGCGAGCCCAAGCAAGGCCTTCGGGGCGCTGTTGCCGTCTGTCATCCCCATCCGGTTTATGGGGGAACCATGGATAACCGCGTGGTGTACCGCGCAGCCAAAGCAGCTGCCGACGCGGGATATGCGGCTCTGCGATTTAATTTTCGAGGGGCAGGCCGGAGCTCAGGCCAGTTCGACCAGGGTTTGGGAGAAAAAGAGGACGCAGCAGCCGCGATACACTGGCTGGAGAATCGGTATCCCGCTCTGGATTTGGCTGTAATCGGGTATTCATTCGGCGCCTGGGTCGGGCTGGAGGCCGGCCATTCCGTGCCGCGCATCAAAGCGCTCGTCGGGTTGGGGCTTCCTTTAAACATGTATGATTTTGGTTTTTTGCTTTCGAATCCAAAGCCGGCTCTTTACATAATCGGAACGAACGATGAGTTCTGCTCCCTGGAAAATCTGGATCGCTTTGCAGACCGGCTTCCATCAACTTCATCCGTGCACCGGATAGAGGGAAGCGACCATTTCTTCGCCGGCCATCTTGAAGCCGTTCAAACGCTTATTACCGGATTTTTGAGCAGTTTGTGACCCTGAGGTTAAAATTCTTTCTGGGGCGTTCTCAAGAGCCGCTGAATAAATACATGTGGGGGCGGCTCTCCAGAGCCGTCCTACCCGGACCATGATAAGACTGAAAGGCCGGACGGGTCTGGAGACCCGTCCGCACATGTGGTACGCGGACCTATGAACAAAGTGATTATTACCGCACTGCTCTCGCCCATGATTTGGATGAGTGCTCCACTTTTCGGCGCCCCGCTCCGGTTCGAGAAGGTGAGCGAGCATTGCTACTATCTGCAGCTCAAGGGAGGAGGGGAAAACGTTTTCGCTGTCGTTACGGATGAAGGAATTCTGATTGTAAATCCGCCGTCGGAACCGGATCTGTCGGCTACCGTGGATGCTTTGAGACGTCTGAGTACCAAAGCCGTACGCTGGGTCGCATTCTCCGGTCCCCGCGCTGTCCGTTCCGGGGGAGCGCGTTTCTTCTCCGAACAGGGTGCGATGCTTTTGGCCGGCGCCCAGCTCCGCTCCATATCAACGTCGATCCCGGGAACCGATGCCAAAGGGCCGGTTGCACCCGGCAACAGTTCCAGCGAACCGCCTTCATTCCCCTGGCTCATTTTCGACCATCAGATGCATCTGTTTCCGCAAAACCTGGAGATACGGATAACAGCGCTTCAACACAAAGCGCAAACAGGCGGGGATGTGGTTGTGTACGTTCCTGCCGAGAAGGTCCTTTTCGTTGGAGGACTCTATGAAGCAGCGCGCTATCCCGACATTGACACCGATGCACAAGGAGATGTAACCGATTGGATCGACGGCCTGAAGCAGGTCGTTGATTCCATTCCCGTGCTGAAACCTGCCATCCCGCAAACCAAAGCAGAAAGCAAAACGGCGGCTGAGAAGACATTGGAAGAAGGAATTGCGGTGATATCCGCGCGCGGCGAAGTCTCGAATTTTCAGAATATGAAAGATCTGCTGAGCGCCTGTCAAAAGCTCCGTGCCGACATCTCGAAATCGATTAAGGCCGGACGCAGCTGCGAGGATTTTCTGAGTTCATCCCGAACCGACATTTATCGTACCTACTCCAATTTCGACCCCTACGCCGGAAAGTTATGCGAATCCTTATCAGCCGGTGCTGATAAATAGATTCGAAATTCGATCCTAATTTCGAATCTCGAATTTCGAATCTCGAATCAACGGAGGAGGATCCATGAAAATCGCGACATGGAATGTAAATGGAATCCGTGCCCGACAGAGCCAGGTACTTGAATGGATCGGCAGCGATCGACCCGACATAATCTGCCTGCAGGAAATCAAGGCTTCCCGCGAACAGATTCCCGAATCTCTCTGTGAAATGGCGGGATACTGGTGCTATTGGCATGGGGAGCGCGCATACTCCGGCGTTGGCCTTCATATTCGCCGCGAAATCGCCCCGGATCCGCCGCGGTTCGAACACCCCGATTTCGATCACGAGACCCGCATCGTGACTGTGCGCCTCGGGAACATGGTGATCGGTTCCGTTTACGTCCCAAATGGGGGAAAGGATTTCGCTGCAAAGATGCGGTTTCTCGAAGCCATGGAGGGCTATGCGATCTCTTGCCGCGCCCAGGGGCTCGATCTAATTCTCTGCGGTGACATGAATGTCACCCGCACTGATCGCGACGTCCATCCCAAAGAACGCAAACCCAACATCATCGGCCAGCGCCCGGATGAGAGGGAGCTGTTCGAGCGCGTCATCGCGAATGGAGGCATGGTAGACGTGGGGCGAGCCATGGATCCTGACAACGACGAGCTCTTCACGTGGTGGCCTCCCTGGCGCAACATGCGCCAGAGAAATATCGGATGGCGATTGGACTACATTCTGGCGAGCCAACCGGTGGCGGCGCGGGTAACGCAGTGTATTGTGCTTGCTCAGCTCGGGACCAGCGATCATGCTCCCGTCGTCGCAGTGAAACGGTGACAGCCACCGGTGTCCCTGGGGACACTGGTGGCTGTCACCGATATACGCGGGGCACCCGTGTGTTGATATTGGTCAGGATTTCATAGGGAATCGTTCCGGCCCATTCAGCCAGATCCTCGACGGTGATCTTCTCGACACCCGATTCGCCCAACAGGATTACCTCATCTCCGTTATAGGCGGAATCCTGCTCTATATTGACCATCAACTGATCCATGCAGATTGCGCCGACCTGCCGATATTTGATGCCTCGGATAATAACCTGCGCTTTATTGGACGTACTGCGAAAAAAGCCGTCCCCGTAACCGACCGGAACCGTTACGACGCGTACGTCGTGGTCGGACTGCCAGGTGGAACCGTAGCTGACTGCACGGCCGGACTTGACCACTTTGAAATAGACAACACGCGATTTCCACGCCAGCGCCGGTTGAACCTCAATGACACGAGGCGTGGCCGGCGATGGATAAACACCGTACAGCATGATGCCCGGACGCACCATGTCCAGATAGCTTTCCGGGAGTTGGAGCACTGCTGCCGAATTGGCGATATGGCGCATCGGCATAGGCAGACTGTGGCGTTCGTAAAAGCGCAGCACTTCATGAAAGCGCTCCAGTTGAAGCCGGGCGTCAGCCAGATCATGGGAATCGGCATTGGCAAAGTGGGAATAGATTCCCTCGACCTCCACATTTGCGCACTTCAGCGCGAACTCCTGAAGAGACTGGGCGCTGTAATAATGGACGCCAATACGCTCCATGCCGGTATCGATCTTCAGATGAACCTTGGCCTTCACGTTCATCTGACCGGCCGCAGCATTAATCTGCTCCAACCGTTCCGCCGACGAAGCCGTCAGGGTTAGATCGTGCTCAAGATAACGATGGATCTGCTCGTGCCATATGCCACCGAGAACGATGATCGGGGCCGTAATGCCCAATTCGCGCAGGAGGACGCCCTCTTCCAGCACTGCGACGCCGATATAATCCGCCTTCCCGGCCAGGGCCTTCGATACTTCCACCAATCCGTGCCCATAGGCATTGGCTTTAACCACCAGCATCACTTTGGCGGGAGCGACTCGACGCCTGATTGCAGCCATGTTGTCTTCCAGGCGCTTCAGGTTCACTTCTACCCAGGTTGCCCGGACTCCTCCGGCTGTAGCAATTACATCGTGACAGATTTTCATGGGGATTATTCTAACCGAACTATCCGGCCATTGTAATGCTAGTGGACAGTCAGTATTCGTATTGTCTTTTAACTGCCCACTGCATGCTAGTTCTGTTCCTGATACAGATTGTCGAACCGGGTGAATTGTTTGCTGAAGGCAAGTTGAATCGATCCTGTCGGGCCGTTCCTTTGTTTGCCGATGATCAGTTCTGCAAGCCCGTTGTTTTCCTCTGTGGGATTGATCATATCCTCGCGATAAATAAAGAGCACGAGATCGGCATCCTGTTCGATCGAACCGGATTCCCGCAGGTCCGAAAGTTGCGGTCGGCGATGCTCGCCGGTCCTGGATTCAATCGCCCGGCTGAGCTGCGAGACGGCGATGAGAGGCACGCTGAGCTCTTTGGCGATGCCCTTCAATCCCCGCGATATCTGGGAGATCTCCTGCGTGCGGTTTTCGTAGCGCTGCGTGGATCCGGACATCAGCTGCAGGTAATCCACAATAAGGAGGTCGAGTCCGTGTTCCAGGCTAAGGCGGCGGGATTTCGAACGAAGTTCCGGGATTGTGATGCTGGCGGCGTCGTCGATGAAAATTTTCGTCTCCGACAGATCTCCCGACGCGCGGCTCAAATGATGCCAATCGTCTTTGTTCAGGTATCCTGTGTTGATCCGATGAGCGTCAATTCTAGCTTCGCTGCACAGAAGCCGTTTTACCAGCTGCTCCTTGCTCATCTCCAAACTGAAGATCCCGACCGTTTTGTGTTTCCGGATCGCGACATACTCGGCGATATTAAGACAAAGGCTCGTTTTCCCCAGGCCCGGTCGCGCGGCAACGATGATGAGATCCGAAGGGTGAATTCCCGAGGTCATGCGATCGAGATCCGCAAAACCGGTTTCCAGACCGGTAACCGGAACCTTTCGATTTGAGAGTTCCTCGATCTGTTTGAAAACGTCGCTGACAACAGGTGAGATGGAAGAAAAGCCTGAGCGGAACTGCTGGCTGGCGATATCGAAAATTGACTTTTCGATTTGCTGAAGGATTTCCTGCGCCGGCTCCTCGTCCTGGTAGCTGCGGGCCATGATTTCGTTCGAGATCTGGATCAGGCGGCGCAGCGTCGATTTCTCTTTAACGATCTCGGCGTAATACTCGATGTTCAAGGCGCGCGGCAAGCCATCCGTCAGGCTTGCCAGGTAGGCAGCGCCTCCGACGCTCTCGAGTTCATTCGCGCGCTGAAGCTCATCTTTGAGCGTGACCAGGTCTATTGGCCGCGAGGCATTCATCAGCAAGATCATTTTCTCGAAAATCCGCCGGTGGCCGTCCAGGTAAAAATCCTGAGGTTTCAGCGTTTCGAAGACCGTAAAGACGGCCTTGTCGTCGAGCAGGATTGCCCCGAGTATCGAGCGTTCCGCTTCGAGGTTGCTGGGCAGGGTTTTTTCAAGACTAATGTCAGGTCGTACTTTTGGTGTTGATGCCATTTCAATTGACGATTGCCGATTTGAACTGCCGTACGATAATAATACTCATTCTAAAATCGTCAATCGTTAATTGAGGCAGAATGTATCCGCCCGGTTTCAAGCTGGGGAAACAATCGCTGCCAGGAAAACGAGGCCTCAAACCAACTCATTGATAGACCATATTGGAATGGTTTGAATTGGGATAAACTTGGCCTGACACCCTATTTTCATTATCAGATTTGGAGAAAGGTTCGTGACTCCTATGGCGGTCTATCTATTTCCGGCAATGTGGTTGGCTTTTTCGCTCTATTGGTGTTCCATGTCGCGACAGGTCAAGGCGAATGAGCGACACGAGTCTTTGCCTTCGCGCCTGGTGCGCATGATCGTAATTGTCTGCGCGGCGATGCTTCTCTTCTTGCCTAAGGTTCCGCTTCCTTTGCTTGGGGATCGATTTCTACCACATGGCGCCTGGTGCTTCTGGATGGGCGCGGCCATTACCGCGATTGGGCTGCTCTTTGCCGTTTGGGCACGCCGATATCTGGGGGGCAATTGGAGCCAATCCGTCACTGTCAAATCAGGTCACGAACTCATTACCAGCGGCCCCTATGCCCTGGTCCGTCACCCGATTTATACCGGGTTTCTCCTAGGGTTTGCCGGTTCCGCCCTGGCGCGAGGCGAATGGCGGGGACTGCTTGCGGTAATCCTGCTCTTTAGCGTGCTGTGGCATAAGCTCAAGCTTGAGGAAAAGTGGATGAGCGCCCATTTTGGCGTATCGTATGAATCTTACGCCCGGAGGGTTTCCGCATTACTGCCATACATCTTCTAAAACAACCCGCGAACTGGGATTGCCCGTCTGACTTCTATCATTATCAGGTGAGCAGATCGTTCAGCCTGATAAGAAACCCCACAGTTTCGATATGCACAAGGATGATGAATCCCTTGCGAATACGCGTGCCTAAAGGGGCCGCCGGAATAATCAGCGCGAGAAAAATGATCGGGGAATAGCCTTGTCTGGCGAGTGCTGGAAGCGCCGTCCCTGTAAACATGAAGGCAAATGGAGGCACACTTCCAGGAGGAGTCGGACGAGACCACCGATTGCCGATTGACTCGTTCAAATCGTCAATCGTCAATCGGCAATCATCAATTAGGTCGTTTCTTCAGGTTCAGGTTCAGCTTCTACAATGACCTTGATCGGGACGGTGACGTCGCGGTGCAGACGGATCGGCACCTGGTATTCACCGATAGTCTTGATCGGTTCTTCCAGCTGGATCTTGCGCTTATCGATGTCGATTTTATGAGTGACGAGGAAATCCGCGATATCCAGAGCCGTTACGGAGCCGTAGAGGGAGCCGCCTTCGCCGGACTTCCGCCGAATCGTCACCGCGAACTTCGCAATCTCTTTGGCCAAAAGCGCGGCAGCTTCTTTTTCGCGGTGATCCCGTCGCGCCTGCGCGACTTTTTCCATTTCGGCAATCTTGACGTTTCCGGGGGTGGCTTCCATCGCGAATTTTCCCGGGACCAGGTAATTGCGCCCGTAACCGGGGGCCACCTTCACAACGTCACCAGCTTTGCCCAGTTTTTCAACATCCTGCTTTAAAATGACCTTCATGTTTCACCCTTTGAAGAAAATGTCTCAATCCGCGACGAATGGAAGGATGGCCAGATGCCTGGCACGTTTAATGGCTTCCGCAAGCAAACGCTGATGCGTAGAGCAGACTCCACTGATTCTCCTGGGCAGTATCTTTCCCCTTTCGGGGATGAAATGGCCGAGGAGCTTTCCATCCTTAAAATCGATATAGGTGATCTTCTCCGCGCAGAATTTGCATACTCGTTTGCGCCGAATGCTGAACCTTCTTGGACCTGGCATAATTTAGCCTTTCTCCCTGATGATAAATGCTTACAAATCTGATGGGGTTGCCTGTTCCGGCCCCATGCCCGTCAAAGGCTCGGGAAAATTGGAAATTTCCGGTTCGGGCTTGGCGCTCTTCTTGCGCCTGGCGGCCTTGATCTTTTCAGAGCGTTTGACGTCTTCGTCAATTCGGACCGAAATAAACCGGATGATATAGTCGGTTACCCTGAAACGCCGTTCGAGTTCCGCGATCGTGCTGCCGTCTCCCTCGATCGAAAGGACTACGTAGTACGCCTCACGAAATTTTTTGATTTTGTAGGCCAGGGATTTCTTCCCCCAGTTGTCGACTTTGACCACTTTGCCGTTTTTGCCCTCAACCACGGTCTGGATGTGGTTGATAAAGCCGTCCAGCTCCTCGCTGGATAAAGTGGGAGCGGCAACGAAAACCACTTCGTAATTTCTCACGGTCTTCTCCTGTCATGCGTTAAAAATCGCCATTGTCTTGGAAATGCCATCCATGAGTATGGATTTGACTGCATTCCCGGCTTTCATAATCGTTTCATTCAGCTCCGCCTGTCTCCCCGGCGGGAAATCGGATAAAACGAAATCCGATTTGTCTTCGGGAATCTGATCTTCGCCGATTCCAATCCGAAGCCGCACGATCTCTTCCGTGCTCAACGTGCTCAAGATCGATTCAAGCCCATGGTGTCCGCCGGCTGATCCGCGTTCTCTTATCCGTATCCGGCCGAACGGCAGGTTCAAGTCATCGAAAATCAGCAGAAGATCCTGCGGGCCCCGTTGAAGGGCTGCAAGCAGGATTCGAACAGCCTTGCCGCTGTTGTTCATATACGTCAGCGGCTCGACGAGAAGCACGGGACATCTGCTGATTTCGACCCGGCACGTTCGCGAAAGCATGTCGGGCGACCATTTGCCCGATGTTTCCCGGGCAAGGGCATCGAGAACCATAAATCCAATGTTGTGCCGATTCCGTTCATATTGTTTGCCCGGATTCCCCAGCCCGACAATGACTTTGGTTCGTGCTTCCGTAGGCAACCTTTTTTAACCACGAAACACACGAAATACACGAAAAAGCAAAGTCCCTTTCGCGTGTTTCCTGGCTAAAGTTTTTCATTCCATTCGCTATTTGGACTCAGGCTTTGCAGCCTTGGATTTTGACTCTTCTTCCGCGCCTTCCTCAACCGCCTTGCCCTTCTTAATCACTTCGGGTTCAGCAGTCTCAGCGGCCGCCGCTTCCACCGGCACCTCTTCTTCCTTGATCGGAGGAACGATGGTCACAATCACCACTTCCGGATCCGTTAGTATCTTGACTTTGGCATCCGTCTGAATGTTTTTCACGCGGATGTAGTCGTTGATTTTCAGAGGAGTGACATCGACCTTAATCGAATCCGGAATGTCCGAAGGGAGGCACTCGACTTCGATCGAGCGCGTGACGAAGTCCATGATACCTCCGTCAATCTTAACGCCCTCCGCTTCGCCCTTGATTTCAATATTGACGGTAAGCTCGAGCAGGCGGTCCATCGCAATTTCGAGGAAATCAGCGTGGATCAGATTTCCGTGGACAGGATCCAACTGGTAGTCCTTTACCATTGCGTTGTTCTGCTCGGAACCATCCACGCTTAGGCCGAAAATGGTATTTCGACCGCTTTCGGAATGAAAAATGGCCTTTACCTGGCTCGGGTTGACGGAAATAACCACCGGGGGCTTTCCGGGGCCATATATGACGGCAGGGATTTGCCCCATTTTCCGGAGCCGCCTATTTGCATTTTTGCCGCCCGGGGTCCGTAATTGAGCCTCAATGACTGTTGGCATGAACCCAACTCCTTCCTCGGAGTCCCAAGAAGTCCCGGAGTTTTCGCATCAGCAGGCGAAGACTCCGATGTTCGAAGACTCGACTTAATAAACCTAAACAAACAAATTACTAACACTCGTCTCTTCGTGAATACTCTGGATGGCGGTGCCCAACAAACCCGCCACGCTCAATATTTTCATATTCGGTAGAATCTTGGACTTATCCAGCGGAACCGTATTGGTGAGAACGATCTCCTCGATGGGAGCCGTATATAGCCTCTCGATCGCCGGCCCGCTCAAAACTCCGTGCGTTGCGCACACAAAAACCCTTTCAGCCTTCTTTTTCCTGAGCGCCGCGACCGCGTTTACAATGGTTCCCGCGGTATCGATCAAATCATCGCAGATAATCACGTTCCTTCCGGCTACATGGCCGACGATATGCAGAACCTCGGCCTCGTTGGGCCCGGTACGACGTTTGTCGATGATGGCAAGATCCGCATCGAGACGCTTGCCAAATGCCCGGGCGCGTTCCACGCCCCCCGCATCGGGAGAAACCAGCGTGAGGTTTGGAATATCCAATCCTTTCAGGTATTCAATCAGCACAGGCATCGCATACAGATGATCAACCGGAATATCGAAGAACCCTTGAATTTGTCCGGCATGCAAGTCCATCGACAATATTCTGTCGGCTCCCGCTGCCGTCAGCAGATCTGCCACCAGTTTTGATGATATCGGGACGCGCGGCTTGTCCTTCCTGTCCTGCCTTGCATACCCGTAATAGGGAATTACAGCCGTAATCCTGGTAGCGGAGGAGCGCTTGAACGCGTCAATCATGATCAGCAGCTCCATGATATTGTTGTTCGCCGGACAGCAGGTAGGCTGAATGATGAATACATCGGTGCCGCGAACGTTTTCCAGTATCTGGCAGTAAAACTCCCCATCGCTGAAACTGGCAAGGTTGATCTTTCCCAGAGGGATTTTCAGGCACTCGCAGATTTCCTGCGCAAGCGGGACATTGGAATTTCCCGAAAAGATTTTCAATTCTCTATTGACCCGCTTGTATCCAGTGTTATCCATCCGCTCACTCCTGGAGGTGCTGCGAGATGGCTGGGGCGGGAGGATTCGAACCTCCGAATGCAGGTTCCAAAGACCTGTGTCTTACCGCTTGACGACGCCCCAGCAATAAAGCATTTACGATTGACGATTTGCGATTGACGATTGTTTCCAATCTAAAATCATCAATCGTAAATCGTAAATTAACAGTGCCGGCGTTTACCCGAACATTTGTTGGAAATACTCAGCCCGAGAAAGGGTCTTCGCCGGAAACACTCGCCAGTCCTGCCGTGGTACATCACGGGAGGCAGCGACTGCTGACTCCTCATCAGAGAAGAATCCGAAGACAGAGGATCCGCTGCCGGACAGCAAGGTCGTTGCAGCGCCCCGCTTTTCCAGGAAAGCCTTGGCTTCCACGATGGGCGGGTAGGCAGCGAGGATCGAAGCCTCGAAATCGTTAAAGATCCCGGTCAGGGAGCCGTTTACGGCTTGCATCTGACCGATAAAATGTTGAATTTTAAGGTCCTCGGCAGAGGAAGTCAACCCCAAATTCAGCGACCGATACGCCTCGGCCGTTGAAACGTGAACCCCTGGAAAAACCACAACCAGGCGGTTCGGAGGAACATCGGGGAGAGGTTCAATTTTTTCCCCCCTCCCAGTCCCAAGCGCAGTTCCTCCGTTCAGGAAGAAAGGAACATCGGAGCCAAGTTCTTCGGCTAGCGAGAAGAGGTCGGAATCAGCGGCATCGAGGTTCCAGAAACGCCGCAGGCCAAGCAGCGCAGCCGCCGCGTTGCTGCTCCCCCCGCCCAGGCCCGCGCCGGCAGGTATCTTTTTTCGCAGGGTTATGGACACCCCTTGCTTCGCGCCACAGGACGCGGCCAGCCGGCTGGCCGCTTTCCATACCAGATTATCTCTTTGATCTATGCCAGGGAGGTTTTCGCAACAAAGTTCAAGCTGCCGGGATGCGCGGAATTCCAGCTCATCACACAAATCGATGGTCTGGAATACGGTTTGAATATCGTGGTACCCGTCGAGTCGCCGCCCGAGCACCGCCAAGGAAAGATTTATTTTGGCAAACGAACGGATCTTGAGCATTGACGATTAACGATTGACGATTGACGATTTTTTTCAATCCGCAATCGTCAATCATCAATCGAAAATGGAGTTATTACTTTGCCGATTTCTGTTTTCGAATGGTCTGCTGCAACAGATCCAGTTTTCGGCGAACCTTCTGGATGTCGTCCTGTTCTGTTCCGATACTCACGGATTTTTCCCAGAACTCCTGCGCCTTCTGCAGGTCACCGGTCTTGAAATAAAGGTCGCCCAGGTGTTCAACGATCGTAGGGTCGTCCTTGACGAGTTCGTCGGCTTTGAGAAGGTTTTTCTCGGCATTGGTTAAATCATTCATTTTGAAAAAAGCCCAGCCGAGGGAATCCAGATATGCGCCGTTCTCGGGATCAATGGCCAGCGCTTCTTTAACATACCGAAGAGCTTCATCGAGCCTCACACCACGGTCTGCCAGCAGGTACCCGATGTAGTTCAATGCCACCGCGTTTTGAGGGTTCACCTTCAGGATTTCTTTGAGAACCGATTCGGCCCGGTCAAAATCCTTCTGTTTGTCGTAGACCGTCGCCTGCTGAATTTTCAGCCGCTCAGTATTTTCGCTGTCGGACGATTTCCCTTCTGCCCGGCGAAGAATCTTTTCGGCGTCGGAATAGCGTTTGTCCTGGAGATAGACTTGGCTCAAATTGACGTAAATCTCAATATTGTCCGGATTGGATTGCAGCATTTTGGAGAGCACTTCGGCGCCTTCTTTCGGCCGGCCGGCATCGGCCAGAGTTCTTGCATAGGCGATTGCGATATCAACATCGCCAGGGTCCTTTTCGTATTGCTGCCTTCCCAAAGAAATCGCCTTGTCGAATTGTTTGCTGATCCGGTAGGCGTGCAAGAGCTGAGGATTGCCCTTCTTTGGGTCCGCCTTGACCATATCCTTATAAATCTCGATCGCCTTTCCGTAATCCTTCACTTCCATGTAGTCGGCGGCGAGGTGCTGCTGGAATACCAATCGATTGCTTTTGGCTTCCTCGGAGTCGTCCTTCGAACTTTCGAGCAGGCCTGAAAAGATCTTGACCGATTCGGCGTATTTGCCGCTTTCTTCGTAAGCCCGCCCAAGGTAAAAAGAGGCGTCTATCGCATTCGGGTTGGTCTCTACAACCGACTGGAGAGTCTGGATTGCCTCCGAGTATTTCCGCAAGCCCAATTGGGCTCTTCCGCGGTAAATTTGGACTGCAGGCTCAACCGGCGGATTCTTGGCTACGTCATCAAGAATCTTGAGCGCTTCGCTGAATTCATTTGCTTCCACGAGCGAAGCCGCAAGGCTGAGGCTCACGTTCACATTGCTTCCCATTACTTCCTGCAGCTTTCGATAGACCTGGACGGCCTCCTTGTTTTTGCTCGTTTTAGAATAAATCGAAGCAAGCAGCCCAAGGCTGTCGGGAGAATCGGGCTGGACCTTCAGCGCTTTGTTCAGGTATTCGATGGCCTTTTCTTCATTGCCTTTGCGGTCATAATATTGCGCAATTTCCCTGTATCCGTTATCCGTGCTGGTTGAGAGGCTTTGAAATTTTTCATAAGCTTCAATGGCTTTATCGGGATTATCGGCCGCGAAGTAAGCCCGTCCGAGCGCATAGTAAACGCGTTCATCTGTCGGCGCGAGTTCCTTCAGCTTTTCTAACTCCTGGATTCCTTTCTGCATCCCGTCCGTTGTAGCACCCTTTTGCCCGCCAAAATAAATACTCACGAGAAGCCAATGCGGATCCGGGTCCCGAGGGTCCAGGCGAACGGCTTCCTCGGCATTTTCAATCGCTTCGCGAGTATTTCCGGTCTTATCCAACAGGGCTGCCATCTCCAGATGCACCGCCGGGCTGTTCTGGTTGTACTTCAGCGCAGCCTCCATCTCCGAGAGCGCCTTGGGCAGGTCTCCGTTGTACTCGTAGTATTTTGCCAACGAGAAATGATAGTAACTGGCAGCCCGATCCGGGGCCACCGGAACTTCCAGTTCCTTATCCAGATTGATCGGCTTCTGTCTTTGTGGCGGGGTAAGAACCCGCTCCCCCTGGGCAAACGCGGAAGCAGATATAAAAACAGATGCTAAACCCAGGTACAGAACCAAGCACCTCAGGGGACGTATACCGCATTTCATAGCCTGTTTATTCCTTATCTCCAGGAATCAATTTTGCGTGCACCATTATGGCACATGGGGTTCAGTCTTTCCAGAGTTCGTGTGAGGGACGATATTCGGGAAATTTCAAGCTTTTTTTGGCTCAAATTGAGATTGGGCCATTAGATATCAGGAAGGCAAGATTTCGTCCCAGCCCGCAATTCCAGCCAGGTTTGGAGGCGGGCTGACTACCCCAATAGCCACGAGGAGAGCAAAAAATGAACAAAGCAAGAGTAGCCTGCGTGCTGGTGCTATGCCTGGGCCTGGTATTCAGTTCAGTTTCCGTATTGGCCCAGAAATCAAGTCACCCTGCGACTGAGAAAATCAACCTGAACTCGGCGACGGCTGAACAATTGCAGTCTCTTCCGGGTATCGGTCCGGCAATTGCAAAGAGTATCATTGAATACCGCACAAAGACGGGGAAGTTCAACCGCATCGAGGAAATCATCAACGTCAAGGGAGTAGGGGAGAAGAAGTTCCAGAAGATAAAAGACCGTCTGGTGCTCTGATAATAATCGGGGTCGGGGTCGGGGTTGGTATCGGAATCGGGGTCGGTTTTCCCGGTCTCGACCCCGATTCCGATACCAACCCCGGCTCCGATTCGTCATTCAGCTGAAGATCAAATGCGGATGGATCCGGATCCAGTGTGCAGGCTGTTCCACGGGAGATGTGAAAGTCTGAACGCGCTTTACCAGGGCGATAATCTCGCCGGATTGATCGGTCAGACGGTATTCGTCTGATTTCCAATCAGCCGTGAGCAGGTTCAAATCCATTCCATGAACTACCTTCATCCTGTCTCCGTCGGAAACCACAATCGACGGGATCTCGTGGAGAAGGTTGCGCATGGGAATCAACCGGTCGAGGAAGAAATCGCGGGAATAGAACTGCACTCCGTCGCTTAAGGAGACGGCGGTTTCAATCGGAAATTCGCCGCTTCGCGTGCGGCGCAACCGTATGAGGTGGGCGCCGCAGCCGTACTCCGAACCGATATCGTGAGCCAGGCTGCGCGCGTAGGTGCCTGCCGTACAGGCAAGCTCGAATTCCACTTCGCAACCGTTCACCGAGATTACCGTGAGCGCTTTGATTGTGACCTCCTTTTTGGTCGGGCTCAGCTCGATTCCTTTGCGGGCATAGGAGTATAAGGGCCTGCCCTGGATTTTCTTGGCCGAGTAAGGAGGGAGCGTCTGGAGAACGGTTCCCCGATAATGGTTGAAAATCTGTTCAAGCCGCATCGGATCCAATTCCGGCCGACTATCTTCGCCAAGAGGTTCCCCATCCACGTCGTAGGTGGTCGTCGCAAAACCAAAACGCATCACACCGTGATACACCTTATCGGATGCGAGAAAATAGCTTGTCAAGCGAGTTGCCCGGCCCAACGTCAAAGGGAGGACTCCGGTAGCGAAGGGATCGAGCGTCCCCGTGTGTCCGACCTTTTTTGCTTTAGTCAGATTCCGGACCTTTGCTACCACGTCGTGGGAGGTCCATCCGGAAGGCTTGTCAATAATCACGACTCCATCCACTTCACTCCTCGTGGTGCTCGTGGATTTCCTCGATGAGTTTGTCGATGTGCTCGCCATAGTCTTGTGATGTGTCCGTCAAAAAAACGATATCCGGCAAGAACTTCATTCGAATCCGCTGGCCAAGTTCGTGGCGTATCCATCCGGCGGCATGGTTCAGAGCTGCCAAGCTTTCTTTTTTTTCCTCTTCAGACCCCATTAAGGAAACAAAAACTCTGGCATGTCTGAGGTCCGGGCTCATCTCGACACCCGTCACGGTTACGAAACCGATTCTCCGGTCTTTCACGTCCCGGAAAATCATCATACTGACTTCATGCTGGATTTGAAGCGCCAGTCTTTGTGGTCTTCTTGATTGATGCATATTGGATGCTCAAGGATCGATATAGGAAACCTGGCAATCGATCAGGAGGTCTTCCAGAATATTCTCGGCATCGCGGACGAACTGCTGCGTGACTCGTTCCAAAACAACATTATCAGGACCTACGGTCACGGCTGCCAGTTTCGCGCGCTGCCATAAATCCTGGTATTCCACTTCTGCAATGGAGAAATTCGACCGGGCGCGTAATCGATCCTGAGCCTTGCGCAGCACCATTCGCTTCTCTTTGAGGGACTGGGAATACGGCAGAAATAATTCGAGAGTGCAGTACGCTATGGGCATGTGACGAATTACGAGTGACGAATTACGAATTACGGATGAACGGTTTTTAATTCGTCATTCGTCATTCGTAATTCGTAATTAGAGAGAGGTGGGTTGGACCCTTTCAATAATGTACGCTTCGATAATATCGCCCACTTTGACATCGGAGAAATGCTCAAATCCGATGCCGCACTCGAATCCCGATTTTACTTCCGAGACATCATCCTTGAAGCGGCGCAGCGAACCGATCTTTCCCTCATGAATCACCGCGTTGTCCCGAAGGAGTCGCGCTTCAGCGTTACGGCGGATTACGCCGTCAAGCACATAGGATCCTGCGATGAATCCGAACTTGGGCACGCGGAAAGTGTCGCGGACCTCTGCCCGGCCGACATATTTTTCATGAGTGGTATATTCCAGCATGCCGATCATCGCGGCTTTGATTTCGTTGGTCAAGCTGTAGATGACCGTATAGAGCCGGATCTCCACCCCTTCGGAATCGGCAAGTTCCTGAGCCTTGCGCTCAGGCCGAACATTGAAGCCAATGACAATGGCGTTGGAGGCGGAGGCAAGGAGCACATCCGTTTCGGTCACTGCGCCGGCTCCGCTGTGCAGTATTTTGACTTTCGCCTTATCCGTACTCAGCTTGTTCAGCATGTCGGTTACGACTTCGACTGATCCCTGCACATCCGCTTTTATGATCAGCGGCAGTTCCTTAACAGTCCCTTCTCTCATCTGCTCGTAGAGAGCCTGAAGCGAGAGGCGAGCCGATTTGCCCAGCAACTGCTCCCGTTCTTTGGCCTGCCGGTATTCGGCAACCTGTCTTGCTTTCGTAGCGTCTTCGAAAACCTGGAAGGTATCGCCTGCCAGGGGCAAATCCTGCAATCCCTGTATCTCAACAGGGATTGAAGGCCCGGCAGAAGCAATGTTTGCGCCGCGATCATTGACGAGCGCGCGTACGCGTCCGTATACCGAACCTGCCACAAAGGAGTTTCCCAGCTCCAGGGTGCCGTTTTGCACCAGGACCGTGGCGACAGATCCCCGTCCTTTGTCCACCTTTGCTTCGAGGACAACTCCGGACGCGAGGCGTTTCGGATTGGCTTTGAGGTCCTTCAGGTCCGCGACCAGCAGAATCATTTCCAGCAGCAGATCGAGGTTGGTTTTCTGTTTGGCGGAAACGGGAACTGTTACGACATCGCCGCCCCAGTCTTCGGCCAGCAGCCCTTGATCCGAAAGCGCTTGTTTCACACGATCGATTTGAGCTCCGGGTTTGTCGATTTTATTAATGGCCACTACGATGGGGACGTTGGCTGCCTTGGCGTGGTGAATCGCTTCAATTGTCTGGGGCATGACGCCGTCATCTGCTGCGACCACGAGCACGACAATATCGGTTGCCTGAGCCCCCCGGGCGCGCATCATGGTGAACGCTTCATGGCCGGGAGTGTCCAGGAACACGATGCTGCGGCCCCGGATGTCAACCTGGTAAGCTCCGATGTGCTGTGTGATCCCTCCAGCTTCTGTTGCCGTTACGTTGGACTCGCGAATCGCATCCAACAGAGATGTTTTCCCGTGGTCCACATGACCCATGATGGTGACGACGGGGGGGCGCTGTACATGGTCCTCAGGTTTGTCGGGCACTTCCTGCCTGGCCTCCGCTTCCTGCTCAAAACTGATCACACCGGCCCGGAACCCGAATTCCGCGCATACTTCCTTGGCGGCTTCCACGTCGAGGGCTTGGTTTATAGATGCTAGAATTCCCTTCGAAATGAGCTTTTGGATAATGTACTTCGACTTGATATCCATTTTTTCCGCCAGCTCTTTAATCGTAACTCCCTCGGTAATAGCGATCGGCTTGAAGTCCTCGGGTGAAGCCGGAGGGCGCGGCAGTTCGATTACTTTGGCCACCCTTTCGGGGATCTCGGGCTTGCCGGGCTTTTTCTTCCGGATAAACCTGGTGGGAACGGCAGCTCTCGGTGCAGCCGGCCTCTCCCCGCGGAGCCCCTTGAGAATGCGATCGGTGATTTCGGGCGTTACTACTTTTTCCGTACTTGTCCGCATCAGGATCTTTGTTCTTGCCTTTGGTACTACAATCTTTTTGGATACAACTCCGGGATGGACTGTGGGTTCGGCGGTCCGTCCAGCCGGCGGAGCAGCGCCAGCCGGTACTGCCGTCTCAACGGTTCCGGCCATCTCGGGAGCAGGCTCGACAACTTGCGGATGTCTGGGAATTAAGACTGCGGCAGGTGCTTCCGGCTCCACCACAGATGGCGCAGGAAAACCTTCCCCGACTGCTGAAATTGTGACCGGCGGCGCAGCAGTCTCGATAGCTTCTGCCGGCGCTGTCGGGATTACAGAAGGAGATTCTTCCAGTATTTGTTCGGATGGGATAGCCTCTGCGGAAGCGTTTGCTGCCACCGGTTGATCGACGAGTCCGGCCAACTCCCGATCGTAATGTTTCCGCCCTTTGCGAGGGGCGAGAGAAACCTTGGCGGAGGGCTCTTCCGGCTTTACTTCTACCACCTTCTCGACTTTAGCAGCTTTTTTCGCTTTCCGGGGAGCTGGAGCCTCGACCGGAGGCTGCGGTTCGACGGGAGCCGCAGCCTTTTTTGCAGGCTTTTTCTCCAGCTTCTTGGCGGCCTCGCTCTCTTTTTTTCTTTCGACTTCGAGCGCTTTCGCCTCCTCCGCCTCCCGTTGAGAAAGAATTTTCTTGCGGATCGTCTCGGCGAAGTTCACGTCGATCGTCGCAGTCGGCGAAAAAACATACAGACCCAGACGCTTCAGTTCAGCCAGGACTACCTGATTCTTTACTGAACATTCTGTCGCCAGTTCCGCGACGGTTATTTTATCCATTTGCGCAAAGACCTCTACCACGCATGCCTTGATGGTCCGTTATCAGATAAGCAAAAATCTTAAACTAACACGGTTGCAATTTGCAATCGGGGAGCAAATGGGTCGCGGTAGGGACGGCGATTACTCGCCGCCCCCCGCACAGACCCGTGCTCGCGGCACTACCGCACACGGTTCCCACCTTGGATTCATGGCGGCAGGAGAACCCATATGGTTCTC
>Ga0187889_10000423_pt1 | contig 51145 bp, 49 predicted proteins | sample June2016WEW_7_10_2_FD_132992 | JGI IMG/M metagenome (GOLD analysis project Ga0187889, IMG submission 132992) | Peatland microbial communities from SPRUCE experiment site at the Marcell Experimental Forest, Minnesota, USA - June2016WEW_7_100 | ecosystem: Environmental > Terrestrial > Soil >... | reverse complement strand
GTCTGCAGCGTCGCCACGGGCCCCATCCCCCCCATGAGCATCGCCGCGTTGAGGAAGGCGTCCAGCCACCCCATATGCTCGAAATAGGCGTAGCCCGCGATGCCGATGAGCAGCGAGCCGGCGATGAACGCGCTGGAGACCAGGAAGTGCACGACCATCCGGCGCAGGAAGCGGCGGAACGGGAGCGGGGGATGGTGACGGGGTTCGTACATGGGCGGCGCGAAGATAGCGCCGCCGGCATGCGGACGTCGAGACTTCGGGATACCGGATGCTCAGTCGGGGCGGCGGGATTCGAACCCGCGACCTCCTGCGCATCCTGCGCGACGCACTTGAGCACCCTGCGCGCACTGTTCGCAGCGGTGTTCGCAGAGTTAACCGACCGCGCAACTTGGTAGTAGTGCTGATTGCCGTCCTCAGGGCCGCGGTGCATATGCTGCAGAGAGAGGCTGCGTGGGACGGGCCTTTCGATCGGCTGCCGCAAACACAGAGTGGGAAGGAGCTTCGCCGTGGTGCTCCACGTCATGAAGTACGACGTCCACCCAGACAAGCAGGAAGCGTATGTCAAGTGGGTGGAGGGTGCGGTTAAGCGCAGTTTGGCAGTGCCAGGTGTAGTCGAGTTTCGGGCGTACCGTCCGGCTGCTGGCTCTTCCCAAATCGCGTCGACTTGGGAGTTCGCTGACATGGCTGCATGGGCGGCCTGGTCCAGCAGTGCAGACGTGCAGAAGCTGCAGGCTGAACTGCATCAGTTCGCCCTCGACCTTACAATTGAGGTCTGGGGTCCGTCGCCGGTCGTGCCTGTGCCGATTCGGCCTGGCAAGTAGACTGGCGCAACGGTACGGGGGCGATTGAGCCCCAGCGGGACGCGTCGGCGGTCATGGGCCGCCGGCTTCCGGCGTGCGGTTGAGATCGTCGGCCGCGGGAGCTGCGCGCGTAGCGATTTCGTCAGACAAATCTCAGACAATCTGCCGGGAGACGCGAAAGCCCCGAGACGCTAACGGCGCTCGGGGCTTTCGCTTGCAGAGTCGGGGCGGCGGGATTCGAACCCGCGACCTCCTGGTCCCAAAAGCCACGGCTAGGTCACCGATCCGCGCATCCTGCGCGCATCGACAAACACTTACGCGCATCGTGCGCGTGCCCCTACCCTGCCCACGCGCATCCTGCGCGGAAAAGTCCGCAGAGAAGTTCGCAGACTCGGACACGCGCCCGCGATAGCATCCTAACCAGCGAGCGCGTTGCCGCGCCAGCGAGCCGCGCATTCCGCCCTCGTCTGGTAGCGTACCAAGCCGATGGCGCATCTATGGGCTTGTCGCGCCAGCACATAGCCTCAGCGGTCTGCGAACTTCTCTGCGCGTTGTGCCCACCGGATCTCTCGTCATACCTGGCTGGGCGGCGGCCCCGCCGTCTAGCAGCTCGTCTAGCACCGACTAGCAGGTGGTCAGTGTGACGATCCGGTCGCACCGCCAGGCCCGGGAGCTGGGCCGCAAGGGCGGCCTCGCGAAGGCGGCCAGGCACCGGGAAGCCACGGCCGTGCCCGCGCCGTTCGTCGGCACCATGCTCGACATGATGGACGCCGCGGGTCTAGTGGGGCCTACCTGGGATGCCTGGCGGACGTTCTGGTGCGCGGTCTTCGGCTTGCCGATGTCGGAGAAGGCCGACCTCGCAACGTTCGCGCGCCACACAGGACGCCAAGCGCCACCGGCGGCTCCGGTACGCGAGGCGTGGCTGATTGTTGGGCGCCGCGGCGGGAAGAGCCGGAGCGCCGCCCTCGCTGCGCTCTTCCTTGGCATCCGGCGCGACTGGGCAAGGATCTTGGCCCCGGGTGAGCGGGCCGTCTGCCCCGTCATCGCCGCCGATCGCCATCAAGCGCGGGCCACGCTGTCCTACCTGAAGGGTCTCCTCGCCCTACCCGCCTTCGAGCGCTACAAGGCGCGGGTGCTGAAGGATCACGTGGAACTCACGACCGGGGCAGAGATCCGCGTCTCGACGGCCTCCTACCGCACGACCCGCGGGTACACCTTGATCGGTGTGGTCGCCGAGGAAGTCGCCTTCTGGCTGAACGACGAGACAGGCGCGAATCCTGACTCTGAGGTGCTCGGTGCCCTGCGCCCGGGCATGGCCACGGTCCCCGGCGCGCTCCTCCTCGGCCTGTCGTCGCCTTACGCGGCCAAGGGGGAGCTGTACAAGGCCCACGTCAGATACGCAGGCACTGACGACCCCGGCGGGCTGGCGTGGAACGCCGATACCCTCAGCATGAACCCGCTGGTGGACCAGGCCGTAATTGCCCAGGCGTTCGCGGATGATCCGATCGCCGCCGCGTCCGAGTATGGCCAGGACGGATCGGTCTCCTTCCGCCGGGACGTCCAGAACCTCTTCGATCCGGAGGCAGTGCGCGCGGTGATGGTTCGGGATCGGCGCGAGCTACCGCCGGTGGAGACCGTCCGATATGTCGCCTTCGTTGACCCAGCTGGTGGGTCCGGCGGCGACTCGTTCACGCTCGCCATCGCTCACCGGGACGGCGAGCGCGTGGTGCTCGACGCCGTGCGCGAGACCCAGCCGTCGTTCAGCCCCGAGAGCGTGGTGGCCGACTACGCCGCGCTGCTCCGGCGCTACCGGCTCTATGGCGTCACCGGCGACTGCTACGCCGGGGACTGGCCCCGAGAGCGCTTCGCGGCACACGGCATCGGGTACGGCCGCAGCGAGCTGACGCGCAGCGATGTCTATCGGGAACTGCTGCCGCTGCTGAACGCCGGTCGATTGGAGCTACTGGACTGGCCGCGCCTCGCCGCCCAGTTCGTCGGGCTCGAGCGGCACGTCTCCCGGAGCGGCAAAGACTCGATTGACCACACGCCAGGTGGGCATGATGACCTGGCCAACGCGGCGGCAGGCGCGCTGGTGAGGGCGGCGACGCGGACCTACGTCTTCGACGCCCTGCCCTTGGTCCCGCGCAGGCACAGAAAGTCGGTGGCTGACGAAATGACTACGAACAGTTCGCCGGCCGAGCCCAAGGCCATCTCTCGGGCGCCAACGATGCCGTGGGTCTGGTAGGCCGCGTGTACCCGGAGGACGCCGACATCGGGGCGGTGGTCGGTACTCCGTGGGTTTCAAGGCCGCCTGCCGTACCGCTCTGGAACAGATTGACGTCATCGTGATCGCCGCGCTGACCGCCAAGGGCAGGAAGAAGGCTGCGCGGGATCGCCTAGAGGCGTTGAACTGGCTGGCGGACCGCGGGTACGGGCGTGCCACGCAGCCGGTGGCTGGCGAGGAAGGCGGGCCGATTGGCGGCGGGCGGAGACGAGGGGCTACATCACGGAAGGCCACGCCGCAAGACCGAACCCGAGGCGCCTCCGTGCGAGGTAGAGCCAATAGAAGGGGTACACGAGGAAGACCATTGGCTTAGACAGGACAGCCACGAGTGGCACCCAGACGAGGCAATACCATGCCGGTTTGCGGCGGCTCAGCGAGCTGGCACACAGGGTTGCGGGGTAGGCCACGTTCACAAACTGGACCCAAGGCAGTTGAATGTGTTCGGGAAAGAGGTGCCAACCGAAGACGCCGGATGACCATGCGCTGAAGAAGTCACCGAGGTGGACAAGCGCGGAGAGCCCTGCCAACACGCCCATGAACGAGAGATAGGTCGTGGGCAGTTCTTTGTCTGTCGGCCATCGTCGAGCGCGAAAGACCCGGTCCACGAGGAACCATGCGCTGAGCGCAGGTGGTGCCACCGGAGCCGCGGCGGCCGCGCCGCCTTGGCTTGTCGGTGCGGCACCTATGCCGAATCTCGCCGCAAATGTTGCTTCGACGATGCGCCACACCTCGAGGTTCGCATACGCATTGGGGCCGTTGGCGTACTCGGCCCGAAGCGCGTCATCCGAAAGGCTCTCGTAGTAGTCCCGAAGGTTCTTCGAGTCGAGGGTCATCGTACCTGCCTCCGCGTCATTCTCTCGCGGACGACTGCCCGCCCGCCACACGACACCTGCGCTACCTCAGTTACACTCACGAGCCAGCCGTGCCTCGAGTCGCAATCGCCCGGCGGGTGAAGGCGCTGATTAGGCCGCGCCTGGCACGCACCGCGGCGGTCACGAAGCAGAAACCAGCACTGCCAGCTCAGTATCGGTGAGGGCCAATGTGAAGCCGAAAGCCTGAGCGATTTCGCTCCAAGGATGCAGGTCGTACAGGTCGGGAACATGCTTACCGCGGGCGCAGTTCCCGCACACGCACAGCTTCATCCGGATCACCTGTAGCCGCTGGTTCCTCCTCGCCGATACACTGCCGCCCGCCATCCCGAGCAGCGGGGAGGTCAGAGCACTCGCAGCCAGACTGACGACTACACCAGCGCCAACTGAGGCCCAGTCTGTAGCCTGCGAAACGATCATTGCACGTCCAAAGGTGTGGTAGGCGAGATCCTGGCTGGTCCCGCAACGGTGGCATCTGGAATCTCTTGGGTCCACGGCTGCCAGGGCTCTCGCCAGGCGCTCGGACGGCGAGCCTGCGCCGTTCACGACGAACTTGTCGGCCTCAATGCCGCGCCTCTTGGCCTCCTCAAGGATGACCCGCCAGCCAACAACGCTGTACGCCGCCGGCCCCTGCGCCAGAGCATGTGTGACTCGTTCGTCGGGCTCGCGGAACCAAGATGCCTTGATATCACGCTCGGAGAGTGCCACGGAGCCTCCGTAAGCGCCGACCACCTAATCGTGTCTCAGCTGAGATGAAGCTGCGGGTGGCCATCCGGGGGCACGACTCCTCGCTGAGGTCGAGCAGGCCGCTATGCATACAGTGGCCTGTTATACGCTGTAGAGTCAAGCAGGGCGGTGCGTCACGTTCCGCCGCATGGCTACGCTACGCGGGGGGCTCGGACGCGCTGTCAGGCGCCTCCGGAAGCAGGCTGGTTACTCGCAGGAGGCGTTCGCGGATCGCTGCAAGTTGCATCGGACCTACATGGGGTCCGTTGAACGGGGCGAGACCAACATCTCGCTCGACAACATCGAGCGGATTGCGAAGGCACTTGGACTCACGGCCGGGGAGCTGTTGAGCGAGGCTGATCGCGAGCGGTAGCGCCTACCCCTGAGAAGACGACCCTGCGCGCTTCGGACTAGGGAGCGGCGCTAGGGTCGTCGGCCGCGTGCGTGTGGCGGCAGTCGCGGCCTGCCGGGGCGCCGGCATCCGAGAGCCGCCGATTGACACCCTGATCGATAGTCCGGCGACGTGCTGGCGCCTGCCTACAGGGACAGCAGGCGCGCCGGCGACTACTCCGGGGGCTCGAACCCAAGAGCGTCGAGAACGGCGTCCTCGACGCTCCGAAGATCATCCTCTGTCAGAGTGCCGGCGGGCACCCTATCAACCCAGTCTGCGGAGGCGGCCTGGACCTGAAATCCTATAAACACGGTGCGCTGAGAGAGCCCGTTAAGGGGAGCGGGGTCAATCGCAACCGTGTGAGGGAATCGGAGCGCGGCCAACTTGCTGGTGCCGGGCACCACGACCACCACGGGTATCCGATTCAGGCTCTCACTGGAGTGCATTACGACTGCAGGTCGCCGGCCCGACTGCACATGACCTGGCGCGGCGCCGGGACGGGGAAAGTTGACGAAGACAACGTCGCCGCGTTGGAGACCCATCACTACTGGTTCTCTGGCAGACCATCCTCGAAGGCCCAATACGAGGCCGCACTCACGAGCCGGAGGTCGGCCAACTCACGTTCAAGCTCCGACTGCTCACCGATCGCGCTCGGCGCAGGAATCGCAAACCAAGGGGCGTCGGTCGTGGTCGGGGTAGGCGAGCGCGACTGCGTTCCGACTGAGAACGCAGGCGGCCAGCCCGTCAGGCCGACGTTAGGCGCCACTGGATCTCCCGTGGCCCCCCACGAGCCTACGAATCCGAATCCAGGCGCCATCGTGCTACCCAACAGCAACCTGAAGCCAGGTGTCTGCAGTGAAGTCGTCATTGTGACCCGTACTCCAAGAATGCCTTTACGTTCTTCGTGACGTACTCGTAGGACAGGTCTAAGTAGTGGGATGGCCTCTCGGCCTTGATATTTGCCTGGAGCACCGGGCCGCCGACCCTGCTCCGAACCTCGGGAGGAAGCTGGTGAGTCGGGATGGTCAGCGCGGGCCACCTCGCGGTCATCACGACATGAAGCTGTGAGTTGTCCCCGAGGAACGTCTCAACCCGCAACTCGACATCCGCGCCCGGCAGTACGTGAGGCTCACCAGCGTTCAACCCCATTTCCAAGGGCGGCGCCATAAGCCGAATCCCGAATCCCTGAAAGTTCTTGCCCAAGTGAACCAACGCAGCCGGGTCCAGGTGAGCGACGTCCTCGGCCAAGAACCGTCGAGCCTCGCCACGCGGCGCAGGGGCCAGCATCTCCTGCGTCACCTCAACCAAGACAACCTCCGTCGCCTTCTCACCCCATACCGCAACGAAAGCATCGTATACTAGGTCCGCAGTCTCCCTGACGAGCGTCATCACGGGAGGGCCGGACCCCGCTATGAGTTCATTGACGAGCAGTCGCAGCTGCTGCAGCTGGGGATTGGGGCCAAACCCCCCGACCCGAATCTCGAGCCCGTTTTGGACTGCCGTTGGCTGGCGAAGAAGCACCAGCTCTGGTCCCTGAACCATGAACTGGGTAATCTCCGCGCCGCTTGCCGTCACCCGGTCGTAGAAGCTCATGTTCTCGGCACGGGCCAGCGGCGGGTTCTGCCGATGGATGTAGGCAATCGCGCTACGCTTTAGTGTGATGCCCTCGAGCATTCGGCGCCGCTCCCCCGCGTGAAGCGAAGTCACACCGCCAACCGCAGGATGTCGGCGGCAGGCACGCGCTTACGAACATAGCCCCGCTGCTCACGCCGCCGCCAGTCGGCGAATGCCGCGTCCCCTACCTCTCACAGCCGCCCCGCCAGCCACCCAACACCTGCATTACCTCAGGTGCACCCGCTGGCCACCCGACCCTCGAGCTACTACCGGGGCCGCTGATTCTCTAGCATGGCGCGCAACGTGGACGGCTGGATCGCGCGGCGAGGGTTGAGGTGAAGCAGGAGGTGACAATTCGCGCAGACAACGGCAAGCTCATCGACCCTGGTAATTCGAGGCTTGTCGTCAGCATTCAGTTGCAGTAGGTGATGCACCTGCAAGACCCGGACACCTTTGCCGTCAAGAAGCCGCGTGAAGTTACGGCGGCATACGGTGCAGACGCCCGCGGCGAGACGAAGAGCGGCCGCGCGCAGACGCCGGCTGCGCCCGCGTCTCGTGAGCCGAGTCTCTACCGCAATGCCCTCGATGTCGGTGGTCACCGCCGGATGACCGCTCCGCGCGCGGGGACGATGGGATAACCCCCGGCGTAGTGCCTTAGTAGCGCTGCGTAGCGCAGACCGCACACGGTCGAAATGGAGTACTACCTTGGCCAACGGCACGGCATGTCGGTACGCGCTTGGGTGAAAGACTACAGGACCCAGTATGGTCTCTAGTTGGCGCCGGTAGCGGTCGGCAGTCGCAGAACCGGACATCGCCCGGTCCCACCGCTCCAACCAGTTGCAATAGAAAGTCCCGGCCGTGGTGATCACGAATAGAGTTAGCCAGCGATGCTCAGACTGGTCGGGGTCGGGGAGGCGCACGGAGATTGAGTTGTGCCGGGAAACAAGTTCCGCCCCGACCATCGCAGGCAGCATCAGAATACGAGCGGCCGCACGACGGGCTGCGGGACCCGCATCACCTGCGATCTCCGTCAGTAGTTGCGCCTCAGTAAGGCGACGGCGTGTCATTTTCAAGTCTCCAACTCGGAAGTGGATACTCCCGTTCACGCGACCGCCCGCCAGCCATACAACACCTACACTACCTCAGTTGCACTCACCAGCCAGTACCGGCTGAAGACGCCCGCCAATGCAGGCGCGGGTTGGGCGGCGCTGCCGGCTGCGCCACGATTCAGCGAACGCCTTGGATGCCGAGCACTCGGTAGAACATCGGGCATACTGCGATTCGTGCATCGGGTGTGATCTCAGCAGCTCGTAGGATATCGCGATCTAAGAACGACCACGACACGGGAGAGGACGTGTCTGGCTTGATGCCGACCAGTCCGACTGAATGGAAGATCGTCAGGACTTGTGCACGAAGCTCGGGTAGGTCGAGAGAACTGTCGTAGTACTGTCGAAAGTACGCGCTTAGGCGCCCGGGATGGGCCGCTTCGACCTCTTGAACACAGTAGCCATCGAGCTGGTCGCTTCCAATGTCGGTGACAGGAAAGAGCGCCTGCCTTCCCTTTAGGAGTTCGGCGACCTCTAGGAGTTCAGGGTAGTCCGCGGCCCATTCGTCGCCGAGACTCCGAAATCGCAGTGTCGAGTACTGTGTCTCGGCGTCACGGACGTTTTGGGCCGTGATCTCGGGCTTGTCCGTAGCCAACTCAATACAGCAGTTGCAGAACTGAATAATGTCTCGCGGACGATAGAGAGTGCGTTCGACGAGGAAGTCTCCCGTGTCCTGGCGGTTAACTTGCGCGGGGAAGATGTCACTCCAAACGATCGGAGTACCGGCGTAGTTATGCCGAATAAGACGATTCAATCGCGCATCGAGGATCTTGAAGAGCGTGGTCTTCGTCCAACGGAGAGGCAGATATAGCGCCTGGTACTTCTCCTCTTGAAACCCGGCGTCCCTTGTCTCCCTAAACACGCGCTGCAGGAGGTCTCTCCTGAGCGCAACGACGACCTTGGCCGTGGAAACTCTCTGTAGGTCCTTCACGGTCTCGATGAGGGCGCGAATCAACTTGTACCGTAAGGGATCGGGCACCCAGTTCTCGTCCAGACGATCTAACAAGACGAAGTACCGTTGCTGTGGGTCGTCGAAGACGTCAGTCGCGAGAATGTCGAGTACCTTGGTGAGTTTCTGCATCTGAACACTATTCACCACCTCCTGTGCCCTGTGCACGATCTCCTTCTTATCCGTAATCGATAGCTCATCGCTGCCGCCGATGTGCGCCTCAAACGGACCAACAGCCGCGCCGAGTCCCGCTTTGACGTCCTTCTCGAATGACTCAGTGACCTCGTGAATCCGGTACTCGGTGTCCTTCCAGAAGTGGCTCCCCCATTCGAGAAGGTATTTCATCGCTTCGTCTTTCTTGCGATCGCCGCGGAATAACTCGCCTATCCTGACGAAGAATCCGCGCTGGTCTTCTTCGGTCCGGACGCCGTACTTCAACTGGATTAGCTCGACGGCGAAGACATGACGCCACAGGAGCCGATAGAATAGGTCGAGGTTGACGCCTAGCGCGTCCAGGTGACGGAGAATTGTCGAGTTGGCAAGGAAGTTCAGGGCCAGCTGGTCGGGGTCGATGGCGGAGGTGTGGCGCTCGACCGTCTGAAGAAACAGCAGAAGGGCTGTCTTGCCTGCCCCCGTTCTGCCAACGACAATCCTCCGCGGGTCACTCGTATCGCGAAGTACGTCCAAGTCCCCGGTATCAACGAAGCACTCGCGGAGGTACTCTAGGTCCTGCTCGGCGCCCTCAGAGCCGATCCTGTCGTGACGCCGGAACTTGAACTGCGAACGATTCAGCTTGCCCACGTCACCTCCAGTGTAGCGCCGCCTAACGAAATGCGCCTCAGCGGCGGGCCACCGCCCGCCAGCCACACAACACCTGCATAACCTCAGGTGCACTCACCAGCCAGTACCTGCCGAAGACGCCCATCCGCTGCTAGCGCGGGTTAGGCCGCAGGGGCAATCAGTTCAACCGCATCTATCGGTTCAGCGATGCGTCGGGCGCCCAACGCGACGAGGCGCGGCACCTTCGATTCCTTTAGGAAGTTCCGGTCCCGAGTGACAAAGCACTCTCGACCATGATGAATGTGACTCCACATCGCTTGCGTATCGCACCGCGCGTTTCGCCATCGCCGATCCGGGTGCTCCGTATCCATTTCGATCTTACGCGCCGCGCAGAAGTCCTTGTAGCCGAACTCCACTTCAGGATGGAGAACTAGGTGAATCTGCCGCTCCTGCTCGACCATCGCATCGTCCGCCAAGAGCCCGCAGCCGTAAAAGCCAATCCCGAAGTACGCGATGGGTTCGATCAAGGGAAGACCATCGAGTCCGACGGCGGCCAAACGAGCGAGGAACTGCTCGAAGTGGGATAGATATGCGCCACCCGGTTGCAGCTCCGAGGCCGAGATAGACGGGATGGCCACACTAGCGTGGCCGGCGCGGTGAGCAGCGACCAGAGCTCGGATTGGGGGCGCGAATGGGGTATTGAGCTCGAGGTCGATAACGCAGTTGGTGTCGAGCGTGAATAGCATGATCCTCGGTGCCTGCGGCCTTGTATATCGACTCTTCCCTAAACTGCGATCAGATTTCGGCGGGCGACTGCCCGCCAGCCACACAACACCTGCACTACCACAGGTCAACTGTCCATCCACACAACTTCATGAGCCTGGAGCGCCCGCCAGTTGCAGGCGCAAGCTTGGCGGCCAAGGCTCCTAAGCATACAGGGCCCGGAGGAGTCCGAGCGTCAACTGAATCGTGTCGAGAGCGTCCGCGACCATGTGTGGCCCCTCATGAACGGCCTTGTTACCGCGCTCGTTTATGGTCCGACCGTCGCTGAGTTGCTGCCTACTCAACCAACCGAGGTCCACTGCCTTGCTGAGTCGAGCCAACATCTCGGACCTGCCGGGCGGCACAGGAGGAAGAGGTTTGCGTTCTCGCTCGAACTTCTCTAGCAGCGCCTTCTCCAGAACCGCCCGACAAATAACCACACACTCCGGGAAGAAGCCGACGATGTAGCAGCGCCCAAGGCGCTGAAGAAACCGGTTCACGGCGTCACCAGCCGGGTGCGGCAAGGCGATGCGTGCCAACTCAAGGCATCGTTTAGCCATTTCGTCTGTTGCCAGGGTGAATGAGCGAGCGATCTCAAGCTCAACGTGGGCGTGAAGCCGTCGCGGTGGACCAGGCGTTGCCAGAAGCTGGTCTGCCAGCGTTGCTGGGATGCCTGCTCCCCGGACGCGCACCATCCCTGAGCCGCTCTCCAGAAGGGACCGAGTCATCGCTTGGATTTCGGGAAGGATCGCGTCCGCCACAGCCTGGAAATGTCCGAATATGCGTTTCTCGAACCTCTTGGCGGCGGAAGTGAGGTAGGCTGCAAGTGACCCGCGAGCAGGCATAGCCACCTCTCCGGTGATCCCTACGTGAGGAAGTGCGCCTCAGTTGAGATGAAGCGGCGGGCGACCGCCCGCCACACAACACCTGCATAACCTCAGTTGCACTCACCAGCCAGTACCTGCCGAAGACGCCCGGCCGCTGCAGGCGCGGGTGTTAGGCGCACGGGCTCATTGGTTGAGGGCCGCCAGCGGAGCCCACTTGTTGAGCCACCGCGAGAAATCTCTCCTTCGTGCTCGGAAGGTTCCGCGTGTGATCCGGAGCTGATCGTCCATCTTGAGGCCACGCGCCTCCCAGCAGTCATTGGCCTTGGTGACCCACAGGTAGCTCTGAAACGTCTTCTGGCTGCCGTGAACCGATCGGAGTCGGGCCCAGAGCACTCGAGGCGGGATTATGACGAAGTCGGGCGGGCGTCCCGCCAAGCCGTAAGCCACGAACACCCATAGGTCTGCTCGGGAAGTTCGGAGCTTCTTCTGATTGACCGTCCACCAGCCGCAAAAACGGAGGTGCTTCTGGAACTCAGGACCCCGTGTGTACAAGAAGTCCTTTGAGAACTTCACCTGCAGCGAGACTGCGCGCCGGTTTCGACTGTCGGACACCAGCAGGTCCACTCCAGTGTCTCGAGAAGGCACCCAGACGTGTACGCGCTTGAAGTGCTTCTCGATGTATGATCCGACGACGTACTCGCCCGCGTGTACAGTGAACAGAGGCTTCATTCAGTTCCCTCGCGCAGATCAGGGCTGCTTTGCAGAGATATACCTGCGTTAGCAGCCGCCACCACGGCTGCGGGACTCAGCAAGCCATCGAGAGTATTGAGGTCAGCCTGCACTGCCGCACAAGCAAGTTCCGCCTGACGGCGCGCAGCGGTGACGCTGGTCTGGCCCAGAGAGATCGCGTTCTTCAAGTCCACTGCGGTGCTAAAGGTGGCGAACTGCTCGGCAGAGAGATGGGGGTGACCCCGGCGAGTTTCCTCGAGGCCATTCTTGTGCTGCTGAAGGGTCTGCTCCTCCTTCGCCACGCCTGTCATCGTCACACCCAGGTTCGCCAGAGAACGGTCGAGTCGCAAGAAGAACTGCACTATTCGAGGATCCGTCTCCGCTGCGCTCGGTATGATTGCCTCCAGCCAGTGGTGAACGGAGGGAATCGCTCCTCGCGGTAGCACCGGCGTGCCATCGGTCGGCTGGTCTGGCCAAAGCACACTGCGAATCCGACGTATCTCTTCGAGCAGGGCCGCAGCGCGAGCGCGCCGCTGGCGGTCTGCTGCCGCGAGGGCGTTCCGCACCTGTTCACTGTTGGCGCGCGAAATAGCCTCGGTGGTCTTGACGTACTTCTTGGTGAGCAGCACGAGAACGACGGTTACGATGCACGAGACAGCGGCCGCACCCGCCTGGATCCAAGTGGCTATGGTCACGCCCGATTGCATCAGACCTCCGGATTAGGATGTGGCAAGCTGGCGTAACGACCCACGACAGACTTGCGATCGGGAGACGAGCCTCGCGGGCCGCCAGCGGCTGGCGGTGGATTGAGGCCGAGCGCGCGAGGTGCAGTCAATAGCTGCCATTGCTGCTCGCCGGAAAGAAAGGTCAGGTACACTCGGTTGAAGATGGAGGTGTAGACATACTCCAGTACATCCGGCTCCGGCTCAACACGCGCGGACAAAGGGCCGAAGCCGCCGTAGATGACGAGCCAATGCTCGTGCAGCGGCGGGATGCCCGACCTGTTCTTGGCCGACTTCTCCTCGATTCTGGACCTTAGGTCCTCTACCGTGAGGACCTTCAGCCAGTCGCTGTAGAACGTCGCGAGGGACACGCCGCCGTGACGCACTGTACGGTCAATCGTGATTCGATCGAACACGGGATGTATGAACTTACGGTCGAAGTCGTACTCGCTCCCAAGAGCCAGGCGGGCTCCTTGCGGCGGCAGGTTGGCGCCGACAACCGCGATCAGCTCCTTAGCGATCTCAGCGTACCTGATTCTTGGATCTGGCGCCCAGTCGTGCCAATGCACCCAGACGAAGAGATCATCGATGGGCAACGAGGTGGCCGCGGCTCGCGCCAGGGCCAGAATCTGCTCACGGATGTTCTCGCGCTCGACTAAGCGCTGATCTGACACCAGCCGAGTGAGCTCCAGCCCGATAGCACCTTCGGGGGATTGCCACAGGACATCCGGGTGCGGGCCAGCCGGTCGAGACAGAGCGGGCTCCCGTTCGCCGAGCAGGCGGAGGAATCGCTTCGCGATCTGGCGTTCGTGCTGCCACTTGGTATCAGGCATAGACTGGGCGCGCGAGTGCGGATGCTTAGGAACCACTCTCGACGGACAGAAGGTGAGACTCAATGCCCTCGAGCTCGCGCGTCAGTTCGTTCACGCGAACAACGTTCCCAATGATCCAGTCGTCTCGATCGAAGACGATGGACCACGGCTGGCCCGCGGGGAACCTATCCGCGAACTCCGCGGCCGAGCGCTCCTTTGGAGGGCCACCAGGTCTAAATGAATCGCGCTGTTCGTCCCAGTGCTCGTACAGGTTTCGGAGGAGTCTCAGCGCCTGGCACTTGTCCCCCTCGAGTGTGGAGACCAGTGAGAGCGCGCTGGCTCGAGCAAGGGCACGGGCAAGATTCCAGCCGACGACAACCAGGACGTGCTCATCAAAGGAGAAACGCGACGACGCCTGGCGGCGCTGGGTCACGGATCCGCCACTAAACTCGGCCTGTTGACTCTCGCCGAGCCGCCGAACCTGAAGACGCCAGCTCCAGATCCAATGAAGGGCGTCGTTGAGGGCCTCGACCTTAGGATCCACTGGGTCAGCGCCGAGCGTCGAGCGGGTCAGAGGGCCGACACCGCGAAACTCAACACGGAGGAGCTTCGGAGGTTGTGCTTCTGGTTCCATTGGCTCCTGGCTTCCGAACGATTAGCGCCTCAGCGGCTGGTGGGTCGCCGCCAGCGCAAGCCTTATCGCTTCACCACATCTGGGTGCGCGTCGTCTAGTATCTCGTAGTCGCTGCTACAGACGAGGCACCGTGCCCGCGGCCTCGCGGGTCCCACGTCTTCGATCACGTGACCCCGTGGGCAGAGGAGGCCGTCGGCAGTCCAATGAGCATACCATCGTAAGGCCGCGGGTGACGGCGAGGCCGGCCCCGATGGCTTGGGCGTACCGGAGGTAGCTGGGTTCGCTTTCGTCGAGGACACCACGTGTCCGGCGAAATGGTTGGGGCCAAGTTCCGAGAGTGGTCGCAGAGCCCCGAGGTCCGTCAAGGTGATTCTTTCCCGCGCTTCGGGGCCGGCGGCGTCAGCTCAGGTGTTGCCGGCGCACCCGAGGAAGCGGGCTTCGCTGGCATCGACAGCGCGCCGGGCAGCTTGAAAGGCGAGTTCCTCAGTTCCGAGAGCGGTCGCATAGGCTCGTGGTCCACGGTTCGTGGCGTTTGTTCATCAAGGCGCTTCAGCGTCTCCGCCGCGACCCACCTTGGATCATCGAGCGCCGCATCGAGCGGCTTGCCGAGCAGCACCGACGACCGCTGACCCGCCGTGAGCCGGCGCACCTGTTCTCTCACGTCCGCGATGAACGCAGATTCCCAGTCCGGGTAGCTGATGCGGTCGTGGACGCGTCGGAGCCTGACAGCCGAGGCGATGTCACGGGTGAGCTGGCCGAAGAAGACCTCATTGAGGTCCGCCGCGTCAGGTGCCACGCATAGCAGGTAGCGCCCAAGTTCCCGCACGAGCCGCAGCCGCGCAGCTGCCACCTGCCGCTCGAGGCCCCGCCGCTCGCGATCGCCCGCGGCGCGCCGCATTTCTGCGACACGCTCGCGCGCCAGCCGCTTCGCTTCGGTCTCCGCCGCCATCCACTCTCTCGGAGGCACGTAGCGGCCATCCCACACCCCCAGCAGCGCCTCCAGACGATCAACGCGTTCGACAATCTCGCGCTGCTCCGCCCCGACCCAGATCGCCACAGACACACGGAACGCGCCCTCCTCGTGTGTCTGCACAACCAGCGGGAGGAGTTCGCCGGCACGAATGAGATCGTCGGCTCGTCGCCTCAGCTCCGGGCTGAGAGGCGAGACCGGCCACAGATGCACGTCCTCTTCAAGCTGCTCCTGGAACAGCCCCAGACGGCGCTCCCGGCCCGCCAGCACGGCCGCGCCGGTGGGGAACGCATCCCGGAATGCCCTCGCCATATCCTCGCGGCCCAACCCCGGTGGTCCCTGAGGGCGAGGCACATCTTCGGTCTCAACGAACGCCTCCAGCGCGACCGCATCTGCCTTCACACCCGCCTCGACCTCCACCAGTACCTGCTCATCGAACGGCCGCACGCCCAGCAGCATCCCACGCGCCTGGGCCAGCACCGGTTGCATCGGGCCGACGAAGTGCTTGAACAGGCCACACCGCCGGCGCAACACCTCGTAGACCCGCTCATCCACACTGTCAGCGAGCACCAGGTTCACGATCCGAACTGAATCGGCGCGCTGGCCTATGCGGTCGATCCGGCCAATCCGTTGCTCCACCCGCGACGGGTTCCACGGAAGGTCGTAGTTGATCAGCGCGCCCGCCGCTTGGAGGTTCAGCCCTTCGCTGGCAGCATCCGTGCACAGCAAGACCCGCAACTCTCCGTTGCCGAGCTTGGCGGTGACGTCGTCCTTGGGGACACCCGTCCACCGGCCCCCGCGCCAGACCTGTCCTCCTTCACCCGTATAGCAAGCCAGACTCGCCCCGAAGGCCGGATACAAGAGGTCGCGCAGATACGTCACGGTGTCCGCGAACTCGGAGAATACGAGTACGGGTCGCCCGTCGTCCGCCGCGACCCGAAGGGCGTCCTGGAACTGCGCGAACTTGCTGTCGGTTCCCTGCAAACCCTTGAGCTGTTCCAGGATCCGCTCCACGTCGCGCAGTTCCTGCTTGGCAACTTGCGGGTCTTCTGGCAGCGCGGACGATAGCTGAACGTGCGTCTCGCCCAACAGGAACTCATCGAAGTCGCTCCGGTCCTCGATTTCTCGATCGAGGTCGTCGCCAGTGGCCCGCAACGTGATGACTCGGTTCAGCCCGTCCGCGCGCCGACGTAGACTCTGGTCCAGCGCGAACGGGGAGCTGCTCGCCCTGCGCCGATACACGGTCATCACGAAACCCTTGCCCGGGCGCTCCGCCTCCAGCTCCTCGAAACGGCGGTTCACGTAGCGCGTGATAGCGTCGTAGACGTCCCGTTCCCTCTGCTCGAGGTAGTGGAAGCGCGTGTCCTGGATCGCTCGCGTAGGCGGCCGAGAATGGAGCAGACCGAGATCGTAATACCGGCGAAGGGTGGCACGGGTGTTCCTATGCATCCGACGTCCGAGGGGGGCGCCGTGACGGAGCCAGTGGATTAGCTGCTGCCGCTGAGCGTGAGCCGCGCCGAGCAACGCAGCAGATAGCTGCGCGCCAGGGACCGGCGATGGCGGGAAGTCCTCGTCCGCCTCAACAACCTGCGCCAATCGTCGGCACACGGGAGGCGCCAAGCCAGCCTGACCGACCTTCGCGATACCGTCGTAGAACTCCCTTACGACCGCGAAGTCGCTCAACCACGGCGAGCCCTCTCCCAGCACGCTCAGCAGGTCCCACGGCTCCCAAGGGTGCGTCTGCATCGGAGTCGCGCTGAGGAGCAGGATGCCCCGCACCCGCCCCTCAAGCTGCAGACGCCTCAACAGACCGAGCAGAAGCGTAGCCGAATTGAACTCGCGCTCCTCCTGTTTCGCGCGACGTGCCGCGTGGGCCTCGTCGAGGAGAACCAGGTCCCACTTCGGTGCCTGAAGCAGGACCGCCGCATTCTGCTCGAGGCGGACCAGCTCCCGGCTGATTAGGAGGTTCGGTTGCTCCAGTGCTTCTCCCAGTCCTCCGGCTGTCTCCGACGTCCCGTCTGGCCACACGAGGGTCTGCTGCCCCTCGAGCCGCGGCACTATTAGCCCACCCTTCTCGCGCAACTCCTCCTGCCACTGCTTTAGCAGACCAGCCGACACGAGCAAAAGCACCCGCTTCACACCGCGCCCGGCGAGCAGACGGCGGAGGGCCATTATGGCCTCCACCGTCTTGCCCATTCCGACCTCATCACACAGCAGCCGTCCTGCCGGCCACGCCTCGGCCGTCTCACTTACGACGCGAACTTGGTGCGCCCACAGGTCAACCGGCGCCGTCGCATCACACGACTGCTCGCCCGCGGGGAAGAACGGCGCCTCCGTGACGAAGCGCCAACGCATCGCCGTCTCCAGCCGGCGGCGATCGAACCGCGTGCGCTGGCGCCGCAGCAGCGCCGCTTCATCCTCAACGGCGAAGCGCACCAGATTGAGCCGCACGGCGTCCGGCAGCGGAAGCGTGGTGACCGCCGGATCGCGGTCCTCCCACAGTTGCGCGAACTCGTCCCGATAGTGCGCGAAGCGGGCAGGGTCATCCCACGAGGTGGAGACATCGAGCTTCTCGTAGTTGTCCAGGAGGCCCGCGCCGGTCTCGTTACCGCTGCCCATAAACACCACGGCATCCCCGGACTCGTCCACCACAACGCCGAACTTCGCGTGCACGATGCCGCTGCCGTGCCGCATCAGCCCGACCCGCACCTCCAGTAAACCCCGCTGCACCATCAGGGCGAGCATCGCGAGGCGGTCACGCTCGAGTTCGTCCGACGGCTGAGACAGCCGCGCCAGTAGCCGTGCTGCCAGACGCTCTGTGTCCCGACCTTCGAGGATCGCGGTGACGTCCTCGCGCGAAAGCTCCTCATTGACGACCAGGCGCACCGCCGGTTTGGGCGCCTCCGCGCCGAGTTCCAGCAGATGCTCGATGAACGGGCCGAAGCCCCGCGCCGCTGCAGCGAGGACCGTGCTCGAGAAGTAGGCGCAGGACCTGTCATACCGGCGCGCGACGCTTAGCGCAGGCTCGTACAGCTCCTCGACCAAGTCCTGGTCGGGCCCGCGCAGGAACCGCTGCCATTGCCGATCGCGAAGGCCCACTACGCCTCGTCCTCCTCGTCCTCTTCCTGGTCCTCGTTCGGCTCGTCCGCCGGCTCATTATCAAGCGCCTCGGACAGCTCGAACTGCATCTGCGCGGGCGAGTGCTCCGTCCAGTCGGGAGGCACGATCGCGAACAGAGGTTCCAGCAGCGCGTGCCACGCCCGGAACTCTGGGAAGAGCGCCGCTGCGGACGTCTTCCCTTGTTCGCGGCGGACTGCTTCGGGGGCGGCCGTGACCAGCGCGGCCATCAGGCGCGCCACCGGTGCATCTGTCCTCCATAGCTGCTGGCGCGCCAGCGCCCGCGCCGCCCCGATGCCACCTGCTCCAGCGCCAGCCTCGAGATACCGCAGAGCGAGGGCGTGGCAGCCGTCGAGCGCAGTGCGGAACGTGGGGTCGTTCGGATGGACCTTCAGCACGTCAGCGCGGCGCCGCCGCCGGCCCTGGCGCTCCACGCCGAAAAGGGTCTCGACCTTCTCTTCGGGCTCCAGCGCCCGGTCCCGACGACGTTGCCGCGCCGACAGGATGCGGACCTTGTCACCCTCCTTTGCTACCAGCCCCGCCGCGACGAGGGTATCCACGTCCATCCCCACTGCGTTACCGAGTAGCCTAGCCTCGTTGAACCGGAACTCGGCTGCCCCCAACACATCCCAGCAGAGCAGCGCGAACCGGCCCTCCGCCTCGACGCCCTCCAGCCCGCGGGCTGCCAGTTGCTCGATACGCCAGGCGCTGACGGCGTCCGCGGCTTCGTCAATTGCGCGGTCTACACCGACAGGCTCGCCGGTGTCGGTGCGTACCTCGTCGAAGCGGCTGAAGACCTCCAGCGCCGGGCCGAAGCTGCCGACGAGCTGGTCCACAGCGTTCAGTCCTTCGGCCCGTAGCCGCTCCGCAGAGGCGCGCGCCCGGTCCCGCACCTCTTTCTTCATCGCGCGATCAAAGAAACCCACGCCCGCGCCGACCTCGCGCTTTCTCGCGACCAGGATGACGGTACTTTGCGCTGCATTCTGTTTGGCCTGATGAAGGCTGTGCTCACTCTCCGTCTTCACGGGCCACGTAGCTGTAATCGTGAAACCGGCGCGAATGAGCGACGTGAAGAGCGCCTGCCACGCCTCCTGCTTCTTGTGAGTGAACATCACCGTGAGGACGCCATCGTCCCTAAGGATCCGAAACGCCTCCGCGAACGCCTCAGCCATCAGACGCCCGTACCGTGCGCGTGCACCCGACTGCAAGTACGTTCGAGAAAGAGCCTTCGACCTCGGGCCGACCGCCGCTTCCGCAGCCCGAGCTAGAGCGGGATTCACGACCGCTTCTTGGTCCCTGTCACAAAGGGCCGAGGCAAACCAGTTCGGATGCCGATGCCCGAGTGTCCGTTTGAGCCACACATAGAAGAAGTCGGCCAGCTCCGCGTACTGCACGTTATCATCGTAGGGTGGATCGACCACCACTGAGGTGATTGAGCGGTCGTGCAGGAATGGCATCGACGTCGCACTGCCCAATGAGATGCTAACTGGTTTGGCACCAGATGCCCGGGGCAACACGGCGACACCAGACCACGCATCGACTACGTTATCAATCGCCCAGGCCAGTCCCGCTCCTGCGCCACAAACTGCCATCTCAGCGAACGCAGGCTTGAAGCTGAAGTTGTGCTTCTGAAAGATGTGCTTCACGATGCCACGCGTACTCTCCCACGTGTTGAGTGAGCAGTTGTAGTCGACGAGCTTGTCGATGGCAAATGCGAGATGATGCACGACGACAGCAGCACGGCTGGCACCCTCACTTTCCTCGATCTCTCGACGGAGGTTCCTCAGCTCGTCCACAAGCACGCCTGTAGCCAGAAGCTGGCGGGGCAGGAACATCTTCGCCCACGAATGGATCCCATAGAGACGATGTCCCCGATCGTAGTTGCTGATGGGCGACAAGTCCTCGGTCGGGATGACGCCTTGCTGCTCCCACTGCGCCATCTGGCGCGCAAGCGCCCTTGTGGCCCTCGCGATGGCATCGACGTCCTCTTCGCTGGGTAGCGCGAACTCCAGCCCACGCGGCGACTTAACGGCGATGCTGTAGAGCCGGCTGCCCATCTCCCCCGCCTGGGCCTTTGCCTTGATGTAGTCCGCAGGAATCTGGTGGCCGGTGAAGAGCGACACGCCCTTCCCGTGGCTGTACGTTGGCGTAGGCGTGGCCGAGAGCTGCCCGCGTGCCCCGCCGAGCTCGCGAATCCGGACGGTCCACGTCCCCGCGCGCTTGTCCACCACCGGCTCCGCCACGAACTCTCGGCCACCGGTGGGCTTCAGCAGGTGCCAGTCCGGCATGAGCGGCGTCTCGTGAGCAGTGTCGGGGCACGGCACCGTCCGCACGTATATGTAGGCGTGAACGAGTCCGTCCGGGCGCTTCGGGTAGTACGCCGCCACCCGCCTCTCGATTCGCCGGAGCCACTCGTGCCCCCAAAACCTCGTGCGGTCTGCCAGCTCTGGCCCGAACCGGAAGGGGTAGTCCACCGTCGCTTCCAGAACCGAGCAGGCAACCGGGTTGTACTCGTTCGCCAGCGTCCGGAATCCCAGCCGCGCGGACTCCAATGGGATCGAGCCACCCCCGGCCATAGGGTCGATAACCGAGATATCGTCACCCCACATCCCACGTGCTGCCTCGTGCGCCTTCTTGAGATCACGATCCGGCATCCCCCGACTGAAGGCCCTGCCCCCGCCGAACCCTCCTGGCACATCCACGCCGAGGTCCATCAGGCGTCGAATCTCGACCAACTCTGTACCCGGCCGCGCGAACCCCAGCAACCGCTCGAACACGTCGCGTGGGAAGTCGGCTGGCAACAGTGAACCCAGCACAGCCGCCCGCGACGCCGTCAGCGGCCGCCGCGCCCACCAGATGTGCAACCGTTTGTCCGGTGGCTGCTGGCCCGTTGAACGCTCGCGAATGCACTCGACGCCGATCGCCGCTGCCGGCAGCCACTCCTCGATGAGAAGTCGGGGGCGAGCGGGTTTATCAGCCAGCCCCTCAAGGGCGCTCACCGAACAGCCTCCGTGAGCACCCGAAGCGACCGCACCGCCCGCTTCCCGTCCCGCCGTGTCATCAGGGCGAACCACCACGCCGCTTCGGTTGCATCGGCTTCCCGGAGGTGCGCCGCCGCGCGGCTCAGCCGGTCGGCCCGTCGAAGGCCGGACGCGAGCAGGGCGTAGCACGCCACACGGGCTCCCCAGTCAGGATCCAGCGCGTGAAAGGGGCCTGTGGTCAGCTTCGCGGCTGGACCCTCCGCGGCGCGGACCGCGCTTCTCAGCAGGGGCAGGCCGGACGTGAAGGCCAGCGGAGAGATCGAGGTGATGCGAGTGAGGCGCTCCTCCCGCCTGGCGGTGAGCGTCCTACGGTACAGGATGCCGGCGTCGCCGGCACGTCGCCTCACTACCCGCAGCGCGAACGACGCTTCGCGGATTGTCACGCGTGCCCTCCGACGGGCGGACCGAACGTGCACTCCACGGTGAGGTCCTGGGCCGCGTCCGCCAGCTTGCGGAGCGGCTCCGGCATCCCGCGGCGTCCAGCGGCTCCAAAACCCAGGAATAGGGCGGCCTCATACGCCGACCCATCCACGAGAGAGTTCGCCACGAGGGAGGCCGTCTCCAACGGCCGCGCGGGGTGCGTCAGCTTCACGCCATCGGCGTGGAAGGACATCGTGCCGCCCGTCCTCAGCCCACCGCTCGCCGACACGGATAGCGTGACATCATCGGCCCCCAACGGCTGCGCCACGGAGGCGAGCTTAGCCGCTTTGGCGGTCGTGTCGGCTGTCAGCCGCAGCGACAGCAGCGGGCGATCAGCAGCGAGTTCGATCGCCTTGTCGAAGGTGTCAACAACGACGCGCCCTGGGGGCAAAGGCGGAGGAGGGACTGTTTCGCCTGTCCCGCGGCCACCAGGGCGTCCAGCGACTGGGTCCTCCTTCAGCCAGTCGCGCGCAGCCGGCGTGTCCGGCGTCGTCACCATCAGGTCGTCGGTCAGAGCCAAGCCGGTCAACCCCGTCCCAGCCACCCTCCGGCGGGAACCCGGCTGCCCCTCTACCGCGCCCTTGGCGTCGAAGGCCCTGCCGTCCGCCAGCCGAATAACCACCTTCCCGACCTCCACCGCACGCAGCAAGGTACGCCGAGCAACGTCTTCGTCCGGGATCAGCCGCAGCCCCGGTGCCCCGAGCAGGCGCTCGTAGACTGCCCGACCAGAATACACGCCGGGCTGCGCGGGCTGCGGGACGGCACCTGGCAGGAAATCGCGCACAAACCGAAGAGCGTCGAGCGCCTCCGTCGGGGCAAAGATCAACTCCTTTGCCTCGAGGAATCGGCGCAGAACCTGCTGGCCCTGCGGCTGCCGCAGGATTTCCTCATCGCCACCCTGAAACGTCTCGTCGATCGCATAGACCTGATCGCCAGAGAGGACGACCTGGTCAAAGGCCCGCCGGGTCTGGATCTTGAACTGACGCTCCAGTTCTGGCTTGAGTCGCTTCAACTGCTCGCGGATCTGGGCGCCGGTCTCTCCCGTGCGGTACTCGCGCTCAATCTCCTCGGCGGCGAGGAGCGCCTGTGCACGAGAGACCGCGTTCTGGTAGGCGAGCCCCTTCGCCGTGATGGCGCAGATAGCATTCACGAAGCGGCGTGGAATCAAGGCGTTGGGGTCGGTGTCGTCCGCGTTGCGACAAGCCGACTGCGCGAGCGCCACTGTCTGGCACAGAGCCAGTTGCAGCTCGACGCTCTCGGACACCTGCTTTGCGTGCTCCGGCCACGCTCGCAGTCGGAAGCCCGCTCCACCGAAGTACTGCTGTGCCTCCCCTTGCACCCGAGCCTCGGCGTCTTCGAGCGACACCTGGCCGCGCCGTTCCTCTATCTGCTTGATGACGTTGGGATCGTACCGGAACCGCCAGGCGCGGCCGCCAGGCGTTGGATAGGTGTGCCAGCAGACACCGATCAGATGATCCAGCGCCTCGGCCGGCTCAGGACCGGCCTCCTCCGGGCGCAACACCGCAAGCGTTAACTCTTCTGGCGAGAGGGCGCTGTTGTCGTGCATCGGCAGGCTCTCGAAGAGCAGCGCCGACGCCACACGTGAGTGGACGCCGCGCCGGCCCGCATCCAGCTCCCGCGCGTGACCTTCCACGTCGGCAGTGACGGCTGCCTTGAATGGCTCTCGGTTAAGGCGCTGCAGCAAGTCGCCCTGAATCCGGGTGCTGGACCAGTCCAAGTCGCCAGCGGTGATGAGCTCGATGTCCAGCTTGGCGTCCCACACGTCCCGCAGGATGCGCGCGAAGAGCCGCAACACGCCGCGGGATCGCTGGAAGTCCTCGAGCGCACCGAGTCGGTCGTGAGCGGTGTCCAGCAGTCGCGGATGGAACGGATAGCTCTCCGCGATCCGCCGAGCATACTCCGGCGTGGTGGCGCGGGCTGGCAGCAGATCCGCGTGCTCGTTTGCGACCCGCTGGTACAGTGAGTGGTAGGTGGCCGAGGTTGCTTCAGCCGCTCCAGAGTCGATCGAGTCAAACAGCCGGCGCGCGATGACCCGTGCGGACTCCCCCCCGATTGGATCGAAGTCCGAGAGCTTTCGACCAAGGATCTCATCAAGCTTCTTCGCGGCGGCCATTTCCTTGTCGAGCGCCGCGGACACTCTCTGGTAGACCGGCTGCGTTCCGGGGTCAGTGACTACGAGCACCGTGTTCGCGCGCTTGAGCGCGATGCTGACCAGCTTATTCACCAGCGCCAGGACGTTTGCCTGGCCCTGCTCTGAGAGCCCTGCCACGTACACCGCGAGCTCGTCGAGGAGGAAGAGGACGGGCATGTCGGGGAGCAGGGACGCCAAGAGCTTCTCGTCCGGCTGCGCATCCGTGGCGTCCGCCTTGCCCAGTTTCTTGACCGCGGCGCCCCCGCCCAGCTGGTAGGCAACCTCGCCTTGTAGGCTCTTCACCTCGACAGCGCCGTGACGCAGGAAGACGGGTGCGCCCGCCTTGCTGCCATCCACGGCGATGACCTTGACCTCCCTCGGTCGTCCGGCAGCGGGTAGCAGTTCGGTGCCCAGCGTTGAGTCTCCGATGTTCTTGGCGAGGTGCCAGAGTGCCATCAGCGTATGGGTCTTGCCGCCGCCGAACCCGGTGCTCAGGCGGATCGCTGCTCCGCCGCTTCCCTTTTTGGAGAGGCGGCCGAACACGTGCTCGATGATGCGCTTCAGGTCGGTGGCTGGGTGGGTGTTCTGGAAGAAAGTGGCGGCGTCCCGATACACTGAGGGAGTGCCGGGTTCCCCGGCGATGAGGTCGCCGAAGTCGGCGGCGAAGATCGCATCCTCGAGGTCACCCTTGATGACCTCGCGACGCGGCTTGCACGCGGTGAGGATGCCCATTGGCTCCGCCAGGTTGCTGTGGTTCGCCGGTCGAATCTGCCCCAGAAGTGATGCCTGCGCGAGACCCCCAGCAGGAACTCTCACGCGAAGGGTCGATCGGACGTTGTTGAGGCTGCACGGCTTGACTCGCCATGGTGGACAGTGCCTTGCGAGGGCGCGGCGATTTCCCCGATTTGACGGCCACGCAGCGGAGCGATCCCGCATCACCATCTGAGACGCGGCAACGACCCCCGCGACAAACGTCTCGGGGGCCGTAGGTCCTCACGGGTGTCCTGCACCCGATGACAACCGAAGATGTCGGCAGCCTCCGTCTCGGCTGCCAGCGTGAAGAGCGACGGGGAGCGCACCGGCCCGATGATCCGCCCGCCAACCGTGTCCTCACGGTGGCACGACCGGCCGAACCCGACGGGTTCGGGCTCACGCGCGAGGGAGACGGGCCTTGCACACGAAAGGACGGTCCGATGCCCAGGCACGGCACCATCACTCACATCGACAACCAGGGGACCATTGTCCAGGTCTGGATGCGCACGGACGAGGGCCGGGTGGGCGTCGTCAACTTCGACCACCGCTTGTTCTGGCACATAGTTGTGACCCGCGGCGCCCATCGGCTCATCGGGTTTGGCGCCACCCATGCCGTTGACGACGGCGGCGCGACGCTCTATTTCGACGACGAGACCACTGAGTGATTGTGGCCGGCGCTACCGCTCACGCCGTGCGCCGCGTCGTGGGCGGGATGCCGGGCGAACGGTTCCCTGAGGTCTGGGGGGGCACCCTGGAGAGCAAGGCTCGGAGGTCAACATGACTGCCCTCATTGTGCTCGCCCTGCTCGCGGTCCTCTTCGGCGGGGGCTACGCCGTCGAACTCGCCATCGCCGTCGCAAGGAAAAGGCGGTTTTGCGCTTCATCCGGCAAGAGATGAACGAGCGTGCTGCCCGACTGGAGCGAGCAAGGCAAGCGTGGCGTGAGAGCATCGTTGGCTACCCACGGGGAGAGGAACCGGATCCCGTGGCTGATGCCAGGGCTAAAGTCATTGGCGTGCGCCCGCTGAGTCCCGGAGATCGGTGGCTTCTTAACCCGGCGAACGCCTCCATAGTTGATGCGGCCCGTGCAGAAACGGAACGATGTCTCCACGAGCAAGAGGAGGCCGAACGCAGCTACCCTGACTGGGAGCAGCGCTGGGGTAGTGTTCTGCATCACGACGCGACGCGACGTGCGGGTGCCCTATGACTCGCGTGACTTCCCACCCGGTTGTGGCCGTCGAACGTCCCTACACCCTCGGTGGACCTCCGCCCGCGAACGGGTCAAGCTCCGTACAACGCTTGGCCCCGAACAGGGCGCCGACCTTGACTGTCACGCCCTGGCCCGAACCCGGCGTTCCGGTAACGGTGACGGCGCCAGGAGGCAATGGGCGTTCGGGCTCCGCGCCCTTGGTGCGCGTGCCATCGAACTCGATCTGGGCGTCGGAGTAGTCGAGCACGACTTTGCCGCACAGGATGCAGACTGCCCGTCCCCACTGATCGAAGCCGCCAGCCACCTCGTGGACGACTGACTCCCTAGTGCCCTTCGCCTTCGCTCGTCGCTTGGGCATGTTACCTCCGGTGCGCGGCTGCGGGCGCTCGACTGGCGTTGATTCCGGTGGCGGCGGGCTCGCCGACGGTGGGGTAGAGTTCGGCGGCGACGGCTGGGACGGGCGCGCGGTCTCCGCCTGGGTTCCGAACGGAAGATCAAAGCGGTGCTGGCAGTGCGGGCAGGTTACCACAAGGTGCTTGCTCGTGGGGGGCAACTTGAGCTGACCACCGCAGGCGGGGCAGGCAACGGTGATTCGCTTGGGCGGCGGCGTGACGATTGGCCCCCGAGGTGATGAAGAAGAGTCAGCGCCGGGCGGCCTCTCCGTACTCGGTCGGATGCTCGCCGACGACCCGATGCCCCCCTCGCCCTGGCCGCATCGCCGCTGCGAGTTCGCGTTCGACGGCGGCGCGGTCGTGGCGCGCGGCGACTGTTTGGAGGGCTCGCGCGGATTCCAGATGAACCGCCCATACCTGGTGAAGACGAGCGCCAGGAGAACGGCAACGACAACTGCGGCCACAGCAACGGGCGCTAGCCACGTGTGCAGATCGAACACCGTTGGCTCATCTGACCGCATCTCCGCGATGAGGCAAGCGAAGAGTACAAGCGCGAACACCGCTAGGGCGGGGATTAACCAACTTGGCCGCCGGTGCAATCGCGCGTTCATGGGCGGCTCCGTGGCGAGGCCAAGTCTGGCAGCATCAAGTTCGGCGGTTCCTGGGCGCCTCGACAGCGACAGCGCACACCTCAGGACTCGGGACGCCCCGACCTTCGGGCCACAACTCGGGACGACGAGTAATCAGACAGCAAGCCCGGCTGCTGCGAAGGCTTCGCACGCCTCCACATTCCGAGCAGCTCAAGCTGCGGCCTCAGTGCGCTTCTGAGCGGCGTGTAGTGCGGGTTCCGACGCCTCGCTTCCTCCTCCTCGCGATCCACGACTGTCAGTAAGAACTCTACTACGTCGTGTCGCGGTGCTGCCTGTTCTTCAACCTCTTGGATCAGGAACCCGCTCGCAAGCTCGAGCCTCGGGCCATACGGTTGGCCATTGGCCAGCCGGCCGACTCGGGGGGCAGCAGCCAGAAGGTCTTGGATCTCGTCTATCTCCATACTCCGGACGTTCAGTTGACGTACAGGCGCTTCCCCTGTAACGCGAGCGCCGAGTCGGGATACTGATGCAAGAGGCGCGCGCTTCGGAGGGCGAGCCCCAGCCCCTTTGGAGGGCTGGCCAGTGCCGCACTCGCTGCCCCTGGACACAACCACGGGTTCCAAGGGACGCTCGTCCCACATCGGCCCCGTGGCATCGACGAGCCAAGCCGGCCTGAGCTGAAACACTCGTGCGAGTAGTGGCGCGTCAGCCGATTGGATCCGTCTGTCCCCGTTCAACTTCTTGAAGAATGTGTCCCACCTGATACCGGCCCGCCTAACCACATGCGCTAGAGCGAGCTGAACGGGCCTCTTGCGTCGGTTGCCGAACTGCTTCGCAATCGCGGCTTCCAGGCGCCGTCTGATGCCTTGCTGGTCTAGGGGCTGAGGGTCTGTCCGACTTCTCCGTGGGTGCCGGCGCCCGGTTGCCATATCACCCACATTGGGTGTCATGGGCGAGAACCGCAAGCAAGAGTCTGTACACGTTCGGGTGAGCAGGAAGGACGTGGACCTGATGAGCGCGGCGGCGGCGGCGGACGATCTGCCACTGGCGACGTATATGCGCCGCGCCGCTCTGCGGGAGGCTCGGAGGGCCTTAGCGCGCCGCTCAGCAACTCAGAACCGCCCTGCGGCGACCGACTCAAAGGAACGGGAGTGGCAGAAGAAGTTCGCCGAGGCTAGACAGTCCGTCGCATCGAGCGACGCCAGCGAATGATGATCACGGCCGCAAGCGTGCCAAGCGTGGACTGGGCGGCGCTCCGCTGTGCCGTGAGGGCGGCGCGCAGTGTGCACCGAGAGGTTCTCACCTGCGGTGCCCGTGCAGAAGCAGCGAGGGTGTTTGCCTTTTCGTTGGCGAATGCGGATGGACGCACACGGCAGGTTGGCCTCGTCCTGCTCTCATCGCGGGCGGCACGGGGGGACCGCATAGCCGATGGCCGCGAGGTGCAACGTTTCTGGGACGACCTTCGTCGTCTCGAGGCCCGGACGCCACCGCCGCGCCGCCTTAAGCGAGATGTTGGCCCGCGTGCATCTCTGCCAGTTGAGGAAGCTCGGCGCGTCCCGATTGACCGTGTGCTCACGCGCCTCGGTTTCGACCTGCAGCGCGCCGGCCGCCAGCTCAAAACGACGTGTCCCTTCCACGATGACGCGCATCCCAGTCTCACCGTCAACGTCGATCGTAACGCGTGGTACTGCTGGCCGTGCGGTCGCGGTGGGGACGCGCTGAGGTTCGTCATGGACTATCAGGGGATCACCTTCGCCGAGGCAGTACGGGAGGTAGCGTCGTGCTGATGGTGCGCAACGGCGAGCACGTCACGGTTGAAGCCTCGGTGAACGGCCGGGCGCGCGTGGGACTCACGATCTGGCGCCGCGGCACGGAGGAGACGCTCGCCGTGGACGAGATCGCCGTCGCCGCGCAGAAGGAACGTGACGCCTTGGTGGCGCGCTTGCCTAAGGACGTGCAGGCCGACGCCGCGAAGGCCCTGCGAGACCTCGCCGTCGAGGTGCTGTGGTTCCGGGGCGAGCGCAGCAAGGAGACATCGGGTGCCGTTCCTCCACCCACAGCCCCCGACGCGGCCGCGCTGCTCGCCACGGCGGCGCCTGTGCTCGACGCGCCAGCGATCCTGCCGCTCGTGAGTGACTACGTCAAAGCGCGCGGCTATGCCGGCGACCCCGGCCCGGCGCAGGTGGCCTACCTAGCGCTCAGCAGCCGACTCCTGTCGCGCCCCGGGAACCTCTACTACACCGGCGCGAGCGCCGCGGGGAAGAACTTCACCGTCGCGTCCGTCCTGGCACTCTTCCCGGAGGACGCCTACTACCTGGCCCACGGGCAGAGTCCCCTGGCCGTCATGTACTCCGAGGAGTCGTTCTGCCACCGCGTGTTGGTCGTCGCGGAGGCGTCGGCCTTCCACGAGGAGGGCATCGGCATCTCCCTGCTCCGGGGCCTGGCCTGGGACAACGAGCTGAACTACGACACCGTGATCGACGGCAAGCCCGTCCACCTGCACAAGGACGGGCCGACCGGGCTGATCACCACGGGCACGCGGGACCTGGAGCCGGAGTTGGCGACGCGCCTCTGGAGCGTGCCGATCCCGGATGATCCGGCCCACACGCGGCAGGTGCTCCGCTCGATCGCCCTCCAGGCGGCCGGGAAGCGGACCGACCCGGCCACGACCCCCGCCGCGTTCGTGGCAGCCCAGCGGTGGCTGGCGTCGGCGGGGGTGCGCGAGGTCGTCGTGCCGTTCGCGCCGCAGTTGGCCGCGCTGGTCCCAGCATACGAGGTGCGCCTGCGGCGGGACTTCACCCAGTTGGTCACGATGATCCAGACCCACGCCATGCTGCACCAGCGGCGCCGTCAGCTCGACGCGGGGCGGGTGGTGGCGACGTTCGACGACTACGAAGCCGTGCGCGAGATCGTCGAGCCGATGTTCGCGATGACGCTCTCACCGGGCCTCTCGCGCGAGATGCGCGAGACCGTCCACGCTGTGGAGGCGTTGGTGACCAGGCCCGGCACGCCGACGGTCACCGTGACCGAGGTGGCCGCGCAGCTCAAGCTGAGCGACACCGCCACCTGGCGGCGCGTGAAGAAGGCGCTGACGAAGCGCTTCTTGGTGAACGACGAGTCGAGGAAGGGGCAGCCGGCGAAGCTCCGGGTCGGCACCGCGCTCCCCGTCGAGGGCCGGTTGCTCCCCTCGGCCTCCGATCTTCGCGCAAACGCGCAAACGCCACGCGCAAGTGACGATCCTGCAATGGGTTCCGCGTTTGCGCCACCGCTTGCGTCTGGGGGGATGGCGGACGGAGACGAACCCGACCCCGACGAAGAGGAACGGCGCGGTCAGCGGGAGGGACTCTGAGCGCCGAGCCGCACAAGAGGATCTCGGAGACGGTTTCCGAAAAGCCCCAACGGGGAAGGCCGGAAGGCATCCTGTCGTGGCCGGGGAGGATGGACGAGGCGCGGTTCGTGTGCCAGGACTCCCCCGTTGACCCGGAGGACGCTCCAGAACGCAGCCTTCCAGACGGTCGCGTGGGGGGCGCTGGCTTCCGACCCGCACCCGGAGCGGTTCAAGTGGCTGCTCGACTTGGAGCGCATACGGGCTGGCGGGCCAGAGCGGGGCAATACGCGGACGTGGCGCATGGGCATCCTCATCGAGTTGGGGCGCTTCGTGGACGAGGACTACATCCGGGCCTACGCGGAGCAGGTCTGCGAGTTGGAGCCAAAGCCGACCACGAGGGAGGCGGTCGAGTTGCTTCGGATCTGTCGGGGCAGTCTCCGAGCGCAACAGCGGGAAGGTGCGTGAGTCCCCAGCCGCCAGTCGGCCCCCTGGCCCCCGACGCCGTGCTGACGCGGGTTGCTCCGAAGGCGGTGCTCGCCGCGCTGGAGGAACGCACAGCTTGCAGGATGGCCACGCCGTGACCAGAGCAGCGGCATCCCTGGCCGAACGTTGGCGGGCGGAGGCTGCCACTCTACACAAGCGTGGGGCCACGGTGCAGGCGGATGTCCTGGTCGCCTGCGCGGCGGAGCTGGAAGCGACCGTGATCGAAGCCGACCTCGAAGCCCTCAGCATCCGGGCGGCGGCCCGCGAGTCGGGCTTTTCGCCGTCGCAGTTGCGTCGCCTGGTCCGGGCCGGGGTCCTGCCGCACGTCGAAGCCAGCGGCCCGCTGCGCGTGCCGCGCGGTTCCCTGCCCCGGAAGCTCCGGGCGGCTTCCGACCCCGCAGCAGCGCGGGCCGAACTGAGCCTGGTCGGGAAGTCACATTGACTAATTCGCTCATCGGCTTATCTTCCCGGCAACCTCATCGGGAGGATCCAGGATGCCACGGAACAAGGTGCCGGTGTCGCGCCGGGCGCTGGTGCAGCGGGTCAATCGCGCCCTCGCGACGCAGGGCCAACAGCTCAAGTCGCACCCCGGACGCCCGGGCGTGGGGGCGCGGGATGCCGGCCGGTACTTCATCGTCACCGGGGATGCGGTGAAACGCCGCGACGTGGACCTCGTGGCGCTGGCGCGGAAGCTCGGCGTGCTGAAACCCTACGAGCAGCTGGCGGAGGAGCCATGACGCGCAAAGCCTGGAGTTGGAGCTTCGGTAAGCGCGGCTGCACCTGCCGCGTGTACGAGGATCCCAAGAGCGGCATGATCTACGGCGGCGAGCCGCGCCGCTCGCTCAAGCACCGCGACCGGGACCTGGCCAAGACGTGGTGCAAGGCGCAGGTCAAGGCGATGCTCGACGGACGGAAGCCGACGAGCGACCGCCCGGTCGCCCCCGCCCCGCTGTCGCACATCACCGCGCGCTACCTCACCGAGAAGACGCCGACCAAGCTGTACGCCGGCGCGCAGGAGCAGGACGAGCGCGAGGCCGAGCTGTGGGTCCGCGTCCTCGGCGCGGGCAAGGACCTCGCGAAGCTGACGCCCGCCGAGTGGCGCCGCTTCATCCGCGATCGCGGCGCCGGCGCCATCACGGCCCGCGGCGTGCCCGTCCCCGACGAGACGAAGCGGATCCCCGTCCGCGACGGCTCGGTCGGCGAGGACCTCGTGTGGCTCAAGTGCCTCGTGAACTGGGCGATGAACGAGCGCGACGAGGCGACCGGCGCCTACCTGCTCCCCACGTATCCCTTCCGGGGCAACCCCGAGGCCGAGCAGCGCCAGCCCGGCCAGAAGCCGGCGGACCCCTACGCGGTCCCGAAGGAGCAGAACCCGCGCCGGCCGGTCGCCAGCCCCGCCCGCTACGAGGCCATCCTCGCCGTGGCCGACCAGGTCACGATGGAAGTGCGGCGCGACCACAAGCGGCTCCAGGTGCCGAGCCACCTGCCCGCACTCGTCCGCCTCAGCTTCCTGACCGGGCGGCGCCTCACGCCGATCCTGGCGCTGCGCTACGCCGATCTCTCGCTCAAGGCCACCGACGAGGAGCCGCACGGGGCCATCACCTGGGTCAGCGGTACCGACAAGAAGCGCAAGGCGTGGCGCGTGCCGATGTCCGCGGCCGTCCGCGAGGTGCTCGACCGCGTGCTCACCGAGCGCCCGACCATCGGCACCGGCTTCCTCTTCCCCAGCCCGCGGAACCCCGCCCAGCACGTCAGCAAGGACCTGGCCTCGGCCTGGCTCGAGCGGGCGGAGGTCCTCGCCAAGCAGCCGAAGCAGGACGGCTCCCTCTGGCACGCCTACCGCCGCGGGTGGGCCACGCTGCGGAAACACCTGCCCGACGCCGACGTCATGGCCGCCGGCGGCTGGTCGGACCCCACCTGCTTGAAGGCGTGCTACCAGCAGGCCGACCCGGCCACGGTCCTCAAGGTGGTGGAGGCGTATGGATGAGCGAAGTTCGCAGAGAAACCCGCAGACCGATTCGGCGACCACCTGGTGCGGGTCGCAGACCATCTGTGCTGACAACGACTTACAGAGTCGGGGCGGCGGGATTCGAACCCGCGACCTCCTGGTCCCAAACCAGGCGCGCTACCGGGCTGCGCCACACCCCGATCTACAGTTGCGAGTTGCGAGACGCCAAGTTCCGAGCGGTTACCAGTATACAGAGAGGAGAAGCCAGAAACAAAAACGGGCGCCGCAGAGTCCGCGGCGCCCGCAAGGCCTCCCGTAGCCTACTGCCCCGGCGGGAGGCGGAAGATCGCCAGCTGCGGCATCAGGCCCGCTGCGAACGGGGCGCCGCCGGGGCCGGCGAACTGTACCGACACCTTCGCCTCGTTCGACGGGGTGTCGAGCCGGAGGTACGTCGTGGTCCCGGGGTAGACGACGTAGCTGGTCGTGTCGGATGTGATGGAGTAGAGCTGCACCGGCATCGCGAGCGGAATGTCCGACGTCCCCCCGTACGTGGTGTAGAGCCAGCCCCACATCTGGCGCAGGTTCCGGGTCGCGAACCGGTCGGCCGGCGGCGCGGTCGTCCGCGGCAGTCCGGGCAGGCTGTCCGTGTACAGCGCCAGCCCGAAATCCGCGAACGCCTGCGGGAACGGCTCGCCCATCACCTGCGCGATGGCCGCCACGCCGTCATCCGGGCCCCGCTCGAGCGCCCGGAAGACCCCGCTCCCCCTCTGATCCGCGATCCAGCGGACCAGGAGCCAGGCACCGCCGCGCCAGGAGAAGCCCCCGTCGGCGTCGTTCTCCAGCAGCACGGCCGCCGTGTCCGGCAGCAGCCCGTACTCGTACGAGTCGTATAGGAAGTCCTGCACGAAGGGCTGGGACGAATCGGGGAAGAGCTGCGTCGGATCGGTCCGGCACGCCGTCCCCGGGCACTGCAGCTCATAGTGGATGGAGCCCAATTCCTCCGCCGCGATGCTCAGCCCTTCGTCCAGCCAGCTCGACAGCGGCTGGCCGCCGCTCACCACCACGTGCTCCCCGAAGTCGATCAGATGCTGCAATTCGTGCAGAAAGGTGGGCGGGACGATGCTCTCCAGGTCCGACAGGGGGTGCGCGCAACTGTACTGGCCGTTGGGATCGGGGACGATCGTGTAGAAGATCTCGCCCTGGTTCGAGTTCGGATCCGTCGCGGCGGGGGTGTAGTCCTCGGCGTTGAAGAACCCCGCGACGAACCCCTCGGACTCGCACGTAGCGGCCGGCGTGTCGGCATTCACGACGGTCGACATCAGAACGATGACGTGACCGTTTCCGTCGATGTCGGTCGGCGGGCCGAACGCGGTCGTGTCGATCGGGAAGAGCGTCTGGTCGAAGTACTGCCCGTACGCCTGCAGCTGGGTCGGCGTGAATCCCCCGGCAGGCGCCAGCGTGTCGGCGTACAGCAGGATATTGCTGCCCACGTACTGCAGCGACGCAGTCACCGTCGCCCACTCGTCGGTCGTGCCGAGCAGGTTCGACAGCACCTGGAAATTCCGCAGGCTCCCCTGCGCGGGCACCGCCGCCCGGACGGCACGGGCCGCCCCCGCCGCGCTCCGCGCGCGGCCGGCCCGGATCGCGGGCGCCAGCGTCTGGCCGCGCCGAAGCATCCGCGCGTCGGCGAGGCGCTGGGCGGCGGTGTGCTGCACCGCCGCGAGGATGCGCGCCGAGACCGCGGCGGCTCCGTGGCTCGTGCGCGCTCCGACCCAGCTGAGAGCCGCCGCCGGCGCGGCCGCGCCGCTGTCCACCGCGTACTCGACGAACTGGAACGCCGCCTGGTCGGTCGCGAACTCCGGGACGACGAGGTAGCTCGCCCCCGCCGCCGCGAAGGTCAGCGTCGTGCCGCCGTTGGAGCAGTCGATGCGCTGGGCCTGGGCCACCGCCAGCTGCACCGTGTCCGGCGAGAGGCAGGGGTTGCTCTTGAAGCTGAGGGTCGCGCCCGGCGGCGACGTGGTCTCGAGCTTGTAGCACGCGGTGGCCGCCACGGCGACCAGGGCGCACGCGGCGAGCGGGCGCGCGATGGCGCGGTAAGAAACTGGCGCGGCGCCCGTCACGGGCGCCCGCGTGGATGTCGAGGATGCCGTAGGGATGCTCACGTGGGCTTGTACCTGTAGACGGCGTCCGTGTTCCGTCGTTAACGGTGGGCGGCCGTGCACGGGCGCGGCGGTCAGAGCGGTCGGGCCGCGAGCGCAGCGGCCAGCTGACGGAACGCCTCGCCGCGATGGCTCACGGCGTCCTTCTCCTCCGGCCCGATCTCGCCGAAGCTCTTGCCGACGGCCTCGTGCAGGAACAGCGGGTCGTAGCCGAAGCCGCCGCTGCCGCGCGGCTCCTCGAGGATCCGGCCCCAGCTCCGCCCCGTGAACGACTCGGGCGGCGCCGCGGCCTTCCGGAGCAGCACGGCCACGCAGACGTAGCAGGCCCGGCGTCGCGCCGCGTCCGCCCCCTGCAATCGGCGCAGCAGCTCCGCGTTGTTCGCCGCATCCAGCTCCTTGCCGCTCAGCGCGCCGCCCTCGGGCGCGAAGCGCTTCGACCGCACTCCGGGCGCGCCGCCGAGGGAGATCACCTCGATCCCGGAGTCGTCGGCGACGGTCGGCCGGCCGGTGAGCTTGGCGAAGTACTGGGCCTTGGCGCGGGCGTTGGCGAGGAAGGAGTCGAACTCCTCGATCCGGTCCTCGTCGCTCGTCCAATGGACGTGGGCCTCGTCGAGCGATTCGACCTCGAGCGCGATCCCGGCGGCGGCGAGGATGCGGCGGATCTCGCGCACCTTGTCCGCGCTCCTGGTGGCCAGGAGCAGGCGACTCACCGCGCCAGCGCGGAGCGCTGCGCGGCGAAGATCCGGGCGGTGCCGGCGAGCGCCAGGTCGAGCATCCGGTCGAGGTCGGCCCGCGAGAAAGTGCCGTGTTCGCCGGTGCCCTGCACCTCCACCAGCGCGTCCGGCTCGGCCACGACCACGTTCGCGTCCACGTCGGCCGCGCGGTCCTCCGCGTAGGCGAGGTCCAGGCGCGCCTCGCCGTCCACCATCCCGACGCTCACCGCGGCGACGAGGCGGCCGAAGGGGTTCTTCACCTTGGCCGCCGCGGCGAGGTGGCTGCACGCGTCGGCCAGCGCCACCGCGGCACCGGTGACCGCCGCCGTCCGCGTGCCGCCGTCCGCCTGGAGCACGTCGCAGTCGAGCCGGATCGTGTGCTCGCCGAAGTCGAAGCCCGTGAGCGCCGCGCGCACGCTCCGGCCGATCAAGCGCTGGATCTCGTGCGTGCGCCCGCCCGGCCCCTGCCGCTCGCGCGGCGTGCGCTCGGTCGTCGCGCGCGGCAGCATCGCGTACTCCGCCGTCACCCAGCCGAGCCCCGTGCCCTTGCGCCACCCGGGGACGCCGGCCTCCACCGACGCCGTGCACAGCACGAGCGTCCCGCCCATGCGCACCAGGCACGACCCTTCGGCGTACGGGTTGGTCCCGCGCTCCAGCACCAGCGGTCGGAGATCCGCCGCGCCGCGCCCGTCAGGCCGCGCCACGCCGCATCCTGGCGATGAGCCCCGTCGTGGAGAACCCCGGCTCGAGCGGCACGCGCACCACCCGCCCGCCGCGCGCCTCCACGACGTCCGCGCCGACGATCTGCCCCGGGCCGTAGTCGGCGCCCTTGACCAGCACGTCGGGCTGGAGCGCGGCGATCAGCTCGGCCGGCGTGTCCTCGTCGAACAGCACCACCGCATCCACGCAGGCGAGGCCACCGAGGACGAAAGCCCTGTCCTCCGCCCGGTTGACCGGCCGCTCGGGTCCCTTGAGGCGCCGCGCCGACGCGTCCGTGTTGAGCCCGACGACCAGGAGGTCGCCCTCGGCGCGCGCCGCGCAGAGCAGCGCGACGTGGCCCCGGTGCAGGACGTCGAAGATGCCGTTGGTGAACGCCACCTTCCCGCGCGCGCCCCGCCGCCAGGCGACCGCGGCCTCGCGGCTCAGGAGCTTCTCCGACGGGTCGGCGGGAGAGGGCGCGGCCACTAGAGGCCCGCGGTCGCCCTGGGCGTGAAGTGGAAGTAGAAGACCCTGTGGTAGCCCGGGATGTCGATGACCACGCTGTCGGTGTAGGTCGCGCTGATCGAGATCTCGCTCGGCGAGCGGGTGCGCGTGATCCGCCAGTCCTTGGGGCCGAGCGGGATGTTGAGGGTATCGCATTCGAGCACCAGCCGGTCGCGGATCGCCTGGTCCGTGAGGCCGGGCGCGAACGATGCCTGGCTCTTCACCTCGTCGTTGAGCTGGTAGTAACGCCAGTAGACGGCGCCGAAATCCTTGACGGCGTAGATGACCAGCACCACCAGCAGGATGGCGAAGAGACAGCCGATCCGCCCCTTCCCGCTCTCGTCACGCCACGGTGTCACCACTGGGACTGCGCCCCTTCCACCACCTGCGTGACCAGCTTGGCCCACGCCAGCGTGCGGCCGTCGGTTTCGGTCGGCGGCGTATACTCGCCATCCACCGTCAGGCTGTTCTGCTTCCACAGCGTCTTGCCGCTCTTCTGGTCGTACAGCTCCACGTTCAGCGTGATCTGGACGCGCCGGCGCGTCACGTCGAAGCCGCTCTGGCCGGGCTGGCCGGCCAGGCCGGTACTGGAATAGGAGAGCGGGATGTCCGGATCGTAGCGCACGATCTCCCCGCGCACGATCACGTCGGCATTGGCCTCCGACGTCTCCCGCAGCCCCAGGCGGCCCTCCACCGCGCTCCGGAGGGCGGTACTCGCCTCCTGCGTCAGCGCGGGCTCGCCCGTCTTGTTGTCGAACGGGAGGATGGCGACGGTCCTGACGTCGCTGGGCAGCCCGCCGCCGCTGAAGTGGTACAGGCACCCCGCGGCCAGCAGGAGCGCGAGCGCGCCCGCGCTACGGACGGCGCCAGATCTCAGCGGGGAACGGCTCACTCGCCTCTCGATGGTCCACCTCCACCACGAATCTCACGCCGTGCTCGACGTCCGACGCGTCCGCCTTGACCACCGCTCCCGCCGCGTCGCGCGTCAGCGCCAAGCGGCCCACGATGCGATCGCCCCTGAGCTCCGTGGCGGCGAGCAGCGTGTCGCCCCGGCATTCCAGCCGCGTGACCAGCCCGTCCGGCGCGGTCAGCCGGTACAGGCGCCAGCCGGGCGCGTCGCCGGTCTCGATGCGCGTGAGCGCGCCCTGGGGCCGGATGATGCCGAACAGCGCCCACAGGAGCGCGCGCGAGCGCGGCACCTGCTCCGCCAGGTCGCGGGGCTGCGACCACGAGGAGTCGCCCGCCAGCACCAGCGTCGCGCGCCCCACGACCGGCACCGCGACATCGAGCCGCAGCGAATCGGGCGGGGCAAGCCGCACCGCTCCCCTCCCGCTCGACTCCTGATTGCCGTCGTCGTACCTCCAGTGGACCCGGATCAGCTGGGCCGCCGTCGGCACCGTGCGCGCCGTCACGGCGGCGAACGCCTCGGCGCGCATCGGCACCCAGGCGCCGGTCGGCGCGAGGGGCGCCGGAGGCCCGGCGCACGCTCCGGCCGTAACCGCCAGCGACACCGCAAGATAGGAACGGCGCCGGAGGGCGGCAAGGAAACGTGTGGCGACGACGACCCTGCGCCCGCGCATGCTAACGCGTGATCCTCCGGATGCGGTCCCCCTGCACGATCTGATCGAGCACATCGGTCCCCTTCACAACGTGGCCGAAAACGGTGTAGCCGCCATCAAGGTGCGGCTGGGGCGAATGCGTGACGAAGAACTGCGAGCCGCCGGTGTCCGGTCCGGAGAGCGCCATGCCGACGGCGCCGCGATCGTAGCGGCGGCGGTTGATCTCGTCGCGAATCAGCCAGCCCGGGCCGCCGTTGCCGTCGCCGCGCGGGTCTCCGTCCTGAATGACGAAGTTCGGGACGACGCGGTGCCAGCGGCTGCCGTCGAAGAAGCGCCGGTCCACCAGCCGGAGGAAGTTCTGCACGGTGAGCGGCGCGTCTCCCGCGTACAGCTGGAGGACGAGGTTGCCGTGATCGGTCTCGATCGTCACCTGCGGCAACGTCCCGCCCTCGAGCGCCGGGAGCTGGACGGTACGCACCAGGTTGCGATAGTCCTCGGCCGAGCGGCCGGTCTCGACCGGGTAGACGCCGCCCCAGTAGCGCCGCTCCGCGTCGGCGCCGAGCTGCTCGGCGACGGCGCGGCGCACCAGATAGTCGCCGCTCCGGGGCACCGCACCCAGGAACTCCCGCGCGACCGTCTCCTGCCGGGCCGGGTCGGCCCGGACGAGGTGGCCGAGCGCCGTCACCACCGCGAGCCGGGCGTCGCTCGCATCGTCGCCGGCGGCGCGCCGGTACGCGGCTACCAGGTCGGGAAGGAGCGCCGCGTCCCGCTCGCGATCGAGGACGTCGATCGCGGCTGCGCGGACCATCACGTCCGGGCTCGCCTGGCGGGAGCGCGCAAGCGCGAGCAGCGCCGTGTCCCCCCGCGGCACGACCGCCTCGAGTGAGGCGAGGGCGGTCTCGATGACCCGCGGTTCGGTGTCGCCGGCCAGCTCTTGCAGGGCCGAGCGCGCGGCGGCGGTCTGCACGCTCCCCAGCGCCTCGGTGAAGGCGGCGCGCAGCCGCCAGTCGGCGGCGGTCCGCCACGCCTGGCCGGCCTCCAGCACGCGGGCGGGCGCCGCCTGCGCCAGCGCCGCGAGGGCCGCGCGCTGGACGGCGAAGCTCGTGCCGCGGCCGAAGCGTTCCTCCAGCGCCGCGATCGCGCGCGAGCCCCCGAGCGCACCCAGCGTCTGCACCGCCTGCACGACGGCGTTGGGATCCGGGTCCACCAGGCGCTGCAGTGCGAGCCCCGCGAGCGTGGAGTCGCGGTACGTCCCGAGGGAGCGCAACGCGGTGATCCGGACCTGGGCGTCGTCGTCGCTCAGCAGCACGCGCAGGCGGCCGACGAAGGTCTCGCGCCCGAGGTGCGCCGAATCCGCCACTGCCGCGGTCAGACCGCGCGCCGCGTAGGAGCGCGTCAGCGGATCGGAATCCGACGCGGCCTCCACGAGAGCGGCTGCGGCCGCGCCCGCATCCGGCAGCGCGCCGAGCGCGGCGAGGCGCGCCGTCGAGTAGGCGGCGTTGCGGCGCCACTCGCCGCTGCCGGCGCGCGCGTACTCGACCAGGCGCGCGGCGGGGGCGCGCTGCCGCAGCCGCCACGATTCGAGGAGTGCCCGCGACGTCGCCGGGTCGTCGGAGCCGCCGCTCGGCGGGTGGCGCTGGAGGAGCGCCTCGATGGCGGACGCAGCGCGCGGGCCCCCGATCCTGGCCAGGGCCGTCACCATCTCGAGCCGGTCCGGATCGGATGCGACCTGCGGGAAGGCGTCGAGCCGCCGTGCCAGCTCCTCGACCGCCAGCGTGTCGTGCAAGAGGCCGATGGCGAAAGCCGCCTCGGCGCGCACCGCCGTGTCGGGGTCGGAGAGCAGGTCGATCAGCACGGGACCGCCGGCCGGGTCGGCGATCCTCCCGATGGCGACCGCGGCCTGGGCGCGGACCAGGGCGTCCGGATGGCGGGCGGCGCGGCGCAGCGCCGCGGCATCGAACTCCCGCCGGTCCTCCAGGGCCAGCAGCTGCGCGAGGTCGGCGACCCGCGACTCGCCCTGCGCGGCGAGCGGCACGGTGCACGCGGTCGCCGCGAAGAGCAGCGCGCCGACGCGCGCGGCGCTACGCACCGAGGATCTCCTTCAGCCGGGCGATGACGTCTTCGGGCAGGCGCGCCGGCCGCCCCGCCGCGTCGATGGACACCAGGGTCGTCTCGGCCGTCGCAAGCTGCGCCCCGTCGTCCATGCGCTCGATCCTGTAGCTGAAGGTCAGTCGCCGGGAAGCAGCGTCCGTCAGCCAGGCGGTCACCCTGAGCGGGTCGTCGTAGCGTGCCGGCTTCCCGTAGCGGAGGTGTGCATCCGCCACCGCGAGCCGGGCGCCGCGCTCCTCCAGCTCCCGGTACGTCACCCCGAGGCGCCGCATGTGTTCCGTACGCGCCATCTCACACCACGCCAGGTAGTGGCCGTGGTGCGCGAACCCCATCTGATCGGTTTCGCTGTATCGGACGCGGAACTCGACGGACGACTCGGGTCGGCCCGTCACGGCTCCTCTCGCCAGATGCCGAGCGCCTTGGCCCGATCGCGCGCGGCGGGCGTGAGCAGGTACGGACCGCCCGACACCAGCTTCTCGCCGCGGGCGGCGAGCTCCGAGACGTCGCGCTCGGTGAGGAGCGGCCGCCGCCCCGACGGTCGGCCGGCGCGTGAGGTCGCGACGACGAGCGCCCGGTCGCCGGTCCTGGCCTGCGCCGCGTTGGCCTCGTCGGTGTCGAGATGCAGCTCGGTCGCGTGGGTCGGTCCCAGCCGCACCAGCACGTCGTGCAGCGTGACCCGCCGGCCCGCCGGCCCGCACTCCACCGCCACCCGGTCGCCGTCGGCCACGCCGAGGCGGCGCGCGTCGGCCGGCGCCACGTGCAGGTGGCGCTGGGCGACGATCACGCCGCTCTCCAGGGTCACCTTCCCCGCCGGGCCCTCGAGCGTCACGCCGCCCGCGGAGCCCTCGAGCTTCCCCGAGAGCGCGACGGGCGCTGCGATCCCGAGCGCGCGGCAGTCGGCGGGCGACAGCTCGAGCTGGGTGCGCCCGCGCGCGGGGCCGACGATGCGCACGTCCGCGATGCGGCCGCCCTTTCCGACGACGCCCACGGTCTCGCTCGCCGCGTACTGCCCCGGCTGCGAGATCTGGCGCTGGGGGGTGAGCCCCCTGCCGGCGCCGAACAGGGCCGCGAAATCCGTCTCCGACACGTGGAGGTGGCGGTTCGAGACACCGATCGTCACTTCCCGGACGGTGCGCGTCGTCGGCGCGCGGTCCGCGCCGGCCCGGGAGCCTGCCGGGAGCGGCGAGGGCCCGCGCGCCGCCGCGGCCTGGCGCTCGGCCACCACCATCGCCGGGTAGTCGGCGCGGTGGTGCGGCGTGCCCGACGGCCTGCGGACCGGAGCGACGTCCGGAAGGAGCTGCGCCGAGCCCGCGAAGGACGGGAGCGCGCCGGGCGTCGGCACCCGGGGCTCCGGACGGACCGGCGTCGGCAGCCACGGGCGGGCCGCCGCGGCGTCCAGCGCCGCGGCGATCTTCTCGGAGAGACGCTGCACGTCGTCCTTGTCCATCAGGTGCCTCGGCGGGTGAGTTGGCGCGCGCCGAGGAATTCCTCCACGATCGTGCGCACGTCTGCGGCGGAGAGCGGCGCGGCGGCCGGAGCCTTGTCCGCCTTCCGTTCCACTGGCTTCTGCGTAACCACTGCCGACTTGCCGTCTGGCAACTTCACCGTCCCCTGCTCACTGCCCCTGTACGGTCTGATTTCGTACGCCAATCTCTTGATGTTGACGAGGTGGAGGGCGCTGACGTTGTCGCTGGTGCTGCTGCCCCCGAGCGTCCCCGGCCCCAGCGTCATCGCGGGGGCGAGCCCAGTGGTGTACCCCGTGGCGCCCATCGCCGCCATCGTGTTGACCAGGATGCGGAACGCGGGCTTCTCCTCGAAGAACCGCATGATCACGTGCTCGTCGCGCGAGTGGATCGCCAGCGAGTGGCCGACCCCGCCGTACTGCAGCAGCTCGATGCTGCGCTCGCAGCACTTCTCCCACCCGTCCTCGACGTAGTAGGCCAGCACGGGCGAGAGCTTCTCGCGCGAGAAGAACTCGTCCTTGCCCACGGCCTGGCATTCCACCACCAGCGCCCGGGTGTCCGCCGGGACGTCGAGCCCCGCCCGCGCCGCGATCTCCGCCGCCGGCAGGCCCACGATCGCGTGGGAGATGCCGCCGGTGCGCGAGTCCTGCATCACCTCCTGCAGCGCGTCCCGCGCGTCGCCGGTCACAAACACCGCCCCCTGCCGCTTCAGCTCCCGGCGCGCCTCCGCGTCCACGGGCGCGTCGCAGATGACCGAGTTCTCGGCCGAGCAGAGCACGCCGTTGTCGAAGCTCTTCCCCGCCACGATGTCGGCCGCGGCCTTCGCCACGTCGGCGGTGCGCTCGATGATCGCGGGGACGTTGCCCGGGCCCACGCCGAAAGCCGGCTTCCCGGAGCTGTACGCGGAGCGCACCATGTCCGAGCCGCCGGTGGCGAGGATCACCGCCGTCTTCGGGTGGCGCATCAATTCCTGCGTTCCCTCCAGCGTCGGCGCCGACATCGCCAGCACGAGATCCCGCGGCGCCCCCGCGCGCTCGGCCGCGTCGGCCATGATCCGCGCCGCCTCGTTGATGCACTTCACCGCCCGCGGGTGCGGGCTCATCACGATCGCGTTGCGCCCCTTCACGCTGATCAGCGCCTTGTAGATCGCCGTGGAGGTCGGATTCGTCACCGGGATCAGGGCGGCGACCACCCCCATCGGGACCGCCAGCTCCTTCACCTTGATCTCGGGGAGGTCCCGGATGATGCCGACGGTCTTGAGCGGCAGGATGTAGCGGAGCACGTCGTCGGAGGCGAAGCGGTTCTTGAGGATCTTGTCCTCGTACCGGCCCATGCCGGTCTCGTCCACCGCGAGCCGCGCCAGCCGCTCCGCCTCCGCCGACGCCGCGCGCCCCATCGCCTCCACCACCCGGTCGGTCTCGGCCTGGGTCGCGCGCACGAAGGCCCGCTGAGCCTCGTCCGCACGGCGGACGAGGTCGCGGGCCTCCTGGACGGACGCGAGATCGCGATCCATCAGCGCCCTTCAGCCGCGCCTATGTGCTGTGCCCCAGCCGGCGGAACAGCGCCAGCAGCTCATCGCGGTTGGCGCTCGACAGCTCGCGGCCCTTGAGGGGGAAGTCCTTCATCTGGCGGGCGCGGTGCCGCAGCTCGACGACCTTCATCTCCGAGAGCGGGACGGACGGCCGGCCGCCATTCCCGTCCTCCGTGTCGTGCTCGAGGGCGTCCAGCTGCGGATCGGGGCGCGGGATGACGTGCGCGGAGACCAGCTGACCGACGCGCGAGGCGGCGGCGGAGCCTGCGTCCACCGCGGCCTTGACCGACGCCGTGTCCCCCGCGAAGAGGATGGTGACCAGCGCGGCGTCCACCCGCTCGGAGCCGAGGAGCGTGACCGGAGCGGCCTTGATTCCGGCATCGGCCGCTTCGATCGCGCCGACCAACCCCCTGGTCTCGATCAGGCCGAGGGCCTGCTCGGTCCAGGACACGACGCTACTCCGACGTGGCCTGCGGGAGGATCAGCTCCAGTTCCGCGTGCGGGCGCGGGATCACGTGCACCGAGACCAGCTCGCCGACGCGCTCGGCGGCTGCCGCGCCGGCGTCGGTGGCGGCCTTCACCGCCCCCACGTCGCCGCGCACGAACACGGTCACGTACCCGCCGCCCACCTTCTCCTTGCCGATCAGCTTGACGTTGGCGGCCTTGACCATGGCGTCCGCCGCCTCGATCGAGCCGACGAGGCCCTTGGTCTCAATGAGCCCAAGCGCTTCAAGTGGCATGGCTTCTCCCCCAGGTGGCACGGTTTTGAAAGATGCCGTGCTACGATAGGTGCTCCCGCGCGAAAAGTCAATCGTAGCAAACGCTTGCGCCCCTTCGGCGGCGTTCGCATCTTGGTGCCCCGTGAGCGCCGAACCGGTCGTCGTCGTCGGGGATGCGCACCTCGGATCCGCCGCGGAAGCGGACGAGCGGGCGTTCCATACGTTCCTCCGGGCCGTCCCTTCCCTCGCCCGCCGGCTCGTCATCATGGGCGATCTGTTCGACTTCTGGTTCGAGTACCGGGCGGTGATCCCGCGGCGCCCGTTCCTGACCATCGCCCGGCTCGCCGCGCTGGTCGAGCAGGGCGTGGAAGTGCACTTCTTCGGCGGCAACCACGACCGCTGGGGCGGCTCGTTCTGGGACAAGGACCTCGGCATCGCCTTCCACCCGGAAGGGGCGGAGATGGAGCTGGCGGGCCGCCGGTCGTGGGTGGTGCACGGGGACGGTCTGGTCGAGACCAAGCTGGGCGGACGGATCATCCACCGGGTCACAAGACATCCGCTGACCGTCGGCACGTTCCGGCTGCTGCCGCCCAATCTCGGCTTCTGGCTGGCGGACCGGCTGTCAGGCGGGCTGGCGGAGGGGAACCGGTCGGAGGAGGCCATCGCCCGCGCCGCGGCGGCCCAGGAGGCGTATGCGCTCGCCGTGCTGGACCGGCGGCCCGAGCTGGGGCTGGTGATCATGGCGCACACGCATCGGCAGCGCCTGGTCGAGCACGGGCCGGGACGGTTCTATCTCAATGCCGGGCAGTGGATGGTGGACCGGCACTACGCGCTCGTGACGGAGAAGGAGATCAGGCTCTTGAAATGGGAAAAGTGAGAAGTGAGGCGTGAGGGGTGAGACGGCGAAAAGTGAGAAGTGAGAAGCCTCGGTGAGAAGTGAAAGGCGTCTTCTCACGTCTCACCCAACGCCAGCACCTCGACGTCTTTGACCCGCTCCCCCAAGAACCTCTGTCCCACCTTCACGAACTGTTGAGGCGCATCGGACACGACGAAGTGGACGCGTCCCGACTGCGTCGTGGGCGCGTGCAGGGTGGACGCCGCCAGCTCGCGGGAGACCGCGGCCGCCGTCTGCTCGGCGCTGTCGATCAGCGTGATGGACGGGCCCAGCACGTCGGCGATGAGCGGCTTCAGCAGCGGATAGTGCGTGCAGCCCAGCACCAGCGTGTCGATGCGGTGCTCCCGGAGGGGGGCGAGGTACTCCTCGGCGATCAACCGGGAGGCGGGATGGTCCAGCCACCCTTCCTCGACCAGCGGCACGAAGAGCGGGCAGGCGCGCGCGGTGACGTCCACCTTCCCGTCCGCCGCGCGGATCGCCCGCTCGTAGGCGCCGCTCGCGATGGTGCCGGCGGTGCCGATCACGCCGATCCGGCCGCTCCGGCTCGCCGCCACGCCGGCGCGCGCGCCGGGCTCGATCACGCCCTCGACCGGCACGGTGGCCAGGCGCTGCAGCTCCTCGAGAGCGTGCGCGCTGGCGGTGTTGCACGCCACCACCACCAGCTTCACGTCGCGCTCGACCAGGAAACCCAGGATCTCGCGGCTGAACCGCCGCACCGTCTCCGGGGATTTGTTGCCGTACGGCACGCGCGCCGTGTCGCCGAAGTAGATGAGAGACTCGTGGGGGAGCTGGCGCATCAACTCCCGGACGACGGTGAGCCCGCCGATGCCCGAGTCGAAGACGCCGATGGGGCGGCGGTTCATTTGAGCGGCACGCTCAGTCCGACCCCGGTGCGGCCGCCGGGCAGCGCCCGGACCTTGAGGGCCGCCGGGAAGTCGTAGAGGTGCGCCGAGACGTAGGCCTCGGCGCCGGCGAGCAGATGGTTGAAGACGAGCATCACGATCCAGTCCTCGCGCTCCTGGGTGTGCGAGGCGACGAACTTCCCGCGCTCGCGCGCGTACTTGAGCTGCCACACCGTCTTCCACACCATGGTCTCACAGACGCCCTCCCACAGCAGGAAGATCCCTCCGGTCACGTTCCGCCCCAGCCGCGCCTGCCCCCATCCCGGGATGGCGAGCGAGCGCAGGAACGCACCGAAGGGCGTGACCGGCGGCACCGGACGCACGGAGTCGCCCCGGGTCGGCTGCTGCGCCGCGGTGTCGCGGGGCGCAGTGTCCGCGGCCGCCGGCCGCGGGGGCGGCGCCGCGGGCGGGTTCTGCGCGGCGAGCGGCGCGGCCGCGAGGGCGAGAACGACGAGCCAGCGCGTCATCGCCCCACCAGCACGCGCAGGCGCCTGGGCTCGAGCGTCACTTCGATCTCGGGCGATTCCGGCTGGCGCAGCTCGCCGTCGAGGTGCAGCAGCAGCGGCTGCGCCGTCGAGCGGATCCGGAGCGACGGCGTGCGGAACATCGCCACCTCGTCGAGGGTCACGTGCGTGCCCTTGAGCACCAGCGGCACGTACCGCAGGAACTTGAGCAGGCCCACCTTCCGGATGAGGCAGACGTCGAGCAGCCCGTCGGAGGGATCGGCCTGCGGCGTCAGGTAGAAGCCGCCGCCCGCGCTCACGCCGATGGAGCACTCGAGCATCATCATCGGGCCGGTCTCGGTGTGCGCCTCCGACCGCACTTCCAGCACGGGCGCGCGGAACAGGACGAACGTCTTGTACACCGCGACCAGGTAGACGGCCATCCCGGTGAGCCGAGTGATCTTGTTGGATTGCCGCACGGCCTCCGCGTCGAAGCCGATGCCTAGCGAGTTGACGTAGTACTCGCCGATGACGCGGCCGACGTCGAAGCGGCGGGTCTCCGCGTGCGCCATGCGCACCGCGGCCGTCTCGGGCGGGAGCTTGAAGACGCCGAGGAGCTTGGCGAAGTCGTTGCCGGTGCCGATCGGGATGGTGCCGAGCGCGGTGCGGGTTGCGCCGTCCTCTGCGCGCGGCCCCTGCATCAGGCCGTTGGCCGCCTCGTGCAGCGTCCCGTCGCCGCCCGCGCAGATGATCCGCTCGACGTGCGCGTGGGCGGCGTCGCGGGCGATCCCCAGCGCATGGCCGGGGCCCGTGGTCTCCACCAGCTCGAACTTGACGCCGGCCGCGTGCATCGCGCGCTCGATGCGCGTGCGCAGCTTGCGGCCCCTCCCCCGCCCGCTGGCGGGGTTGAGGATCAGAAGGGTGTGCGGGGCGGACGGCCCGGGTCGGTGCGCCATCGGTGGCAGCGAACCTAGCACCGGCCCGCGCGGGCGGAAAGCGGCGGACGCCTCAACGCCGCGGCCGCGCGGCCCGTAACTTCCAGCACCCAACGCCATCGCTCACCGACGAGGCAGAGATGCTGCGCACTTCCGCCGCCGTGCTCCTCCTGGCGCTCGCCGCCCCCGCCCCGCGCACCCCCCCGGGGCCCACGGCCACGCGCGTCCGCCTGGTCGTCGCGCCCGAGGGCAACGAAGTCCGATTCCGCGTCAAGGAGCAGCTCGCGATGCTGACCATGCCGAACGTCGCCGTCGGCGTCACCGGCCGCATCACGGGCGCCCTGACCCTCGACAACGGCAAGGTCGTGCCGTCCGAATCCCGGTTCTCCGTCGCCCTCGACTCCCTCAAGAGCGACCGCGACCGGCGCGACGGCTACATCAAGCACCGGACCCTCGAGACGGGCCGGTTCCCCACGGCCGACCTCGCCGTCACGGCGCTGCCCGGCCTGCCCTGGCCCCTGCCCGACTCCGGCACGCTGAACTTCCAGATCGTCGGCGACCTCACGATCCACGGCGTGACCCGTCCGTCCACCTGGCAGGTGACCGCCGCGGCGAAGGACGGCGGCTTCACCGGGACGGCCGCCACCCGCGTCAAGTTCGAGGACTTCGGGATGACGCAGCCCCGCGTGGCGATCGTGCTGAGTGTCGAGGACGACATCGGGCTCGAGTACCAGTTCCACTTCATCCGAGACCCCTCGAGCCGCTAGCGAGCGCGACGCGTAAGGCGCGGCGGCGTCGGCATTTGCGCCGCGGCTGATGAAGTACTACGTTGCCGCCCTTCCATGACCGACGCCCTGGAGCGCCTGCGCTTGGCAGTGGCCGACCGGTACGTCGTCGAGCGGGAGCTCGGGGCCGGCGGCATGGCCACCGTCTACCTCGCCGAGGACCGCCGGCACCATCGCCACATCGCCCTCAAGACCCTCCGCGGGGAGCTGGCGGCCTCGATGGAGGCGCAGCGGTTCCTGGTCGAGATCGAGATCGCGGCGGCGCTGACCCATCCCCACATCCTGCCGCTGTACGACTCGGGCGAGGCCGACGGCATCGTCTACTACGTGATGCCGTACGTCGAAGGCCCCTCCCTGCGCGAGCGGCTGGTCGGCGAGCGGCGCCTCCCGCTCGCCGAGGCGCTCAAGATCGCGCGGGAGGTCGTGGGGGCGCTCGACTACGCGCACCGCCGCGGGCTGGTCCACCGGGACATCAAGCCCGAGAACATCATGCTCTACGAGGACGCCGCGCTGGTGACCGACTTCGGCATCGCCCTGGCGCTCCACTCCGGGCACGCGGGGACGCCGGCAGAGGAGGCGGGGATCGCGATCGGGACGCCGGTCTACATGAGCCCCGAGCAGGCGATGGGCGATCCGGTGGACGCGCGCAGCGATCTCTACTCCGCGGGGTGCGTGCTGTACGAGATGCTCACCGGGAAGCCGCCCTACACCGGCGACACGACGATGGCAATCACGGCGCAGAAGCTCGTGGACCCGGTCCCGGCGCTCCGGAGCCTGCGCGACGACGCGCCGGAGGCGCTGGACGGCGTCCTGCAGCGCGTGCTCGCCGCGAAGGCGGAGGACCGCTACTCGACCGCGGCGGAGTTCGCGGCGGCGCTGGAGATCGCGGCCGGGGGCGAGACGCCGGGCAAAGCCCGGCGCACCGGTCTCGCCGCCCCGGCGGGCCGAGCGTCCATCGCCGTCCTCCCGTTCACCAACGTGGGCGGAGACCCCGACGGCGAGATCTTCAGCGACGGCATCGCCGAAGAGCTGACCAACCTGCTCTCGAAGCTGGACGGTCTCAGGGTCGTGGCGCGGGCGTCGGCCTTCGCCTTCAAGGGGAAGCAGGAGGACGTGCGCGAGATCGGCCGGCGCCTGGGCGTCGGAACGGTGCTGGAGGGGAGCGTGCGGCGCTCCGGCAACCGGGTCCGGCTGACCGCCGAGCTGGTGAGCGTGGCGGACGGCTACCGCCTCTGGTCGGAGCGCTACGACCGCGAGGTGGAGGACATCTTCGCCATCCAGGACGAGATCTCCGGCGCCATCGCCGACGTGCTCCAGGCGAAGCTGCTGGGCGCGCCGAAGGCGTACGCCACGGAGGCGACGCCCACCGGGGACCCGAAGGCGTACCAGCACTACCTGCGCGGCCGCCATCTCTGGAACGAGCGCACGGCCACCGCGCTCCTGGCCAGCGTCGAGGAGCTCGGGAAGGCCCTCGCCATCGATCCCAGACACGCGCAGTCGTACGCCGGGATCGCCGACTCGTACGTCATCCTCGGCGTGTACAGCCACCTGCCGCCGGACGAGGTGATGCCGAAGGCGAAGGCCGCCGCCGAGCAGGCGCTGGCCATCGACGCCTCCCTCGCGGAGGCGCACACCTCGCTGGCGTGCGTCCGCGCGCTGTACGAGTGGGATTGGGCGGCAGCGGACGCCGGGTTCCGGCGCGCGATCGCCCACAACCCGCAGTACGCGACGGCGCACCAGTGGTACGCGATGAACTGCCTCGTGCCGCAGGGCCGCTTCGCGGATGCCCGCGTCGAGCTGGAGCGGGCGCTCGAGCTGGACCCGCTGTCGCTCGCCGTGCGCATGAGCGTGGGGCTCTGCCACTTCTACGAGCGGGAGCTGGCGTCGGCGGCCGGGGCGTTGCGGGACACGCTCGAGCTGAAAGCCGACTTCGGAACCGCGCACTACTTCCTCGGCCACGTCCACATCGCGATGGGCCGCTACGACGAGGCAATCGGCGCCTTGGAGCGTGCCGTGACGCTCCAGGGCGGGAGCGCGGAGACGGAGGCAGCCCTGGCGACGGCGCACGCGCTCGCCTACCACCGGGACGAGGCCGAGCGGCTCCTCGGCAAGCTGGAACAGCGCTCGCGGGCGAGCTACGTCTCGCCGGCGCTCCTCGCGCAGATCCACATCGGCCTGGGCAACAGCGAGACGGCGCTGGAGCGGCTCGAGGAGGCCGCGGCGCTACGGGCGGCGGACGTCGTCTGGCTCAAGATCCATCCGATCTACGACACGGTGCGCGGCCACCCGCGGTTCCGCGCCCTGCTCGCCCAGCTCAACCTCGGCTAGGCCCATGTCCCGCGCATTCGTCAAGGAAGACGACGGCGGTCCCGAGCGCCGCTACGTGCTGCCCAGGAAGGGCGACCCCGGCTACGACGCGGCCGCCGCGTCGGCATTGCTGGAGGGAGCGGACGTCGGGGACTCCTACGGCGCGGAGCGCGCCACCGGCTACCGCTGGGGCGAGCCGAAGCTGAAGCCCCACGTCGAGCGCATCCTGCAGGTTGCCCGCGCGGAGAACAACGACCGCCTGGCGCAGTTGGCCGTGCGGTTCCTCGAGGAGCAGCTCTAGGCCTTCGCCGCCGCCGGCTGCACCGCCCTACCCTGCATCGGCGTCGCGTTCCAGAGCCGGACCATCAGGATCGCGCCGACAGCCGAGAACGGCATGATCATCCAGGTCCAGACGCCCCAGCCCCAGATGTCGAGGAAGTGCCCCAGCAGGAAGCCCGTGAGGCCCGACGCGAGGTACTGCACGCCGTCCAGCATCCCCGCGACCGTCGCCGCCCCCTTCGAGCCGCCGAAGTCCATCGAGGCCGTTCCGGTCAGCATCCCGTGCACGCCGAAGATCCAGATGCAGGTGATGCCGATCATGTAGGCGGCGAGGGCCGGCGCCGCCTGCCCGAGGATGAAGAGGCAGACGATCTGGGCGAGGTAGAAGATCAGCGCGACCGGCGGCCGCCGGGACTGGAACAGGCGGTCCGACATGTAGCCGGCCAGAAGGGCGCCCGCGATCCCGCCGACCGTGACGCCGAGCGACGCGACCTGGAACAGGCCCGTCCCGGGAACGATGTGGTGCACTTCCTTGAGGAACGGCACGAACCACAGCATCAGCCCCTGCCGGACGAACCCCGTGCAGAACTCCGCCACCGCCAGCGTGATGATGATGGGGTTGCTGAAGACGCGCGTCGCGAGATGGTGCCAGTCCAGGGGCTTGTCGCGGTCCGCGTCGTGCGCCGTCGCGTCCTCGGTGTCGATGTTCGGGAAGCCGGCCTCCGCCGGCGTGTTC
>Ga0187889_10000420_pt1 | contig 51280 bp, 43 predicted proteins | sample June2016WEW_7_10_2_FD_132992 | JGI IMG/M metagenome (GOLD analysis project Ga0187889, IMG submission 132992) | Peatland microbial communities from SPRUCE experiment site at the Marcell Experimental Forest, Minnesota, USA - June2016WEW_7_100 | ecosystem: Environmental > Terrestrial > Soil >... | reverse complement strand
GAGGGACGAGCAGCGTCGATTCGAGATCCTGGATGCCCACTGGGATCTGCCGATCAAGACGGTCGATCTGGAGGAGTCCGTCAACCGAGGCCGGCCGTGAGTCGTCGGGCCTAGGCGTCCATCGGGCAAGCTTGACGGCGGGGCGCTGAAGTCAACCACGTGGAGCAGACGGGTGTCTAGAATAATAGAATTATTCTTGACCCGATCCCGTGCCGCTGACAAGCTGGACGCGTGGAAAGGCCATCCGCTGTGGTAGGGGATCTCTGGGCAACGGCGCCCAGTGCTCCCGGCGGTGCTAGCAGGCGCCGAGTCAAGACCCTTCGGCTTGACCAGGGAGGCGGACCGTTCCGGCTCGAGCTCGGCGGTCAGCTCGCCTGCCTCGACGTGGCCTTCCAGACCTATGGCACCTTGTCTAGCAAGCGGGACAACGCCGTGCTTATCACGCACGCGCTGGCTGCCGATGCCCATGTGACGGGAGACGCGGACCCCGGGGAGCGCCCGGGATGGTGGAAAGATGTCGTGGGGTCGGGCAAGCCTATCGACACGCAACGCTTCTTCGTGATCTGCCCGAACATCCTTGGCAGCTGTCACGGAACCACAGGCCCATCGTCGATTGATCCCGGGACGGGCGTACCCTACGGGCCGCGTTTTCCCCGTATCACCGTGGGTGATTGGGCGACCGTGCACGCCGCGCTGCTGGACGCTCTTGGGATCGACAGACTCTACGCGGCGGCAGGCGGATCGATCGGCGGCCAGCAGGCGCTGGAGCTGGCCCTTCGCTTTCCCGACCGGGTTGCTCGGATCGTGGTCTTGGCCGCCGCCGCTCGACTTTCTGCGCAAGGACTGGCCTTCAACGCCTGCGGCCGGGCCAGCATCGTCGGCGACCCGCATTTCAGGGGTGGCGACTACTACGGTCACGCGCCGCCCACGGGAGGGCTCAGCGCCGCGCGGATGATGGCCCACATCACCTATTTGTCCGACGAGAGTATGCGCGGCACCTTCGGTCGGCGGCCTCGCGAGCAGCGGGGCGGCGCCGGGGATGCGTTTGGAGCAGAGTTCGCCGTCGAAGACTACCTTGCCGACCAGGGGCGTCGCTTCGCGCTGGAGTTCGACGCCAACAGCTACCTCGCGATCACTCGGGCGATGGATTACTACGACGCCGCTGCTTGGGGCGACGGCGATCTCGTCGAGGCATGCCGCCGCGTGGGTGCCCGCGTTCTGCTGCTATCCTTCGACAGCGATTGGCTCTATCCGCCGAAGGATTGCCGGGAGCTCGCGATCGCATTCGTCCGGGCGGGCAAGGAGATTCAGCATGCGAATATCCCATCTCCCCACGGACACGATTCGTTCTTGCTCGGCTCGAGTGCCATGAACAACTTCGTCCGCGCCTTTCTCGATGGTTGACCCGATGCCGCGTCTCGACGATCCGCGCATCGATCCCGAGCTGCTCGAGCAGCGCGACGTGGACAGGTTGCCACCAGGACTATTCGAGTGGCGGGTGGCCGAGGTAGTGAACTTGGCCAGCCGTCGTGCGGCTCGGGGGGAAGTACCGGCTCGCGCGCCGGCACGCTGGCAGGACGACATCATCGTGAATGAGATCCCGCGCGGGGCAAGCGTGTTGGACCTGGGCTGCGGCGACGGCCAATTGCTCGAGCGCTTGCAAAGCCAGTGCGGCGCTCACGGGCACGGGGTTGAGATCGACCTAGGCGCGCTCCTGAAGGCGGTCCGGCGTGGGGTGTCGGTGTTGCACGCGGATTTGAACGAGGGCTTGCGCTGGTTTCCGGACCAGAGCTTCGACTATGTGGTCCTAGAGGAAACCCTGCAAACTGTCCAAAGCCCCAGGGTGGTCCTGTCCGAGTTGCTGCGTGTAGGGCGCCGAGGCATCGTGTCGTTTCCGAACTTCGCAAACTGGCGTGTGATCGTCGATTTTGTCACGCACGGCCGGATGCCGGTCACCTCCGGATTGCCATTCCCGTGGTACGCGTCGGAGAACATTCACCCGTTCACCTTGCAGGACCTGCTCGACTGGGCCGACAGCTCAGGTATGCAGCTGGTGTCGGGACACAGCCATGCCGATGGCTCGGTGCGCCCGCTGCGGCCGGAGGACAACCTGCACGCGGAGGCGGTCGTCGTTGTCCTGCAACGCAAGTGAGTCCGCGCATCGGGGATGGTCCCCGTTACTCCTGGTGCTACCTGACGGCACCGCCTTCCGAGGACACCTTCAGCGGGGCGGCCGAGGTTAAGGTGGGCGCCGCCGTCTGCGCGGCGATTTCGCCCGTCCTACAGGGGCGATCCGCGGGGCCCAATGCTCTCGGCGCATTCGCCTCCCCTCCGCCGATAGCCTCACGACGAGACATCTGTCTTTTATAGTTGACACGAGTTCCGGGCTCGACTAGAACTGTTGTCGACGAGGCGCCTGGAACCGGTCCTTGGGTACTCATGAACGAGTCATGAGCTCGCAGAAAGCGTGGGCTGACGAGATGACTGCAGATGCGGCAGTAGACAGATTCATCCGTGATGGCACCGACGAGGGTGCCGTCACGGTCGGAAACACACCCCTGGTCCGGCTGCAGCGGATCCCCGTCGGGGTTACTGGAGCAGCCATCTACGGCAAGTGCGAGTGGCTTAACCCAGCTGGGTCGGTCAAGGACCGCCCGGCGTTCTGGATGATTCGCGATGCCGAGCGGCGCGGACTCCTCGATGGCAGGCGCGGACTGCTGGATTCGACCAGCGGTAACACAGGCATCGCCCTGGCCCAGCTCGGCGCCAGCCGTGGCCACCGGGTAACGCTATGCATGCCGGCCAACGCAAATGCGGCACGCCAGCGCCTGCTCCGGCTTCTCGGCGCGAACCTCATTCTTACCGACCCACTGGAGGGGGATGATGGCGCCCGTGGGGTTGCCAAGCGCATGGCGGCCGAGCGTCCCGACGAATACGTCTATCTTGATCAGTACAGCAACCCCATGAACTGGCAGGCCCACTATCATGGCACCGCGCTCGAGATATGGCGGCAGACTGACGGACAGATTACCCATTTCGTGGCCTGCATGGGGACCAGCGGAACCTTCACGGGCACCAGCCGCAGGCTTACTGAGCTGAACGCCACCATTCAGCGCATTGCGGTTCAGCCCGATGCCGCGTATCACGGCATAGAAGGCACCAAGCACTACGCTACCAGTGACGTTCCGCCGCTCTTCGATGCGTCGCTCGTGGACCGCCAGGTTGAGGTCTCGACGGAAGATGCCCATCGGATGGCGCGGCGGATGGCGCGCGAAGAGGGATTACCGGCCGGCACGAGCGGCGGCGCAGCCGTGGCGGCAGCGCTCCGGGTGGCGCGCGACCTGACCTCAGGCGTGGTCGTCGCCATCCTGCCTGACAACGTCATGAAGGCGCTGGGAGATCCTCAGTGGGCGGAGCGGCCTTCATGAGCGGCGCGATCGTGCGCCTGTCTGCCGACGTCGAGGCTGAGATTCGCACGCAGTGCGAGCGTGCCTACCCGCTCGAGGCATGCGGCGCCATACTCGGCCGTGGCGACGGCGAGAGCGAGTCCTGGAGCGTGCTCGCGATCCGGCCTGCGCCAAACCGGCACGGTGATGATCAGCGCAGGCGTTACCTCGTTCCACCTGAATTCCAGGTGGCCGCCGAGCGCGATGCGCGTCTACGCGGTCAAGACGTGATTGGCTACTTCCACAGCCATCCGGACCACCCGGCCCAGCCATCCGAGTACGACCGCCTTCACGCCTGGGTCGGCTATTTGTATGCAATTTGTGCCGTGGCCCAGGGCCGAGCCACCGATATGAACGCGTTTGCCCTGGAAGAGGGAGGCGGCGCGTTTCAGCCTGTTCGCATCGAAAAGGTCACCGATTCGTCCCCATTGCCTTCGGAGGTTATTTGATGTCCGTGACCATTCTGATTCCAACCCCATTGCGTCGTTACGTGGGTGGTGCGAAGAGCGTCGAAGTGACCGGCGACACTGTCGAGGCTGTCTTGTCGGCGTTGGCCGACAAGGGCCCGGACTTGCGACGGCAGCTATTCGACGACAACGGCCGGGTTCGCAGCTTCGTTAATGTCTTCTTGGGCGATGAGAATGTTCGCAGCCTGAGCAGCGCTGGCCAGCCGGTTCCGGTGCGCGATGGTGATGTTTTGACTCTGGTTCCCGCCATAGCCGGCGGCGCGCCCGAGCCCGATCTCTCGCGCGACGAGATCCTGCGTTACAGCCGTCACCTCATTATGCCCGAGGTCACTCTCGAGGGGCAGAAGCGCTTGAAGAAGGCCCGCGTGCTGTGCATCGGCGCGGGCGGTTTGGGCTCGCCACTGTCGCTCTACCTCGCCGCCGCGGGCGTGGGCACTCTGGGCATCGTCGACTTCGACGTCGTGGATCTCACTAACATCCAACGGCAAATCCTTTACTCGACCGCCGACGTTGGTCGGCCAAAGCTTGAGGCCGCGAGAGAGCGTCTGCGCCAGCTCAATCCCACGATCGAGGTCGTCACCCACCCGGCTCATCTCTCAAGCTGGAATGTGATGGACCTCTTCGCTCAGTACGACATTATCGCGGACGGGACCGACAATTTCCCCACGCGATACCTGGTCAACGACGCCTGCGTGCTCACCGGTAAACCGAACGTCTACGCCAGTATCTTCCGTTTCGACGGCCAGGTCAGTGTCTTCGACGCCAAGCGAGGGCCGTGCTATCGGTGCCTCTTTCCCGAGCCGCCACCGCCCGGCCTGGTGCCCTCGTGCGCGGAGGGTGGGGTGCTGGGCGTCCTGCCTGGCATCGTTGGGTCGCTGCAAGCGCTCGAGGTGCTCAAGCTCATTCTCGGCGTGGGTGAGCCACTGATTGGACGGTTGGTCATGTTCGATGCCCTGGGCTTCGAATTTCGCGAGCTGCCGGTCCGGAAGGAAGCTGCCTGTGCGGTGTGCGGAACCTCCCCGACCATTACGGCGCCGATCGACTATGAGGCATTCTGCGGCATAAGGGGGGAAGAGGCAGAGGTCGATGCCAGTGGCGTCCCCGCGCTTGGCGTGGAGGAGCTCGATCGGCGCCGCAAGGCGGGCGAGGAGTTCCATCTGCTCGACGTGCGCGAAGCGCATGAGCATGCCATCGTCCGGATTCCAGGGGCCGTCGCTTTTCCGTTGAGCGAGATCCATGCTCGCATCCATGAGCTGGACTCGTCGCGCACCTACACGCTCTCCTGCCACCACGGCACTCGCAGTGTTCAGGCTTACCGGCAGCTAAAGCGGGCCGGCTTCAACCACTTGCAAGTTCTGGCCGGTGGTGTCCACGCCTGGGCCGAGAAGGTCGATCCATCGCTACCGCGTTACTAGCCTCCCATAGCCTAAACCTTCGTCCCCTTCCCCAGTCACCGACTCTCCTCATTCTCTTCAACTGCCACGGAGCCCACCATGACCGAAGAAACCCAAGGCCGCAAAGTGCTCGGCGACGTTGCCGCTCGCCAACTCGCCAATACCACCAAGACCGTAGTTCAGACCACCATCATCACCCCGCGCTGGCTGCCGAGGCTGTTGTCCTGGGTTCCGGTGGAGGCGGGCACCTATCGCGTCAACCGCGCCAAACCTGGCGACACGGCCGACGTCGCGGTTTGCGGACAAAAGACTGACCAAGAGCTGCCCTCGACCTTCGTGGACTACGTGGAAAAGCCGCGCGAGTACAACCTTAGCTCGATCAAGACCGTGCTCGGCGTGCACACCCGCATCACGGACCTATATAGCAGCCCGCACGACCAGCTCAAGGAGCAGCTTCGCCTAGTCATCGAGGCACTCAAGGAACGACAGGAGTACGAGCTGCTCAACAACGGAGACTACGGCTTGCTCAAGAACGTCGACGCCTCGCAGCGCATTCCGACCCGCTCGGGACCGCCAACCCCCGACGACCTTGACGAGCTGATCTCGCGCGTATGGAAAGAGCCTGGCTTCTTCCTCACCCACCCGCGCGCCATTGCCGCGATTGGCCGTGAGGCCACGTTGCGCGGGGTTCCGCCCGCCACCGTCACGTTGTTTGGCAGCCCCTTCCTCACCTGGCGTGGCATTCCCATCATTCCCTCCGACAAGATTCCGTTGAGCGGCAAAGTCGGGGCGCAGAAGACCAGCGTTCTTCTCCTGCGCACCGGCGAAGCCAAGCAGGGCGTGGTCGGATTGTTCCAGCCCGGATTGCAGGGGGAACAGGGCCCCGGCCTTTCGGTTCGCTTCATGGGCATAGACCGAACCGCGATCGCTTCTTACCTCGTATCGCTGTATTGCTCGGCGGCCGTGCTAACCGAGGACGCCATCGCGTCCCTCGAGAACGTGGATGTCGATGCCTATCATGAATATGTGCGTGCGCGATGAGCACCCTCGACCAAATCACGGTAGCTAGCTCACCCCTGGCTGCTCCCATCGATGAGCAACTCGTCGCTCGCTTGGCCAACGAGTTGTTCTCGGCGGCATCGTTCTCACCCGCGGCGCTGGACATCCCGCTGATGCCGACGGCACCAGCGAGTGTCGGGCCGCCAGCGCCACCGGCCCGAGCTTCGCCTGCCGCACCTCCTCCGGGGCCGGCAACGGTGTCCTCGGGGTATCAGATCCGTCCCGAGCTGATTCCGCACCTGGCCACCCAACCCGGAGGATTCGATGTCGCCTCCGTCCGGATGGACTTTCCCATCCTGCGCGAACGAGCTCACGCCAAGCCGTTGGTCTGGCTCGACAACGCAGCGACCACACAGAAGCCCCAGTCCGTCATCGATCGCATCAAGAACTTCTACGAGCACGAGAACTCCAACATCCACCGCGCGGCCCACGTGCTGGCGGCTCGTGCGACGGATGCATATGAGGCGGCCCGCGAAAAGGTGCGGCGATTCCTAAACGCACCGTCGGCCAACGAGATCGTGCTCGTGCGGGGCGCCACCGAGGGGATCAACCTGGTCGCGCAAGCTTGGGGCAGGCAAAACGTGCGCTCCGGTGACGAGATTCTGGTCACCTGGCTGGAGCATCACTCCAATATCGTTCCTTGGCAGCAGCTCGCGGCCGAGCAAGGGGCGGTGTTGCGGGTGGCGCCCATCGACGATCGCGGCCAAATCATACTCGAAGAGTACGAACGCCTGCTCGGCCCACGCACGCGCCTCGTGGCATTCGCCCACGTCTCGAATGCTCTCGGCACCGTCACACCGGTGCGTGAGCTGGTCGAGGCTGCCCATCGCCACGGCGCGCGGGTTCTGGTCGACGGAGCGCAGGCGGTATCCCACCTGCGCGTAGATGTACAGGCGCTCGATGCCGACTTCTACGTCTTTTCCGGGCACAAGGTCTTCGGGCCGACGGGGATCGGCGTCCTGTTCGGAAAATCCGACCTGCTGAGCACGATGCGTCCGTGGCAGGGGGGCGGCAACATGATCGCCGACGTCACCTTCGAAAGGACCATCTATCACGCCGCCCCTGCTCGGTTCGAGGCCGGCACCGGCAACATCGCTGATGCGGTGGGACTGGGGGCAGCCATCGACTACGTGGAGCGCATCGGTATAGAAAACGTCACTCGCCATGAGACCGATCTCCTCGAGCACGCCACCGCGGCACTGGCCGCGATCCCTGGCCTTCGCCTCATCGGAACAGCCCGGGAGAAGGCAGGAGTGCTGTCCTTCGTTCTTGATGGATTTAGCTCCCAAGACGTGGGCGCCGCGCTCGATCGAGAAGGCATCGCGGTACGAGCCGGTCACCATTGCGCCCAGCCGGCGCTGCGGCGCTACGGCCTCGAAACCACCGTGCGTCCCTCGCTTGCCCTGTACAACACGCATGAGGAAATCGATTTGTTGGCGGCTGCGATTCGACGGCTAGAGAGCGGATCGACGGATGGGCTCGCATGAGCGCCACCAACCGGGATGGGAGCCTCTAGCCGTGGTTTGGCCGTGTTGCCGATTGGCCCCGCGTCTCCGCTATGATAGACAGGTGTCCCGCAGAGAGCACAGAGGACGATGGTCATCACACTCCCGAATCTTCGAGCCCACTCCCTCACCGTACGCGCCAGAGCGTTGGTGTTCGAAGACCCCTGCTCGCGGGAGCTGCTGCGCCAGATTCGTCAGATCGCGCCCAGTGAAGCGACGGTCCTGGTCGTGGGCGAGACCGGTACCGGCAAGGAGATTGTCTCCCGCTACGTCCACGAGCTGAGTCGTCGCGCCTCCGGTCCGTTCGTCGCTGTCAACTGCGGCGCGTTCTCCGAGAACCTGGTTGACGCAGAGCTGTTCGGCTACGAGCGGGGAGCCTTCACCGGCGCGTCCTCCACCAAGAGCGGTTGGTTCGAGACCGCGGGGGGAGGCACCCTGTTTCTCGACGAGATCGGAGACTTGTCGCTGCCCCTTCAGGTCAAGCTCCTGCGCGTTCTGCAGGAGCGAGAAGTCGTTCGTCTGGGGTCGCGCACTGCGATTCCCATCGACGTCAGACTGGTGGCTGCCACGAACGTCGATCTCGGCGCAGCGGTGCGCGCCGGGCGATTTCGGGAGGATCTCTTCTTCCGGCTCAACGTTGCCTCGCTCACCGTACCGCCCTTACGCGATCGTCCCGGCGACATCCTTCCCCTGACCGAGCACTTTCTGCGAGTTCACGGCCAGCGCTGCGGTATCGACGATCCCACCCTCAGCGCGGAGGCTGTGCAGAAGCTTCTCGACCACAGCTGGCCCGGCAACGTACGCGAGCTGGAGAACGTCCTTCATCGCGCCGTCCTGACCAGCCACCAGGGCCTCATCCAGCCAGTCGATCTTTCCCTGCACACCAACCAAGTCCGCGTACCCGGTGAGCAGGCGTCCCTTACGCCGACCAATCTGGGGAGCTTCGAACGAGCGCTCGTCCCCCTCTTCGAACGGGGAGGCCCAGAGCTCTACGAGAAAATCCTTGCGGTGGTCGTGACGCAAGCGTATCGCTTCTGCCACGAGAACCAGGTTCAGACGGCCAACCTTCTTGGCATCAGCCGTAATGTCCTGCGCGCCCGTCTTGCAATGTCGGGGCTCATTGCTGGCCGCAAGGACAAGAGACGCGGTGTAATCTCGGTGGCCAATGCCCCCTCGGAGACCAGTTAGAGCTCCGACATGACACAACAATCCGTCGGCGCGCTCGGTTGCAAGTACCTCTTTGGTCCGGTCTTCTCGCGTCGCCTTGGTCGATCTCTGGGGGTGGATCTTCTGCCTTACAAGACCTGCTCGCTCGATTGTGTCTATTGCGAATGCGGTGCTACCACGCACCTCACGGCGAGCACGGCCGCCTTCGTCCCAACCGGTGACGTTCTGGCCGAGCTGGATGACTACCTTGGCCGCAGCCCGGCTATTGACTTCGTCACATTTGCCGGATCCGGCGAGCCTACCTTGCACGCCGATCTGGGCAGTATCATCGCTCACCTCAAGCACCGGCATGGCAGATACAAGGTCGCGGTGCTGACCAATGGCACGCTGTTCCGACGGCCCGAGGTGAGGGCTGCAGTCATGGAGGCCGATCTGCTGGTCCCATCCCTCGACGGAGCAACTGCAAACTCCTTCCAGGCCATCAACCGGCCCGAGCCCAGCATCCTTATCGACGATGTCGTTGAAGGGCTGGCGGCCATGCGAAAGGCATACCGCGGTACTTTCGTGCTCGAAGTTTTCGTCGTCCCCGGAGTCAACGATGGCGAGCGCGAAGTGGGCGCGCTCCGCGCAGCTGCCTTGCGGATCAGTCCGGATGCCATTCAACTCAATCGCCTCGATCGCCCCGGTGTCCTGCCCTGGGTATGTCAGGCGTCCGATGAGCTGCTTGCTCGCATCCATAGCCAGCTCGAGCCGTTAACGGTTTTCGAGGTGGCGCGCCGGCAGCCCGGCGAAGCCCGCCGAGCGGACGATGGTCTGGTTCGGCGCGCCATCCTCGCCCGTCTTGCCCAAAGTGCCTTCGACACAACCACCCTGGCCTTCTTGCTCGGTTACCACGAAGGTCTGATCGCCAAGCACGTGAATCAGCTGCTCGCCGAGGGACGGCTGGAGCGCGTCGCCGAGGACGACGCGTCATCGGAAACATCACCCCGACGCTTGGTGGTGAAAGCTGTCTGATTACTGCGCAATACTGTCGCCGCCTCGAGCCTCGCTAGCCCCGAGGCAGCAGCAGCGCTGGCCACCTCGGGGTCGGTGCGCGTACTCCGCCTCCTAGCGCTCACGCACGCCCGTACGCGCACCGACCATCCCCCGGGCTGTCAACGGACGCTTCCGCGGCAGAGAAACCGGTTCACCCACCGCTCCCGACCCATTGGTGTGTCCTTAGGTTGATGGTGGCATCGTGTCTGAACGAGAACGAAGCAGAATGCCCCTTCCTTTGGCCGATACACCGGTGGATGAACCATGATGGCCCTCCAATGCAACCTTGGTGCCGTCTGAAAGGCGGCTCGAGACCGACGAACCTGGCCGCTGACATGTCCCAGGGCAGCACGTGTGGGGACCGACGCTGCGAGCGCAGCAGTTCACCAGGTCCACGTCGCGCTGGGAGATGACGTGCTGCCGGCGCAGCACGAAATGGGCAGCGATTGTTGATGGAGAAGCAAAGGGGTATGGATCCGAAGATCCGGGCGTGGCCAAACCGCTGAAAGAGCATCCTCCGTTCGCCTCGTCCAGGGGCACCTGGGGTAGGGCGTCCTTCTTGCAGATGCCGGCCGCAGCCATGAGCACACCTCCCTCGGCCCACACCCCATACAGCTATCATCCTCGAGAGCTGGCCGCCCACGACGCTGTCAGACACCTGCTGGCGCAGAGGTACGGATCCGCTAGGACGCCTGAGCCCTTCGGTATCAACACTACGCTGGAGCACATCCTCGCTCATCGGTCTGTGCGTCGGTATTCGCCCAGACCCGTATCAGAGCAGACCCTGGAATTTCTGGTCGCTGCCGCGCAATCAGCCGCCAATTCCTCCAATCTCCAGTTGTGGAGCGTCGTGACGGTTTCCGATCCGGAGCGTAGGCGGCAGCTGGCCAGTGTTACCGGAGGTCAATCCCATGTCGAGCGGAGTCCATTGTTCCTGGTCTGGCTGGCGGATCTTCATCGCATCTCCGAAATTGCTGACCGGCGCCAGACGAGCAAGGATGGCATCCCATTTCTAGAAACCTTTCTCAGCGCGGTGGTCGATACCGCGCTGGCGGCCCAGAACGCGGTGCTCGCGGCTGAGTCGCTCGGGCTCGGGACCGTATATATCGGAGCGATTCGCAATCAACCGAACCGGGTCGCCGATATCCTGTCCCTGCCACCAAATGTCGTTGCCATATTCGGCCTGTGTGTGGGCTGGCCCGATCCAGACATTCCAACCGCCATCAAGCCCCGCCTGCCGCAGGAGGTTGTGCTGCACAGGGATGTCTACCGCTCATTGGAAGCCCATCTCGGAAGTCTTGAAGACTACGACCGGAAAGTGACCGAGTTTCAGCGCCAAACCAGGAGCTCGACCCAGAAAGCCTGGACGGAAAAGTCCGCCGAAAGCATCGCGACCGTGGCGGCCTTGGGGGGCCGGCACATTCTCCGTGCCGAGCTGGCTGCACGAGGCGTTGGCCTAGAGTGAGGTCCGAAGCCGCGCGCAGAGGGCGAGATAGGGACCAGCCGGCTCCGGCCGAGGCCGAGCTCAACCCGTTCAGCGCGGGCTTGGGGCCCCCGTAGCCGGACCGGCGGGAAAGGCGGCTCTCAGAGCATCATCTCAAGAAAGGCCCTAAGGCGCATCTTCTGCTCCTCGGTGGCGGGATCGTTGTGGGCGGTCCCGTCCAGAACCAGCACCGGCACGCCCTTCTTGGCGAAGTACTCGTATTCCATCTCGCGCGCGATGGCCAGGTACGGGCAGTTGGTGGTGCCGCCGATGATGACGCCACGGGCGCCGAATTCCTTGAGCTCGCGTTCGATACGAAACCGCCGCAGGCTAACCACGCCGCCGCACTTGTCGTGCATGTCGCCCCTTAGCTGCATCTCCAAGAGGTAGTCACCCAGAGCCTCCAGCGGTGGCAGATCCTCGCGATAGAGCTGTGGAATCGAGCCGCAGACCACGGCGCCGATGGTCTCATCGATGGCCGCATAGAGGTCCTCGCAGTGCATGACACCGACCAAGACCAAGGGAATGTGGAAAGGCCTCGGACCCTTGGCGACCTCCTTGAGCTCCTCGATGAGCAGGTCCAGTGCATCGATAAAGGCCCCTTCGTACCTCTTGCTGTTCGAGAGCTGTCCGATGAGATTTACCTGAACCAGTGACACGTAGAAGGGATTGTGAAGTCGAAGCCTCATCATCTCCTGAATCTTGCGAATGATGGCGTTGCGAGCAATGATCTCCTCGCGCACGCGACTCTCATCCGCGGGCTTGCCCGTCAGCCACAAGGCGAGCCTCTGCGCCTCGTTGGCATAGAAACTGACGTATTCGCTGCGGCGGGCGGGGTCCATCTTGAACACCGTCAATGGCTCGACTATGAAGACCTCGTATCCATCGCTGCGGAGAAGCTCCTGGGCCATGACCTCTGGCTCGCAATCACCCCCAAAGTGGACGATGCGGCCCATTTTCTTGCCGCCAAGCCGCTGGTCCTCCATGTGGTGGGCGCCCAGCTTCAGCTTCATGAACGTGCAGGCCTCGGGTGGGATCTGGAAGTAGTCTTCCGCGACCCCGACGGCGTTGTGGCTGTCTCTATTCAGCCCGAATAATCCCTTACCCCCGGGGATGTCGCAGGCCCGCATCAGAGGGCTCCAGCCAAAGATGTATCCTAGAACCGGCTGGCCAGCGGGACTCGTGCTCGTGGTCTCGATGGCCGGCAGGGCGTGCATCTTTTGTGAAATCCGCTCGAAAAGCGCGAGAGCGCGCGACCCGGTGCCTGCGTGAACATTGCCAAGGCCAGCGCGGGGACGCGAACCGAGATTCTGAGCGGAGGCTGGACTGTTCATTACGTTTTGCCTCGAATGGAATTGCCCTGTGCGTATGCGTCGAGACAGGTCACTGAAGGGTCAGGATGGCGCCTGCCGTCATCAGGACCACCCCAATGGCGGAATACGGCGAAAGAGGCTCGCGCAGCAGGAGCATGGCCAGGACCATGGCCAAGGGTAGGCTCAGCTTGTCGATAGGCGCAACCCGGGTGACGGGCGCGAGCTGAAGGGCTCGAAAGTACGTGAGCCACGAAAATCCGGTAGTCAGACCAGAAAGAACCAAGAAGAACGTGGCTCTCGATTCCAGGCGAGCTAGAGCCCTGTATTCACCATGGACCAGGACGACCATCCACGCGAAGAGCAAGATCACAGTAGTACGTATGGCCGTGGCGAGGTTGGAAGGGACACTCGTGACGCCCAATTTGCACAGGGTGGCGGTGGCGGCCGCGAACACCGCGGAAGCAATGGCGTAGGGCAACCAGTCCATCTTGTGCTCTTTCACAGCGCGCCGGCCTGCCATGAGCGTGAAGTCTAGGCTATGGGTGGAAGGCCCTTGCAGCCTCTAGCGAGAAAAGGCATGGAGCTACCACCATCTGCAGATCAGGGATGCGCCGACGGTGCGAGGGTCGGCCCAGTAGACGGTGTCTCCCGTAGCGCCCGCTGCTCCGGGCAAGGCGTGGTTCTTGTAGCGGACATCTAGGAGATTGTTGGCGTAAAGAACCAAACTGACCTTCTCGTCTCGGCTTTGCAGTGTGATGCGGCCGTTGATCAACGAGTAGGCATTCTGCTGCAGCAGGGGATCGGTCTGGCCCGTGGTGTAAAAGAATTGCCGGCTGGTGAAGTGCCAATCGCCGCCCAAAGAGAGCCTGAAAGGGATTTGCAGCGGCAGGGTAACATCTGCCCGCAGGAGCGACGACACCGTTGGGGAGCGAACGAGATGGTTCCCCGTGTAGTTCTCGCCACCGTACAGGGCCTTGAAGTCGGTGAACTTCGCGTTCAGAAGCCCAAGGTCACCGGCGAGGTGCAGGTAGCGGACCGGCAAGGCCTCCAACTCGAATTCTCCGCCGAAGACGCGTGCTGCCTGCGCGTTCTGGATGTACGAGACCGCAGTGTTGGTGGGTGGAAGGGGGCCGACGACGTTGACCTGGATGTCTCGATAGTCGTAATAGAAGCCGTCGGCGTTTGCGATCAATCGCTTGCCGAACCAGCTCGTTTTGGTGCCTATCTCGTAGTCATTGAGCTGCTCAGGCTGGACAACGTTGAGGGCGGAAAGCGTCGTTGCCGCAGTATTGAATCCCCCCGACTTTACACCATGGGCGAACCGGAAGTAGACGCTGGCTTCAGGCGTGATTGCAAAGGCGGGCGTCAGATCGTAGGTGAAGTTGGTCCATGTGTGGCTGGGGTTGGCCTGGAAGATCTGTATCAGGGGAGAGCTTACCGAGGCGGGATTCCACCAATTGGAAATGTCCGAGAACCCGAGGTTGCCTGGTCCGTTGGCGACCCGATCGATCGCGAGGTCGCGCTCTTCCACCGTCCAACGGACACCACCTTTCAGGCTTAGGGCATCTGTGAAGTTGAAGGTGGTACTGGCGAACGGGGCGAAGCTGCTATTCTTGTGGTCGAAGGCCGTCAGAGCATAATTCGGTGGTCCCACCAGGGTGTCGACTCCAGGGAGTCGAGCACTTGCGGAGTTCTCCTTGATATCCTCGTGGAAGGCGAAGAGGCCGGCGACCCAGTTCCAGCGATCGGAACGCGGAGAGGCCAGGCGAATTTCCTCAGAGTATTGACGGGATACCGCGGCAAGATAGGTGCGACTAACCTCGAGTGGGGTATTGTCGCCATCGGCAAGGGTGAGCTCATGATACTCCTCGTAGCCTGAGATCGCCGTCATGGCAACGGTGCCAAGCTGCCATTTCAGGGTCAAATTTGCCCCAGTCTGGCCTATGTTGCTATTGTTCGGAGCGTTGGCGTTCACGTCGTTGATGCCCGTGCTGGGGACGTACCCACTGAGGTAGGCCCCGCCGGGCCCAGTGCCGACAACGGTAGCTACATCCCCGCTCGAGCCGTACTGGCGCACGTGGACGTTGCCGAGAATGGTCAGATCGTCGGCAATCTTGCCGAGCAATTGCAGTCGTGCGGCAACGTCTTGAAATGCTCCGGTGTTTCCGCCGTCGTACTGGTCATCAAATCTTCCGTCTCGGCTCTCATAATGAAAGGACGCTCGTGCGGCGAGACGATTGGACCATATGACACCATTTTGGGCGGCCTCCAGCAATTTGTCGTTGAAGGTGCCGTAGTCGAACTTGGAGTCCCCTTCGTTCGGGCCGAAGGTCGGTTGTCGGCTGATGACGTCGACGGCTCCGCCCGTCGTGTTCTTGCCCCAGAGCGTGCCTTGGGGACCGCGCAGGACTTCTACTCGGTCAAGGTCGAACAATGGAAATCCGGTTGCACTGGCGTTGCTGATGTATACGTCATCAAGGTAAAAGCCAACTGGGTTGGCGAAGTCGAGCGCCTGCTGACCTGTGCCGACCCCGCGAATCCACCATCGGGGACGGGAATGTAGCTGGGTGGCGGCTGATGCGTTGGGGACGTAGTCGAGAACCTGCCCCGCTGACCGCCCGACGCCGGTGTCTTCGAGGCTCTCCCCGGAGAGAACGGAGACCGCGATCGGTACTTGCTGCGCGCTTTCCTCCCGCCTCTGTGCCGTTACGACAACCTCCTTGAGCTTGGAAGAGTTTTGAGGGGCAGACGGACCCTCAGCTTCAGCATCTGGAGCGGGAAGAGACTTGTCGGGCAAGGAAGCAGTTGCGAGGGGGTCAGGAGTAGCGGCCGACGAAGGAGCTGCGGGGCCATCCGGCGCCCGCGGTGGAGTGGACGGGGAGAGCGCGTCGGCACTACCGGCGTCAGGGGAGGGAAGGGAGCCTGGAAACGCCTGCTCCGCAGCTTGAGCATAGGCTGCGGTTTGAGCGAACGCTACCAGGGCTGCCAGGGCGCCGCCGACATACAGACAGCCGCGCCTTTGGAACCCCTGGCGCTGTGCTGGGCTTGCCTGTCGATGATGGGCCGGGGGCTTGGCTGGAATCACTTCGTCTCCTCCATTTTTCAATGCGCCATGTTGGCGGTCTCGTGGCCGACCATGCACACGGCATGCCGACAGGCGTTGCCGACAATCTCGGCGTGTCGGGTGGGCCGGCGGCGCGCGGCTGTTGCACAGGCAACAGGTCATCAGCAACCGGTGGTTCTGGATGAGCGCAGGTGATGTGATGGAGGGGCGGCTTCGCCCGAAGAACGGTGCTTCTCCTGGGCTCGCACGGGCGGAAATGCGCAGCACTTGAATGGCACGGTTTCTGCTGAAGGCATGGGACATGTCTGCGGAATTCATTTGGCAACTACCGGCCCGCGGAGATGGTCGCTACGGCGATGCGGCCGTACGGCGCCGCGGTGAGCGGTCTACCCCCGAGCCTTCACCGCTTGGTCCGGGGCTCAGCGATCCGCGCGGCGTGCGATTCAACTACTTTGATCACCTCCACCAGATCGCACGTGCTGCGGAGCTCTCGGGATTTGATGGCGTCCAAATTCAGCACGATCCAGAAGGTGACGAGTCCTGGATCATCGCGGGCTATCTGGTGCGTGGCACGCGGCGGCTGAAGCTCGTGACCGAGTTCGAGGCTTCGTGGGGTTCATCGGTCTACGCTGCCAAGAACGCCGCGACTCTTCAGCGGTATTCTAGGGGACGGCTTGCCTGGCATCTGCAGGCAGGTGCTGCCTCGAAGCAACGGCAGAAGAACGCGGATCCGGTTCCCGACGAGGGCGTGTTGCCCCGCATCGGCGAGTTTCTGCAAGTGGCTCGCGGCGTGCTAAGCGAGGCGCCATTCTCCTTCCAGGGTCGGTTTTTCGCAGTCCAAAACGGGGGCTTCAAGGATGGGCTCGACCATCAGCCCGTGCCCCAGGTGTACTTGTCCGGCACCAGCCGGGCCGCCCTTGAGCTGGCCGCGCAGTATGCCGACGTCCATGTCTTGCCCCCGCGGCCGCTCGTCGAGCTCAGACAGACGATCGCGGCCTTGGAGCGGCTCGCAGGTTCGCTAAAGCGGAGTCTGCGGTACGGATTGCGTTTGGATCTGCTGGCACGGGAGACGGACGGTGAAGCGCTCCTCGATGCCCGTCGCTTGCGTGGCCAGATCGTGGGGTCTTCGGCAACGGCGACGATAGAGGGTCCGGGCTTATGGAACGGACCGTTGAGCACGCGCACTGGTGCGGAGGCGGCGCTCATCGGCAGCTACGGGCGGGTTGCGGAGAAGCTGTCGGAATACCAAGAGGCAGGCATCAGCAACTTTGTGTTGGGCGCGATCCCGCACCTGGAGGAGGCCTATCGCATTGGCGCCCATGTCCTACCTCTCTTGCGCCAGCGGCATCGGCCGGCATCTACCACATCGTCCATCGAGCTCGGAGGGAGATCATGAGCATTGACATATTCTGGCGAATTCCCACCCACGGCGAACCAGCTTCGCATCGGAGCCGCACACCTAATCGGTGGGACTTGTTTCCAGGATACGAGGGGCAGGGGCGGGACGAAGTACCTGCCGGGTACAGCTACATCGACTACCTGGCCGAGGTCGCCCACGCGGCTGAGATTGCGGGATTTCAAGGGGGCCTGATCCCGTCGTTCCCCATGACGGACGAACCTTGGGCGATCTCATCGGTGCTGGCGCGCGAGACGCGCACGTTTCGCTTCATGATTCCGTTTCAGCCCGGATTCCTAAACCCGATCGTGGCCGCGCGCATGACGGCCAGTTTGCAGCGGGCCACGGGAGGGCGCGCGCTCTACAATGTGATCACGGGCGGCGGCGGCCCGCAGCAGCTCTGGTGGGGCGATTCGGTTGCTCACGACGATCGTTACACGCGGACGACCGAGTTCCTGGATGTGGTGCGCGGAGTTTGGCGAGGCGGGCCATTTTCGTACCAGGGCAAGTTCTACCAAGTCGAGGAGGCCGGCCTGCCGGATCCTCTGTCCAAGGAGGACTTCCCGGAAATCTACTTCTCTGGCTCGTCGGACGCGGCGCTGGCATCGGCTTCGAAGCATGCCGATTTCTACCTGACGTGGCTGGAACCCTTTGCGCAGTTGCGGGACAAGTTCGCCCGGGTACGCGAGAAGACGACCGCCTTGGGCAGGCCAATTAAGTGTGCCGTGCGAGTCGACATCGTGGCCCGGCCGACAGAAGAAGAGGCCTGGGATGAGATACGTCGCGGCTTCGACAGCCTCGACCAGGAGACGGTGGCGCGATTCAGCGGGGGCCCCGAGGCCGGAAGCGAATCTGTCGGGGCTCGGCGGCAAGCCTCCAATCGGCCCGAGACTATAGCCAGCTACAGGGATCTCATCGTCGAGCCTAACGTCTGGTCAGGGTTTGCCCTGCTCCGTGGCGGCCAAACCCAGGGCATCGTGGGCAGCTACGAGCAGGTGGCGGAGCGCCTGGACCAGTTGGTCGAGCTGGGGACCGATGCGTTCATCTTGGCCAGCACGCCCCACCTGGAGGAAGCGTATCGTGTTGGCGAGGAAGTCTTGCCCCTGATCAAAGGGCGCCAGTCACTGGGTCTGCGTGCCGTGGGCTGAATGATGATACTCGAGTCGCTGCCACGCCCCGGGGAGCCGAGCTCAGCCCCGACTGCTGCTGCGTGGGCATCAGCGGTGCGCCGCCGCTGCTGCACGGGCAACATAGCCGTCGAGTCTGAGGCTTTGCGCAAGGCCCAATGCGGGGCACGGCAGTTGCAAGCGCCACGACCACTCGATAGGAGGTTGTTCCCAAATGCTCTTTCGACCCGCTCTATTCACACTCGCTTTGCCTCTCGTGGTCGCTTCTTCGTCTTTCGTGTCAGCCGCGAGTGGGGAGAGCAATCCGCCTGACGGTGGGATCGTGGGCGGCATCGATTCGGGAGCGATTGACTCGGCGGAATCACCCGAATTGGGGGTGGAGGTCGATGCTCCAGCGGTATCAGATCTCCCCTTGACGGCTGATGCCCCGTGGGGAGCTGAAGTGGTGGCTTCTGCAGACGCGTTCGTGGCGCACGATGCCTCGGTCGTGGCCGATGCGCCGGTGGCGGTGGTTGACGGCTCTGTGGCGCTCGACCTGGTGGCGGGGGAAGGTGGTGGGTCTCGCCTCGCTGACGGAGGCGCTGGCGACGCGGCGCCACCGCCGGCCTATCTGCTCGATGGAGGGGAACGTAACTTGCTCGAGAATACGTCGGGGTGCAGCCTCGGCGGCGCTCGACCTGCTCGGGGAGCGGCATTGATTCCCTTGCTCGGCTTGGTCGCGCTGTGGGCAATTCGCCGTCGGGGCAGGCGGTGACGACCGGCGGGCAGCAGATTCTTGCGCGCTGGGGAGTCCTCGCTCTCAGCGTTGTGGTCGCGGCATGCAAGGGCAGAGCACAATCGCACGCGATCCAGCCGTCCTCCGCGTTGACGTACGAGCCCGTGGTGATCCGATTTTCGGATCCTGGCAATGGAGGTTCGGGCAGCGCCGGCGGCGTTCTGGCCTATGCCAGGCGCGAGGGGATTCTCGAACGCGAGCTGGCCAAGGTGAACGCCAAGATCGAATGGGTTCCTGCTTTTGGGGCGTTCAGTGCCAATTTCGAGGCGATGAACACGGGTGCCATCAACGCTTCGGGAGGCGCCATTAGCCCGATCGTGGGCGCACTGGCGCACAATCTCAGGTTCAAGGTCTTCGCCATCGCAGATCCCTCGGCCCAGCTACAAGCTGGAATCATCGTGCCCCGGGACAGTCCCATCAAGAGACTGAACGAGCTCGTCGGCAAGCGGGTGGCGGTGAATCTGGCTGCCCACGGCGACTACATCTTGCTTAAGGCGCTAACCCAGGAAGGGATCTCCATCGCAAGCGTGAACCGGGTCTTTATTCAACCGCCCGACGCCGCCGCGGCATTCGCCACGGGCAAGATCGACGCCTGGTCGACCTTCGGTGTGTTCTTCAACACGGCTGTGCGCAATGGGGCGCGGGTCCTGGCGCACGAGGCCGACGTTGGCTCGGACGATGTCAACGTCTACGCCGCCAGCGTCGAGGTCTTGGAAAGGAATCCAGCCGCCTTTCAGTTGTTCGTGAAGGTGGTGAACGATTTGGTGGATCTCGCGCACAAGGACCCGGAGCGATTCCAAAACGTCTTCACTGACAAGGGTCCGACGGCAATTTCGGGTGACGAGTTGCGTCTCGCCATTGAGAGCACGAGGGTGTCGCCCAAGCTGCGTGTACCGACTGCCTCGGACCGTGTGCGCGTGTCGAACGTGGCTAATCTATTCTTGGCCAACAAATCCATCGACCGCGCCATCAGCGCAGACGAAATTGTCTTCGACATTGACGTTGCTGCTCGGAGAAGGGGGATTGCGCCATGAGCGTCCTGGTGGACCCCATGAGCGACCAAGCGGTGGAGCGGCTGCGCAGGGGCAGCGCGAGGTTGACGCCTGTGCGGCTCGTGCCAGCGGAGATGGCAGAGCTGGAGCGGCCCCAATACCTGGGTGCGCGCGCACGGTCGCGCTCGGTGTCGCTGGTGGTTCGCGCGACCATTCCATTGGTGCTGCTGCTGGCCTGGTGGTGCGGCTCGGCCGCCGGCCTCATCTCACCGACGGTATTGGCCTCTCCTCGGGACGTGGTGCGGGCGCTGGTCGAGCTCGCCGAAACGGGCGAGCTCAAGTTGTTCTTGCTGGCCTCACTTGGCCGGGCCGGGGCAGGGGTTGGCATTGGCGTGTCGGTTGGCCTTCTTTTGGGTATTTCATCTGGGCTGACGGCGATTGGCGAGGAGATCGTCGATCCGACCATGCAGATGATGCGCGCGGTGCCATTCTTGGCGCTGGTACCCCTGTTGATCTCGTGGTTCGGCATCGACGAAACCTTCAAGGTAGTGCTCATAGCCTGTTCCTCGGCTTTCCCCATGTATGCCTATTCCTATCTCGGAGTCCGCAATGTGGATCGCAAGATGGTCGAGTCGGCGCGTGGCTTCGGTTTGCGCGGCTGGCGCTTGCTCTTGCAGGTCATTCTGCCCAGTACCCTGCCTAGTCTGTTGATGGCGTTGCGGATCTGCCTGGCCATCAGTGTAGTCGGCCTCATTGCCGCCGAGCAGGTCGGCACGACCCGAGGTATCGGCTATCTGGTATTGCTGGCGAAGCAGTACTTCCGTCAGGACTACATGGTCCTGTGCATCCTGCTCTACGCGACGCTGGGACTCATTTTCGACACGCTCATCCGCCTGCTCGAACGTATCACCATGCCATGGCGACGCCACTCCAGTATCCGATGACCTCGCTCGAAGGGGCCGATAGCACTGGCCCTCGCGAAGGCACGTGCGCTAGGGATTCGGTGCCGGCGGTTCACGTGCGTCGCTTGCGGAAGACCTTCGGCTCCAAGGTCGTGCTGGATGGCGTCGATCTCGATGTGGCGCGCGGCGAGTTCGTGGCGCTGCTGGGCGCAAGTGGAACAGGGAAGACCACCCTCCTGCGCATCTTGGCCGGGCTCGAGCTGCCTGACGAAGACGAGAGCGTGGTGCTGGTACCCAAGCTTCGCACGACGGTGTACCAAGAGCCGCGCCTGGTTCCCTCTCTGCGGGTAGACGCCAATGTGGCGATTGGGCAGCCAAGCTCGGAGGAAACTCGAGCCGCTGCGGAGCGGGCTTTGGGCGAGGTTGGGTTGTCGTCCCTCGCGCGGGCCTGGCCGGCCACGCTCTCGGGGGGTGAAGCCCAGCGCGTGGCTCTGGCGCGGGCCCTGGTGCGCGAGCCCCAGCTCCTACTGCTAGACGAACCGTTCGGGGCGCTGGACGCGCTCACCCGGCTGCAAATGCAGGATCTCGTCGCCGACTTGTGCACCGTGCATCGGCCGGCGGTGGTGCTGGTCACTCACGACGTGGATGAGGCGATCCGTCTGGCCGACCGGATTATGATTCTGCGCCACGGCCGATTCGTCGTGAACGTGCGTCTCGACCATGTCGCACCAAGAGACCGAGATGACGTTTGCTTCTTGGACCAGCGGCGTTCCCTGCTGGCCGAGATGGGAGTCGAGACTCGATTCAGTGGCCGTCAGGGCGTGCGTACGCCCGCCTCCTGATCCCGGTGCGAGATTGCGTGCGAGGCGGATGCGATGATTGGATGCGAGACCGGCGCAGCGGTGCCCGCTGCTTGGCGCGCTCCTGACATTCCGGGACGGAAATCGGGCAGCTGGCTGTCGCGCCACGCGCTCATCCGCTGCCTGGCCATCTATCGCCAGATTCCGGTAGCGTTTAGCGTCTGTCTAGCACTGTTTATCGTTGTGAACATCGGCGCGGCGGCGCAGCAGCACCTCGTGGGTCGCGCCATTCACGACCTCGAGAGAGGGCGGGCTGCGCTTCGACTGGCGGATGGCAGCCTGGATCTCACCGTCGGACTTCGTTGGCTGGGCATCTTGGTTGCGGTTGCCGCGGTGCGCGGACTGCTCCAGTACGGGGCTGGCGTCCTTGCCTTGGTGGTCGGGCAGGAGCTCCTTTCGCGCCTGCGCGTATCTATCCTCGTCCAGGTTCAGCGCCTAGACCTTTCGTACCACACGCGCCACGGGGTGGGCGAGATGGTGACGCGCACAACGCGCGATGCTGACAAGGTGCGTGATGCGCTCATCAGCGTGTGGCGCAACCTGGTCGAGACCAGCCTCGTGGTCTTGGGTGCCATTGCGCTCATCGCGTGGTACGCGCCGCTTCTGGCGCTCGGTCCGGCTCTGGCCATAGCGCTGGGGCTCGGCTGGCTTCTGAGTCATACGGAAGAGCTGGTGCGTCTCGATCGCACGGTCGGGGCCGCGTTCGATGCCGTGAACCAGGATCTCACGGAAGGTGTCTATGGCGTGCGGGTCATCAAGGCCTTTGGGCTAGAAGGCGAACGCATCGCCCGCTTCACGACCGCGGTTCGAGCATTTGCCGAGCAGGCGGGCTATGCGCTGGGCTACGCCAGTACGCGCATTCCCCTGCCTCAGGTCGTTGTGGCGCTTGGACAGGTCTGGGTGCTGGTGGTCGGTGCGCGGCTGGTTCAGGCCGGACGACTGGATATAGGGAGCTTGGTGGCGTCACTGCTGCTAATGAATACGGTGATCTTTCGTGTGGAGACGATCGGCCGCGTGATGCAGGTCTTCGCCGACGCGCGTTCGTCGGCCGCCAGAATCATGGATGTTATCGACGCCGAACCCAAGATCGAGGGTGGCGTTGAGCATGTTCCAGAAGGCCCGCTGGGTGTGAAGCTTCGAGGCGTCCGCGTCCGCGCACCGGGGGCTGAAACCGACGTCCTCCACGATTGCAGCCTGTCGATTGCCCCGGGAGAGATTTTGGCCTTGGTAGGCGGTACCGGTTCGGGCAAGAGCACGCTGGCCGGCCTCTTGCCGCGCTTGGTGGACCCCGATGCGGGGCAGGTTTTGGTTGGGTCGGACGAAGGCGGTTGGCGCGACGTGAAGGCGCTGGACCTGACGAAGCTACGCCGTCGGGTTCACGTGGTGCCGCAGGACGTCTTTCTGTTCTCGGACACCGTGTCCGCCAATCTGCGCCTGGGTGCGCGCGATGCCTCAGAGGCTGATGTGCAACGAGCCTTGCGGCTGGCTTGTGCCGAAGAGATCGTGGCAGGCTTGCCTGAGGGGCTTGGCACCGTGATCGGTGATCGTGGCGCAACCTTGTCCGGGGGCCAGCGCCAGCGTTTGACCCTGGCTCGCGCCTTCGTGGGTCGGCCCGCGCTGCTGGCGCTCGACGACGCAACCAGCGCGCTCGACGCCATCACGGAGCGTGCGATCCTCGATAGGCTGCGGGACATCGGCTCGGAAGGCCGACCACCGCTCACTCTGCTGTTGGTCGCAAGCAAACTTTCCACGGTCATGCTCGCCGACCGTGTGGCGCTTCTGGTCGGTGGGCGAATCGTCGCTACGGGCACGCACGAGACCATGGCGCGCGACTATGCCGCGTATAGAGAGCTCTTGGGGATCGCCAATGGCACGCCGGCAGCCTGACCATAGGGTGCGGGAAAGCGCGGCCAGCGACCGGGACAACCGCGCCGATCTTGAGATCGAGGAGGAGTTGGCCGGCATGCTCATCAACCGGAGCATGTGGAGTCGACTTTGGCCGTTGCTGACTCCCGTACGCAAGCGACTAGCGGTGGTCGTTGGCGCCGAAGTGCTGTTGGTGGCGGTTGTGTTCTTGCGGCCTTGGTTTGTCCGCCAGGTCATCGATCACGGCCTCGTGCGCGGGCCGACGGGGTTGGTCTGGTCTCCGCGCGTGGTCTTGACCATGGGGGCAGGGCTCACCCTGTGCTGGGTTGCCAGGTTCGTCCTGGCTGCGGTTTCGCAGTACCTGGCGGGGACGGCCGCGCTGCGCGTGGTCTCGGAGCTGAGGGCACGAATCTTCGCTCATGTGCAGGGGCTGAGCGTGCGCTATTTCGACCGCGCCAAGGCGGGACGCATAGTTTCGCGCGTCGACCGGGATGTGGACAGCTTGGAGCCATTGCTCATTCAAGGGCCGCCCGAGCTGCTCTCGGCGCTCCTGCGTTGCCTGGTCTCAGGTACCCTGCTCTTTCGTTTGTCACCTCGGCTATTCCTTGCCTTGGTGTGGATTATCCCGGTGCTGGCGCCCGCGGTCTTTCTCTTCCAGCGGATAGCTTGCCGCAACTATGGTCGCATCGCTGAGCGCCGGGGCCGGTTCACCGCCCATTTGGTCGAGAGCGTGGCCGCGGTTCGCATCATCAAGCAGACCGTGCAGGAGGAGCCCAACCGCCAGCGCTACCGGCAACTGGTCTACGACTTCAACCACACCTTGGTGCGAGGCAATGCGCGCACAGGATGGTTTTTGCCGCTGACCGGTCTGCTCTCTGCGGTTGGCATGGCGATGATGTTGCTCGTGGGTGGGCGGGAGATGGCGCTGTCACACCTGACGCTTGGCCAGGTGGCGGAAAGCCTCTTCTACGTCTTCTTGTTTCTGGGACCTTTGCAAGAGCTGGGAGATCTTTTCGATCGCTACTCGACCGGGGCCGCGTCGGCGCAGCGGGTGTTCCTGCTCCTCGACACCCAACCAGAGATTCTCGATTCGCCCGATGCGGCCGAGCTCGTCGATGTGCGGGGGGACGTCGCGTTCGAGAACGTGACCTTCAGTTACGATCCGGTCAAGCGCGGGCCGGTCATTCACGACTTCTCATTGCGTGTCCCAGCCGGCCAAGTCATCGCCGTCGTCGGCCAGACCGGCCATGGCAAGAGCACCCTGGTTCAGCTCCTGACCCGATTCTACCAGCCGCAGCAAGGGGCCGTGCTCATAGATGGCCGCGATATTTGCTCGGTCACGCAACGAAGTCTGCGCCTGCACGTCGGTGTGGTGTTGCAAGACAACGTACTGTTTTCCGGCTCGATCCTGGACAACCTGAGATTGGCGCGGCCTGGCGCAAGCAAGGACGACCTCATTCGCGCCGCCTGCGATCTAGGCGCCGATGAAGTCATCCGTCGTCTGCCACATGGCTATGGGACCGAGGTTGGGCTGCTCGGCGCCCATCTGAGCCACGGTCAGCGACAACTTGTGTGCTTGGTGCGGGCCTATCTGGCCGATCCCGCGGTCCTGGTCCTGGACGAGGCGACGTCAGCGATCGACGTTCAGACCGAGCGCCGCATTCAGAATGCCTTGCGTCGGTTGTGCGCAGGGAGAACCGCCATCATTATTGCCCACCGATTATCGACCATTCGCGACGTCGATCGGATCGCGGTGATTCGCGATGGCCGCCTGGTGGAGCTTGGGACGCACTCTGAATTGACCCAGTCTCGTGGCTGGTATGCCGACCTGTACCACGAATACGAGCGTGGACAATTGGGCGACGTTCTGCGCCAGGATGCGCCTGCAGGGATGGAAGCGATCGCCTCTCGACCAATAGACGTTCGCGTCACCTGAGGCGTGGTGCCCGAAGAGCACCACGGCAGCAGCAGTACTGCTGCGCCCGGTGCAGCCTAGATCGTGGCGGCGAGACCGGGACCACTCGGTCAGGGACGGCACGTTGGTTGCACCCAAAGCGGACCCAACCGGTCCGCAATAACTCGAGGAGATACCCATGAGCCACACTGATACGCTTTGGTATACGCGCTGCCCCGTTCCCACCCCGCTGGGAATTGCGGCGCGGCTTGGTTGGATAGATGACGAATTCCGTGGGGACGGCATCAAGGTCCGCACCCTGCAAGACGAGGCGGATCCGAGCCTGCGGGCGTCGCACTTTGACCACAGGCTGGATAATTCCTTCCGTCAGGGAGGGAACATTCCCGCCATTTGGGCGCGGTCTTCGGGACGGGATACGCGCGTGGTCGGGCTGACCTGGACCGACGAGGCACAGGTTATTCTGACCTCGTCGGAGACCAAGATTCGCACGGTCTCGGATCTGAAAGGCAAACGCCTGGGCGTTGCTACCCGGCCCAGCGATGCGATCGATTTTTGGAAGGCAACGACCATTCGCGCCTACCTGGCGGCGTTGAGGCTGCAGGGGCTGTCCGAAAAGGACGTGGAATTGGTCGAGCTGCCGCGCACGGATGCCGGCTCGGGGCGCCAGAGCTGGGGCGACGAGCCATTGGCCGATAGCGTGGAGGCCCGGGCGCTCGCCTCCGGGGACGTGGATGTTATCTTTCACAAGGGGTCGCGCGGACTCGAGCTGGCCGATGCCATTGGTGCCTGCATCGTCTACGACGTGGGCGCCCATGGCGACCCAACCGTGCGGGTCAACAACGGATCGCCGCGCACGCTCACCGTGGACGCGGGGCTGATCGAGCGCGACTATTCCCTGGTGGTGCGGCTCTTGAAGCAAGTGTTGCGCGCGGGCCGCTGGGCCGAGGAAAATGGGGCCGCGGCGATCGCGTACGTGGCGAAGGAGACGCGGTCGTCCGAGGCGGCGGTGGTGCGCGCATATGGTAAGGACGTCAATCGTCATCTGCGCACGGATTTGGCGGAATCGTCGATCACGGCGCTCGCCGATTTCACCGGGTTCCTCGCCGAATGGAAGTTCATTCCACGCGAATTCGACGTGCGCGCCTGGATCGAGCCGCATCCGTTGCAACAGGCACTGCGAGAGTTGGCCGACACCGACGCCGACACCGATGTGCCAACCAACCGCCGGGCCGAGCTGCCCGGGGTGGCTGCCCCGATTGTGTGACCTTTGGAAAGGAGAAAGAGCATGTCCAAATCCGATAGTCGTTTGAGCCCGTCCGTTCTGTCCTTCGTGGAGCAGGTCAAACACGATACCGCCAAGGCTTCGCGCATTCTCTGGGAGACCAGGACCCTGTCCGCGAGTCAGACCTATCAAGCCTATCAGCGCGTTCCAGGTGAGGAGCTTTGGGTGTCTGCCTCGTATCCCAGCCTCTGGGACGATGGCGAAATCAAGGTCGCGGTTGGCGGGTTCGATGGAACCTCGTATCTGGGTAATGCCGGTGGCCCTGGCCGTTACACCAAGATCTTCCAGCGTCACTCGCGTGTTACCACGGTGATTCATGCGCATACCAATGCGCTTGGCTCTTGGGCCAGCGCGCACAAACCGCTCAGCATCCACTACGTGCCTATCACCCGCGAGACGGTGGCCACGGAGTTCCCTGTCTACATCGATCGCCGCCAACCCGAACAGGACTTCATCGTCGAGAAGTTGGACGAGAATCCGCACATCGAGGCCGTGGTCGAGGCCAATGGCGGCAGCACCTTCTGGGGCGACGGCATCTTGAAGGTGTCGCGGCGAATAGTGCTTATCGAGGAAGGGGCCCGGTTCCAGTTAAACGCTCAGGCGCTGGGCGGGTCGCGCGGCTATGGGCCGGGGGTGCTTGAACAGCAATGGCGGATGGGGCTGGTTCCGCGCGAGCTGGCGGACGCGGCGCTTGCCGCGGCGCGCTCAACAGAGCGGGCGTAGGTTCGCTGGGTGCATTCCCGGATGCAGATCTGCTGCTTGGCTGCTGCCGAGGAAGCAGCCTCGGTACGCCTAGAGCAGAAATGGTCAGGTTGTGCACCTCCCAGATATGGCACGCGGCGTGCTTAATCAGGCGGTCAAGGCAAATGTCGGTTCCATATGGAAATCTGCTTCTGACCCCATTGGCCAGTCGCTTCCAGGGATGAAAGGAGGGAGCCGGTATGCAGCTTGGAGCGGTCAGTGAGCGGGTGTCTGACCCACCCGCGGTGGTCGAGGGTGGGGGCCTCGGATGGGCCGAGTGCGAGGCCAGCCTCGGCTTAACGCTGGGATTGGACCCGCCTGGGCTAAGCCGGTGGGAGGTCGGCGGTCTGGTGTTGCTGTCGCTGGTTCTGCACGTTTTGCTGGTGGCGCAGGTGGCGCGCAAAGGACGGTCGGCTCCTGTGCCGCGCGAGCAGCAGGTCATGATCGAGATCCTCCGGCCTCCCCTGCCGCCTCCCGTAGTGCGGCTAGATCCGCCCAAGTTCGAGCCACCCCAGCCGCTCCCGCGCAAGACCGAGGCGCGCAGACCCGCTCCCCGCGTGGTGGCCAAGCTCGAACCGGTCGCCCAGTCGTCGAAACCATCGCCGGTGAATGAATTGCCGGAGCTACCGGTGGGTGATGACCCGGCCTTGGCCATGGCCGGCGGGAAAGGCACCGGGACGGTCGCCGCCGCGCCCGCGCCGCCGCCCGCGCCGGCGCGTGTGGCGCCGCAGCCCGAGGTGGCTGCGCACGAAGGGGCCAACTATCTCAAGAACCCGCGACCCGCGTACCCAGAACTGGCGCAGCGGCACGGATGGGAAGGTGAAGTTTTGCTCCGCGTGCGCGTGTCTCCGGGTGGCCGCCCGGCCACGATATCGGTCCAGAAGTCGAGCGGTCATGACCTGCTGGATACAGTGGCCATCGAGGCTGTCCGCAACTGGTCCTTCGTGCCCGCGCACCTAGGGGCCGAGACCATCGTGGGATGGGTGACCGTGCCCATCGTTTTTCATCTGCAATAGAGGGAGCTAGTCGTTCATGTCCGACTCGATTACGAAGATCATCGTTCAGGGAACCTTTGGCATCTTGCTGTTTGCCTCGGTGCTGACCTGGGTCTTGGTCCTGGTCAAGGCGCGTCAGCGCTGGGCCATCAGGGCGCAGGATCTTCGCTTTCTTCAGGTCGTGGGCGCACCGGTGAAATTGGCGGCTCTACGCGCGCTCAAGGGGCATGAAGGGCCAGCATGGCGATTGGTTCAGGCCGCACTGGGCGCCTTGGCCGACAGCGGCGGGCACGGAGACGCGGGCGAGGCACCTGGAGAAGCTGCAGAGCGCGCGCTTCAGATTCAGATCGCCAAGGAGCGCCGCGCGTCCGAAGCCGGTCTTGCCGTACTGGCTAGCATCGGCAGTACCTCGCCCTTCGTGGGGCTGTTCGGCACCGTGTTCGGCATCATTCACGCATTGAGAGCCATCGGCAGCGCGGGATCGGCGAGCCTGGAGGTGGTGGCCAAGCCCATCGGCGAGGCGCTGGTCGCGACAGGCATCGGCATCGCGGTGGCGGTTCCGGCGGTGCTCGCCTACAACTATTTCGTCCGCCGATTGAAGGTGCAGGTTGCGGATCTTGAACAGTTCGGGTCGGGGCTTATCGGTGCGGTCAACCGCGGCGTGCGTCCGGCGGAACTGCGGGTCGAGAGATCGTCCGGTTTTGAAGGCCGTCGTGAGGCAAGCGTCTGATGGGGTTCGCACCTCAAGGCGAGAGCGAAGAAGTGATGAGCGAGATCAATGTGACGCCCCTGGTGGACGTCATGCTGGTTCTGCTGGTGGTCTTCCTGGTAACAGCGCCGCTACTCGCGAATACGATTCGGGTTAATCTCCCTCAAACCGCCAAGACGTCCGGGAACAACCAAGAGCCCAAGAAATCGATCAACCTCAGTATCGCCGCGGACGGTAAGGTGTACATCGACAAGCGAGAGATTGATCTGGTCACGGTCGAGGCGGAGCTGAGAACGCTGAAGACCGCCTACCCGGATCTTATCGTTCATTTGAACGCCGACAAGGATATCAACTATGGCTTGGTGGCCAAGACCATGAGCTCAGCCGACCGAGCAGGGATCACTCGGTTGTCGGTTCTCACCGTCTCAGAATAGAGCCGCTATGGAAGCTATCGCGGAGACTGCAAACCTCAAGAGGAACGGGATCAGGGTCCAGGATGTTCTCGATCGTCGCTACGTCGCCGACTTGGCGCAGAGCAATACGCTGGGAATCGATATCGGATCCCGGCAGGCAAAGGCTGTCTTGATCGCGGATGGCGTGGTCTATACCGCCATCACCGCCAGCGAGGTCGATCAGCAGGAAACCGCGGATAGGCTCGTGAAGAAGCTGCACCGGCTGAGTGGACTTCCGGTTGCGCAAATCGACCACGCGGTGTCCACCGGCTACGGTCGCATCACCTTGGCTTTCACGGCTTTTGATTCGAGCTCCATCACGGAGATCTCGTGCCACGCCATGGGCGCCCATGTGCTCGACCCGGACACGCGAACGATCATCGATATCGGCGGCCAGGATTCCAAGGCCATTCGCATCGATCCCTCGAATGGTCGCGTGCTGGAGTTCGTGATGAACGACAAGTGCGCGGCTGGGACGGGACGCTTCTTGGAAAGGGTGGCCGAGCTTCTCGGCATTGCCGTGGAAGATTTGGGCGTCCGTGCGCTCGGCTCCGAGAAGCGGGTCGAGATTTCCAGCCAGTGCGTGGTCTTTGGCGAATCCGAGGTCATTTCCCTGAAGGCCATGGGTACCTCGATAGCGGACATCGCCGCAGGCATTCACTTCGCCTCGGCCAGGAGAGTGCGTAATCTGGTGAATCGGGTTGGCTTGGCACCTAAGCTGGTATTCACCGGTGGCGTTGCCAAAAACCTGGGAATGAAGCACGCCTTGGAGGAGGTAATCGGCCATGCCATCAGCTCCGGCAGGTTCGACCTGGTCTGCGCCGGTGCACTGGGCGCCGCCGCCCTCGCGCAGCGGGTTGTCGCGGGGACCGGAGTGGCGGCATGAAGCTGTCCGAAGTCATCGATGCGAAAGTCCTGCCATTGCTGCTGGACTCACTTTCGGGCGAGACGGTGCTTGGCATCGATATCGGCTCGCGCGCCGCAAAGGCCGTCCTGCTTTGCGGTGACGAGATCCATGTCGCGCGTGTTGCGACGGGCGTGAGAATGCAGGACAGCGCGGACGAGTTGCTCGCGGATTTGTTGGCATCGTCCGGGATCGACAGATCCGAGATTCGCTACGTGGTGGGTACGGGCTATGGCCGCGTCGCGCTGAAATTCGAAGATATTGGCAGTCGCATCGTGACCGAGATCTCCTGCCACGCCATGGGCGCCCATGTGCTGAACGCGAATACGCGGACCATCATCGACATCGGCGGTCAGGATTCCAAGGCAATCCAGGTTGATCCGGTAACAGGCCATGTCGTACGCTTCATCATGAACGACAAGTGCGCGGCTGGAACTGGCCGCTTTCTGGAGAAGGCTGCGCAGCTTCTGGATTTCACGCTGGCCGAAATGGGGTCGAATTCGCTCGCTGCTGAGACAAGACCGGACATCTCGAGCCAGTGCACGGTCTTTGCCGAATCGGAAATCATAAGTCTGCGCGCTCGTGGTATCGCGAGGGCCGATATCGCGGCGGGGTTACACTACGCCTCCGCCCGCCGTGTCCGCACCTTGGTGTCCAAGATTCCTCTAGAAATGGATCTGCTGTTCACGGGTGGCGTCTCGAATAATCCGGGGATCCGCAAGGCGCTAGAGGATCTAATTGGAGCGCCCATTAGCCTGGCCAAGCTGGATACCATTTTCGCAGGCGCCTTGGGGGCAGCGGTTTACGCTCGCCAATTTGTTCGCGCCGAGGAGGAAGTCGCGTTCCGGAAGCTTGACTCGGCGGTCGACGAATTGGAGCTTCTGCGCGCGCAGACAACCTTGGCGGAGCAAGCGTTCGTGCAAGGCGGCCGAGACAAGACTCGCAAGAAGGCCGGCTATCTGTGCAACTACACGCCCGTCGAGTTGCTCAACGCCTCAGGCATTGCCTTCACCAGGATCTTGAAATGCGGGACTCCCGACGTGGTGTCGCAAGGCGAAATCATTACCAAGAGCGTCTTTTGCGACCTTACCAAGAGTGTGCTCGGACACTTCGCAACCAATGACCCGCTGGTTGCCAGTCTTGACCAGGTCTACACATTCTACACCTGCGACTCCATGCGAGCGACGTCGCAGGCCATCGACAACTTCTACAAGCCATCGCGCGGCTACATCGTTCCCCGCAACAGCGACAACGCCGACGCACGCGCGTTCTTCCGCGCGGAGATTCTTCATTTCAAGAAGGATCTGGAAAAGCTCGCGGGCTCCGCGATCACCGAAACGGCGCTGCAACGCAATATTCACCTCTACAATCGGATTCGCAAAGTCGTCCGCGACATATCGGCGCTACGCAAGCGCGAGATTCCACCGCTGAGTGGAAAGGACTTTCTCGACGTCACCAAGTCTTTCCACTTCCTACCGCCGGAAGAGTTGTGGCCTCTCCTCAGCGAAACGTACGAAGGTCTCGCAGCGCGCCGGGCCATCGGCCAGAAACCCCTGCGCATCATGATGTGTGGGGGCATCGTCGCCGACGGTGACCGGCGCATCCTGGATATTCTCGAGGATGACATCGGCGCACGGGTTGTCGTGGAGGACCACTGCACGGGCTACAGCGCATTCCATCATGATACCGACGAGAGTATCGATCCTTGGCAGGCGGTGGCCAACGCATACCTGGACCAGGCCCCTTGCGCCCGGCAAGTGCCGCTTAACCGGCGCGTCGAGCACGCTACCTGGTTGGCCAGGGAGTACAAGGTCGACGCAGTAATTTTCACGTACCTCAAGTTCTGTCCTTGCTACGGACTGGCCAAGAACAAGTTTATCACCAGTTTTCAGGCGCTCGGCCTGCCAGTCCTCGAGCTCGCCAGCGACTATTCCTTGGGAGATCTTGGCCAGATCAAGACCCGTCTTGACGCCTTTGTCGAGGTACTCGCGGAAAGGAACAGGAAACTGACATGCTATCAAGCGCCGCCGCTCCCGATGCGCGCCCAACCCCTCTGACCACTCTGATTCGCGCACGGAATTCGCAGGATGCTAGCCTGGCCCGAACGACCGAGGCCCTGGAGAGCCAGCTCGCGTACATCCGGCAAACCAAGATCGACCACCACTATTCGCCGTCGGTGCAAAGACTCTTCGACCTGGTCGTTGGCTACATCCCGGACGCGGAGGATGCGTGGCGGGCGGGCAAACCAGCCGCCTGGATGAGCGGCGGCGTGTGGTCGCCTCTCTACTACGCTTGCGACACGATCCCCATCTCCATCAACGAAATGGGTCGGCTGGGCTCGAGCGAGGCTGTGACGGCCGCCGAGGACTACTTCCACCTTCCCAAGGAATCCTGCCCCATGGTGGGCGGAGTGCTGGGCGAGTTTTATCTCCGTCTTGGGCGAACCGTTAAACGTATGGGGGTATACAACGCGGTGTGTGAGCCGCTGAACATCGGCTGGGAGCTCTTGAAGGATGAGGGCTTTGATATCTACCGCGTCGAGGCCATCAACCGGCCCAACGCGCACGACGATCCTGAGCGGGTTCGCCTCATGGAGGAATACCTGGAGCGGGATCTGAGGGGCCTTTCGGTGTGGCTGCAGGGGCATCCCGTTGAGGAGGACAAGCTCGCTGTTGAAATCCGACGCGTCAATCGGCTGTTCGCCAAGGTACGGAAGATACTCACCCTGCGCTTGAACAACCCCTTCTACCTGCGCAGCCTGGCCACCATGTACTTGATCCTGGGCACGGCCCACTACTTCGGGAAACCTGCCGCGTACGAAGACGTTCTGGACGGATTGATCGCCGAGCTCGAAACCTCGCCCGAAATTCCCTCGCCCACCGGAAGAATCGTTCGGCTGGCCTGGGTAGGCGGCCGGGGACAGGAATTTGGTGTCTACAAAGCTATCGACGACGCCGGCGGGGCTGTCACCCAGTGGCACATTCCCGACGAGCACACCAAGGACTACCGGGAAGATCTCCCGCCGTTGCAGGCTTACGCGAACTACATCATCTCCGCGCGCATGGGTGGCTCACCTATCCGGCGGCTCAAGAACATCGAAGAGAACATGGAAATCTTTGGCGCCAAGGGCATCCTGTTCTATAGCTACGTCGGGTGCTCCTTCGGCGGCGTCCACAAGGAGATCCAGCGCGATTACTTCCAGAAACTTGGGGTTCCTAGCATTTCGTTGGAAGGCTCTTTCCAGGTGGGGCCGCCCACCGGGCAGTTGCTGACCAGGATCCGGGCCTTCATCGAAATGTTCAGCTGACAGTTGCCTGGGAAGCAGCAACTGCCAACCACATGTTGCCTGGGCAGCAGGCTGGCCCCAAAACGGAGGGAGATAGTCAGAAATCGGCTGGTGGCGCAGGGACCTGCTCCGGCACGCAACGTGCAAGCTGAATACCCTACAGCGAGCCACCGATGCCAACCACTACCGAGCCGCGCATTTCCGAGAATGGCCGAGACGGGCGAAGGCTAGCAGGAGCGTCGCCCTCGCCTGGAATTCAGGCGCTACGCGAGCTGGCGGCTTCCTTCGCATTTGACCAAATCGACCGCCGCGCTGCCGCTGGCATGAACGCCGTCTGGGGCGGCTCTACCTGGGAGGCGCCGCTCATCTATGCGTGCGATACCGTTCCCATTGCCATGTCCGAGCTGTGGCGGGAGGGAAGTCGTGAGGCCGAGGCGGCGGGCGAGCGCGAGCTTCAGATTCCCTCCGAGTTCTGTTCGATGATCAAAGTGGTCGCGGGTCGCTTGCACCTGCGTACCAGCAGGAACATTCGCCGGATCATCCACTTCGGCGGCGGGTGCGAACCCATGGGTCTGGCCGTCGAAATGATGAAACGCGAAGGCTACGACGTCCACTGTATCGAGGGCGTTCACGCCTTCCACCAGTCGGACAAGCGTCCGGAGACCATCCATATCCTGGTCCATGAATTCGAGCGGGTTGCCAGGTGGTTGACGGGCAAGGGCGTTGATCAGGACCGCCTGGGTGAGGAGCTGCGCAAGAAAAATGTCCTGCTCTCCAAGTTGCGTCGCATACTCGAGCTGCGCAAGACCAACCCGCTCTATCTGACGGCGGTCCCGACCGTTCAGCTTCTCAACGGCTCGTCTCACTGCTACGGCAACCCTGGGGAGTATTTGCGCGTCCTCGACCTGCTCATCGGCGAGCTTGAGGGCGAGCTTGCGATGGCAAGGCTGCCACCGGCGGGCCGCTACATTCCACTTGTGCTCGCCGGCGGTGCGGTGAGCCCGAGCATACTTCACGTCATCGAAGAGTCGAAGGGCGCTATTCTCGGCTGGATTCTCGTGGGGACGGTCGACTATCGCGAGGACCTGCCGCCGCTAGAATCGCTCGCGCACTACCTTCTCGACGCACAGGCCCGGGGTGAATTGGGCGAAGGCGCGGGCTCCTCCGCGACCTTTCGCCGGTATCGTATCGAGGCGCTCGTTCGTGAGACCGGCGCCAAGGGGGTAATCTCCACAGCGGTGACGGGATGCCCGTATGCCTCCATCGTCCAGCAAATGGAGCGCACGCACTTCAAGAACCTCGGAGTCGCATTCATCGGCTTAGAAACCAACGTACACAAAGAACGGCCATCGGAGGAGCAGATCATGCGCGTTCGCACGTTCATGGAAATGATCAATTGAAGACCCTTGCGTGAAAGGTAGCTCGTGGACATAAGAAGCATTATCTCTGATCACCCCTGGAATCACGGCTCGGGCGCGCCCGTGGTCGGACTTGATATTGGCTCGCGCGCGTCGAAGGGCGTGCTCCTGCGCGGGTACACCCTTGAGACCGCGCTGATTCCAACGGGCGTCTCGATGCAGAAGACGGCGGAAGAGCTCATCAGCAGGCTTCTGCGTCAGGCTGGGATCGAGCGAAGCCAGCTGGCCTATATCGTAGGCACTGGATATGGGCGAATCACCCTGGCGTTCTCGGACATCCCGTATCAAGTCGTCACGGAGATTACTTGCCATGCGATGGGTGCCCACGTGGTGTTACCCAAGACGAGGACTATCATCGATATTGGTGGGCAGGACTCGAAGGCCATCAAGGTGGATCCGAGGAGCGGAAAGGTTATCGAGTTCGTGATGAACGACAAGTGCGCGGCCGGCACCGGGCGCTTTCTGGAAAAGTCCGCGGTTCTGCTGGGACTACAGCTTGGCCAATTGGGTGAAGTGGCTCTAGAGGCCAAGGCGCCGGCGCCGATTTCAAGCCAATGCGTCGTCTTCGCTGAGTCCGAGGTCATTTCCCTGCGCGCAAGGGGCGAGCGGGTGAGGGATGCTGCCGCTCGAGCCAACATCGCCGCCGGCATTCACCGCGCGACGGCCCGCAGGGTTCACAACCTTCTCAATCGTGTGGGTATCGAGCCGGATCTGGTCTTCACCGGCGGGGTCTCGAACAACATCGGCATGTGGCAGGTGCTCGAAGAGATCCTCGGTCATAGGTTCACGCGGGCACCGCTTGATTTGATCTTCGCGGGTGCGCTCGGCGCCGGGGTCTTTGCCTCCCGCTACGAGAAGACTGGCGTAGGTAACGCCGCAAACCTGGGGGGTGCGACAGCCAACGCCCAACGCGATGACCGGCAAGCCGTCCAGGAACGAAGCGCCCAGATCGCTCAGGGAGCCTAGGATCCATGAAGGTCACGGAGGTGCTTGGACGAGAGCCTTTCTCAAGGATGCTAGATATTCCGGTCGTCGGTCTTGACATTGGCTCCCGAGCCTCGAAGGGCGTGCTCATCAAGGGTGAAGAGATCGTTACGGTTGTCGTGCCGACGGGGCTCTATACCCAGGAAACGGCTGACGAGATTCTTGCTGAGCTGTTGCGTTTGGCTGGTCTCGAGCGGAGGCACGTTGGCCGCTTGGTCGGAACTGGTTATGGTCGGGTGGCTCTCGAATTCAAGGACATTCCCTTCGAGGTCATCACGGAGATCAAGTGCCATGCCATGGGCGCGCACGTCGCGGTTCCTGGTACACGCACGATCATTGACATCGGTGGCCAGGACTCGAAGGCCATCAAAGTCGACCCGGCTAGCGGCAAGGTGCTCGAGTTCGTAATGAACGACAAGTGCGCCGCGGGAACGGGGCGCTTTCTAGAAAAGTCCGCCCAGACCCTGGGAGTCGAGCTGGAAGATTTCGGCCAACTCGTCTACGCATCGGAAAAGCCCAGCGCCGTAAGCAGCCAATGCGTGGTCTTTGCCGAAACCGAGATCATCACCCTTCGGGCAAAGGCCGAGGGACTGGCCGACGGCATAAAGAACAGCAAGTCGCTGGCCGATATCGCGGCCGGTGTTCACGTGTCAGCCGCGCGGCGGGTGCAGAATCTACTAGGGCGAATCGGTATCGAGAGGGATCTGGTATTCACCGGCGGGGTGTCGAACAACCCGGGGATGCGCAAGGTTCTTGAAGAGCTCTTAGGACATCGGTTCACCGCCCCTAAGATCGACCTGGCGTTCGCAGGCGCCCTAGGGGCGTCTATCTACGCTGGAATGAGCGCAACCAGCAGCGTTTCGGTGCGCTGTGCGGGAGAGAGGGATACCGTCGCGACCGATGGACTGACGGGGGCCCGCGCTGGCGCGTCGGATGCCGTGCTGGAAGAGCTCCGCGCTCTCATCTTGCGCAGCCAGGAGGAGTATATCGCTCGCGAAGATGGCAAGAAGCGCTTTGCATACCAGTGCAACTACACCCCCCTTGAGCTGCTCGCGGCGTCGGGAGCCCGGCACATACGGCTCTTCCGCGCCGGTGACCCGGAGACTGTGGCACGGGGCGAGCGCTATACGCAAAGCATCTACTGCGACTTTACCAAGAGCTGTTTGGGCTTCTTTTCGTCAGGGGATCCCCTCTACCATTCCGTCGACGGGGTCTACAACTTCTACACCTGCAATACCGTGAAGCGCGTCTCCGAGGTGCTCGACCGGTTCGTTCCCGTGAAATTACTCAACCTGCCCAAGATTCGCACCGAAGGCTCCTCGCGCGATTTCTTCCGCCTGGAACTGCTGGACATGAAGCGGGATCTGGAGGGCAAGACGGGAAGGGTGATCTCGGATGGAGATATTCATGCCCAAATCGCGAAGTACAACAAGCTGCGCCGGCAATTGCGGAAGATTTCGGAGCTTAGGAAGCTGAGCCGGCCTCCTATCACGGGTAAAGACTTCCTGGAGATCGCCAAGGCCTATTACTATGTCGACGCCGATACCGCCTTGGCGGCTTACGAACGGCTCTACGGCGCGCTGACCGCGGGAATAGGTGACCACGACGGCGAGGAGCCTCTCCGTTTCATGATTTCTGGCAGCGTGCTGGCCGACGGAGATCGGAGAGTCCACGACATCCTGGAAGGAGAATACGGCGGCTTGGTTGTAGCGGAAGACGTGTGCACGGGGCTGCGTCCGTTCTGCCACGAGCTATCCGAGGAGGGTGATCCCATGAACGCCTTGGTGGCTGGGTATCTCGACCAGGCCCCCTGCGCTCGCATGAAGCCGTTGTCCGACGCGGCCCGCTTTGCCGCCAACCTGGCGTTGGAGTACGGCGCGGACGGGGTTCTGTACACGTACCTGAAATTCTGTCCGACCCACAGTGTGGGTATGAAGGAGTACCTTACGGCTTTCCAAAGGGCCAACCTGCCCGTCCTAGAACTGTCGAGCGACTATTCGCACTCGAGTGAAGGCCAAATCCGTACGCGGATCGAAGCCTTCATCGAAGTGCTTCTCGACAAGAAAAGTCGCTGCCGCGCTCCCGAGCTCCTCGCAGGGGTCGGACCATGAGTCTTGCCTTCGAGAGGATGAGATGCAGCTAGCCACGCTGCCTAGCGCTCCGATGGTGCAACGCGCTGAGGCCCAGCTCGATCAGTTGGCGGCGAGCTACCAGTGGGACGAAGTCGAGGCCGCAGCGCGGGCCGGCATTCCGGTGGTGACAGGAATGAATCCCTGGTGGGCGCCGCTGGTCCGTGCCTGCGGTGGAATTTGCGCCAATGATATGTCTCGCATGCGTGGAAGAAGCCACGAGGCGGTGTCACTAGCAGAAAGCCATTTCCGCATCCCCGGCGAGTTCTGCACGGTCATCAAGTCCCAGATCGGCGGTCTTGGCATGCGCATCCGTCAGCCAGGTGGGACCGCAGTTCGCAAAGTCCTGCAATTTGGCGGTGCGTGTGAAGCGAGCGTGACCATCGCGGAGCTGGCCAGGGCCGAAGGCTACGACGTTCACGTGGTGCAGCCGCTCACGGCTTTCAAGATGGATCCGGCGCGCCGGCCTGAATACATCGCGTTCTATGAAAGCGAAGTCAGGCGGGCAGCGCGATGGCTGTGCGGACACGATGTTGATGAAGAAAAGCTGGGCGATCTGATTCGGGTCAAGAACAGCATCACCCGGCGGATCATCAAGGTGCTGGACTTACGCCTGGCCAATCCACTGTACTTCTCGATGACCAGGGTGAGCCAGTTGCTATTGGCCTCGGGGGACTACCACGCGGTGACCAACTTCGAGGAGAACCGTGCCAAGTTCATCAAGCTGTTGGATTCGCTTCTGGTCGAGCTGGACTGGGCCGGGAAGCGGCCGACAGTACCGTATGTCCCGCTCGTGTTGGCGGGGAACATGTTCAACATGGACGTGACCAAGACGATCGACCAGTCGGGCGGAGCCATCGTCGGATCGCTGATGGCGATCACGACACTTTATCGTGAGGACGCTAGCCCGGTGCGGGCCCTGGCCGAGTATCTGCTGGACATGCAGCTCAAGGGCGAGAGCTCAGACCAGGCGGGGGCAGTGGCCGGCGCGCGCAAGCTCCGCATCGAGAGCGAGGTGCGGCGAACCAAGGCCAAGGGAGTGATAGTCTCTGGAACCACCGGCTGCCCATACACCAGTCTGACGCGACAGATGGAACAGGACTTCTTCACCAAGAAGGGCATTCCCGTCCTGGCAGTAGAGGGGACTGCCCATGCCGACCCCATTACCGAGGAGGTAAAGATGCGCGTGAAGGCGTTTATCGAGATGTTAGCGGACGACCCGCCGGTGGCGGAGGGGCACGGTGCAAGGAGGGAGAGTGCACCGCAATGAGCGTTGCTGGTGTCATTGGCGCTCTGGAGCGGCCGTTGCGTGCGTCGCGGCCGGTGCTCGGACTGGACCTGGGCTCCCGGGCGTCTAAGGGCGTGCTGCTGGCCGGGGACAATCTATACACCGCGCTGGTGCCGACGGGGCTTTACATGCAGGAGACGGCCGACGCTCTGGTGCGGAAATTGCTCCGCCAGGCCAAGTTAAAGCGCAAGGCTGTGGGCCACGTTGTGGGAACCGGCTACGGCCGGATCTCCCTGGAATTCAGTGACCTGCCGTACAGCGTAGTCACGGAAATCAGTTGCCATGCCATGGGGGCACACGCGCTCATACCCGAGGCTAGGACTGTGCTCGACATCGGTGGCCAGGATTCCAAGGCCATCAAGATCGATCGAGAAACGGGCAAGGTCGTCGAATTTGTCATGAACGACAAGTGCGCGGCGGGAACCGGCCGTTTTCTGGAGAAGGCCGCGGCGTTGCTCGGCATTAAGCTGCAAAGTCTCGGCACGGTAGCATTGCAAGCCAAAGCTCCCGCTCTGGTCAGCAGCCAGTGTGTGGTCTTCGCCGAATCAGAGATGATCTCCCTGCGCGCACGAGGAGAGCGCGCCAACGACGCTGACTCGCGTGCCAACATCGCCGCCGGGGTACACCTGTCCGCCGCGCGGCGCGTGACCAACCTGCTCGGCCGTATCGGGCTCGAGCCGGCGCTAGTCTTCACGGGTGGGGTGTCCAACAACCGGGGGATGTGGAGGACGCTGGAGGATCTGCTGCAGACTAAGTTCGTGACCAGACCAGGCATCGACATGATCTTTGCCGGTGCGGTGGGGGCGGCCGTGTACGCCGCCAAGGAGCTGGAAGAAACAGCGAAGGCGGCACGGCGCGAGACCACGACGAAGGCAGCATATCTCCAACAGGCCTACGACCTGATCGAAAAGGAAGAGCAGGCGTTCATCGAGAGCAAGGCGACCAAGAAGGTAGGCTTCCTTTGCGCCTATACTCCCATGGAGCTGCTGAATGCCGCCGGAGTCGGCTACGTGCGATTGATGAAGGCCGGGGATCCCATGATGGTCGGCGCGGGTGAGCTCCACACCCAGAGCGTGCTGTGCGACCACACCAAGAGTTGCGTTGGCGGCTTTGTTGCGCAGCATCCCCTCTTTCGCACCCTCGACAAGGTGTACAGCCCTCACGCGTGCGGAAACATGAAACGGGCGAGCGAGATCATAGAACAATTCGTCCCCATCAAGCTCATCAACGTGCCCAAGAATAGAGCCGAACCGGCGTCGCGACGGTACTTTCGCGACGAGATCGTTGATTTCAAGCGCGACTTGGAGGCTTTGACGGGAAGGGCTATTAGGGACGACGAGGTTAGCGGGCAGATCGCCCTCTACAATCAAGCGAGAAAGCTGCTGCGGCAAATCTCGGAGCTCCGCAAGCGGGAGTGGCCCGCGCTGAGCGGACGGGAATTCTTGGATCTGGTCAGGGGGCTATATTACTTGCCTCCGGAGAAGCTCATCGGGGCATACTCCGAGGTGTACGAACGCTCGCGGCTGGCCCCGGCCGGGGATGGCGAGCCCAAGCTACGTCTCATGGTGTCCGGGAGCATCATGGCAGACGGCGATCGACGACTTCTTGATCTCGTCGAGGGAGAGCTAGGCGGCGCAGTAGTGGTGGAGGACCATTGCGCGGGACTGCGCCCAGTTTACCATGCCATAGCCGAAACGGGGGACCCATACCAGGCCCTCGCCGAGGGCTACCTGGACCAGGCACCCTGTTCTAATCGCAGGCCCATGTCCGACGCGGTCGAGTTCTCCAGTCGACTGGCGCGTGAATACGACGTTGATGGTGTGCTGTACGTCTACCTTAAGTTCTGCTCTTGCTACGGATTGACCAAGAGGGATTTCATCGAGGGCTTTCAGGCGCAGGGCTTTCCGGTGCTGGATGTGTCGAGCGATTATTCGCAGAGCGATCACGGACAGCTCAAGACCCGGCTCGAGGCGTTCGTCGAGGTTCTTAGGGAGAGGCGGAAGTCCCGGCCGAGTGTAGTGGGGCACAAGAGCATCCGGGGAGGGCTTGGGAAGAACATCGCTCGCGCCAGTGTGGTTACACCGTAGCAGGCGCCAGCGTTGCGGGGCTTTCTTATCAAATTTGTCGCGCTTTCCATCGTCTCGGGAAGCACCATCGGCATCAATAGGATCCTGATCACGCTGCTTGGACTTTCGCTGCAAGCGACGAACTGGCAGCTCGGGTTGATTGGCGCCGTGGAGACTCTTGGTTTGGCAATGGGAACAATCCCGGCCGGGATCATGGTTAGTCGAGGCAACCCGCGGTCGCTGTATGGGCAGGCGAGCATCGTCGTGGCCGCCTGCTACCTCCTTATTCCTCGGCTTGGCGTTTGGTTTGCGCTGCTGCCGTTCATGCTGTTCACCGGTTTCTGCATTTCCTACCGTATCGTTGCAATGAGCTCCATCTTTCTTGGCCAGCTCGGCGTCATGGGGAATGGCTGGGCTGGGTGGTACAAGGGAACCCTGGCGCTCGGGACTATGGCGATTGGCCCGTGGGTGGGGCATCTGCTCGCCAAAGGAGTTGGCATCAAGTCGACCTTCTATGTGTCGGCTGGCCTCTTTGCTGGCATGGCGAGCTTGGGCGTGCTTGCCCTGCCGCCCAGCCGACGCGGCGGCGCGCGAGGCCCAAGGCAGGGCTCGGGAAACTGGCTCTCGGCGATCTGGCAAAACCGACAAGTCCGACAGGCGTGCTTGATGGAAGGGGTTAGCGGCTATTGCTCGGCATTCTTCAGCACGTTTATGCTGGTCATTTTGATACGGGGCCACGGGTGGGCGCGGGATAGGGCGGTTCATCTCCTCGTCCTCAACGGCGTGGTCTACGTTTGCGTGCTGCTGGGGGCTGGCTGGGTGCTGGCGAGGACGGATCGGAGCCGGGGCATCATCGAGCGCGTGGTCTACGGTGGCACCGCGGTGGCCATGGTGGGGCTCGGCCTTGCCGGTCGTCCCGTGTTCTTCGTGCTGTGGACCGCGTTGTTTTCCCTGGGTCTTGGATTCAACAACCTGGTCAACGTGACGATTATCTCGTCAAGTGGCTGCGATCGTGGACACGTGAGTGGGGTGGCCACCTTGACGCAGATGTCGGGTGGCTGCCTCGGAGCCCTAGTCGGTGGGCTCTTGAGCAGGGTTCTCGGTGTTCAGCTCTTGTTCGTTCTCTTTGCGGCGCCTTGGCTGTTGGCTCTGAGCGTCAGAAGGAAAAGGGCTCCGGCAAGGGAGAGCGCGTTCGTCGCCGGAGCAAGGTCTTCGAAGAGCGAAGAGACCCGTGCCGTGCAGAAATCCATCGCGGGAGCTCGGAATGCCGTGGGATGATAAGGTGAGACACAAGTCATCCATCACGCATGGAAGCATGATGATGGGGCAGGATGGCCAGGCCCGTCGCCATCGACCTCACGGGAGGAAGGCGTTGGGTGCTGTCCGATGCCGATGTCACGAACCATGGGGCGTCCCGAGGTGGATGCCGACGGGCCGATTGTGCGGAAGGTCACATGGCCTCTGCTCTGGCGTTGGAGTGAACCGCCTCGATCCGAACGGTAGAAAAATCCGAGTCCACCAAGCCAAGCTGGGTTCCGATCAACTGTTCGGCAGCCGCGGTGATGGCCTTTGCGTCCAGCCCATGCTCTCTCATCAGGAAACGACGGGAGGCGCCGTGGGCAAAGGTGTCTGCGAGACCCAAGGTCACGAGAGGGCGAGCGATGCGGTTCCGCACCATCATTTCCGACAGGACCGTTCCGAGGCCGCCCACAGTGGTATGGTTCTCGACGGAGATGATGCCGTGCTTGGGTTGCGCGAGCAGTATCGGAAGCACGGGATTGGCAAAGGGCTTATAGGTTGAGACGTGGACATGAGCCACCGAGACCCCGTGCGCGGTGAGCACAGAAACCGCCCGCATGGCCTCCTCGGTGCAAATGCCAGCCGAAACCACCAGCAGGTCGGAACCGCTCGCGAGGACACGCGGGGTGTCTAGTCGCATGGGCTCCGCGCGGTCGAAGAGGCGTGGAACTTCGCCGCGCAGCATCCGGACGTAGACCGGCCCCGGCATCTCACAGGCCAGGTCGAGCACACTCTCCACCTCGGTGGCGTCGCCGACCTCGAGCACGGTCATGTTGGGGAGGGCGCGCATGACGGCGACATCGTCGATGGCCTGATGGGTGGCGCCACCAGGTGTGGTCACGCCGGGCAAGAATCCGAGCATCTTGACCGGGAGGTTGGGGTAGGCGACTGACATCGCAATCTGGTCAAGCGCCCGGCGATAGATAAACACCGCGAAGGTGTGCACGAGCGGGATGAAACCCTCCCGAGCTAGCCCTCCTGCGATGGACAGCATGTTCTGCTCGGCGATGCCGCAAGAAATGAATCGTTCCGGGAAGGTTCCCTTGAAGTAATCGGCCTCGCAAGAGCTGGTGAGGTCAGCGCTCAAGACGAGCACATCCGCCCGCCGCTCTCCAAGCGCCTTTAGGCTTTTCGCGTGGGGTTGGACGACAATTTCCATGTCACGCCCTGTCCGCTTCCATGCCGGCGAGAATGGCCCGGTAGCGCGCCGCCTCGACCTCGTTCTTGATCCTGATGTAGTGCAACTTGCCGCCGTTGAGCCGCAACTCCGAGATCTCGTGACACGGGTCGGTGGCCGCGAGGACCACCAGCGGCTGGTCCTTATGGGGCGTCGCACATGCCGAGGACAGGGCCTCGATGTCATGGCCGTCGACTGACCGAACCGCGGCGCCGAAGGTGGTCAGTTTCTCGGCCAATCCGCCGAGCCGCATCACCGAGAGAACCGCGCCATCACACTGCTGGCCGTTCATGTCCACGAGGATCTTGATGTTGTCGACCTTGTGGTGGCTCATGAACTGAAAGGCCTCCCAGACCATGCCAATCTGGAACTCGCCGTCTGACATGAAGATCCAGATTCGCCCCGGTTCACCCTTCATACGCCGAGCAAGCGCCATGCCGATACCCTGGCTCAAGCCCTGGCCGAGCGAACCTGTCATGAGCTCCATCCCCGGTGAATGTTCAGCCCCGATCATCTCGACCGACGAGCCGTCGCGGTTGAAGGCATCTAGCCCCACCGCAGCCATGCGACCGGCCTCGACCAGGGCCGCGTAGAGCGGGAGCGAGTAGTGGGTTGGAGACAGAATGAAACGGTCGTAGATGCGCCCGTGTGGCCCGTTGAAGTGAAAGCCGTAGCTATAGTCGCGGTTGGTCGCTGACGGCACCCCGGCGAAAGGCCGGGGCAGCAGGGGTTCCCTGACCGGACCGAGGTTCATCGCCCCGCCGTACAGCACGCCAAGGATCTCGGCGGCAGAGCACGCCTGGCTCAGGTACCCACCGTCATTTTTCAGGGTGTGCTCGAGGACGCGCCGTCTGATGCCGGCGGCGATGGAGTGCGCGCGGGTACGCGCGACGCTGCTGGCTCCGGACACGTGGATCGCCGCGCTCATCGGCTAGTTGCTCCCATGTGCTTCCCTCGGCAGAAAGGGCTGGTGGGGAAGACCGAAGGTATCGGCGACCGCGAGATTCGTCACTTCTCCGCGATGGATGTTGATAGCGCTCAGGAGTTCTGGGTTGTGCTCGGGCGCCTCCCCGAGACCGTGGTTCGCAAGCTGTAACCCATGCGGCAAGGTGGCGTTGCACAGCGCGTACGTGCTGGTCATATCTACGAGGTAGGTCAGCTCAGCGTGGGTAATCGCATGCGTCGTTGCGAAGCAGCCTCCCTGGTCCACGGCAACGTCGACGACCACCGCGCCGGGCTTCATGAGCTTGAGATCCTCTCGCCTGACCAGGCGAGGCGTGCGTGCATCACGAATCAAGACCGCGCCTACGACCAAGTCGGCCTTCGCAAGCTGATCTAGGATCGTATGGCGGTCGCTGAATAGCGTTGTGGCATTGGGCGGCATGATGTCATCCAGGCTCTCTGGGAATCCCCACAATCATCGAGTGGATGGTACTCCGGCAATGGTCGGATGCGAGCCCTATCTTCCGCTGCGTTCAGCCCAGACCCCGCGGGAAGATGCCGGCTGCTCATTTGCCCCTAGCGGCAATGTCACGCCCTCTTTTCGCATCAACCGTCCGTATGAGTCGTTGTCCGGACGACCGTCGTGGGCAAATCTATCGAGCTCAGACGCCACGAGGATATTCCTCTCTCGCCGTAGTGCCATGCGGCATGGCGACCGTTCCCGATATCTTCGCTTTGACGTAGGACCATGTCCATGTGGCGGGACAAGTAGTCGGGCATGTGCTAGGGCTGAAGCAAGACTCGTTGGTGAGCACTTGAAAACGTTCTTCGACCACGCACATTTTCTCGAGCCAGCGGTGAGAAGCGCCGCCAAGCACTTGCGAAGGACGAGCGCAGGCCTACACACCGGGATAGCCGAGGCACCTTGATGTCCCCAGTGCAAGTGACCTCTGATCGGATCTTCGTTCGCTACCGCCTCACGGGTGACGAGACCGAGGCCCGCGCCAAAGCCGCTGACCTTTGCCTTGAGCAAACCGTCGAGTGCCCCGCTGACATACTTCCCAAGGGGTTCATTCCCGAGCAGGTGGTGGGTCGCCTGGAATCTCTGCACGAGTTATCCGCGCCTGGTATGCCAGCCTGGGAGGCGCGGATTTCCTTCCTCAGCGACACCACTGGCGGCGAGCTCACCCAGTTGTGCAACGTCCTTTTCGGCAATATCAGCCTCAAGAAGGGCTTCCGGCTCTCTCGCTTGGAAGACCGCGGCACGCTATGGGAAAGGTTCAAGGGACCACGCTTCGGGGGTGACGGTCTCCGGGCGTTGCTGGGGCAGCCGTGTCGACCCTTACTATCGACCGCGTTGAAACCCATGGGTCTATCCGCCGAGGAGCTGGCTGCTTTGGCGGGTTGCTTCGCCTCGGGTGGCGTCGACGTGATCAAGGACGACCACGGCTTGGCCAATCAGCCATTCGCCAGCTTTGTCGACCGTGCTGAGCGCTGTGCGGATGCCGTGCGCAAAGCCGCCCCGACGGGACGCAGGATTATCTACGCCCCGAACGTAACAGCGCCGGCGGGAGACGTCCACGAACGGGCGCATTTTGCCAAGCGAGTTGGCGCGGGTGCCTTGTTGATTTGTCCCGGGCTGACGGGCCTAGACGCGATGCGGGCCTTGGCCGACGATGACTCACTCGGACTGCCGATTCTCGCGCACCCGGCATTCCTGGGAAGTTTCGTGACCAGTCCAGACAGTGGCATATCTCCCTATGCACTGTTCGGCCAGTTCATGCGCCTGGCGGGCGCTGACGCCACCATCTTTCCGCATTTTGGCGGAAGATTCGGTTTCTCGCTGGATGAATGTCGCGAAATCACGGATGGCTGCCAGGACGCCCTGGGGAACTTGAAAAGAATATTCCCCGCTCCGGGAGGCGGCATGAAGCTGCAGCGTCTGCCCGAGTTGCTGGAATTCTATGGGCGCGAAGTGATGTTCCTGGTCGGTGCTGATTTGGTCCGCAACGGACCCGACATCAAGAAGAACTGCGAGATCTATCGAACGATGATCGAGAAGCACTAGAGACGCCTCGAGTGGAGCGGACGCTCCACTCCTAGCGTGTGGTGGCTCCGGGTCGTCAGTTGAGATACCGTCGTTACGCGGGCCAATACGCGACCGTCGGAGTCGACCCTGAAGGCCATAGGAACCAGGCTGACGCCATACTTGCGCGCCAGATCGGGATGCTTGGTCACGTCCACCAGCGTGAGCGGCACCCCTTGCGCCGACAGGCGTTCTTCCAACGAACGACAGTCAGAGCAACGGGGATGGGTGAACTGCACGATTAGGCCGTCCTGCGGCGATGCTCCGATTTCCCTAAGATCGATGTGCCTCACGCTCCGCGGTCCGATACCACGCAGGCGAGCCAGCAGGCGATACATCTCGCATCCTACGCACAGGCCGGTGGCCGCGGCCAAGAACGCGAGACCGGCGACCAGCAAACCCAACGTCCACCCCAGGCGCGGCAAGCCGGCAAGGTGCGCGGCCAAAGCAGCCGATAGAAAGACCAGACCCACTAGATTGGCAAATCGAGTCGGCCGGGCGTCCTTGACCGGCCCTGGGCCGAGCCGGGGCCGCACCAGCCTGAAGTAGAATGAGCAGGCCAGGCACAGCCGCGGGCCAAAAGTCAGGGTCAGCGCGAGCTGCATCGCCGCCAGCGATAGCAGCGGCCACCAATGAAATAGGTAGGCCGCCAGCGTTACGCCGCCGATGATGGCCTGGTTGAAACGTGGCGCCCGCGCGTCGATCACGGGCGGGCCGCGCAAAACCGCGTCTGACCCGATGACATACTCGGAGGAAGACATGGTGTCCAGGATAGCAGACATCGTGTTGCGGTCGAGGCGAATTGCGGCACAGACAGCGCACCTGGGGCGAAGAGGAAGGCTGCCTGCCCCTCTGTGGTTTGGAGGCGGAACGGCGGTCAGGAAGACCGGAAGGTTAGTGAGAGTATATGATTATGTCGTGACAGCTGACCTCCGAGCTGCCCGGGTTCTCATAGGAGTGCGGCTGGTCCGCCACGAATGAGACCGAATCTCCTGCGTCCAAGGCGTGGACAGCGCCGCCGACGTGCACGCGCAGCTGGCCATTGAGGGCAACGAGCACCTCGCGCGTTCCCGCTGCGTGCGGATCGGAAGAGTGATTGCCGCGAGCGGCTAGTCGCAACTCGTACGCCTCGACCCAAGGGCACGAACCGGCGGGCGTCAGCGGTCGGCTTTCCATGCGTCCATCGGCGGAGCGCAGAACTTGTGATTCGCCTTGACGGATAACCTCCGCGCAGTGGGTGTTTCCACCCAGCAACTCGGAGAACGGAATGCCCAGTCCAACTGCGATCTTCCACATCACGCCTAGCGAAGGGTTGCTCTTCCGAGTCTCGATCTGCGACAGTGCCGCCCGGCTTACCCCCGATGCCACCGCGAGTTGATCGAGCGACATGTGGCGGGCCGTGCGCCTTTCGCGTAGATTGACTCCCACGCGACGGCCCATCTCGGCCGCTCCGACGTCGTCTCCCGGGGACAACGCGGTCTGGCGGATGGTTGAGGTGGTGCGAGGGCGCCCGCCGTCGTCCGGCGCGGATCGCTTGTCTTTGTTAGCAGCCATTTGGCCGGAATATTAGCAGAGGGCCACGCTTGTAGACAACTGGTGCGGCCCGCTGGGGCGCACGTCCAAGACAGAGTCGCGCTGGCTCAAAGCCGAGCAAGGGCAGACGGTGCTATGGCAGGTCGAAACAGGTCAGCAGTTTCGACAGCAGGTCGACGCTTATTGGGAGGCCTGCGCGCGATGGGCGGACACGGAACTCGAAGCCAGACCGACCGAGCCTCTCGCGACGCTCCCGATATTCGCTCCGCTGCTACCATGGGCGCTGATGCGACCAAGGCAGTGGCCAAGCTCGGCAAGATGCGCGATCTTGGCTTCCATGGGCGTGAGCGTCTGGTCCTTTCTGCGGTCACAACCAGGTGAGCTGTGCTACGTCGCGCAACGCGCGGTGGACGAGTTTCTCTCCGCTGCGGGTCGGCTCCCGGCTGACGCGGAAGGCTTTGTGCGCTATGCGGAGGTGATCGTGAACCTGGAGAATCGCCGTGCCGTGGATGTCCTGCGGGTCGGCTTCCTTCAATACCGCGCTCTCAAGGATGGCAGGCTCCACCGAGGGCACTTCCGCCAGATCATGGCCGGCATCCCCGAGGCTACGTTCGGGTGGCTTCAGCTCTTCAAGCCACCACCTGGCATGGTTGGTGCGGAGCACAGGTTCGCGAAGCGATGCCTTGAGCAGCTGAATACATGGAAACCGACGCCGGACGAGCTACGGAAGCTGCGTGGTCTCGTGAACCGCAGAGCGGGCCGAGAGATTATGTAGCCAGACGTCATCTCAGGGGCTCGAACGAAATTGCGGGTTCGGGGAACGAGGAATTGGTGCTCGATGCGGGTACCTGGGGCGGGTGGAAACTCAGACCGTCTGAATAGAGGGCCCGGGTGGTGTGGCGCCCGGAACACTGGGCTTTGGTGGAGCGGACGTCGTCACATACACGACGCGCGCGCCCGCGGGGGCGCGCATGCCGATGCCCTGAAGGGTGCCCTGAAGGGCTAGGTGGTGGTCACCCTGGCGGGGCGGCCAGCTCTCAGCTTTGGCTGGGATCCAAGACCCGGCCCATGAACAGGATGGCACCGGTGGGCTGGTCGCGCAGGAAGTAGAGGAAGGGGCGGTCGATGTAGAGGTTGAGGCCCGTGAGCATGATTGCGGCAGCGTTCCCGATCACCGCGGTGGCCGCCGCCGCTTCCGTCCCAGTCTCGGCGACATTGATGAAGGCTTTGTGGAGGACATCGGAGATGTATAGGTTGTGTGTACCGTCCATGCCCGAGAAGTCCGCCTGGCCTGAAACGAAGGCGGCGTACATGCCTAGGCTCTGCAGCAGGACCACGAGATCCTGGCCGGTCGTGATCTGGAACCGTGGCATGCTGAGGATCACTTGCTGGCCGGTCAAACCGGTAACAATCGCATCGAGTTGGGTAGCATCGAAGGAGGCCTCGAACGACGAGAAAGTTCCGCGGTCTGGCACCACGAGGAGCATAGAGAGGTTTTGGTCCTGGTAGGGTAGGGACACTGCTGCGAAGCCGGTACCCTGTAGGGCGGGAACGTTATACAGATCGACACCCATGAACATGGTCGTGACCGTGCTGTTGTCGAGCCGGGTAAAGCTTTGGCTGCCCGTCTTGGCGGTGTCGAAGGGCTGCAGCCATGCGGCGTTGAGGTACATGGCGTTGGTCAGTACGAGGCGCGTGCTCGCGTCGACCGAACCGGGTGGCAGTAGGTTCTGGATCTTCTGGTCGGTCTGCTCTGCTACCCAGTTGTTGATGGTGGTGCGCGCGGACCCTGGGCTGTTGATGAAGTCGAGGAGGTTGATGCCAGCGCCGTAGTACTCGGCCAGGCTGTCGAGATAAGCGCTGGTGAATGTGTAGGTCTGCTCGGCCCACGCTGCATTGACAACGTCGAGACGCATGGGCCCGCCACTGGCACCCAGCATGCCCTGCCCGCGCGAGGCCAGAGCCAGATCCCAGGAGTCAAAGGCTGCGTCCAGCTGGTCGGGCGGCAGGGTGAAGTGGAGCGCAGTGGCCATCTCGCTGGCCGTGGTGCCAGCTGCGCCAGCGTAGGTCATGGCGAGGGCCAGGCTGATGCTGGTCGGCGAGAAGACGAGATTACTGGTCGCCTGGGCCGCCATCACATGATAGGCATCTAGGGCAAAGGCCTCGTTGTTTGACGTGAATGTCGTGGCGTCGCCCGCGGCAACCTGCGGATCGGTGACTCGT
>Ga0187889_10000411_pt1 | contig 52174 bp, 50 predicted proteins | sample June2016WEW_7_10_2_FD_132992 | JGI IMG/M metagenome (GOLD analysis project Ga0187889, IMG submission 132992) | Peatland microbial communities from SPRUCE experiment site at the Marcell Experimental Forest, Minnesota, USA - June2016WEW_7_100 | ecosystem: Environmental > Terrestrial > Soil >... | reverse complement strand
CTACCGAGACCCCGTTGCTCGGCCGGGACCAGTTCCTGATCGGCTTCGCTCCGCGGCTCGGCGAGCCGGCCTTCCCGGTGCCCACCGGTATGGAAGAGCGGCTTCTCGAGGTCCTCGGCGAGACCGACGAGCGTGGCGAGTCCTCCCGGGAGCGGGTCTTGACGGGGATCGCCGAGCAGTTCCTCGAGTTCACCCGCCACGGTCCCGTGGTGCTGATCTTCGAGGACCTCCACCGGGCAGACGAGTCGTCGCTTGCCGCCGTCGAATTCCTCGCGAACCAGCTCGCCCACCGTCCCCTCTGGATCCTGGCGACCAGCCGTCCGTACGCGTCGCTCTCGGAATCCGGACGGGCGCGCCTCGAGGGGTTCGAGAGCGCCACCCACGCCCGCCGCATCGTCCTCCGCCCGATGACGTCGGGAGAGGTCGCCGACTACCTCCGGATGAACGAGCCGTCCCGAGAGTTCTCCCCGGAGGAGGTCGCGCGACGCTACTCCGAGACCGGCGGGAACCCGCTCCTCCTGCAGCAGTTCGACCGTCGGATCTCGGTGTCCGAGGCCGCGGGCCGGCCGGAGGCCGCCCTTCCGCCCCTCGACGAGGATGCCCATCGCACGCTGGACGTCGCCGCGGTGCTGGGGGCCGAGTTCCCGTTCGCCCTCCTCCTGCGCGCGAGCGGCGAGGACGAGGAGCGCCTCGCGGAAGCCGTCGACCGTTTGGTCGGCCAGGGCCTTCTTTACGAGCGACCGGGAGAGCTCCTCGCGTTCCCGGAAGACCGCCTCCGCGAAGAAGCGTACGGCCGCCTCACCGAGAGTCGCCGCCTGCTCCTCCACCGGCGGGCCGGCAAGGCCCTCGAGGCGATGGGGAGCGCGGACCTCACGACGATCTACGCGCTCGCGCGCCACTTCTACCTGGGTCGCATGGAGGAGCAATCGGTCCAGTACAACCGCATCGCGGCCGAGATCGCCGACCGCTCGTTCGCGCCCGAGGTGGCCCGCGACCACCTCGCCCGCGCGCTCGAGAGCCAGCGCGACCTGAACTCGGACGACCGCGACGGAGAGTCGGAGCTCGTGCTCGAGCTCGCGCGAATGACGAACGAGCTCGGTCGCCTACAAGAGGCCGAAGGGATCCTCCGCGACTTCCTCGACCGGGGGAAGAACGACCCCCGCCTCTCTCCGCGCAGCCGAGCGACCCTCGAGATCTACCTCGCCCGCGTCCTGAGCGACCGCGGGGACTGGCGCGCCGCGGCGGAGGTCGCGGAGAAGGTGCTCTCCTCTTCGGGCCTCGAAGGCCAGATGCTCGTTCGGCTCGGGGCCCACCGCCTCCTCGGCGAGGCGCTCTTCTACGAGGCCCGGTACCCGGAGGCCCTCGCGCAGCACGCCGAGGAGATCCGCCTCGCGCGCGAGGCCGGCAACGAGCGCGCGACCGCGCTCGGCCAAGCCCGGCACGCGAGCGTGCTCACGATGATGGGCCGGCCGGACCAGGCGCTCGCCGAAGCGCGCGAGGCCGCGGTCGCGCTCGAGCGGGTGGGACCCGCCCGGGAATCGGCCCAGGCCCACCTGTTCCTGGGCATCCTCATGACGACCAGCCCGTCCCCGACCCCGCGCCACGAGGAGGCGATCGCGGAGTTCTCGGAGGCGATCCGGCTCGCCGAGAAGGCGCAGGACCCCCGCCGCATGGGTTGGGCGCTGTTCAACACCGCGGACGTCCTCCGCGACGCGGGGCAGTTCGAGGAAGCGGTCGAGAAGGCGGAGCGCGCCCGGGAGATCCTCGAGCGGATCGGCGACCGGTTCGGCCTCATCCAGTCGATCATCGTCCGGGGGAAGATCGCGATCGACCGGGGCGAGTACGACCTCGCGGAGGCCGACCTGCTCGAGGCGTACCGTCTGGTCCGGGACCTGAACGCCCCCGCGGACGAGGTCGACGTGGTCCTTCGGCTCGCCCAGCTTTCGTACGCGCGGGGCGACCGCGCGAGCGCCCGGCGCCGGGTCGCCGAGCTCGAGCGCCGGAACCTTCCCGCCCTCCGGCCCGACGTCACGGAGGACTTCGAGCGCCTCAGGAACGCGCTCGCCGTTAGGGAGGGGGACGCCGACGTCCCGTGAGCGCCCCGTGGCCGACCCGGAGGGCCTGGCCCGACGCGCCCTCCGGGAAGACCGTGCGTCCCGGGACCGCACGACGCGACTGCTCCTCGACCGGTCGGTCCCGGCGGAGGCCCGCGTCCTCGCGCAGGCGAACGGGGTCGTATCGGGGATGGCAGCCGCGCGGGCGACCGCGCGGGCGCAGGGCCTCACGGTCGTCACTGCCCGACGGGACGGAACTCCGGTCCGTCCGGGTACCGTCGTCCTCCGCCTCCGAGGGGACGCGCGACGGATCCTAGCGGCCGAGCGCACGATCCTCAACTTCCTCATGCACGCGAGCGGGGTCGCGACCGAGACCCGTCGTGCGGTCGAGGGGGCGCGAGGGGCCCGGCGACCCCTCGAGGTGTGGGCCACGCGGAAGACGCTGCCGGGTCTGAGAGACCTCGAGAAGGCGGCGGTCGTGCACGGGGGCGGACACCCGCACCGAAGGGACCTCTCGGACGCCGTGCTCATCAAGAACAACCATCTCGCGCTCCTTTCGCTCCCGGAGGCGGTGGCGCGGGCGCGTGCCCGGGCGCGGCCCGGTGAGCGGGTCGAGGTGGAGGTGCAGACCCCCACCCAGGCGATCACGGCGGCGCGCGCGGGCGCGGACGCGCTCCTTCTCGACAACGTCTCCCCCCGACGGGCCCGGGAGATCGTGCGGAGCCTCGAGCGGGAGGACCTTCGACGCGGACGCTGGGTCGAGCTCTCGGGCGGGATCACGCCCGGGCGGGTCCCCCTCTACCGGTCGGTGGGCGCGGACGCGGTGAGCCTGGGCGGGCTCACCCACTCGGCGCCGGCCCTGCCGTTCCACCTCCTCCTGCGCCCCTCCCCTCGCTTAAGACGCCGCGCGGCCTAGAAATCGCGAAGTCGATGACGGTGGCCGAGGAGATCCTCCGCCTGAAGGAGGAACGGGACGCGGTGCTGCTAGCCCACAACTACCAGCGTCCGGAGGTTCAGGACGTCGCCGACTTCGTCGGCGACTCGCTCTACCTCTCTCGGAAGGCGATGGAGTCCGACCGCTCGGTCATCGTGTTCGCCGGGGTTCGGTTCATGGCCGAGACCGCCAAGATCCTGAACCCGAGCCGGACCGTGCTGCTCCCCGACCTTAAGGCCGGCTGCGGCCTCGCCGACTCGATCACCGCGGAGCAGCTCCGGACGTGGAAGAAGGCCCACCCGGGCGCGGTGGTGGTGGCGTACATCAACACCTCGGCCGAAGTCAAGGCGGAGGCGGACGTCTGCTGCACGAGCTCGAACGCGGTGAAGATCGTGGAGCAGGTCCCTCCGGGGCGGGAGATCCTCTTCCTCCCCGACATGTTCCTGGGGGACTATGTGCGCCGGCGGACCGGTCGGGCGATGCACCTGTGGGTCGGGGACTGTCCCGTCCATGCGAAGCTTCGTCCCGAGGACCTCGCGCGGGCCCGCGCGGACCACCCCGGCGCGCCAGTGATCGCGCACCCGGAGTGCGGATGCGCGACCCAGGCGATGTCGAACGTCGACCAGATCCTCTCGACGGACGGGATGGTGCGGTTCGCGGAAGAGACGCACGCGCCCGAAGTGCTCGTGGCGACGGAGGTCGGGATCCTCCACCGCATGGCCAAGCTGAACTCGACGACCCGGTTCACCCCGATCGACGCGGGCGCGATCTGCCCCTACATGAAGGAGATCTCCCTCGAGGACGTCCGCGACTCCCTCGCCCTCGACCGATACCGCATCGAGGTCCCGAGCGAGACGGCGGCGAAGGCCCGTGTCGCCCTCGAGCGGATGGTCGCGGCCTGAACGCGGGCTCAGAGCCTCGGGATGATCGGCGCGATCCCGTGCCCGTAGAGCTCGAAGGCCGCCGCGAGGAGCCCGAGCGCCGAGAGGAAAACGACCCCGATGGCGAGCCAGGACGGCTTTCGTGTCAGGTAGAAGTGCGGGCTGAGCGGGTTCAGCCGGGTCGAGAGGAACGACGTTCCCGAGAAGAACAGTACGAGACCCAGCAGGGCCGTGAGCAGGACGGTGAACTGGCTCAGGTACAGGCCCAGCAGCACGAGCACGATCGCCACGGGGATCGCGGCGTGGGAGCGTTTCGTCTCGGTCTCCGCGGCCCGGTTCGGCGGAGGATTGGCCGAGCGGCGGTAAGCGGAGGGGTAGGCCCGGGCGCTGGACACGCTCCGGAGGGGCCGGCCCTTCCTAGATGAACCTCACCCTCCAACGGAAACGCCTTCCCGTTGGACCTAGACATAAAGAGGGAACACCTCCTCTGGGGGGTCGGTGACCGAGAACCCCCCACGGCGCCCCATCCCGTCGAGCCCCGCCCGGCCTCCGGCCCCGGTGCCGGTCTCGGGCTCGCGTCGCCTACCCGAGCCTCCGGCGCTTCGGATGAATCCTCTCGCGGGAGCCCGGGCCTGCTCGAGCTGCGGCACCCCGATTGTGGCGTCCTCCGTTCCCCCCCGCTGCTGGGGGTGCGGCCGTCCCCTCTGCACCGATTGCTACTGGCGACACGGGCTGACGCCCACGGCGCATCGCTGCACGAGCTGCCTCATGATGCAGGGCGCCTCCCCCCGGACCGCGATCTCGGGGGGCCGGTCGAAGTCCCTGTCCGGTCCCGGGTCGGCCCGGACCATGCGATACTGACCTTTCCCAGCGAGCCAGCGTTCCTCACCCCGGCCGGAGAAGCGCCGGCGCGCCGGGCGAACCCGAGGGCCACGGCCCGTGTCGGGTCGTCCGAGGTCGCTCCCAAGCCCGTCGGCACGTGCACCGCGACCCCCGCCTCGCGGGCCTGCCGACCCGCGGTCGAGTCGAGTCGCTCGGGACCGGGGCCGACCTCGATTGCGGCGGCGGCCCGCCGGGCCTCCTCGACCCACCCCGCGAGAGCCGCCGCGTCCGACGCGACGGAGGAGCCGACATGGGCGACGAGGGCGGTCGGACAGGGGCCTCCACGGGACCCCGTTCCTTCGGAGGGGATCGAGGTGGGTCGCACGATACGATAGTCGCACGGGGTCGCTTCGAGTTCCTTCGGCATCGCGCCGATCCCCGTTTCGACCGCAAAGGCGATTCGTAGCCCCGGGGGTCGGAGCTCCGTGAGGCGGGACCGCGTCGCGTCCGGCAGGAACCAGACGCTCCCGTCCGCCCGGACCCCTCCCACCACGACCCCGACGTAGGCGAAGCCGTCCGCCTGGGCCTCGGCGACGATCCGGTCCACGACGTCCGGGCTCGCGTCCGGAGCGAGGTGCGTGTGCAGGTCCCCCCGGAGGTCCTTCTCGGAGACGAGCGGAGGAACCTTCCCCCGGGCGGCCACCTCGACCTCGCCCCGGTCCTCCCGGAGCTCGGGTGGGATCCAGGCGAGCCCGAGGGACGCGTAGACCTCCTCCTCGGTGGCCCCGGCGATGCGCTCCTCGCCCCGAAAGACCCCGTACTCGTTGACCTTGAGCCCCCGGACGCGGGCGAGTGACCGGAGACGGACGTTGTGGTCCTTCGAGCCCGTGAAGTACTGGAGCGCGGCTCCGAACTCCTCGGGCTTCACGACGCGCAGGTCCACTTGAAGGCCGCCCGTGAGGACGACGGTCTCCTTCGTCTCGCCCCGCATCTTCACCTCGGCGACGAGGGGGTGCGCCGTGAACGCCTCGAACACCTTCCCCGGGTCCCTCGACGTGACCAGGATGTCGAGGTCGCCGACCGTCTCGCGCGCCCGACGGAAGCTGCCGGCGACCTCGACCCGGTCGGCGTCGGTGCCTTCCCGGAGCGCTCGCACGAGCGCGTGAGCGACCGGGTAGACCTCCTCGATGGCGCGGCGGGCGGGTCCGGGGCCGGCCGCCGCGGCCGTGAGGGCCGACCGGATCTGGTCGATCTTCTTCTCCCCGAAGCCTTTCATCCCGACGAGGCGGCCCGCGGCGATCGCGTCCCGGAGCTCGTTCGGCCCCTCGACGCCGAGGTCGACCCAGAACCGGCGCGCGGTCTTCGGGCCGAGCCCGGGGAGACGCATCAGCTCGACGAGCCCGGGCGGGATCTCGCGCTTCAACCGTTCGTGGTAGGATATGGACCCGGTCCGAAGGTACTCCTCGATCTTCTCCGCGATTGCTTCCCCGACACCGGGGATCGCGCGGAGCTCGCGGCGCGCGGCGACCGCGCTCAGGTCCTCGGTCAGGCTCTCGATCGACCGTGCGGCGCGCCGATATGCCTCGGGCTTGAACTTCTCACCGAGAAGGTCGAGGAGGTCGGCGATCGTCCGGAAGACCTCCGCCGCCTCCGCATTGGAGGTCATCGCCTCTCCCTCCCGCGGGCTTCCGCCCGACCGTTCCGTGCCGGCTCCGGCCTCCTCACGGGGAGAACCCGGCTCCGAGGTCGAGCCAGGTGCGTCGTCCGAAGGGGCGGAATCCCAATCGTTCGTACAGTCGCCGGGCCTCGAGACGGTCCTCCCGAACGTAGAGGCCGACCCTCGCCCGAGCCTCCCGCGCGCTCGCGAGAGCGGCCTCGACGAGCACCCGCCCGACCCCCCGACCCCGGGCGCTCGGGTCGACAAACACACCGCCGACGAGCCATACGTCCGTCAGGCGCACGGCCGCGCGGACCGCGCCGAGGAGCTTCCCCTGGTCGAACGCTCCCCAGATCCAGTCGTCTCCCGGGTCGAGGGTCGGATATTCGGCGGCCACGGGGTCCGACTGCCGCTCGGCGAAGGCGATGAGCTCCGAAAGGTCCGAGCGTTCGAGGCGGTGGACCTGGACCGAAGGGGGCGTGTTCGGGTTCACCCTCGGCTTCTCGGACGGCTCGTTCGCGAGCAGCAGGAGCGTGAACGGCCTCGCCGGGCCCCGGGCCGAGACCACCACGTCTTGGAACATCTCGGGGACGATCGCCACGAAGGGACGCGAAGGGAGGGCGTCGACGAGGACACGGGCACGGGGGTCGGCCCCCACCCAGTGGACGACGGTCCGGGTGGGGTGACCCAGCCAGACGAGCAGGTAGCCGACCGTTTGGTCGCCGTCGAGGGCGGAGACGAACCGGACCCGGTTAGGAGCATGGTCGAGGTCCCAGCGGCCGTAGGCATGGTTGAAGGGGTCCCGGACGGCAGCGCGTTCAAGCCACTCCCGGTCGATCGTCGGTCGGAGCTCCATCGAGCAGTTTCGGTAGCCCTATCCCTTCCGAATAGTTAGTAGTGCGGTCACCTCGGCTGCGACGCGAACGGTAAATGCCGGCCCGGGTCCCAGCGAGCTGTGCGGTCGCATCGTCCCACCGTCGAGTTCCCCCGCCACCTCGAGGAGCTCTATGCCCGGTTCCCGTTCGACCGGTCGCTCGCGGACGACCCGATCTCCGAGGTCCGACCCTTGGCGAGGGACCTCCGGCGCGCCGAGGTCGCGGGGGTCTTCGCTTCCACCCTCGCCATCGGCAACACGACCGCGATCCGAGGCGCGATCGTCCGCCTCGCCGGGCTCGCTGGCGGCGACATCGGGTGGCTCGTCTCCCCGGGCCATGCCCGAGAGCGGTCGCGTCGCCTGGCCTCGTTCCGGCATCGCTGGATCCGAGGCGACCAGCTCGACTACCTTGCGCGCGTCCTGGAGGCCTACTACCGACGCCAACCCTCCCTCGAGTCGGCGTTCGTCGACGGACTCGAGGCCGGAGGCTTCGCCGACGGCTTGGACGAGCTCTCCCGCGTGCTTCGGGGAGAGGCGCTACGGCCGCGCCTCGGTCCTCCCCCGCGGGGGTACCGGGCGCTCTTCCCGAGCCCCCGAGACGAGGCGGCAAGTCCGTGCAAGAGGCTCACGTTGTTCGTTCGCTGGATGGTGCGCGACCGCTACCCGGACCTGGGTCTCTGGCGTCGCGTGCCGACCGGTGAGCTCCGGATACCGCTCGACCAGCATGTCCACTGGATCGCCTATCACCTCGGACTCACCGACCGGCGCACGCGTTCGTGGGTGGCCGTCGAGGAGGTCAGTGAAGCCCTGCGCCGGATCGACCCCTTGGACCCGGTGAAGTATGACTTCGTCCTCTGTCACACCGGGATTTCCGGGGATTGCCCGAAGGAGCGAGACCTCGCGGTCTGCGGTCCCTGCTCGGTGCGGCCCGATTGTCGCCTGTGGCGGGGCCGGAGGGTGACGGCGTGAACGAAAGGACCGTCTCCCTCGGCATTGACCCCGGCCTCCTCGCGCGCTACCGCGCGGCCGGAGAGAAGATCGCCTGGCGAGAGGCGTCGTCGCGAGCGAAGCGTCCCGCCGGGCCGCGAGCCCGCATCGCCCATCTCCACGACGAGGAGGCGCGGGTCGAGGAGTGGGGTCGGGGGAGGCGCGTTCGCGTCGCGGTCGATTCCGGTCCCCTAGGGGCCCTCGTGCTCCTCCTCGAAATCGACCGGCGCGGGTCGCCGAGCGCGCTCGGCGCTCAGGAGGCCGGCCGGAACCCTGCCTTCCCCTCGGGCGCGATCGTCGTCGCGTGGGGAGGCACGACCGTCCCGGAGGACTCGCGACCGGGGCTCAACGACCTCGTCGAGCTGGCGCGCTACGCTCTCGCATAGGCGCGGAATGGTTATATTGTCTAATTATTCAGCCCCCGAATAATTAGGAGACCTCATGGTAGCCACCGCTCTAGCTCCGCGAACCGCTTCCCCGAGCGACGCCGAGCAGCTCGTGGCCTGCGTCCACGAGGCCATGGGGTCCGTCCTGCACCGGGTTCACCCCACGCTCGAGGCCGAAGGGATCTCGATGGGGCAGTTCTGGGCGTTGCATCTCGTCTCGGGTCTCCGCTCGGCGTCCGTGAGCACCGTGGCCCGACACCTCTTCGTATCGGCCCCGACCGTGTGCGCGAACGTCGACCAGCTCGAGGCCGCGGGGCTCCTGACCCGGCACCGTTCCGAACGCGACCACCGCGCGGTCGAGCTCTCCCTCACGCCGAAGGGCCGCAGGGTCGAGTCTCGCGTCTGGGGCCGGATCGGCCGACTGATGGCCGAAGCGGCCCAGGACCTGCCGCCGGAGGATGTCGCCACGGCGGTTCGGGTCTTTCTGGCGCTCAGCCGTCGCCTCGACCCGAGCGTCGCCTCCCATCGGGAGCTGTCGTGAGCGAACCGGCGCGGAGCCTGACGGCCGCGGGCACACCGTACGACCCCCACGCCGCGCGGGCCGTGATCATCGTTCTCGCGGTGATGGCGCTCATGGTCACCTACGTCGAGACGATGGTCCTGCCCGCGTTCCGGGCGTTCATCACGTTCTTCGACCACGCGCCGACGACGACGGTCGTCTGGATCCTCTCGGCCTACCTCCTCGTCGGAACCGTCGCCACTCCGATCTTCGGCAAGCTCGGTGACAAGTACGGCAAGAAGCGGATGCTGGTCTTCGTGATGTCGCTCTACGCCGTCGCCGTCAGCGTCGCCGGCTTCACGCCCAACATCGGGTCGGCGCTCGGCGTCAGCACCGCGAACCAGATCTATCTGCTGATCGGCGTCCGGGCGTTCCAGGGGCTCGGGATGGGCATGTTCCCGCTCGCGTTCGCCATGCTCCCCGAGGTCTTTCCGGCGGCACGGGTCGGTCAGGCCCAGGGGGTCGTCGCGGGGATGTTCGCAGGCGGCGCGGCGCTCGGGCTCGTCGGCGGGGGGTACATCGCGTACCGGTTCGGCTGGCAGCTCACCTACCACACCGTCACCCCCATCGCGATCATCCTCGTGATCCTCGCGTTCGTGTACCTGCGGGAGTCGCCGCACCTCTCCCCGAAGCCGATCGACCTCCCCGGTATCGGCAGCCTCGGCTTTGCCCTCGCGATGGCGATGTTCGGGCTTACGGAGGGGGTCTACTGGGGCTGGACGAGCTTCTCGGCCGTCACTCTCGCCGGCATTCCGTGGGGGGTCCCCGAGTTCTTCCTCCTCGCGCTCGCCGGGGCCGTATTCTTCCTGTACTGGGAGCCGCGCGCCCCGACACCGGTCGTCTCGTTCAAGGCCCTCAAGGAGCGGAACATCTGGATCTCGAACGTGAACGGGGTGATCGTCGGTCTCGGGATGTTCCTCATCTTCGTCACCCTCACGATCCTCGTCGAGGACCCGTTCTCGCCCGGCTTCGGCTACAGCGAGTTCCAGATGGGGCTGGTCGCGCTTCCCGCGGCGCTCGGGATGCTTGCCTTCGCTCCGCTGTGGGGTCGTTGGGTCGCGGCGAAGGGGCCAAAGCCCGTGATGCTCACGGGCTTCGCGGTGATGGGACTCGGCGCGCTCGGGCTCGTCCTCTTCCATTCCTCGATTCTCGAGCTGATGGTGTTCGCGGTCCCGGCGCTAGTCGGGAACGTCGCGGTGCTCATCGCGATGTCCAACATCATCGTGCTCTCCGTATCCCCGAAGGAGCTCGGGATCCAGACCGGGATGAACCAGACGTTCCGGAACCTGGGGAGCGCGGTCGGGCCCGTGCTCGCGGCGGCGGTGACCGCGAGCTTCACCGCCCAGGTCCTCGTCGCTCCGCCGCCGGTCCCACCCGCGAACGTGCCGGCCATCACGGGATTCGTCGTGCTCTTCACGGTCACCGCGGTCATCGCCTTGGTTGGGCTCGTCCTCTCCCTCGGCCTGCGGAACTACCGGTTCCAGGCCGATGGAAACCGCTTCGTGGCCCCGTCCTCAACCGACGGCGAGCCGACACCGAGCCCCGAAAATCGGACGCCCTCCGTGGCGGCGGGTCGGTCGTCGTAGGCCCCGAACGAACGGCCGCGAAGAGCGCGGCGCTTCTACGAGCAGCCGCTCGTGGAGCCGCAGACCGTGCATGCGTAGCACGTGCCGGACCGGACCATGATGCCGCCGCAGATCCCGCACGAGGGAGCGTCCTCGCTCGCACCGCCCGAGGCACCGGAGAACGCGTCCAGGGCCCGGGTCTCGAACTTCACCGTCGTCGGGTGGGTCGCCGTCGCCTTGGCGCCGGCCGCGGGGAGGTGGCCGTTGCCGTTTCCTTCCGCGGCGCCTTCGAGTCCGATCGCGCGTCGCTCGTCCTCGGTCAGGAACTCGAGCGCGAGCCAGCGGGCCACGTAATCGGGGATCGACTTCGCGAACCGGATCCTCGCGTTGTTGGTCGCCCCGGCGGGTTCGAACCGAAGGTGGGCGAGCTTGCGGACGAGGTCCTTGAGCGGCACCCCGTGCTGGAGCGCCATCGACATCGAGATCCCGAGCGAATCCATGAGGCCGTTCACCGTCGACCCTTCCTTCGTGACCCGGAAGAAGAGCTCGCCGGGCCGTCCGTCCGGATAGAGTCCCACGGTGACGTACCCGTCGTGTCCGCCGACCGAGAAGTGATGTGTGATCGCCTTGCGTTCGTCCGGTAAACGCTCCCGGGACGGTCCGCGCGGCCCCACCCGAGCCCCTCCGGCGCGACCCTTGCCCGTCTCGAACGGTTGGGACGCCTTGCAGCCGTCCCGGTAGAGCGCGACCGACTTGATGCCGAGCTTCCACGCCTCGAGGTAGATCCTCTCGATGTCCTCGACGGTCGCATCGTTCGGGAGGTTGATCGTCTTGGACGCCCCGCCCGAGAGGAACGGCTGGACCGCGCCGAGCATCTTGAGATGCCCCATCGGCAAGATGGTCCGAACGCTGCCGGCGGGAGCGAGCGCGCAGTCGAAGACGTTGAGGTCCTCCGCGTCGAGGCCCGGGGCGCCCTCGATCGTCCCGGTCTTCTCGATGTGCTCCGTGACGGCCCGGATCTCATCCGGGGAGTAGCCGAGGGCGAGGAGCCCGTTTGGCACGGTCCGGTTGACCATGCGCAGGACCCCGCCGCCGACGAGGTTCTTCACCTTGACGAGGGAGAGCTCGGGCTCGAGGCCGAGGGTGTCGCAGCCCATGAGGAGCCCGATCGTGCCGGTAGGCGCGATGACCGATATCTGGGCGTTCCGGTAGCCCCAAAGCTCGCCGGCCTTCACGGTGTCGTGCCAGCGGTCGACCGCGGCCTGCGCGAACGACGTCAGGCGGGGGTCGTTGTAGGGGATCTCCTCGGCGGCCTTCGCGTGCTTCCCCAGGACCCGCAGCATCGGGACCCGGTTCCGCTCGAAGCCGGGGAACGGGCCGACCCGCTTCGCGATCTCGCTCGACATGTGGTATCCCTCGGCCGAGAGGAACGACGAGACGGACGCCGCGAGCGTGCGCCCCGCGTCCGAGTCGTAGGCAAGGCCGTAGTGCATGAGCAGGGCGCCGAGGTTCGCGTACCCGAGGCCGAGCGGCCGGTAGTCGTGCGAATTCTGGGCGATCGCGGCGGTCGGGTAGCTCGAGGCGTCGACGATGATCTCCATCGCGAGGATCATCGTCCGGACGGTCTGCCGGAACAGCTCGATGTCGAACTGACCCTTCGCGTCCAGGAACCGCATCAGGTTGATCGAGGCGAGGTTGCACGCCGAGTCGTCCAGGAACAGGTACTCGCTGCACGGGTTGGAGGCGTTGATCCGGCCGGAGTTCGGGCACGTGTGCCAATCGTTCGTCACGTCATCGAACTGGACCCCCGGGTCGCCGCAACGCCAGGCCGCGTACGCGAGCTTCCGCCACAGCTCGCGCGCCGGATACGTGTCGGCGACCGAGTGGTCGGTCCGGTGGAACGTCTTCCAGTCCTTGTCGCGGACGACCGTCTCCATGAAGGCGTCCGGGACGCGGACGGAGTGGTTCGCGTTCTGATAGGCGATGGACGCGTACGCGGAATCGGGGTCGGTCCCGTCGAAGTTGACCGAATAGCCCTCCCGGATGAGGGCCGCCGCCTTGTCTTCCTCGCGGACCTTGCAGTCGATGAAGTCGACGATGTCCGGGTGGTCCATGTTAAGGATGACCATCTTCGCGGCGCGGCGGGTCGTCCCGCCGGACTTGATGACGCCCGCGAGGGCGTCGAACGCTCGCATGAACGAAACGGGGCCCGAGGCGATCCCGCCGCCCGCGAGCCTCTCGTGGCTCCCGCGGAGCGGCGAAAGGTTGGTGCCGGTCCCGCTCCCGCCCTTGAACAGGCGGCCCTCGCTCGTCGCGAGCGCCAGAATCGAATCCATGTCGTCACTGATCGACTGGATGAAGCACGCCGAGCACTGCGGCGGCTCGCGAATGCCGACGTTGAACCAGACGGGGCTGTTGAACGCCGCCATCTGCTGGACCATGAGATACGAAAGGCTCTCCTCGAACGTCGTCGCCTCGTCCGGCGTGTCGAGGTAGCCCAGGTCGAGGCCCCGCTCCGCCATGAAGTGGCAGACGCGGCGGATCATCCCGTCGATCGAGTTCTCCCGGCGGCCCTGAAGGACCCGGAAGTACTTCGACGCGGCGATGTTGACGCTCGTCTCGGACCAGGATGTCGGGGCGCGGATCCCCTTCTGCTCGAAGATGACCTTCCCTTCGGCGTTCTTGATCACGGCGTCGTGGGTCCTCCACTGGACCGTATCGAACGCGGTCTTCCCGCGAGGAACGAGGCGAGGCACCGGAATCGGTTCCCGCCCGATGCGAGCGGTGGGTCGTCCGACCGACTCGTCCGACGCGGGCGCGGTACGTTTCTTGGCAATTGCCATGACAGCTTACTCCTGAGGGGTCGACAGGGCTTCCCGACCGTTACGTAATAACACCACGCGAGAGCCTAAGCCGTCGGTCGGTCGTTGAAACGGTCCTGTCGAGGGGCTGTTTCGCGACGGTCACCGACGGTCGAGGACGCGGATGGTGTCGCTCGGGACACCGTGAAAACCCTCCGGGTGCGAGCCAAGAGTGACCCGGTATAAGTCTGCTTGGTCGACGCATCGTCGAGAACGTCGAAAACCGTGTCGTCCGAAGCGCACACGCCGTTCCTTTGTAAGAGCGGTACCGAATTTCCGGCCCCTCCCCAGTGCTAAGTACGGGAAACGACCCGGTGTCTCCGATGGCCGAGGGGGTTCGCCGCGCTCCGTTCCCCCGAACGGTGGCCTTTTTCCGGCGACACCCCGTCGTGCTCTTTCTCTGTTTCACGCCCGGAATCCCCGAGTACCTCTCGGGGTCCACGTCGGTCGCGTCGCTCGTCGTCGCGCCCGGCGGGTTCCTCCTCTTCCTCGCTCTCAACCTCGGTCTCTACGGACCCGGGGTCCTTCTCGCCCGAGAGGCGTTCGTGCGGTGGCGGCCCGGGTGGGCCGGGGGGGTCCTTCTCGGCGCCGCTTACGGCCTCCTCGAGGAAGGGACCGCGCTCAGTACCCTGTTCAACCCCCACGCGTCGGTCGTGGGCACCCTCGGGTCCTACGGACGATTCGCCGGGGTGAACTGGGTCTGGTCGGTCGGAGTGCTCGGCGTGCACATCGTCCTCAGTGTCGGTCTTCCGATACTCCTCCTCGGGCTCGCGCTTCCCGAGACGCGGGGCCGTCCGCTCCTGTCGGGTCGGGAGATCCCCATCGCCCTCGTCGTCTACGGCCTCGACCTCTTCGTGCTGATGCTGGCCACCGGCTACTGGCGAACCGCCCCGTGGCTCCTCCTCTCGGCCGCTCTTCTCGCCGTCACGCTCTATGCGGTCACCCGCCGGCTCGCGCACGGGACGCTCGACCCCGCGAACCCCGGTCCTCGTCTGACCCCGGGATGGTTCTTCCTGCTCGGTCTCGTCTTCTATCCGATCCTGCTCCTCGTGCCCGGGCTCGGGGGCCAGTTCTCCCTCTGGCCGCCGGTCACGATCGTGATTGACGTACTCCTCAGCGGCGCCCTGTTCCTGTTCGTACGCCGGGAGATCGGCCGCGGCGGGAACGAAGCGGCGCTCACCATGCTGGCCCTCGGGGTCCTTGCCCCGATCGTCGCGATCGGGTTGTTCTCCCAGCTCTTCCTGCCGGTCGTGCTCGTCCCCGACGTCCTCTTCGGACTGTTCTTCTACGCGCTCTGGACGCGGTATCGACCCGGACCGACCGTTCCGCCGGTCGGGGCGAGCTAGGTCGCCGTGGGCGAAGAGCCTCCGGGGTCCGATGACCGGACGAGGTGCATCGCGCACGGCAAGGGCGCGCCGCGGTCACCGCGTCGCTGCTATCGGAAGTGCCAAAAAAAGAGGGTGGGAACCTTCCCGAAGGAAGGCCCCCAAGAAAGGGTGACGCCGTTCAGGCGTTCTTCATCTTGGCGCGGGAGATGAACCCCTTCTTGTCAAGGAAATACATGTAGCCGTCTTGACGGGTGATCTTCTCCGTGCCGACGCGTCCCTTCCGGCCGGATTTGTTCAGCTTCGTCGGGGTTTTCCAGAGATACCCGTCCTTGCCGAGATAGTACAGGTAACCCTTCTCTCGCTTGATCTGCTCCTTGCCTACACGCTCCGCCATTTTGGCGACCTCGGGGCCGAGGAGTGGAGCCCCCCTATTTAGAAGTACTGACGGAGTGTCGGCGGAGAAATCGGGTTTCCCTGACGGAAAACGGAGCCCGGAATCACGTCGAACCGGTACCCGAGCTGGTCGACGGAGCGGACCGGAAACACGGCGAAGTCAGCGGGCCGGCCCGGGGCAACCGTACCCGCGTCCTCGAGGCCGACCGCGTGGGCCGCGTTCACGGTCGCTGCCGTCAGCGCTTCGGCCGGCGAGAGCCGCGCGGCGTGGACGGCGTGCGCGAGCACGAGGGGCATCGCCTCGACCCAGGAGTTCGGCGAGCAATCCGTGCCGAGGGCGACGGGGACCCCGGCGTCTACCATCTCCCGGCCCGGGCTCCGGACGCCGGGGGAGGCAGTGAGGGCCGTGACGGGGAGGAGGACGGCCGTGACGCCGCTCTTCGCCAGGAGCGCGCGGTCCTCCGCCCGCGCGGCGAGCAGATGCTCGGCTGACACCGCGCGAAGCCGCGAGGCGAGGCGTGCCCCTCCCGACAGGACGAATTCCTCGGCGTGGATCTTGACGCCGAGCCCGAGAGCGAGCGCCGCGCGAAGGAGCCGCTCGGACTGGCGGACGGAGAAGAATCCCGGCTCGCAGAAGACATCGCAGAAGCGGGCGAGCCCCTCCTTCGCGACCCTCGGAAGAGCTTCCCGAACGAGGAGGTCGACGTAGGCGTCGGGTCGCGAGCGGTATTCGGGCGCGACCGCGTGCGCGCCGAGGAACGTCGGCACGAGTCGTAGACCGGTGCGCCGGGCGAGCCGGGGGACGAGGCGGAGGAGCCGCAGCTCCCCCTCGGTCGTGAGGGCGTAGCCGGACTTCACCTCGACCGAGGTGGTTCCCCACCCTCCCATGCGACGGAGCCGAGCGGCGGTGGCCGCGAGCAGGGTCTCGTCGGAGGCCTGGCGGGTCGCCCGCACGGTCGCGTAGAGGCCTCCGCCGGCACGGGCGATCTCGGCGTACCCGACCCCTCTCACCTTGAGCGGGAGCTCGAACGCGCGGTCGCCCGCGAAGAGGACGTGAGTATGGGCGTCCACGAATCCGGGGACCACGACCCCGCCGTCCGCCGAAAGGCGCCGACCCCCGGGACGTAGGCGGACGGCCCGGGACAGGGCGCGTTCCCGCCCGACCCAGACGAAACGGCCCTCGGCGACGGCGAACGCCGCGTCCGGGAGGACCCCGAGCTCCTCGGCGGCCCTCCCGATGCGCGGCACGGGCCCCCGAGCGAGAGTCGCGAGCTCGCCGATGTCCGTGACGAGGAGGTCGGCCCCGATCATGGTTGATGGATGAGGTGATCGAGGAGGTCCCGAGCGATGAGGGAGCCCGGAAAGAGGATCCGGGCCTCGGATTCGAGCGGTTCGAGCTCCTTGTAGCGAGCCGAGAAGTGCGTGAGGAACAGCGTGGCGACCTCGGCGGCGTTCGCGAGCTCGGCGGCCTGCCGGGCCGAGGAGTGGCCCCACTGGTTCGCCTCGGCCTCGAGCTCCTGGGCGACCGTCGCCTCGTGGATGAGGACGGTCGCGCGGTGGGCAAGGCGTCGGACCTCCTCGGACGGTGCGGTGTCCCCCGAATAGACCACCGCCCGCCCGGGGCGTGCCGGCCCCATCACATCCGAAGGGTGGACGACCGTGGAGCCAACCCGGACCGGTTCTCCTGCTTCCAGCTGCGCGAAGTCCCGGCCGCGGATCCCGAGGGACCGGGCCTTCTCGCCGTCGAACCGGCCTCGCTTGGTTCCCTCCTCGAAGCGGTAGGCAATCGATGGCACCGGGTGGACGGCGGCCGACGTCCTCACGGCATAACCCTCGAGCTCGACCGTCGACCCGGGGGAGAGCGCGTGGACCGTGACCGGAAAGCGGAGGGTGAAGTACCCCATCTTGAGGACCCGCCCGATCATCTCCTCGGCATCGGGAGGGCCGTAGATGTCGAGCGGTTCGGTGCGGTTGTTGAGGCACATGCTCTGGATCAACCCCGGAAGACCGAGGAAATGGTCCCCGTGGAAGTGGGTCACGAAGACCCGCCGGACCCGCATGAACGAGGCGGACGACTGGAAGAACTGACGCTGGGTCCCTTCCCCACAGTCGAGGAGGACGAGTTCCTTCTCCATGTCGAGCGCGATTGCGCTCGCGGACCGCTCCTTGGTCGGCCACGAGCCGGCGGTGCCGAGGAAGATGAGGCGCATCAGACGGCGGCACCTTATCCCGGGTAAAAGGTCGATGGGCGGTAGCCCCTCAGGGCCTACGACCCCCCTCCGAGGCAAAAGAGGAAAAGGAGTGGGTCGGTGGGTCGGTCGATGGTCGACTGGGACCGGGTCGAAGAGCTCCGGTCGAAGGGCTGGGGCTGGGACAAGATCGCGGACGATCCAAAGGTCGGCTTCCACCCCGACACGTCCGTTCAGGAAACCGGTCGCGCCCTCCGAGGACTGTACCACCGGCAGCGCTCGCGCCAGCGTCGCCAGGGCGAGACCCCCTCGACCCCGGCCGCCCCGTCGAAGGAGGATCGCGAGAAGGCGGAGCGGAAGTGGACGCTCCCGCGCATCGGCTACCTCCTGGTCCCGGTCTTCGCCATCTGGTTCGTCCTTGCCTACGTTGTCCCCTCGCCGGTCGGCCTGGTCCTCCCGGCGATACCATACCTCGCTCTCGGCCTCGTGATCGTGGCATTCCTCCTCCTCTTCGGCCTATTCCGATCGGACAGGGCGCGCTGGTCGAAGGTCTACCGTTCGACCCTGGTGACGGGTGTCGTGCTCGGCCTCGTGATCTCGGGGGTTATCGCGCTCACCGGCGTCCTCTTCTTCGGCTGCCCGGTCCTCCCGTCCTCTCAGACATCGGAACCCGCCCCCGGTTGGACCTCGGTGAGCGTCTCCCCCTGGCACGAGAACGGCCTACCGGTGGTCTACTACTACGGCGCGACGTGGTGCCCGTACTGCTCCGCGAGCAGTTGGGCCATCTGGAAGGCGCTCAGCGGGTTCGGGACCGTGAGCGGGGTCTCTTTCATGTATTCCGCCGAGGACAACATTCCTGAGGTTGACCTCTCGAGCGCCCAACTCACCTCCGCCACTCCCACCGTCACGTTCGTCGTGAACGAGGATACCTCCGGGGTCACGGGGACCTTCCCGAGCACCACCAACTGCGTCGAGCAGGCGTACGTCACCGCCTATTCCGGCGGCTCGATTCCGTTCCTGGTCATCAACGGCCAGTACGTCCACGGGGCTTCGTCGCTCGTCTCGCCCGGGGATGTCAATACGTACACCACAACCCAATTGCAGCAACAGGTCGGGACCGCCAGTGGGACGGCCTGGGGGGTGGTTCAGGGACCAACCTGGTTCATGATGGCGTTCATGGCCAAGTCGGCCGGGGCCACGTCGGCCAACCTAGCCCAACAACCGTACTACTCGGAATGGGGCAACACCGCTGTGTGGGGCAGCAACACCCAGAGCTCCGTGGCGAGTGACCTTTCCCAGATCCACTAGAGTCTCCAGATGCGCACGCGCACGATTCGGTCGGTCATCTACCTCGCCGGTGGGCTCGGCCTCATCGTCTCGATCTTCACCTATCTTGAGACAGTCCAGGCATCGCTGCAGAAGTACTGCACCATCAACTCGTACGTTTCCTGCGGCGCGGTCGCGAACAGCGGGAGGACCACCCTCTTCGGAATCCCGGACTCGTTCGTCGGCATCGGGGGGTTCGTCCTCATCCTGATTGTGGCCGCCGTCGCCGAGTCCCGTCGCAAGGATCTCCTCTGGCCGTACCTTCTGCTCCTCATCACGACCGGGGGAGTGGCGGCCTCCCTGTACTTCGGGTACCTGGAGTTCGCCGTGATCCACGCGCTCTGCCCGGTCTGCTTCGCCGCCTGGTTCTTCGGGTGGATCGCATGGGGCGGTGCGATCGCGCTCGTACGCAAGGTCCGTGCCAAAGCCCGGTCCCAGGCCCCGAAGAAGTCGGCTGCGACCCCCTCCCCGGAGTAGGCGCCACCCCCTCCCGACCCGACCCGGTTCCTCGGCGGTAGAGGGGGCCGCTCCCGTGGGTCTTCGGTTATATACCCAACCTTGTTCGGCCGGCCTGGGTCACCCTATGGTAAGCGACTACGCGACGCTCGCGGCCGGGATCGCCATCGCCGGAGGACTGATCGGAACCGGCATGGCTCAGTCGGGGATCGGGGCGGCCGGCATGGGGATCATCGCCGAGAAGCCGGAGAAGTTTGGTCAGGTGCTGTTCTTCTTCGTCATCCCCGAAACGCTCTGGATCATCGGATTCGTGCTGGGGATCATCCTCTTGCTCGGGGTCATCTCGTAGGCCCCTCGCTCGCATCCATGAGCCTCGAAAGCCTCGTCGACGAGATCCGCCGTCGCGGCGAGGCCGACCTCGCGGCGATCACCTCGCGCCGGGACTCCGAGACCGCGAAGATCCTCTCGGAGACGGACCGTCGGCTCGAGGAGGTCCGCTCGGAGAGCGTCCGCGCGACCGATGTGGAGGTCGCCCACGAGCACGCTCAGCACCTCGCCGCGGCGAAGCTCCAGGCGCGGAAGCTCCTCTACGAGGCCCGGGAAAAGCGTCTCGTCAGCGCCATCGGGGAGACCCGGAACCTCCTTCAGGAGTACACTCGCTCGGCGCAGTACCCGGCGGTGTTGAAGCGGATGGTCGCCGCCGCCACCGACTCGCTCGGAAAGCCGCTCCACATCTCGGGCCGAGGCGAGGACGCAGCGCTCCTCGCCAAGGCCGCGGGGAAGAGCTTCGACCCGACGCCCCAGCCGATCCTCGGTGGCCTCATCGCAGAGACCCCCGACGGGAGTCGCCGACTGAACCTCTCGTTCGACGAGCTCCTCCGGTTGCGCGAGGACCGGGTCCGCGAGCTCCTCGCCTAGGCCGACATCATGGCGGCCTCTCCGTACGCGAGCGCGCTCGGTCGATTGAACCCGGAGTTCCCCGCGTTCCTTCCCAAGGAGACGTACCCGCTGCTCCTCGCCACCAAGGACCCGAACGAGTTCGCAAAGGTCCTCGAAACGACCCCGTACGCCGAGGACGTCGCCCGCGTCCGCGCCACGCACTCCGACGTCTCCCTGGTCGAGCTCGCGATCAACCGCACGTTCGTGCGACGGAATCGACACGCGTTCGAGGCGACGCCGTACGCGGGTCGCTCGGTCGTCGGGGCGTACCTTGGACGCTGGGATATCCAGAACATCGAGATGATCCTCACGGCAAAAGCGAAGGGTCGGGGGGTCACCGAGACCGAGGACCACCTGATCTCGAGCCGCGAGATCCCGGCCGGGCTCTACGCGGGCGCGATGAACCTCGACGACTTCCGGATCCTCCTCGGCCAGACGACGGTCGAAGCGATGGTCACCTCCCTCGTGAAGTACGGGTACGGGGCGACGATCCTGCCGTTCCTCGAGGCGTTCGAGCGGACCCACAACATCTTCCCGATCCTGCACGCGCTCGACCAGGAGTACTACCGGAACGTGCTCGCCCAGGCGCGCTTCTTCCAGGGCGACGAGTGGGTGGTGCGCGGCCTCGTCCAGAGCGAGATCGATTCCCGGAACGCCCTCCTACTCCTCAAGGGGAAGGCCCACCGCCTCCCGGTCGAGGCCGTCCTCGCGCGGTGGACGGACGGGGGCAGGTTGACCACGACGCTGGCGTCGGACCTCTTCTCCGCGCGGAATGTACCCGAGCTCGCCGACCGCCTCGCGCCCCGGTTCCCCTCCATCGGGGAGGGTGCGACCGAATGGGCGTCCGCCGATAGCCTGACGGGGTACGAGGTCGCGCTCGACCGCGAGCGGGCCACTTCCGAGCTGAAGCGCCTGAGGACCTACCCGCTCTCGCTCAGCGTGATCTTCGCCTTCCTGCTCCGCAACGAGCTCGAGCGCAGCGACCTTCGCCGCGCCGTGTTCGGACGGCTGTACGGGGTCTCCGCGGAGCGGCTGGCCCCGCTGCTCGTATCGCCGCGCCTATAGTCGAGCGGGCGACCCGGAGGGGCTCACTCCCCCGGGGTCCGCACGATCGGCCCGGCCGGGAGCGCTCCGGCAGCCTCGAGGGAGGAGACCGTGTGGGTCCGGGGGGCCCCGAACGGCCGGAACACCTTTCCGTTGCCGGTGTAGAACTTCGAGAAGTACTCGACGAAGATCAGCCGCGCCCCCTGGATCCCCGGCTCGAAGACGCCGATGATGACGTTGAACGACTGGCCGACGACGATGATGACGAGGCCGGCGACGATCCCGACCACCGTCCCGCCGAGCACGAGGCCGCCGCCAATCGTGTTGATGACGAGCGCGAGGATGGCGCTCGCGAGCAGGATCCCGACGAGACGCGTGTAGGAGAGGATGTGGCTCACGACCTCGATGAGCCCCATCATCCCCATCTGAACTCCCTCGCCGAGGAGGAGCATCGCCAGGCCGACCCCGAGGCAGGCGTACCAGACGACGATGACCGGGTCGGCGGAGACCGAGGTCGCCTTATGGATGACCGCGAGGCCGAAGAACGCGACCCCGAAGGCGAAGAGGACCCCGCCGGACTTCGCGACCACGCCCCTCGGGTGGTGGTGGAAGTACTCCTTCAGGGCTCCCATGAGAAAACCGAGGACCACCATGCCGAGGCCGACGAACCCGGCGAAGAGCAGGTAAATCGGGACGGACTTCTTCAGGACCGGTCCCACGTATCCGAAGAGCACGGTCAGGAGCGGATAGCCGAAGAATTCGTTCGCATAGAGTCCGAGGCCGATCGCGATTGCGCATCCGGGGAGGAGCGCGTAGGCGAGCTGCTGCATCCCTTTCGGGCCCATGATCATCTTGACGAAGTTTCGACCGAACTTCGGTAGGTACCGAGCGGCCGGGAACCCGGCGATCATCCAGAGCGAGATCAGAAGGATGACGAGGCCATAGCCCCAGTCGCTGAGCATGAAGCCGAAGAAGATGGGAAAGGCGATCGCGAACACGAGGGTCGGGTCCCACTCGGTGGCTTGGGGCAGCGAGTAGAAGCGCACGAAGAACTCGAACCGACGCACCCCGCGCGGGTTCGACATGAGGGTGGGGGGCTCCTCCGAGGTCGGGACCCGGTAGAAGAACGTCCGGTTCCCGCTCTCCCGCCCCACGACCGACTCGAGCCGCGCGAGGTCCCGCTCGGGGACCCAGGCCTCGAGGGCGAACGTGGCGCGGCTCGCGCCGAGCTTCGAGACGACCTCCGCCTTTCGGTTCTCGATCTCGAGAGCTTCCCCGACCGCGCTCACGAGCGGGTACCATTCCTGGGAAATCGCGACGAGCCGAGCGGAGATCTCGCTGCGACGCCCGGCGATCTCCGTGTCTCGGGCACGGAGCCCCGCGAGCTCTTCGGTGACCGTTCCCGACAAGCGCGGAACTGCCGAGAGGCGGATCCCGCGGGTCTGCGAAAGGCGGGACAAGGTATCCGCGCCGGCGGGAGGGAGCAAGATCAGGAACCGGACGATCTCGCCCGGCGGCCCTAGCAACAGCTGCACGTCCGCCTCGGACGGAAGCGCAGCCGCGAACGCCGCGTAATCCTCGGGCGATGCCTCCCCGTAGAAGGCGTGGAAGCTGCGGGAATCCAGGTACTCGAGCCGGTCGGGATAGAACGAGAGGCGTTCGAGCAGTTGGGTCGTGGCGGCCGTCGCCTTCTGCTCGGTGGCGAGCCGGTCGTCCTCACGCTCGAGCTCCCCGACCTCGGAGTCGATCGGGACCGTCTTCGCGACCGCGAGGATCTCTGCGACTGAATCGAAGCGGTGGGGCGGGCCGGCGTGCATGGGAGGGAGGGCGCTCAAGAGGCCCCGGAACCGGAGCGTTTCGTCGCCCACCTGACGCAGTGTCTCGGGTCCGCGCTCGGGCCCGAGCTCGGACATCGCGTCGGGCGACAGCGGCTCAACCTGAGCCACCCGGAGGTCATGAAGAACGGTGAGGATCCGCTCCTCGTCGTCCTTGAGACCGAGGAGGCCGACCTTGACCATTCGGACCGGGCGCAACGTCACGCTCGACTCCTAGTCCTTCCCGAACGACCCCAGAACGACGTCGAGGAGCGTGTCCTTCTTGTCCACTGGGCGACGGCCCTCGCCGACCGCGGCGCGTTCCGCGGCTCTGCGGCCGTCGGCGAGGATCGCCTCGGTCTCCTCGGCGGTCTCGGTCCGGGCGCGCTCGAGCCGAACGGTCCGTTCCCGGTCCGCCTCCGCCTCCGCGGCCTTCACCGCGGCGTCCCCATCGTCCCGGAGGCGTCGGAGCGTGTTCTCGGCTTCCTGGCGGGCCCCGCTCAGGCGCGTGTCCCACTCGGTCTCGGTCGCCTTCACCCGCTTCAGCGCCTCGAGCGAGCCGGGCGCGGCCGCTCCGGATGTCGTGGTCGCCATCGTTAGAGCCCTCCCAGGAGTTTCATCACGACCAGGAGGAGGACGGCAAGCGCGGCGAGCCGGACCGCGATGCTGACCCCCCATACCGCGGTGAACCGACGGACCGCAGCGTTAGGCTGCGCTCGCACTGCTACCCTCCTGCTCCATCTTCCGCTTGACGGTCTTCAGCATGCTGAACGCGTCGCGCTCGATCTCGTCGAATCGGAACTTGATGTAGCGGACGACGGCCTGGAGCCGCGGGATGAGGACGTTCTCGATCGCGCTCGCCCGGCGTTTCGTCTTCTCGATCTCCTTCAGGAGGCGGCGCAGGGCGTTCTCCTTCTCGGCGATGTCGAGGACGACCTCGTAGATTCGTTGGAAGCGGCGGACCGCCTCCTGGACGGAGGTCGGGAGGTCGAGGAGGTCGGCGGTCGGGGTCGGCTCGTAGCCGCCCCGGTCGACCCGGGGCGTCCGGACCCCCATGACGTTCTTGGTGGTGACGGCGACCGGCGCGATGTCGGGGAGTAGGCTCGAGATGTTCTCGAGGCGCGTCGGACCCTCCAGCATCTCGGCCATCCGGATCGATTCGTAGCCCCGCTCGATGCGCGCGCGCAGGTCCCCGCGCAGCTTCATCGCCTCCCGCGAGAGGGCGAAGAACTCGACGATCAGCGCGGAGCGCTTCAGCTTGAGGAGGTTGAGCCCCTTCGTCGCGACCACGATCCGCCGGCGGGTCCGCAGGAGCTCGAGGCGGGTCGGTCGGACGGTTTCGGCCGGCATCGTCGGTTCGTAGCCGCCTACGAGGGGGAAGCCGCCCGCTTCGGCCGGTACTTCTCGATGAACTCCGGACGGATCCGCTTGAGCTCCGAGTCGGGGAAGTCCGCGAGGATGTCCCATGCGAGGGCCAGGCTCTCGTCGATCGAGCGGTCCTCGTCGGGCCGCTGGTTGACGAACTCCGATTCGAAGCGGTCGGCCGCCTTGAGGTAGAGTCGGTCGGTCGCGGTGAGCGCCTCCTCTCCGACGATGGCAGAGAGCGCCCGCTGGTCCTTCCCGGTCGCGTACGTCGCGAAGAGCTGGTCGGAGACCCCGCGGTGGTCCTCCCGCGTCCGCCCCTTGCCGATCCCCTGGTTCATCAGTCGCGAGAGCGACGGCAGGATGTCGATTGGCGGGTAGATCCCGCGGCGTTGGATGTCCCGGCTGATGTACACCTGGCCTTCGGTGATGTAGCCCGTGAGGTCCGGGATCGGGTGCGTCACGTCGTCCGCGGGCATCGTGAGAATCGGGATCTGGGTGATCGACCCCTTGCGGCCGCGGATCTTGCCCGCCCGCTCGTAGAGGGTCGCGAGGTCGGTGTAGAGGTACCCGGGGTATCCGCGGCGTCCCGGGACCTCCTCCCGGGCGGCGGAGACCTCGCGGAGCGCCTCGCAGTAGTTCGTCATGTCCGTAAGGACGACCAGGATGTGGAGGTCGCGCTCGTACGCGAGGAACTCGGCGGCGGTGAGCGCCATGCGCGGCGTCACGACCCGTTCCATGGACGGGTCCGAGGAGAGGTTCAGGAAGACGACGGCGCGCTCGAGCGCCCCCGTCGACTCGAACTCGCGGAGGAAGAAGTTCGCCTCTTCGCTCGTGATCCCCATCGCCGCGAAGACGACCGCGAACCCCTCGGACGAGTCCCGGAGCTTCGCCTGGCGGACGATCTGAGCCGCGATCTGGTTATGCGGAAGGCCGGCGCCCGAGAAGATAGGCAGCTTCTGGCCGCGGACCAGCGTGTTGTTGACGTCGATCGTGGAGATCCCCGTCTGGATGAACTCGCTCGGCTCCTCGCGCGAGTACGGGTTCATCGCACTCCCGACGATCTCGAGCCGATTCTCGCTCACGATCCGCGGGCCGCCGTCGCGCGGCTCGCCGAGGCCCGTGAAGACGCGACCGAGCAACTCGTCCGAGACGGGCAAGGTCGCGACCTCGCCCAAGAACTTCACGCTCGTCCGCTCGAGGTTGATGCCCATCGTCGGGCCGAAGACCTGGACGATCGCGAGCCCCTTGCGCGAATCGAGGACCTGGCCCTGCCGACGCTCCCCCGTGGGCAGCTGGATCTCGACGATCTCCCCGTACGCCGCGTTCGCGATGTCCCGTACGAACAGGAGCGGCCCCGCGACCCGGTCGATGGTCCGGTAGTCGACCGGCACCGCGGGGGATGCGCCCCCCGAGCCCGGTCCTTTCGTGGCCATTACGTCCCTCCCGACGCGATGAGGGCGCCGACCGCCAGGTCGGTCTCGCGCTCCAGCTCGTCGAACTGGCTCTGGGAGTCGGCCTCGGGGATCCATTTCATCCGCGAGAGCTTCGTCCGGACCGGGAGCTTCTGCAGGCTGGCGACGGTCGCACCCTTGCCGATCGCCTCCTGCTCGAGGTCCCCGAAGCGAAGGATCGCCCGCAGCATGCGGACCTGCTTCTGGATCGAGGTGTAGGTGTCGACCTCGTCGTAGGCGCTCTGCTGGAGGTAGTCCTCCCGCAGCATGCGGGCGACGTCCAGGACCGCCTTCTCCCGCTCGGGGAGCGCGTCCACGCCGACGAGCTGCACGATCTCCTGGAGCTCGGACTCCTTCTGGAGGGTCTCGAGGGCCTTCTGGCGGAGGGCGACGAAGTCCTTCGACAGCGACGCGGCGTACCACGGCTCGAGGTCGCCCGTGTAGAGCGAGTAGCTCTGGAGCCAGTTGATGGACGGGAAGTGGCGGCGGGAGGCGAGAGAGGCATCGAGCGCCCAGAAGACGCGCGCGATGCGGAGCGTGTTCTGGCTGACGGGCTCGGAGGTGTCCCCGCCGGGAGGCGAGACGGCCCCTACGACGGTGATCGAGCCGGTCCGTCTCTCGGGCGAGAGGGTGATGACGCGGCCGGCGCGCTCGTAGAACTCGGCGATGCGGCGACCGAGGTACGCCGGGTAGCCTTCCTCGCCGGGCATCTCCTCGAGACGGCCCGAGATCTCGCGCATCGCCTCGGCCCACCGGCTCGTCGAATCGGCCATGAGGGCGACGTCGTAGCCCATGTCCCGGTAGTACTCCGCGATCGTGATCCCGGTGTAGACGCTCGCCTCTCGTGCGGCGACCGGCATGTTAGAGGTGTTCGCGATCAGCACGGTCCGCTCCATGAGCGGGCGTCCCGACTTCGGGTCCAGGAGCTTCGGGAACGTAGCGAGCACCTCGGCCATCTCGTTGCCGCGCTCGCCGCATCCGACGTAGACGACGATGTCCGAGTCCGCCCACTTCGCGAGCTGCTGCTGCGTTACCGTCTTTCCACTCCCAAAGGGTCCCGGGATGCACGCGGTCCCGCCCTTCGCTACCGGGAAGAACGTGTCGATGACGCGCTGGCCGGTAACGAGCGGGATGTCCGGGGGGAGCTTCTGAGTGACGGGGCGGGGAATCCGTACAACCCACTTGTGAGCCAGGGTAAGGGGAACGGTGCCCGAGCCGGTCTCGAGCGACCCGATGCGGTCGCGGACGGTGTACTTCCCGCTCTCTAGGTCGGTGAGGGTCCCTCGAAGCCCGGGCGGAACCAGGATCTTGTGCAGGATGAGCGCGGTCTCCGGGACCGTGCCGAGGATGGTCCCGGGGGTCACTTCGCTCCCGACCTTCGCGGTGGCGGTGAACTCCCAGACGGTCTTCTCGTCGAGCGGGGCGGCCGACGTCCCACGGGTGATGAAGTCTCCGACGCTCTTCTGGATGACGTCGAGGGGGCGCTGGACCCCGTCGTAGATGGACTTCAGCAGCCCGGGACCGAGTTCCACGCTGAGGGCCTGCCCGGTGGTCTCGACCGGGTCTCCCGGACGGATGCCGGTCGTGTCCTCGTAGACTTGGACGGTCGCCGTCCCTCCCACGAGGCGGATGATCTCCCCGACGAGACCGAGAGTCCCAACGTGAACGACGTCGTACATCTTCGCGTCGACCAGCCCCTCGGCGATGACGACCGGACCGGATACCCGCGCGACGGAACCTGCCATCTCCCTCCCTCCCTCAGGTCGCGACCGAGAGCGTGACTCCCAGGACACGCTTGGCGAGCGCCTCGACGCTCTCGACCTCGTATTCGCCGGTCGAGGTCGGAACGAAGACGACCAGGGGGTCGAGCGAGCCGTCGGCGACCGCCCGCTGGGCGTCCGAGAGTCGAGCGCGGATCGACTGCGTCGCAATGATGAGCGTGTACCCCCCAGTCATCGCGCGTTGGAACTCCGCGACCGAGCTCTCCGGCGTGACTTCGATGACGTCCTTGAGACCGATCAGGCGGAACCCGATCGCGAGCTCCCGCTCCCCAATCACGACGGTGCGCCCCGTCTCTTTCGACGTCTCGGGCACGGCAGCGTCGGCGGGGGTTCCGGGCTATTTAAGGCCGCCGGGGCGCGAGTGACGGCGGCGCCGGGCCCCCGTCCGAACGACCTGAACACGGGAGGTCGGAGGGTCCGAAGGCCGCGGGGCCACCTCGCCGGGAAGGAGGAGCGCCGCAGGAACCGTCCCCGCGGACGACGCGGCGAGCAACGTCTCGAAACGACGTTCCCGCGTCTTGGGGCGGACCGCGCTCATCACCCAGAAGGTCGCCCGTCGTCGGTACCCTCGAGGGCGGGACCGGAAGAACCGCTCGGCGACGGGTCGTTCTCGCAGTCGCGCGACGAATGTCGGTGCGAAGCGGAAGGTCCGCTCGCTCTCGTACTGCATGGTTTTCTTCTTCGGTCGCCGGTCGAACGCACGTCGGCCGGATTCATGGACCCGCCCGGCCCTTTCGAGCTCCGCGAACCGTCGGCGGTTGACGGCGCTCCACCGGCTGCCGGGCCTCCGTGGCGTGAACCGGTTCGCATAGCGGTCGCGGTCGATCCGACGCACCGTCGTGTCGATCCACCCGAAGCAAAGTGCCTCCTCGACCGCCTCGAGGTAGACCACTCCCGCTCTCCCCGTGTGGGCCTTGTGAAAGCCGACCCAAAGCTCCGGGGTGTCCGCGTGGTGGACCTCGAACCACGCCCGGAGCTCGTGCTTCGATCGAAAGAAGCGAGCGGGGACCGGCATGGTCGGTGCGACTACTTGTACACGGAGAAGTGGACGTGGTTCTCGTCGTCCGTGATGAGAATGCACTCGCCTTCGCACTCGAACAGGCACGCCTCGCACACGATGCACTCGGGACCGTTGACGGCGAGGGATTTCTCCCCCCGGAACTGAAACTTCGCCCCGACCGCCGGGTCGTCCACTACGTCCGGGACCTGGTCGCGGGGACGCAGGTCGAAGACGTTGACCGGGCAAACGTCCTTGCAGTGGGAGCAGCCCGTGCACTTGGCGATGTCAATGTCGACCTGGATCATCGCCGGTCTCTTCGCCCGTTCGAGCGAGGCGGCCTATTAGGATTTCGCCGATGGGGAATCGATGCCTTTCGAGGAGCGGCGGGGGTGCCGCCCCCGCCCGAGCTCCCGCTCGCCCACGAACGGGTTCGGCTCGAGGTACCGCGCCCCGCCCATCTCGTCCCGGATCGCGTCGGGGATCTCGATGCGTCCGTCGTCGGTCTGGTAGTTCTCGAGGATCGCGATCACGAGCCGAGGGAGCGCCACCCCGGACGCGTTGAGGGTGTGCACCGGCTCAGGCCGAGACGACTGGTGACGCCGCCATCGTATGTTCGCACGGACCGCCTGGTACGCCTCGAAGTTCGAGATGGAGCTCACCTCGAGCCAGCGCTTCCCGCCGGGCGCCCAGAGCTCGAGGTCGTAGCATTTCGCGGCCTTCTCGCCGAGGTCGCCCGTGCACAGGCTCACCGTGCGGAACGGGAGGTCGAGGCGTCGGAGGACCTCCTCCGCCTCGACCCGCAGTTCCTCGAGCGCGTCGTACGAGGACTCGGGGGTCGTGAACTGGACGAGCTCGACCTTGTCGAACTGATGGACCCGCGCGATCCCGCGCGTCTCGACGCCGTGCCCGCCCGCCTCCCGACGGAAGCACGGGGTGTACGCGAACAACCTGACCGGCAGGTCCTCGGATAGGAGCACCTCGTCGCGGAAGAGGTTCGTGACGGGCACCTCCGCGGTCGGCACGAGCCACAGGTCGTCGGGTTTTACCTGGTAGGAGTCCTCCGCGAACTTCGGCAGCTGGCCGGTGCCGACCATCGCCTCGGTCCGAACAAGGATCGGTGGTGCGACCTCGAGGTACCCTCGGGAACGGTGAAGGTCCCGCATGAACCGGATGAGCGCGTACTCGAGCCGGGCAAGGTCGCCCCAAAGGACGTAGAACCCCTCGCCGGCGACCTTCACCCCTCGCTCCTCGTCGAGTAGGTTGAGGTCGTGACCGACCTCGAAGTGGGGTCGGGGGGCGGGCGGCGCCGTCCGATGGGGTTCGAACCGCGCCACCTCGACGTTGTCGCTCGCGTCCTTCCCGGGAGGGACGCTCGAATGGGGGTTCTGGGGGAGCAGGAGAAGGCGTTCGTGGATCTCGGCGTCGAGCGCGTTCGCCCGCGCCTCGAGGTCTCGGATCCGGTCCCGAAGCCCACCGAGCTGGGTTCGGTCGTGGTCGTCCGTGGGAGCGGAGGTCTTCGCGGTCTCGGCGACCCGGAGGGCGCCCCGGTTCCGCTCCGCGCGCAGGCGGTTCGTCTCCGCCCCCACCGACCGTCGCTCGCGGTCGAGCGCGAGGAGACGGTCGACCTCGGTCGCGTCGCGTCCTCGCGCCACGAGCCCCGCCTTGAGGGCGTCTGCGGATTCCCGAACGTAGCTGATCGGATACACGGCCGTGGGTAGAACCCGGGCCCGCGCCATAACCCTTCGTGTACGGCGAACGCTGCCCTCGGACCGGCGGTTCCCCTCCAGCGCAATCTTTACCGGCAAGGAGGGCGTTCGGTCCGGGAAGAGTGCCGATGAGCGAGATCCTGCTGGGGACGAGCGGCTGGGATTACCCGGAGTGGTCGGGACGTGTCTACCCGCCCCGCGGGGCGAGCGACAAGCTCCGCTACTACGCCGGTCTGTTCCCGATCGTGGAGGTGAACTCGACGTTCTACCGGCTCCCTCCTCCCTCGGTGGCCACGTCGTGGGTCAAACGAACCCCCGTGGGGTTCCGGTTCGCGGCGAAGTTCCCCCAGAGGATCACCCACGACCTGCGCCTCGTGAGCACCGAAGAGGAGCTCGCCCGCTTCCTTGGGGTCCTCAAACCGATCCGCGACGCAGGGAAGTTCGCCGTGGCGCTCCTCCAGCTCCCGCCGTCCCTCCCGTTCGAGCCGACGACCGTCCGCCGCTTCTACGAGACGCTCCCGCGGGACCTGCCGGTCGCGGTCGAGTTCCGAGAGCGGTCCTGGCTCGTTCCGGAATCGATCGGTCTCTTGCGGGAGTTCGGGCTCGCCTACGTCACCGTGGACGGTCCGCACCTACCGGTCGCGCTCGAGGTGACCGCGCCGTTCGCCTACATCCGCTGGCATGGGCACGGGAGCCCGCTCTGGTACGATTACACGTACTCCGCGGCCGAGCTCACCGCCTGGGTGCCCCGGGTCCGCGCCCTCACCGAGAACGTCGCGACCGTCTACGGGTTCTTCAACAACCATTTCCGAGGGGACGCGGTGGTGAACTGCCGCACCCTTTCGGAAGAGCTCGGTCTCTCCCCGCCGGTGCGTCGGGGTCGTCTCGACACCTAAGACGGTGCCGAGCCCCCATATCGAGGCAATGCGCGCGGCCCGGACCGGCCGCATTAGGGCCGGTCGAGGACCCAGGTGAGAGAGGCGTCCGAAACCCTCGCGTGTCAGATGCCGGTAACGGCGGCGCCATTGCACAGTTCCGCCCCCGGGAGGAGCCGGATGTCGACGGAGAGATTCGTGGTCGTGGAGAGGACGAGCGGGCCCCCGACGGGGAAGGGAGAGATGCCGGAACCGCAAGACGCGTTCTCAGTGGTATTCGTGCTGAGGACCGTCCCGGTGGTCGCATTTACGGTCGCGTTGAACTCGGCGCCCGTCCCGGACGCGGACAAGCTCAGCGAGCATGTGCTGTAGACGATCAACCATTCGGGTCCCACGCTACTGACCCCGTAGTGATACCCACCGATGAGAGCGTACGCGGCCGAGGCGTTCGCGTGGGTCGCTAGGAACGCGTGGGCCTTCGGCTCCACGGCCGCGGCGGCCAGAGAGCTGTTGATGGCGCTCGCGGGGATGGGCCGGAGCACCGACGAGAGCGTTGCGAGGAAGAGTGGGCACACAAGGCCCGTCAAGGTCCCGAGAACCGTCCCTTGCCCATCGACCACCGACACCAAGGCCATACTGTGCGTGGAATTCCAGTAGTAGGCAAACACCCACGCCGGCGAACTGCCCGACGACCGATTGCCGAGGTACTCCGGAACGGAGAGACTCTCGCCAACGGCCTGCGGTGTGAATGTGCAGGTCGTGTTCCCGAGGACCGTCGTGTTCACCAGAACCGATTGGGGGGTTGCCGCGACGAGTCCGGCGGCGAACAACAGGGTCCAGCCGCCGCCCGAGAATCCCGTCGCAGTGCGGTCGGCGACCGGGCGAGCCCCGGAGTACGTGAGCACCGCTCCGGCGCTCCCCGAGCCGGTAGGGCTCGGCATGACGAAGACCACGATCAACAGTACCGCGATTGCGACCGCGATGACGGCTCCGAGGTAGAGCCTCTTGCGGCTCGGTCGTGAGGGCGACTTCGAAGGAGCTGAAGGGGGTACGGAGGTCGACACAGACGACTCACTTCACGCTAGCACGCCGGCCGTGCGCGATAAGCCTTGTCGTTACCCGCGTTGGGGAACGGAAGGACCTGCCGTTCCCGAGGGTGTACGAGGGTCACGAACGTCCATGAAACCCCTCGTTCTCGGGACTGTTTCAACGCCTCCCGAGCCGCCGCTTTAGAGCGGCCCGACGGATGATCTCACCGGATCGATCGACGATGATCGACGCTCTTCTCACCGAGCCCGTGCTCGCGCCGGAGGACCTCCTCGCGGAGGAGACCTTCCGGCCCGAGCCGAGGCACCCGTTCCCGTCCTCCCCGCCGACCCGCCCGAGGCTCGCCCCGCACCCTCGGCTGACCCGCGCGACCCCTCTCCTTCCGTCGGAGCCGGCGCTCTTTCCCTGGCTCGCGCGACGGTTCGCGCCCGGCGAGGCGACCGTCTGGACCGGCCCCTCCGTCGCGGTCGAGCCGGTCCTCGAGCTCCTCTACGCCGGGAGCGCGCTCGTCCGGGGCCGGATCTCGCTCCTCGAAGGGGCGAACCGGTTCCACCCGTACCGCATCGGCGAGTTCGGCCGGGCGTTCGGGGTCGATGCGACCGAGACGTTGCGTCGGATCCGTCTCGCCCGCGCGTTCACCGCCTACCAGATGGTCGCACTCGTGGACGGATGGGCTCGGGAGGCCCGCCGCCACCCCCCGACCCTCCTCGTCGGTCACGAACTACCGGCCCTCTTTGCGGACGCGGAGATTCCCGACGACGAACGCTCCGCGCTCCTCGGCCACGTCGCTCGGACCCTCGCCGCGCTCGCTCGCGAGGTCCGTGTCCCGCTGCTCCTGACGCTCGCCCCGGACGCTTTCGAGCGGTTCCGCGGGCTCGCCGACGAGGGACCGCCCTGGTCCGACCTCGTCACGTTCGCCCGGGGTCCCGGGACCCTGCGGTTGCGCGCGCTCCGGGACGATGCCCGGGTCGCTCTCGTGCCTCGCCCGGCCGGTCAGACCGGCATGGAACAGTTCGGCGGAGAGTTCGCCGAGGAGGTGATCGCGTGGGACGTACCGCCCCGACCTACCGCCAGGCGCTCGAGGAGCGGATGAAACGCTGGGACGAGTTCGCGCGGCTCCTCACGAGCCCCGAGGAGCGCGCCGCGTTCGAGATGGTCCGGACCGGGGCCCGCCGCTACGTCGCGCAGGCGACGTACGTCGGGAGCCCGGACCTGCTCGAATCGATCCTCCTCTCCGTCCTCACCGACCTCGCGGTCCGGGTCCGGGCCAAGCCGCCGACACCGCCCTCCCGTCGCTGACGATGGCGGCGGCGACGCCGACGTCGAGGCCGGACGGCTGGCTCCTCGACATCACCGAGAGCGACGACGGCCGTTCGGTCGTCCTCTGGACGAAGGAGTGGCGGGCCGGTCGCGTGCGCCGGATCGCGGTCGAGTACCGGCCCCCCTTCCTCGTCGCGGGGACGCGGAGCGACCTCGCCCTCCTCGCCCGTCGTCTCGTGGACCACCCCGACGTTCACTCGGTCACGCTCGGCTCCGGGCGCCCGTCGCTCTTCGACCGCCGGAGCCGCCCCGTCCTCTCGGTCGTCCCCGCACGGAATCCGGCACGTCGCGCGCTCGCGCGGAGCGTGGATGCGCTCGGGGGGTACGAGCGATTCTCGCTCTACGACGTCGACCTCGGTCCCCCGCAGCTCTACCACCTCGCACACGACCTCTACCCGTTCGCTCCCGTGGTCGGCCGGGCGCCCGCGCTCCGGGCGACCGAACCTCCCGAGACGATCGACTACTCGCCCCCGCCGCTGCGCATCGCACGGCTCGAGGTCCATCTCGCGGGGGAACGGCGGGGTCGCATCCCGCCTCCCGACGGACGCATCGGAGCGGTCCAGGTCGGGGAGGTGACGCTCGAAGGCCCCGAAGAGGACCTTCTGCGCGCGCTCGTGGATGAGCTCGCGCGAGCCGACCCGGACATCCTCCTCACGAACGGTGGCGACTCGTTCGACCTGCCGTGGCTCTACCGACGCGCCGCAGCGTGCGGGCTCTCGAGCGCGGAGTTCCCGCTGGGGCGCGAGCGCGTGCCGTTCCGGCCGAGCCGCCCGGCCCGCTCGTTCGAGTCGTACGGCCGCGTCCTCTACCGGTCCGCGTCGTACCCCCTTCCCGGGCGGTTCCACATCGACCGGGAGAACTCGTTCCTCTACGACGACGCCGAGATCGCCGGGCTCATCGATGCGGCCCGTCTCTCGCGCCTCTCGATGGCGACGGTCGTCCGCCAGTCGCCAGGAACCTGCTTCACCGCGATGGAGATGGCGCGCGCGCTCGAGCTCGGGGCGCACGTACCCTGGAAGAAGAACCGGCCCGAGGGGTTCCGGCGGGCCGACCAGTTGGTCGCCGCCGACCGCGGCGGCGTGATCTTCCTCCCGCCGGTTGGCGTCCACGACCACGTGGACGAGTTCGACTTCGCGAGCCTCTATCCGCACATCATGGTCACGAAGAACCTCTCGGCCGAGACGCTCGAGTGCCGGTGCTGCCCCACGAGCCCGCTCCGCGCGCCCGGCCTCGGCTATCGTTCGTGCACGCGCCGGGTCGGCCTCATTCCCCGCACCCTCGCGCCGCTCCTCGCGCGTCGCCTCGCGTACAAGGCCGCGCTGAAGCGCCCCGGCGTCGCGCCCGAGGAGGCGGTCCGCTTGAAGCGGCGGGTCAAGATGCTGAAGTGGATCCTCGTCACTGCGTTCGGCTACCAGGGATACCGCAACGCCCGGTTCGGCCGTATCGAGTGCCACGAGGCGATCAACGCCTACGCGCGCGACCTCCTCGCCCGGCTCGTCCACGAGTCGGAGCGGGCCGGCTACTCGGTCCTCCACGGGATCGTCGATTCCCTGTGGTTGCGGCCGAACGACCCAGAGCACCCTCCAGACCCGGAAGCGTTCGCCGCGCGGATGAGCGAGCGGTTCGGTCTCCCGCTCGGCTACGAGGGGCGGTACCGCTGGCTCGTCTTCTTGCCGGCGGTGACGCACGGCCTCGGGGTCCCGAACCGATACTACGGCTACTACGAGCACGGCGAGTTCAAGCTCCGCGGCATCGGCGCCCGTCGGCACGACACGTCCGGGCTCGTCCGGCGGTTCGAGGGGGAGGTCCTCGCGCTCTTCCGCACCGCCCGGGATGCGGAGGGGGTCCGCGCCCTCCTTCCGCGCGCCCTCGCGCGCGCCGACCTCTTTGCCGCGGAGGTCCGCGCCGGGTCATGGCCCGTCGACGAGCTCCTCATCGGCCACCGGATCGGGCAGGCGCCCGAGGCGTTCGTCACGTTCACCGACTCGGTCGCCGCGTTGCGCCAGCTGAAGGAGGCGGGGGCGGTCCGGGGGCCGGGAGAGTTCGTGCGGTTCGTCCTCCTCGACCGACGGAGCCGCTCGTTCCGCCACCGGGTGCGGCCGGCGGAGCTCCTCGAGGGGAACGAACGGTACGATGTCGGAGCCTACCTCGAGCTTCTTGCTCGCTCCGCAGAGACCCTGCTCGCTCCGCTCGGGGTCGGCCGCGAAGAGCTCCGGGCCCGTTGGGGAGCGGAGCCAGCCCCCGAGCGGGAGGAGTACCGGTCCCCCGAAGGGCTTTGCCAATCGCGGCTCGAGCCCAGCGTGCCCGAGAGGAGATATTAGCCTTCGATTCGGTGGACCGGCAGTGGTCGTCCGCTCCCGTCGCGCTCCGCGCCAAGGTCCGGTCCGCCGGGCCGCGCCTCCCCGACCCGACCCACCGACCCCGTCCGAACGCGCTGCCTCGATACGGGAGAGCGTCCGACACGGCGAGGTGAAGGACCTCGGCCCCCTCTTGGTCGCGCTGAGCGACCCGGTCCCGGGGGTCCGCGAGACGGCGGCGGTCGCCCTCGGGATCCTGAAGGATTCCCGGGCCTGCACGACGCTCGGGACCGCCGTTAACGACCCGGACCCCCAGGTCCGAGCGGCCGCGGTCGAGGCGCTCGGGGCGATCCGCCGACCCGATAGCCGCGCGACGTTGGAACGAGGGCTCGACGACCCGGCGGCCGGGGTGCGAGCGAAGGCGGCGCTCGCGCTCGCCGCGCTCGCGGACGCCCGGTCGATCCCCGCCCTCGACCGTAAGACCGACGACCCGGTCCCCGCCGTCCGCCAGGCGGTGGCCATCGCGCTCGGTCGGATCGAACCGGAGGTGGCGTTCCGTTCGCTCGAGCGGATGTTGAAGGACCCGGTCGACCGGGTCCGTCGCGAGGCCGTTCTTGGGATCGGGAGGTCGTCCGGCTCCGACCATCTTACCGTGATCCGCCCGTTCCTGGAAGATCCGGCGCGCCGGGTCCGGGTGGCGGCGGCCGTCGTGGTCGGCCGTCACCGGGACCGCGAGAGCGCTCCGCTCCTTCTCCGCCTCCTGACGAGCCAGGAGACGTGGGAGAAGCCGGCGGTCCTCGTGGCCCTCGGCCGGATCGGTGACCCCTCGGCCATCCCACCGCTCATCTCCTGGGCCGAGCACCCCTCGCCCTGGATCCGGGTCTGCGCGGTCCACGCGCTCGGCGAGATGGGCATCCCCGAAGCCCGGTCGGTCGCGCTCGAGCATCTTCACGACCCGTACTGGTCGGTCCGGGGCGCGGCCGCGGTCGCGCTCGGGGCGGTCGGAACCCCGGAGGACCTCACCCCCCTGCTGGAATGCCTCCGGGACGAACACCCGTGGGCCCGGCGTGGTGCGACGTACGCCCTCGGACGTCTTGGCTTGGCCGAGGCGGCGCCCCGTCTGCGCGACGGGCTCCACGACCCGGCGGCCGAGGTCCGGCTCGCCGCGATCTGGGCGCTCGGGAGCTTGAGGGACGACGGAGCGCGCGAGGACCTCGTCCGCCTCCTCTACCAGACCCAGCCGACCGGGGCCATCCCTCCCTCCCCCATGGTCGTCCCGGACGACCGGCTCGCCTCCGATGCCGAGAGTCGGCTCTTCGATGCCGCGGTCCAAGCGCTGGGTCGGCTCTCCCACGGCCTCCCGGACCCGCTCATCCATCGCTCGCTGGTGGACGCTCTCGAGCGCCTCAGCGAGGAGGAGCTCGACCGGCTGGCCCGCCTCCCGCTTCCCGAGGCCCAGCCCGACCGCCCGGCTCCGACCCTTCGGGCGCTCTTCGAGACCGCGCTCCCGTCCTACGCCGACGACGAGGACGTCGGATGATCCGGGACGTCCGGCGCGCGGACACCCCCAGCCTCTTCGAGCTCATGACCCGGGAGTTCCCGGAGGAGTCCGCGCTCCTCGGGAACCGCCCCGAAGGGTTCCAGAAGATCATCCGTCGCGTCTTCCGGTGGGACACTCGCTTGCTCGTGGGGCTCTTGCGCCTCTTCGGGCGACCGGTCTTCCGGTTCCTGGTCGTCGAGACCGACGGCCGACCGGTGGCGAGCATGCTCATTTCGTTCCCTCGCGTTTCCGCTTACGTGAGCACCGTCGTCGTGGACCCCGCGTACCGCCGTCGGGGGTACGCGCGGCAGATGTGCGAGGAGGCCCGCCGGACGGCGAAGCGGGCGGGCCGAAAGTACGTCGTCCTGGACGTCCTCGAGACCAACACCGGCGCGCGGACCCTCTACGAGTCGATCGGCTACCGCCCGCTCCGGGCGAGGGCCCAGTTCGTCCGCGAGTCGACCGCGCAGTTCGGGACGGAACCTCCCGTGAATCCGGCGATCCGTCCCTTCCGCCGAAGGGACGCCGCGGCGCTCGCTGAGATCCTCCGCCGACAGACCCCTCCGGCGATCCTGGAGGTCACCCCGATCGGAGCCGACTCGTTCGTCAGCTCCGGATACACGAACCGTCTCCTCGCCTCGCAGGAGGCCGCGTGGGTCATCGACCGCGGCCGCGGCCCCGAGGGACACGTCGCGGCGACGGTTTCCGAGACGTTCGAGGCGGGACATATGTCCGCCCCGGTCCTCGCCGAATCGGTGGACGCCGAGCTCGCGGGGGCCCTCGTACGGACCGCCGGCGCCTGGTGCGCCGCTCGCAAGGTCCCGCGGGTCCTGAGCATGGTCGCGGACGACAACGTGCGAGGGCGCGCCGCCCTCGAGGCCGGGGGGTTCCGGCATGCCTTCGCGTTCTGGACGCTCTACCGGCCCGTCGACTGACCCCTCCTCCCCGGCGGGGGGCGTGGACGTCTACCTCTTTCCGGCGGTCGTCGGCGGCGGTCTCGGGGACATCGAGGAGGTCCTCGCCGCGGGCCGTCACCTCTCGGGCGCCGGCTTCCGCCTTGTTCTCTACAGGGAGGCGGGCCGTCCGCTCCCGCCGAGCGCCGACGGTCCGTGGGAATGGCCGCCCGTCGAGCGGCGGGACCGGATCGTCCGTCGTGCGAGCGCGGCGCTCACGCTGGCCCCCTCCTGGGGAGTAAGCGCCGGACCGAGCCGACCGGCCCGCTTCGGTCGGGGCGGCCCCTGGGAGGTCGAGGCCCGGAACGTCGAGGCCGCGTACGGGCCGGACCGGACGTTGCACGTGAGCTTGGAGGAGTTCGCCCGTACGCTCCCGAGCGCGGCCGAGACCCGGGAACGTCTGCGCGAAGGGGGGGTTCCGGCGCGTGCCATCGGGCCGCGGTTCCGGGCGGCCGAGACGGCGAACGAGGTCGAGGCGTTCCGGTCCGCGTTCCGGGAGTTCCGGGGGTTCGACCGGTCGAACGTTCTCCACCTCTTCGCGACGTTGCGTCCGAACCCGGCGTTCGGGCACGAGTTCCCCGAGGCGGTCCAGACCGGTCCCCTCGGGTCGGGGCATCGCGTTTCCATCGCCCTCCCCTCGGGGAGGCGGGGACACCGCGAATGGGTCTGGTATGCGAGCCCTTCGAGCGCCGAGCGGATCGCTCCCGCGGTACTCCGGGGCCTCGCGGGGGTCCGCCCGCCCGTTACCGTGTACGTCCGATCCCCGCGTCCATGGCGGAGCGTCGAGGGGACACCGACGATGCGGGTCGTCACGGCCCCGGTCGCACCGAGGGTCTGGCGGTCCCGCTTCCGAAGGGCCGACCTGCGGATCGTGACGGGAAGCCGCACGCTGATCGAGGCGATGGAGGTTGGCGGACCGTTCCTCTACTTCAACGGGGTCCTCGGGCGGGGAGCGAGCCGCCGACGGCATCGACCCGAGAAGATCCGTGCGTGGCTCGACCTCGCGCGCCGCGCGGGCGTGCCGCGGGTCCTGCGGACCGACCTCGCGGACTTCGCGCGGGGTCGGCGCGTCGCGGAGGTCGTCCGCCGCGCGGCCCGACAGGAGGACGGATGGGCCCATTTTCCCGCATCGCTTGAGCCGTCCGGATTCCCGGCCTCCCGCGCGGACGCGGGGCGGGTCCTCGTCAACGTCGCCCGTGAGCTCTCTCGAACCGGCGCGCGGTCCTCCGAGATCGTGGCTCGCTGGCGTCGTTCGAATCCTTAATCGGGAGCCTCCCCTCCTTCGGGAATGCTATGGCCCCCGACGAGGCGACGCCTCCCGCCGTCGCCCGGGCGCTCGTCAGCAGCGCGCTCGGCGTGCGACGGGCGGAGCACGTCGTCGTGGTGAGCTGGAACCACACGCTCCCATGGGCGGCCTCCTGCGTCACCGAGGCGCGTCGGGTCGGGGCCCGCGCGTTCCTCCTCCTCGAGGACGAAGCGGCGTTCTGGCGGAGCGTCGAGAGCTCTTCCTCGTCGCGCCGCTGGGCCGGGGTATCCCGGCCCGTTCGCGCCGCGCTCGAGCGAGCGGACGCCCTCGTCTACTTTCCGGGCCCGGCCGACCGGCCTCGTCTCCACGCGCTCCCCCCTCCCCTCCTCGCCCCGTTCCTCGGCGCCGACGACGAATGGCTCTCGGCCGCGAGGAGCGCTCGCCTGCGCGCGGTCCGCTGTCTCCTCGGGTACGCCTCGGACGCCCAGGCCGAGCACTGGGGGGTGCCGGGGGCGATGTGGCGGAGCCAGCTGATCCGCGGGATATCCGACGTCGACTACGGCGGGCTCCGAAGGGACGGGCGTCGCGCCGCGGGCCTCCTCCTCAAGGGTCACGAGCTTCGGCTCACGGCGGCGAACGGCACCGACCTGAAGCTCCGCCTCCGGGGACGGGTGCCGTGGGTCGACGACGGATTCGTCGACGCGGACGACCGGCGACGAGGTCGGGTGATGTCGGCCGCTCCGGCCGGGTCGGTCGTGGTGGCGGTCGACGAGACGTCGGCCGAGGGAATGGTGGTCGCCAACCGCCCGAGCTTCCTCTCTCCCGGCCGGGTCGAGGGAGGCCAGTGGGAGGTCGAGGGCGGCAAGCTCCGCAACTACTGGTACACCGGGGGCGGAGAAGCGTTCGAGACCGAGTTCGCCCGGGCCCCCCGGGGCCGGGAGACGGTGGCGCTGTTCGCCCTCGGCCTCAACCCGGAGCTCGCGCCGGGCGTCCCGCAGGCCGAGGACGAGGAGGCCGGAACCGTCACCCTCGCGGTCGGCGGCAACACGCTCTACGGGGGACGGAACCGGTGCCGGTTCCTTTCGTGGATCACCATCGGGGAGGCGACGGTCGCCGTTGACGGGGCACCGCTCTGCGACCGGGGCAAGGTCCTCTAGGACGGGCTCGGGCCCGCGGGCGCGCCGCGGGTTCTTCGACCGTCCCGCGGCCCGGCTCGCGCGCGAGCTCCTGGGAGCGACCCTCACCGTCCGTTCGGGCCGGTCCGCCCGGTCGGTCCGGATCGTGGAGACCGAGGCCTACGTGCGCCACGACCCGGCCAGCCATGCGTTCCGGGGACCGACCCGACGCAACCGCTCGATGTTCTCCTCGCCCGGCACGCTCTACGTCTACCGGATCCACCAGGTCGTCTGCGCGAACCTCGTCGCGCGTCGGGGAGAAGCAGTGCTCCTGCGCGCAGGAGCGGCCGACGGCGCCGCCCCCGGGAGCGCCTCGGGTCCGGGTCGCCTCTGCCGCTTCCTCGGCATCACCCAAAAGGACGACGGGACGGACGCGGTCGAGGGAGACCGGTTCGAGGTTCGGTTGGCGCTCGAGCGAGCGGTCCCGGTCCGGGCGGGACCCCGGGTCGGGATCCGAAAGGCCGTCGACCGCCAGCTGCGCTTCGTGCTCGCGGACGAACCGGCCGTCTCGCGGCCCCGCTTTCGCCGGACTACTTCAGCTTCTTCCAGTCGTAGCCGCGCCGTCGCGCCGTGTTCCCGAACCCGCAGGAGGAGCAGACGTTCTTCTGGCGGTGGTAGGAGTGGCGGCCGCAGCGACGGCAGATGATGTGGACGATCTTTCCTCCGCGACGGGACGGTGTTCCTTTTCCCATGGTTCCTCCGGTTACGGCGAAATGTAGATGATCGAATCGCCGCGCACCAACGTGAGACCCGAGCGCGGCGTCACCTGGTCCTTCGAGACCTCCTCGGCCGAGGAGAGGACGAGGTTCAAGTGCTGGTCGAACGCATCGAGCGTTCCCCGGAACGAGCGTCCGCCCTTGAGCTCCACAAGCACCCGCTTGTGCAGGCTTTGCTGCAGGGCATCGAGCGGCTTCATGGCGAGGGAGCGGAGCAGACCGGGTGGGCTTCTTAACGGTTGGGGCCGACGTTCGTCCGGCGCCCGTCCCGCGCCGGCAGGCGGAGGAGGGAGACGAGGGCGAGCGCTTGGGCCCGGGAAGCGGGGGTCGGGTCCGCTTCCTCGACGAGCGAACGAAGCGCGGGAACGAGGGCGAGGGGTCTCGAGCGCGCGCGGAGGGTCCGGAAACGGCCGGGCAGGGCGGCCGGGAACACTTCCGCGAGGTACCGCCGCTCGACCTCGCCGACCGCTTCGTGACGGCGGAAGAGGGGGACCGGATGGTGGTTCGCGTCGGTCCGGGCGCGACGAGCGCGTTCGTTCGTCGTCGTCTCCAGGTAGACCGTGAGGTCCGGGAGTCCGAGGGCCCGTCTCCGGACGAGCGACCGGGCGCTCCGCTCGACCGATTGCCCCACCGACGCGGGCGCCCACCCGAGCTCGACGAGCCCCCGGGTGTACGTTAGAGGCCCAAGGAACCCGGTGTCGGCGAGGACCGTACGGCCTCGCGCACAGAGGCGACGCGCCTCGCGGTAGCGGCGCGACTCTTCGGCGAGAAGTACCCCTTCGAGGAGGGCGAGTTCGCGGGGGGACCCGAACTGGAGCGACGGAGCCGGGTCGAGGCGGTCGAACGCCTCCCCGAGCGGCTGCCAGCCCAGCTTCCGTGCCGCGACGTGAACGAGGGTCGTCTTCCCGGCCGCGGAGCGACCTTCGATCGCGATCAGCCGACCCCGGCGTGCCATGCGCCCTCCCTTCGCGCCACTCCCTCGCCCACGGAAAACCGTGCCGTCGGCTCCAGCGCGCCTTTTTCTCGCCTCAGACCCATCCCGGTGACCGTGTCCGGACCTTCCTCGCCCTCCCCGACGCGGCCTCGCCAGCCGGCCCGGGTCCTGGAGGTGGAGACCCTCGCGGACGTCGCTCGCGAGGTGGAGCGCACCGAGAGCGACCCCGAGGGCGTCGCGATCATGACGCGGAAGGGGCGGGTCTACCCGGTCCGCCTCGAGGGCGTCTCGCTCAAGGCGGCCCCTCTCCTGAAGCAAGAGACCCTGTCGGTCGGGGCGGACTCGGCCCACGCGCGGGGAGTCGCCGACCACTCCGTCGCGACGACCGCGGTCGTCATCCTCGCCACGTGGGGCCAGTACCAGCGACTCCTCCCGAAGCTCCGGCGCCAGCCGTTCCGCCTCGCGGAGGCGGCCGAGGAGATCGACCGCGCGCTCCGCGCCTACGTCTCCCGATCGCCTCGCACGATCCGTGGCCCCCACCGCTCGTTCGTGGTCGGGGACCGTCCTCGCGTCATGGGCGTGGTGAACGTGACCCCGGACTCGTTCTCGGACGGCGGGCTCCACCTCGACCCGAAGGAGGCGGTCGCGCACGCGGAACGGTTGGTCGCCGAGGGCGCGGAGATGGTCGATATCGGCGGCGAGTCGACCCGGCCGGGGGCGACCCCGGTCTCCCCCGAGGCGGAGTGGGCGCGGGTCGCGCCCGTCCTCGCGGGCCTTGCGGGTCGTCTTTCGGTCCCGATCTCGGTCGACACGCGCCACTTCGAGGTCGCCGAGAAAGCGGTCGACGCGGGAGCGGACGTCGTCAACGACGTCGAGGGTCTCCGCTCGGAGGCGATGCGCCGCACGGTCGCGAGGAGCGGGGCCGCGGTGATCGCGATGCACATGCGCGGGGACCCCACGACCATGCAGACGGACCTCACCTACTCCGACCTCCGGGGAGAGGTCTTCTCCGCGCTCGCCGTGGCCACCGACCGCGCGGTCGCCGAGGGGGTCCCGGCCGAGAGGATTCTCATCGACCCCGGGATCGGTTTCGGCAAGTCGGCCGAGCAGTCGCTCGAACTCCTCTGGCACGTGGGCGAGCTGCGGAGCCTCGGCTACCCCATCGTTCTCGGGGTGTCGCGAAAGTCGTTCCTCGGGTGGGTGCTCGGGACCGACGACCCCGGCCGCCGGCTCGAGGCAGGGATTGCCGCCGCGGTCGTCGCGGCCGAGCGGGGAGTGGCGCTCGTGCGGACCCACGAGGTGGGACCTACGGTGCGCGCCCTCGCGCTCGTCCGAGCCGCGCAGGGGCTCGCCAACTCCTCCCCGAAGGTCTCCGCCGAGCTGGAGGCGTCCCCGCCCGACGCCTGACCCCGTGGGTCGGACCCGCTCCTACCTACCCTCGAGAGATCGGGGTGCCGTCGTCCGCGACCTCGGTCTCGAAGACGAGCGACCCCTGGTAGTCGCACTTCTGACAGTGGTACACCTGGCCGATGATCGACCCCGCGATGAGGGAGACCCGTATCGAGCCGCACTTCGGGCAGAGCAGGACGGTCTTACCTCGCTTGGGCCGGCGACGCACTGTCGTCCTCCGTGTCGTCGTCGGAGTCGTCGCCGTCCTTCGTCGGCGCCTTGTCGGAGTCCTCGCTCCCGTCCTCGTGGTCCTCGGGTTCGTCCTCGTCGGTCGCAGGTTCGGGAGCCTCGGGGGCCGTCTTGGTCCGCGCGGGCTTCTCGCCGGACCCTTCGGTGACGAGCCCTTCGAGGGGGGGCTCGAGGATCACCGCGTCCCGCACCGTGTCGCCCTCGTCGAGCCGGATGACGCGAACGCCGAGGGTGTTGCGCGCCTGGGAGCGGATCCCCTTCACGGCCATCCGGATGGTGATCCCGTGCTGGGTCGTGACGAGCACTTCGCTCGCGTCGGTCGTCGGGAGGACGGCGACCACCGTGCCGTTCCGGCCGCCGGTCTTGATCGTCCGGACCCCCTTCGCGCCGCGTCGGGTCCGGCGGTAGTCCGCGGTCGGGCTCCGCTTTCCGTAGCCCGTGGTCGTGAGCGAGAGGAGCATCGGGAACCGCACGCTCACGGGCGCCATCGCGACCACCCGGTCGTCCTTCCCCTTGGAGAGACGGACCCCGATGACCCCGTACGTCGCCCGGCCCATCGGGCGTAGCTCCGAGAGCAGGAAGCGCACGAGCTGGCCGGCCTGGGTCGCGAGCACGAGCTCGGTCGTCTCGTCGGTCACGAGGGAGACGTCGACGAGCTCGTCCCCGTCCTCCAGCAGGACGGCCTGGATCCCGTTGGTGCGGATGTTCTGGTACTGGTCGAGGGTCGTCCGCTTCACGAGGCCGCGGCGGGTCGCGAAGACGAGCGAGCCCTCGGTCGCGAGGTCCCGGAGCGGGAGCAGGGTCTGGACGCGCTCCCCGTCCTTGAGCTTGGGGAGGAGGTTGATGACCGCCTTCCCTTTCGAGTGGCGGCTCCCTTCGGGAAGCTCGTACGCCTTCAGCCGGTAGACCCGGCCGAGGTTCGTCAGGAACAGGACGTCGTCGTGCGTCCGGGTGACGAAGGTGCGGATGACGAAGTCCTCCTCCTTCGTCTCCATCTGGATCAGCCCTCGGCCGCCCCGCCGCTGGCGCCGATACTGGTCGAGGGGCAGGCGCTTCACGTAGCCGTCCCGGGTGACCAGGACGACCACGTCCGTGTCGGGGATGAGGTCCTCGAGCGTGCGCTCCGTGAACGCGGGCACGATCCGCGTGCGGCGAGGGTCGCCGAAACGCTTCTTGAGGTCGGCGAGCTCGTCGGCGACCAGCTGGTCGAGGAGCTTCGGCGAGGCGAGGATCGCCTTCAAGTGCTTCGCGAGCGCCTCCTTCTCGGCCTTCTCCTTGTCGACCGCTTCGCGCTCGAGCGCGGTGAGGCGGGCGAGCCGCATGTCGAGGATCGCCTTCGCCTGCTCGCTCGAGAGCAGGAACTTCCCCATCAGGTTCGTCTCCGCGACCTGGACGTCCTTCGACCGTCGGATGATCCGGATCACCTCGTCGATGTGGTCGATCGCGGTGAGGAACCCTTCGAGGAGGTGGAGCCGCTCCTCGGTCTTCCGAAGGTCGAACTTCGTCCGCCGGGTGAGGATCGTCCGGCGGTGGTCGAGGTGGAGCGCGAGCAGCTCGAGGAGGGAGAGGACCCTCGGGTGTCCCTCGACGAGGCAGAGGTTGATGACGCCGAAACTCGTCTCGAGCGGAGTGTGCTCGTAGAGCCGGTTGAGGACGATCTCGGCCGGAGCGTCGCGGCGGAGCTCGAGCACGACGCTCGTCCCATGGCGGTCGGACTCGTCCCTAAGGTCAGTGATCCCGTCAATCCGCTTCCCCTTCACGAGGTCCGCGATCAGCTCGAGGAGGGAGGCCTTATTCACCTCGTACGGGGTCTCGGTGATGACGATCTCGTCCTTTCCTCCGCGCTCCCGGATCTCCGCGGAGCCGCGGAGGTGGATCATGCCGCGCCCTGTCTCGTACGCCTCCCGGATCCCCTCGGTCGAAACGTAGCCGCCCGTCGGAAAGTCCGGCCCGGGAAGGACTTTCATCACGTCGTCCAGCGAGGCGTTGGGATGGGCGAGGACCACGAGGAGAGCGTCCGCGACCTCGCCCAGGTTGTGCGGCGGCATGTTGGTCGCCATGCCGACTGCGATCCCGGCGGAGCCGTTGACGAGCAGGTTGGGGACCTTCGACGGCAGGAGGAGCGGCTCCTTGAGCGTCCCGTCGAAGTTGTCGATCCATTCGACCGTCTCCTTCTCGATGTCGAGGAGGAGCTCCTCCGCGATCGCGGAGAGCCGGGCCTCGGTGTACCGCATCGCGGCCGGGGAGTCGCCGTCGATCGAGCCGAAGTTCCCCTGCCCGTCGATGAGCGGATAGCGCAGGCTGAACGACTGCGCCATCCGCACGAGGGCATCGTAGACCGCCATGTCCCCGTGCGGGTGGTACTTGCCGAGCACGTCCCCGACGGTCCGGGCCGACTTTCGGAACGCCCGGTCATGGGTCGCGCCCGACTCCCACATCGACCAGAGGATCCGCCGGTGGACCGGCTTGAGGCCGTCGCCGGCCAGGGGGAGCGCCCGGCCCACGATGACGCTCATCGCGTAATCGATGTAGGAATGGTGCATCTCCTGCTCGAGCACCCGGTCGTGGACCCGGTCGACCGGAGGCTCGGGGACCGCGGGCGGAGGCGTGCTCACGGCGCGCCTCCTTCGGTCGGGCCGAGCTGCTCGGCCACGACCCGGTCCGCCACTTCGAGGAACGCCGGACGGGTGCCGGGGGGGATCGTCGCGCCGCTCGCGACGCGGTGTCCTCCCCCCTCTCCTCCCACGGCGGCGGCCGCGATGCGACAGGCCGCGGAGAGGTCGAGCCCCCGACTGACCTGGCGAAGGGTCCCGCGCGCGCTGAGGTTGATCGGGCCCGCCCCGACGTCCGAGAAGACGAAAACGGGATGGTCGGGCGGGAGCAGATAGTTCATCGCGAGGCCGGCCTGGGTGCCCGCGAGAGTGGTCTCGGGGCTCTCGAACCACCGAAGGAATCGCATCGAGTTAACGCCGTCGTTCTCGACCCGGAGGAGTCCCCGGAGGATGCCCGTGCGCCACTCGCTCTCTGCCGTCCGAACCCGCTCGGCGGAACGCGGGTCCCCGAGAGCGTAGGCGACCCCGACCCCGGGCACGCCCGCGCGTCCCGCGGCGTTCTGGAGGTTCGAGACCTCCTCGGCATCGAGGCCGAGGGACGGCAAGAACCACCGGTCTTGGTCGAGGACGTCCGCGGATTCCCGGACCACCCCGCTCGCGGCGAGCCGCTCCTTGAGGGCCGCGACCAACCGACGGTTCTCCTCCTCGGTCAGCTTCGCAGGGCGTCGACCGGGGTCGAGACCGAGGCCGTGGAGGAACGGGTCGACCGCTTCGGGGCGGCCCGAGAGGCCCCGTACGAACGGGTCGATGCTGCCCGCGAGCGCCTCGCCGACGGTCGGGCCGAAGAGGGCGACCCCCGGCCGCCGAACGACGAGCGAGCGGCGGACCGCCTCCTCGACGAGCAGGGCATTGAGGCCCCGGAACCCGCCGACGTGCTGCCGGTCGGCAATCGCGCCCGAGAGGCCCCAGGGGGCGTTGTCCCAGTTCACGGGGTCCAGGAAGACGGTGAAGAGCCAAGTGAGGGTGGCGGCGCAGAGCTCGGTCATCCCGTCCACCCCCCAGTCGAGGGGGTTCACGAGCGCGACGTGGGCGGGGAGCGCGGGCGGGCTGGGAACGCCCGGATACTTGTGGTGGTCGAGCACCACGACGGGAGCGCGGTGCCCGGAGAAGAGGTCGAGCCAGGTCGCCCCGGTGTCGACCACCAGGACCGGCCCCGCCGTCGCCTCTAACAGGGCGGCGACGAGGTCCCGCTCGACCCCGACGAGCGGTGTCGCCTGCGCCGGGTAGCCGAGACGGTGGAACGCCCGGAGGGCGCTCGACGCGCTGGCGATCCCGTCCCCGTCGTAGTGGTAGATGATGCGCCAGCGCTGGGGGTGGGCGAGGAGAAGGGACCGGGCACGTTCGAACTCTTGGGTGTAGTGAGGGTCGGAAACGAGTCCGTCCGGGCCCGAGGGCATCACTCCACCTGGAGCGCCGCCGTGGTGGCCGTGTACCGCCACGTTTCGGGAATCCGCTTCTGTTGCCGGTAGTACCGGGCGAGGCGGCGGATCCGGGACTCCATCAACGTGAGGCTACGACGGTTCGAGAGGTCCTTCGGGTGGGTCTCGAGGTGCCGTTGCAGGTGGACGACCCGCTTCAACAGCGCCTGGAGGTCGTCCGGGATCTCGGGCGAGATACCGCTCTCCCGGAGCAGGACGCCGAGCCGCTTCCCCGTCACCGCCCGCGCGGACGGTATCCCGTCAGTGTCTCGGAGGTGCAACCCCACCTGAGCGGAGGAGAGTCCCGTCTTGGAAAGCTGGACAGCCTGCGCGACCAGCTCCTCTTGGGACACGGTGACCCACTCGGGTTTCGTGAGGGGGTAGGGCCGGTGCGAACCGGCGCGTCCCTTGTGTCCGGAGTGGATCCGCGACATGGATTCGCGGGGACACCCATCCGATACTTAACGGTTGGTCCGCTCAGCGCATCCATCGAGGGGGAAACGGCCGTTCCTCCGTCAGCGAATGCGGTCCGATTGATGGGACGAGTCGACCAGGAACCGCTTCCCTTCGGTCGTGATCCGGTAGGAAGCGGGGGAGAGGGTCCGGGAGCGCGCGGATACCGGGCCGCCGGCCTGGGCTTCGACCATCCCGTTGCGGACGAGGAGACCGAGCGCGAGCGGTATCTTGACGTGGTCGTGCTTGATCGCCCAGAAGTCGGAGAGCAGCCGCTCGATTTCCTGAAGTTCCAGGGTCTGGTGGCGTTCCTGACCCTCGTGGAGGGACTCGGCCCGGTTGAGCTGCTGAAGGATGGCGATCAGCGTCGCATGGACGGGGTCGCGATGGTCGTCGTCGGAGGGCATTCCGTGAAGGATTACGCGGTCCCCCTCTACTTAAACTGAGACGGTCCGTCCGACCGGGAGCTATTCGACGCGCCCGGTCCGCCGCAGGCGGGACATTAGGTACGCCTTTCCCTCGGAGGTGATCGTGTACCGGACCGCCACGACCCGGCCCCGCTCCCACGAGTACTCGGGGGTGTCGAGACAACGGGCGAGCCCGTTCCCGACCAGCACGGTGACGGCCCGCGCGACGTCGGGGGCGGTGACCTGGGGAAGCGGCCCCCGACCGAGCAGGTGGTGGAGCTCGTCGACCTCGAGACCCGTGTCGGTCCCGGCCTCATTCTCGGAGCGGTTGAGCTGCTTCAGGACCTCGACAAGCTCGTCCCCCAGCTCCACGGCCGCCTCGAGCGGAGAGAGCGCCATCGGCGCGAAGATTCCAGCAATAGGCATTTGAACGTATCCTTCGAGCGGGCCGGCGGTCTTTTAGGCGAGCTCGACAGGTACCTTCGACGCCCATGGGATGCACCTGCCGCAACCCGGCCCGCTGCCCGATCTGCAACACGCCCGTCCGCGTCCCGCTCACGAACCTAGAGAGCACCGCGGGGGGCGCGATCCTCGTGGAGAAGTTCGCGCGCCGGGACACCTCCTCGTCGCGGGAGGGGCTCCGCGGGCTGATCCAGGGTTGGGCGAGCTGCCCGTCGTGCGGGCACACGATCAACTTCGAGCACTCCCGCCAGTGCTTCGCCAGTGCGCTGAGCACGGCGGGAGTGCCGGGGACCGAACGCGAGGCGATCCTCTCCAAGATCACGTTCCCCGAGGGCTGACCGGGAAGCGCATGCCCGAGCCCGACGACTTCGTCGTGACCCCGTACGAGGTCCGTGGGCACATCGACTACGCCCGGTTGCGGGAGCTGTTCGGGACGCAGGAGCTTTCGGCCGAGCTGCTCGCGAAGTTCCACCACCTCACGGGCGGCGACCTCCATCCCCTCCTGACCCGAGGGGTCTACTACTCGCACCGCGACCTCGCACCGCTCCTGGACGGGTTCGCGAACGGGAAGCCGTTCTTCCTCTACTCCGGGCGGGGGCCGTCGGGGCCCCTCCACACGTCCCACCTCGTCCCGTTCGACCTCTGCCAGTGGCTCCAGCGCCGGCTCGGGGTGCCGATGTACATCCAGATCACGGACGACGAGAAGTTCTGGGCGCGTTCGGGGCTCACCCGCGAGGAGACCGCCTTCTGGGGGCTCGAGAACCTCTACGACATCCTCGCGCTCGGCTTCGACCCGAAGCGCACCCACGTCTTCTTCGATTCGCGCTCGATCGCGGCGCTCTACCCGCTCGCGGTCCGCGTCGCCCGGAAGATCCCCTACTCCACCGTCAAGGCCGTCTTCGGGTTCGAACCGAGCACCAACATCGGGCTCGTCTTCTACACGGCGCTCCAGAGCGTCCCGTGCTTCTGGCCGTCGTGGGCGGAGGGTCGCTCGGTCCCCTGCCTCATCCCGTGCGGGATCGACCAGGACCCGCACTTTCGGGTCACCCGGGACATCGCGGAGGGGCTCGGGTACCCGAAGCCCTCGCTCCTCCACAGCCAGATGATCCCCGGTCTCCTCGGGGAGACCGCGATGTCGACCTCGGGAGAGAGGCCCGACAACGCCCTCTTCCTGAACGACCCGCCGGACGTGGTCGACCGGAAGGTGCGCAACGCGTTCACCGGCGGGCGAGCGACGGTCGAAGAGCAGCGGCGCCTCGGCGCGACGCCCGAGGTCTGCTCGGTCTGGGCGCTCTGGCGCACCCGCTTCGCGGAGTCGGAGGAGAAGTTCCGCGAGGTGACCGCCGAGTGCCGGTCGGGCGCCCTCCTCTGCGGGGAGTGCAAGTCCCAGGTGCTCGAGCGGGTCCACGGGTTCTACCGACACCACGCCGAGGCCCGAGAGAAGGTCAAGAGCTGGGCCGAATCGACGATCGTGACGTCGGCTCCGAAAGCGCTCTAGACGAACCCGGACTAGACGACCTCGGTCCGCGGAGGCCGACGGGGAACTTCGGGAGGCCGACGGGGCTCGTTCGGCCAGGGGCCTTCGGGCGCTTCCATCCCGTCCTGGACCGCCGTGAGCAACCGAAGCATCGGGCGGAAGAGGGAGCGGCGGGCCCGGTCGGGGTCCAGCGTGTACGCCCGTTCGTACGCGGCGATCGCTTCGTCCTCGTCACCGAGGCTCAGGAGCGAGAGCGCCAGGTCCAGCCAGCTCTTCGCCTCCCGGGCTCCCTCGCGCTCCCCGGTCTCCTCGAGATGAGTGTCGGCGGAAGAGCGGGGACGTGGGGCGTCGGGCGGCGGGAACGCCGAGGCGACCGGTTCGGGGGAGTCGGGGGCGTCCGAGACGTCTCGGGAGAGGACGAGCGCTCGCTCGAACGCGGCGGAGGCGGACGGTTCGTCTCCGGACTCGGCGAAGGCGACCCCGAGACGGTGCCACGCGACCATGTCGCTCGGGGTGAGCGCGACCGCCCGCCGGTAGGCCTGGGCCGCCGACACCCACTCGTCTCGGAGGGAACGCGCGACGCCCAGATGGAACCACGCCTCGGCATTCTCGGGAGCGAGCGCGATCGCCTTGCTGAGGGCGCCCTCGGCCTCGACCGCGTGTCCGAGGTGGGCGAGCGCGATGCCCAGGTAGGCCCAGGCACGGGCGTCGGCAGGGCGCTCCCGTACGACGTCGCGGAACGCCGCCACGGCGTTGTCGTACTCGTGCCGCAGGAAGTAGTGGACGGCCAGGTCAAAGCGATGGGTCACACAGGGTACCCGGCTGCGGAACGCGGGGGGACGGAAAAGCCTGCCGTCCGAACTGCCGCATGCCGGTTCGCCCCCGTCCGAGCGACGCCGGCGCACGGGCGCGGCTTTATATCCTCCCTGGGGTGAGCCGTTCGAGGAATCCCAAAGCCCAGCCCGATCCGAGCGTCCCGCCCGTCCTATTTCTGCGACGAGTGTTCGCGCGAGAAGTGTTGCGCCCCGGCTCCTCAAAGCAAACGCGAAACGCGAAAGAAGAGGCGACCCGAAATGGTAGACAAACCCCTGACGAAAGTGCGAGACCTAACGCCGAACTCGAAGCAAGTGAACGTGCTGGCCAAAGTGATCAACGTTGGCGAGGCCAAAGAGGTCATGGGCAAGTTCGGCGACCCGAGGAAGGTCTGCGAGGCCGTTGTCGGCGACGACACG
>Ga0187889_10000410_pt1 | contig 52197 bp, 53 predicted proteins | sample June2016WEW_7_10_2_FD_132992 | JGI IMG/M metagenome (GOLD analysis project Ga0187889, IMG submission 132992) | Peatland microbial communities from SPRUCE experiment site at the Marcell Experimental Forest, Minnesota, USA - June2016WEW_7_100 | ecosystem: Environmental > Terrestrial > Soil >... | reverse complement strand
GGCTCCCGCTCAGCAGGCCTTGCCCCAGCGGGCTGTACGCGATGACGACGCGCCCTTGCTCCCTTGCGTATGGCACAAGCTCCCAGTGCGGCAGTGGCGTAGCCAGGCTGAAGCGAACCTGGTCGGTGAGGACGGCGTGGCCGAGGCCGCGCTCGGCGGTGCGCCAGCGTCCGAGCGAGTAGTTGCTGACGCCGACGTGGCGCACCAGGCCCTGCTCGAGGATGGTGCGCAGGGGTGCCATCGTGGTGCGAGGTGCCGCCTTCGACCACTCCCGAACGCCGCGGCAGTTCAGCATCGTCCCACACGGTGCGCATTCCGGTCGACGTGCGCTGCAACCCCATACTTGGTGACGGCGACGTGCAGCCTCACGCGCTTGCGATCTGCAGATTCCCCTCTGGGCGACGGTGTGGACCATGCCCTGGGGTCAGGGGCGGACAAAGAAGCGCCCGGAGGAACCGGCTGTCCGCCGACTGGCGCACCGGCAATCGCGATTGCTCGCGATCGTCGATCCGCCGCCGGGCCCGTGGCCGACGGCCTCGCGGTCGTCAGTCCGGTTTCCCGGGACCGTCCCGGAGATTGCTCCCCGGTCCGGTTCGACAGTGAATGTCAGCCCCTTCGGGCAAGATTCAGAATGAATGTTCGAAGCCATTCGCACAAGGGACTTGTCCACCAACCGGGGCCGGCCTCCCGGGACTTGTCTACCAAATCAAGCAGGGTGTGGACGGAATGTGCAGAATCATGACTCAATCCGTTGGCGGGTTCGAGGTGGCCACGTGCCTCGGGTTCCTGAGCCTCACTCGTTTCGCGAACGAAGCCGGCGCCCGGGGATGGAGGCGGCGGCGTCGCCATTGTCGAGCCGGCCGAGGGTGACCCGCGTGAACCGCATCGACCAGGCAGGCCACCTTGCCCTCTTCAAGGGCTTCCCCGAGTTGCGGAGCGCGATGGCCCCGACCTGGGGCGTGCTCGAACGCGTGCTTCAGCGGTGAGGAACGTGAGCGCCCGTCGCGCTGAAGCCGGCCGCGAATCCGAGGTCTGGCTTGGCCTCGATCTCGGCACGCAGAGCGCGCGCGCCCTGGCAGTAACGGCGAGCGGAGAGATCGTCGGGGCCGGCACGCAGCCGCTTACCAGCCGGAGATCGGGGGCCCGACACGAGCAGGACCCGGAAGCGTGGTGGCATGCGATCGCTGCCGCATCGTCCGAGGCGATGCAAACGGTGCCCGCAGAGGCCGTTCGCGGCGTCGCGGTCGATGCGACGTCGGGAACGATCGTGTTGGTCGATCGCCGGGGGTCACCCCTGACCGCGGGTCTCATGTACGACGACACTCGTGCCACCGGGTACGTCGATCGAGTCAACGCAGCGGGCGAGCACGTCTGGGCTGAGCTGGGCTATGGCCGGATGCAGCCATCGTGGGCCCTGCCGAAGCTCCTTTGGTTGCGGGAGGCGTACCCGATGCTCCCCCGGGGCGCCAGGCTCGCGCACCAGTCCGACTTCGTCAGCCGGCGCCTCGTGGGGCGTGAGGTGCCTGCCGACCTGAGCAGCGCGCTCAAGAGCGGTGCGCATCTCATCGAGGAACGATGGCCCGACGACGTCATGGACGCGCTCGGCGTGCCGGCCGATCTGCTACCGGAGCTTGTCCGTTCAGGGACGATCATCGGAGCGGTGAGCCGTGCCGCCGCGGTGATCACGGGCATCCCGATGGGCACGCCCGTGATCGCGGGCATGACCGATGGCTGCGCGGCGCAACTAGGCGCCGGAGCGCTGCGTCCCGGCCGCTGGAACTCGGTCCTTGGCACGACGCTCGTCCTCAAGGGAGTCACTCACGAGCTCATCCACGACCCACTCGGTGTCGTCTACTCACACAGGGCACCGAACGGGAACTGGCTCCCAGGCGGTGCGTCAAGCTGCGGTGCCGGTCTCATCTCCCGGGACTTTGCCGGTCGCGACATGGACGACCTCAGTCGCGCCGCCTCTGCCCACGAACCTGCCGGGACGCTCGCGTACCCGCTCGTGTCGGCAGGCGAGCGGTTCCCGTTCGTCGCGCCACAGGCGCGGGGGTTCGCGCTCGGGGGCGACGGCTCCGAGGCGGACCGGTTCGCGGCTATCTTGCAGGGCGTCGGCTACGTCGAGCGGCTCTGCTACAACTACCTCGACCTCCTGGGTGCCCCGATCGACGGGGAGCTCCTGCTCACCGGCGGCGCTGCGAGGAACGAGTACTGGTGCCAGCTCCGGGCCGACATCCTCGGGCGCCCGGTCGCCCTTCCCGACAATTCGGAGCCCGCGCTTGGGATGGCCGTTCTCGCGGCCAGCCCGGGGAGGGATCCTGCCGATGTTGCTGCCGAGATGGTGCGCATCCGGGTAACGATCGACCCGCGCGCCGGGTCGTCCGGGCGCTTTTCTGCCGCGTACGTACGCCTCGTCGACGAGCTCGAGGGTCGTGGCTGGCTGGGCGCCGCCCTCGCGGCGCATGCCCGGGAACGGGCGCAGCAATGACCGACCTCGTCCTGGTTCGGCATGGAGAGACGATGTGGCACGCGGAGAACAGGTACGCAGGTGTGTCGGAGGTCGAGCTATCTCCGCGCGGGGTTGGGCAGGCGGCGCAACTCGCGACTTGGGCTTCGTCGGCCCGGCTTTCCTCGGTCTGGTCCTCCCCGCTTGGCCGGGCGCTCGCCACCGCGACCCCGTGTGCCGACCTGGTAGGCCTGCGATTGCAGGTTGATGCCCGGCTCCGGGAGCTTGACTTCGGCGATGGGGAGGGACGGACCTCGGAGGAAATGCGTGAGCGGTTTCCGGGGGCGTTCGCTGCTTTCGACATCGACCCTGTCGCCAATCACCTGCCGGGAGGAGAGGACCCCATCGCGGCCGTCGCGCGCTTCGTAGCCTGCCTGCGCGACATTGCCGACGTCCACCCCGAGGGCCGGGTCCTCGTCGTGGCGCACACCACCGTGATCCGGCTGGCCTTATGCTACCTCCTCGGGGCGCCGCTCGGTGATTACCGGCAGCTGTTTCCCGCCATCCGGAACTGCGCCCTGACCGAGGTTCGGATGACGGGGCGTCGACCCGCTCTTCTCGGGTTCAACGTGCCCGTCGAGCGGGACATGAGCGGGTGACCGGGGCGCCGATCCTGGTCGAATAGCCCCTCGGCATCAGGCCCGTTCCCGCGGCAGTCGACGCAAGAGTCATCGATGGCACGCGCTCTCTCAACGGCACGTTCTCACGACGACCGCCTGGGCCACGATCGGGACGCCAACCTTGCGGAGAATCCGACCGCGGGCGTGTTCTCAAGCCAGTGGCCCTACCTCTGCCTCAACGGCCTCGAGGATCTCGGCTGACCCGACGAGCTCCTTCATCCGGTTGTGGTCGGGGTAGAGCGGCCGGTCTTCCTCGAGGTGCGCGACGTGCCGCCGCACGACCTCATGAGCGACCGACACGCCCCGGCCGAACTTGAAATCGCGGAAGTCGAGCGCCTGGGCCGCGGCCATGAACTCGATCCCGAGCACGCCGTACGCGTTGTCGAGGATCTGGCCGTTCTTGATGGCCGTGTTCATGCCCATCGACACGAAGTCCTCCTGGTCGGCCGCGGCCGGGATGGACTGGACCGAGGCCGGGGCCGACAGGATGCGCTGCTCGACGATCAGGTGGTCGGCCGTGTACTGGCTGAGCATCAGGCCGGAAAACATTCCGGCACCCTTCGTCAGGAACGCCGGCAGGCCGACGCTGAGAGCCGGGTTGGTCAACCGATTGAGGCGCCGCTCGGAAAGCACGCACACCATCGTCACCGCCGCGCCGACCATGTCCATCGGGAGCGCAACGGGGCTTCCCTGGAAGTTGGCGCCGGTGAGGGTGAGCCGGGCCTCGGGCAGGAAGATCGGGTTGTCCCCCACACCGTTCAGCTCGATCTCGACCTGCTGGCGCGCCCATTCCACCGCGTCGATCGCCGCGCCGATGACCTGGGGTGAGGAGCGCATCGAGTAGGCGTCCTGCACCTTCGTCTTCATCTTCCCGGAGGCGAGGTCGCTGCCATCGACGCAGCGCATGATCGCCCGCGCCACCTGGACGGCTCCCGGGAACCCCCTGAGCTCGTGGAGACGCGTGTCGTAGGGCTTGAGGTTGGCGACCAACGCCTCGAGCGACATGGCGCAGGCGATCTCGGCCTGCTTGAGCCAGCGCGAAATGTCGTGGAGATGGATCGCGCTCATAGCCGTCAGGAGGTTGGAGCCGTTGATGGTGGCCAGGCCGTCGCGCGCCTGCAGCCCCGGCACGGGGATCCCCGCGCGCTCCATCGCCTCTCGTCCCGGCAGCCTCTCGCCGCGGTAGAAAGCCTCACCCTCGCCCAGGAGGAGCAGGGCGGCCTGGGCCATCGGAGCGAGGTCTCCGCTGGCGCCCACCGAACCCTTCTGGCAGACGACCGGCGTGACCCCGCGATTGAGCATCTCCACGAGCGTGAGCGTGATTTCCGGCCGGCACCCGGAGTGGCCCCGCGCGTGGACGTTGATCCTGCCCGCCAGCGCGCCGCGCACCGCCTCGATGGGCGCCGGGTCCCCGATGCCCGCCGCGTGGTTGTAGATGAGGTACCGCTGGAACTCGCGGACCTGCGCGTCGGACAGGACCATCTCGGAGAACTCGCCGATGCCGGTGTTGATCCCGTACATGATCTCGCGGGCCGCGAGCTTCTCCTCGATCATGCTCCGGCAGACGCGGATCCTATCGAGCGCCGCCGGATCGAGCGCGACTTCCTCGCCGTTGCGGGCGATTCGGACGAGAAGGTCGATCGTGAGCGACGATCCGTCGAGGACGATGGACATGGCCGATCACTCCTGTCGGTTCGAACCGCCCTGGGAATCGCCGTGACTCCCGGTCTTCCTTCCAGGCGGCATCAGTGTTGTTAGTTGACGATGGTAGGCTTCCTCAGTCCCGAGCGGCGGCACATTCGCGCACGCTGAATGGAGCCGGCTCCCGCTCCAACCGTGGACGCAGGGCCCGAACCGTCAGTCGCGAAGTCCGGCGCTCATGGCTGGTGCAACTCCATCGCGGCCTCCGCGTCGTTTATCGGCGGGGCTTCCGGCGGGCGGTGTCGGTGGGCACCTCAGTCGCTGCGGGCGTCGGCCCTTCCACCACCGCGTCCACGATCCCGACGACCAGTGTCCGGATCGGTGCGCCGGGAGCGCTCAACACCTGGCGGGCCGAGTTGCCCTCGTCTAGGATCAGGACGGTCTCCCCGGCGCCGGCGCCAACCGTGTCGACTGCGATGAGGTAGCCGCCCGCCGGCCGCCCGGCCGGGTCGAGGAGGTCGCACAGCAGCAGCGTCCGGTCGTCGAAGGCGGGCGCGTTGATCGTGGAGATGACCGTGCCCACGACTCGGCCCAGCTTCATGGCTTCTCTCCCGCCAGCAGCGAGACGGCGTCGACAATCCCGACGATCGCGTGGTCCACCGGGACGAACGGGTCGGGCATCGCCTGGGCGGCCTCGCGGGCGGCCACGAAGTAGACGAGTTCACCGGGGCCGGCCATGTGGATCGCGTCGGCCGCGACCAGCTGGCCGCCCGTCGGCTTCAACGATCGGTCGAGCGGCTGGATCACCAGGAGTTTTATGCCCTCGAGACCCGGCGTCTTGACGGTGGCGACGACGGTGCCGATCACCCGCGCGAGCTGCATGCCGATCTACCTTCGCCTGCGCCGAACGGCCGGCCCGGGCTTTTGAGCCGAGGCCCCGGCGGGCCCGCCGGTCCCACCCTGGCGAACAGCGGCGTTGGCACTGACTGCGCCCCGAACCCGCTCTCGGAAGCGCGCGTCCGCCACCAGGTTCTCGGCCATCTCCGGGTGCAGCTTGGAGATCACCCGCATCGCCAGGCCGGGCGCCCCGGCAACGCGAGCGGCGCCGATCTCCACCGCGGCCTCCACCTCGCTGACGGGTCCGTCGAACAGGAGGTAGCCCTTGCCACCGAGGTCGTCGGCAAGGCGCAGCTCTACGAGGCGGACCCGGGCACCCTTGAGCCCGGCGTCGGCAGCCTCGACGATCGCGGCGACGGTCGCGGTCTCGATGACGCCCAGCGCCTCGCCCCCGGCCTCGCGGCGCGCGCCGCCGAGGGCGGCGACGAGTTCCGGGTGAACGTTCGGGAGGAAGACGACGTCGAGGACGGCGGACGCACCGACCTCGCGGCCTGCTTCCAGAGCCTCCTCGACGTCCCCCACGCTGCCTCCGACGAGGACCAGGTACTTCCCGGGGTGCACGGTGCCGGCCCGCAGGACCTCGATCGAGGCGCGCTTCGCCATCGCGTCGCCGGCCGCGATGCCGGCCGCGATCGAGTCGAGCTCGAGGAGCGCGAGGGCCGGTTGGATGGTAGGGCGTGATTCCATCGTCAGACGATGCGCAGCGCGCCGACGACGGTGATCCGCCGCTCGCGCGAAAAGGTCCGCGGCCGCGTCAGACCGTCTCCGGACGGGCTGGCGATAGAGAAGGAGGTGAAACCCTCGCCGCCCTCGCCGAGGCCTGCGAGGTTCGGCCCGTTCGTGACGAAGATGCTGCAGTTCATGGCGCGGGCCATCCTGGTGATCGTTTCGACGTTCGTCGAGTGAATGGATGCCGTGTGACGGAATCCGTGCTCGACGCGGACGGCCAGATCGATCGCACCCTCGACGGTGCCGACCCGCACGATCGGGAGCAGCGGCATCATCTGCTCGGTCCAGACCAGGCTGTGGTTGCGCGGCACATCGGCGAGGAGGAGGCGCGGCTCGGGCTCGGCTTGGACACCGATCTCGGCAAGCATCTTCGCCGCGTCCTGGCCGATCCAGGCCGGGTTCATGACGCCGGGCCTTCCGGGCTGGCCGGGCTCCTTGAAGACCACCCGTTCGAGTCGGCGCAGCTCATGCTCCTTGAGCAAGTAGGCGCCGTTCCCGGTCATCGCCCGAATCAGCCGGTCGGCCACGGTGTCCACGACGAGGACGACCTTCTCGTCGATGCAGACGAGGTTGTTGTCGAACGAGGCGCCGCGGACGATGTCGCGGCCCGCGCGCTCGATGTCGGCGGTCCCGTCCACGACCGCGGGTGGGTTGCCGGGACCAGCCGTGATTGCCCGCTTGTCGGTCTTGAGCGCCTCGCGCACGACCGCGGGCCCGCCCGTGACGAGCAGCACGCGGATGCCAGGGTGTGACATCAGGGCGCGGGCGCTGTCGATCGTCGGGTTCGCGGCGGCCGAAACCAGGTTCGGCGGCCCGCCGGCACCGACGATGGCCCGATTGATGAGCCGCACGGTCTCGGCCGAGCAGCGCCTGGCGCTCGGGTGGGCGTTGAAGACGACGGCGTTGCCGGCCGAGACGATGCTGATCGTGTTATTGATGATGGTCGAGGTCGGGTTCGTGACGGGCGTGATGGCCGCGACGACGCCGAATGGGGCGAACTCGGTGACCATCATCCCCGCGTCGCCGGTGACCGCCTGGACCTCCAGGTCCTCTGGCCCCGGCGCTTTGGAAGCCACAAGGCGGTTCTTGAGGACTTTGTCTTCCACCCGGCCGATGTGCGTCTCCTGGTGGGCCATCCGGGCCAGCTGCTCCGCGTGATCCATCATGGAGCGGCGCACCGCGTCGATGATGACCTTGCGGCCGGCGAGGCCCTGGACCTGGAACTCGTGGAAGGCTCGCGTCGCCGCCGCGACGGCGTCGTCGATGGTGGCGTGGATGCCGTCGCCCAGCTCGGCGGCCGCGGCAGTCGCCAGCTCAGTCTCGGCCCGCAGGCCTTCACCCGGCCGCGCGTCGCCGGCCGCTGCCACGCGGCGGCGGACCCGCTCGATGATCTCGGAGATCTCGCGCTCGTCGAGTTCGCTCATGATCCCTGCCCGCTACTTGCGGTATACCTCCGTCCCGCCGATCTCCCACGTGTCCACGATCGCCATGATCACCGCGTCGCACGGCCGGTCGCGCGTCGTTTCCGTCTGGCGGGCCGAGCTGCCGGTGGCGTAGAGAACCACCTCTCCGACACCGGCGCCGACCGTATCGGCGGCCACCACGTAACCCCCGGCCTCCCGGTTCTCCGCATCGAGCTGGCGCACGACGAGGAGCTTCCAGCCCTCCATCAGCGGCTCTTTGCGACTCGCGACCACGGTTCCGGTCACCCGTCCAAGGAGCATCTCGTCACCGCCTGTTTCAGGGTCGGGCGCGCGCCTGCGCGGGGCCGGCGCGCGCCACTCGCGTTCTAGCCCTTTGTCTCGGCTTTGGCCTCGTCGAGCCGCCCGAGCGGCATCACGAGGTCGACGTTGACGTGCGGCCGGGCGATGACGTGGCTGGCAACGACCTCGCCCACCTTGGCGGCGTTTCGGACGCCGGCCTCGACCGCAGCCTTGACGGCGGCAACGTCGCCGCGCACCACGGCGGTCACGTATCCACCGCCGGTCTTCTCGTAGCTGACCAGCTCGACCTTGGCCGCCTTGACCATTGCATCTGCGGCCTCGACCACCGCCGCGAACCCGCGGGCTTCGATCATCCCAAGCGCTTCTGCCATCGACCGTGTCTCCTTCCGGTTCGGCTGATCGACCTCGCGGTCGCCGCCGCCGCTAATGAGTTCTGTGCCTATGCCTTCGCTTCGCGTCCTTCGAGTCCCTCGATCGCCGCCAGCGCCGCGCGCCAGCCGACATCGATATCCCGTTCTTCGCCTCCGAGGTAGATGCGGCCCATGGATCCGAAAGACCGTACCTCGAGAATGTTGATGTGGGCCGCCTTCTCCGCCTCGTTGGCAGCGAGCGCGGCGTACGCGGCGGGTTCGAGTTCCAGCACATAGAGCGTCTGGCCGGGGATCAGCATCTGGCCGTGACGCGTCCGGTTTATCAGCTGAGCCTGGTGGTCGTCGATCCGGCGGATGATCTGCGAGGACAGGACGTGCGGTTTGATCCGATCCGTCTCGGCCAGGCCGATGTCGGCGAGGATCGCGGCGCCGGCGGCGCGGACCTCCGCCTGCGACGGCGAGTGGATCTCGAGCATGCCGTAGTAGCGCTCGATGATCTGCATGCCGGGCTTGACGGTCGTCGACTTGAGCGCGACGTCGGTTAGGCGGTTGATCTCGATGCCGGGCGAAATCTCGATCTCCAGAGAGGCGTCGCCGGCGAGCGGCAGGAATCCCTGGGCGACCGTCCCCAGGAAGGCGGCGTACTGCGCCTGGAGGCTATCCAGGAAGACATAGGCCCGAAGGTCAATATTGCCCATGCACGCCCTTCTCTCCCGTGACGATCTTGACGCCGGCGGAAGCCCCGATTCGGGTCGCCCCGGCGGCGATCATGTCCTGGACATCCTCGGCGGTGCGGATGCCGCCTGAGGCTTTGACGCCCATCTTCGGGCCGACCGTCTCGCGCATGAGGGCGACGTCGAACACGGTTGCTCCGCCCTTGGCGTACCCGGTGGACGTCTTGACGAAGTCCGCCTTCCCCAGCTGGGCGAGGCGGCAGGCGATCACCTTCTCCTCGTCGGTGAGGAGACCGGTCTCGATGATGACCTTGCAAAGGGCTCCCGCCTCGTGGCAGGCGTCGGCGACGCGGGCGATGTCCTCGCGTGCCTGGGCCTGCAGCCCGCTCTTGAGCGCCCCGATGTTGATGACCATGTCGATCTCGCGGGCGCCGTCCCGGATCGCACGGCGTGCTTCGAAGACCTTGATCTCCGTCGGCGTGGCTCCGAACGGGAAGCCCACGACCGAGGCGACCCCGACGTCGGAATTGCGCAGGTCGTCGGCCGCGCGACGTACCCAGGTCGGGTTGACGCACACGGCCGCGAACCGAAACTCGGCCGCCTCCGCGCAGAGCTTGTCGATGTCCGCGACCACGGCATCGGGCCGCAGGAGCGTGTGATCGATGTATCGCGCGAGGTCGGTTGGGACGTCGGCCGCCTGGCCGTGGTACTCGACGCGCGTCGCGCCCCCCGCCACGACATCGCGGACCTTCGTCGCGCACTGCGCGGCGCACGCTCCGCTGCACCCGGCGCATGTTCCGCCCTGGACGCCCACGGCGCCGGGCGCGGCCAGCGACGCGAGCACTTCGCGGGTGATCGCCTCGACGAGCTGGTCTCTGGTGTTCGTTGCCTCCGTCATCTTCGAACCTCACCGGCCGGAGTCATGTACTGGCGCTCGATCGCTGTGATCTTCTCGACCCGCGCGGCGTGACGCCCCGGGGCCCAGTCCGTGCCGAGCCACGCCCGCACGATCTCGATGGCCAGTCCCTCACCAACAAAGCGGGCGCCCAGGGTGAGGACGTTGGCGTGGTTGTGCTCGCGGCTGTTCCGAGCGCTCGAAAGGTCGTGGCAGAGGGCAGCCCGGACGCCCGGCACCTTGTTCGCGACCATGCACGAACCGATCCCGGCGCCATCCAGGATGATTCCCCAGCGGCAGGTGCCGTCGGCCACCAGGCGAGCGACGGCGTGGGCTATGTCGGGGTAGTCCACGGGCTCGCTGCCATGCGTACCGCAGTCGCGGACGGCGAAGCCGGTCTCGCTCAACATTTGCCCGATCCGATCCTTGAGCGCGGAGCCGCCGTGATCGGCTCCGATGGCGATGGCGACGCGTTCCGAACCGGCCGGAGCCGCGCCGGGGGCCGCGACCGTCGCCGGCGTGACGGCCGATGAAGCTTCCCCGTCGACGGACAGCGTGGCGTCGACGATGCGGCGCACCATGTCGCGGACCTCGTCGGCGGAGGCAGAGGCGGGACCACGCCCGTCACGCATGGTCGAGCACCCAGGCGGCGGTCGCCTCGTCGGTCACGATCACGTTCACGCACCCGGCCCGCAGGGCGGCAAGGGCGATCGGACCCCGTCCCGGTCCAGCGGCAACCCCCACGGTCAGCGCCTTCGCGCCGAGGTCCTCCAGAGGCAGCCCGACCGTTCGCCGGTCGAGCGACGGCAGGGCGATGCGACCGTCGAGCGACAGGAACCGCCCCAGCACGTCACCCACCGCCGCGGCGTCCGCGAGCGCCGCAAGATCGGCCTCGCCGATATTGCCGGATGCGACGTGGACGCTGTCCGGGCCGAGGACGCCCATGCCGAAGACGGCGGTCTGGGCGGCGCGCGCGGCGGCGAGCGTCTCGCCGACCGACGGGTCTTTCTCGAGTGCTTCGCGGAGTTCCGGCGAGCCGACGATCGCGGGCGCGGCCATGAGCCGGATCGCGGCCCCGGTCGTGAGCCCGAACTGCTCCACGACCTCCTGGGCGCGGGTCGGGCTTGCGGAGCGGGACATCGCACCGTTGAGCTGAACGATCTCGGACGCAGCCGTCCAGCCCGGGCGTAGATGTGCGGCGAGCCCGAGCATCGTGCGCCCCCACGAGACGCCGATAGCGCCGGTCGGCCGCAGCGAGGTCAGGTGAGCGGCGGCAGCCGCGCCGACCCGTTCGCGGGCGAGGAGCTCCTGATCGGCGCGGGAGGCGGCCGGCGGCACGTCGACGACGACCGCACTGCGCAGGCTGAACCGGCCAACGAGGGCGTCCTCGAGCTGCACCAGCCGGACGTCGGGGTGGACGATCTCGATCCGGACGGCCGACTCGCGCAGGGCGCGGTCCAGGAGGCGGCCGACCTTGAACCGGCTGACGCCCAGCCGCTCGCCGACCTGGTCCTGGGTCAGGTTCAGCCGGTAATAGAGCTGGGCGGCGCGAAGCATCAGCCGGGTCTCCAACCCGAGCTCGTCCTGTCGGAGGGTCGCTGCGCCGACTCTCATGCTCAAATGTGCAGATAAACGCTCATATGTTCCAGCCTACGCGTCCGAGAAGGGCGTTGTCAAGAGCGCTCTATCGAAAGGTGAGGCCGAGGTTCCAGCGCTGCTTCGTCGGGAAGGCGTTGAAAGCCGCCGACGCGGCCGGATCAACGGTCCCGCTCGGCAACACGAGGAAGGCGCCGCCCTTGGTGCATCCCATAGACTCCGACCGTGCGATCGCACGAGGGGCTGCCACCCTCGGACTCCGGCGAGCGCCTATGCCGCTGGCGAAATGATCGGCCGCGGGCAGCGAGGCCGTTCACGCCGGATGGGCCGATCGGTCAGGAAGGAAGGAAACATTGAAGCCAATTGCGCTTCCCGGCTCGTTCGACGACCTCGACCTCCGAGTAGGCCGGGTGACATCGGTCGAGGAGGCCCGGACACGCAAGCCGACCTACCGGCTCACCATCGATTTGGGGCCCGAACTCGGGATCAAGCGGTCCTGCGGCGCTTTGCGCAACTACGCCCCCGGGGATCTCGTTGGTCGGCTCGTGGTTGCGGCCGTGAATCTCGGCCCGAAGCAGATGGGCCCCGAGATATCTGAGGTGCTCGTTCTGGGGGCGGTGAATTCCCGAGGCGAGGTGATCTACTTGACTCCGGAATCGGACGTTCCGATTGGTGCCGCCGTCTTCTGAGGTGCGGTTGCGCGCGGTGCCGAATGAGGCCGGCCGCTGCCGGCGCGGCCGATTGTCGTTGGGTCGCTCTCCGGCTTTGGCCGCGGCCGTAACTCTGCAGGGTCGGCGATTCACGGTTTCCGGTGCTGAGCCTGACGACGCTCCCCCGCGCGTTCGCTCTGTCCGGGGTCGTCTCCCGTCATCCGTTCGGCGGGCTTCGGCGCCTGGCCGGCGGACCCGCGCCCGGCGCGCTTGACCTGGGTGTCGAGAACCTGTTTGAACTGCTTGGCCAGGCCGGTCTTCATGCCGGCCCGCGCCTGAGCGTCCGCGTCGCGATCGCGGCGCTTCTCACGCGCTGCCTCCGAGGGTGGCAAGTCGTCTTCGTAGTCAGTCATGTATCGGTGGTCCACTCCTTCATCCCGGCGACCTGCTACGATCCGGCCGCGATGGAACTCTACGGCGTCCGGATCCCCACGATCGTCACCGATAACATAGCCGTCCGCTGCTCTGGTTGTGGCGAAGTCATCAAGGGTCGGCCCTGGAGGATCAGCATTCTCGATATCGTGGCTCCTGAGGCGCCGGTCTCCTGGACGCAATCCGCGGCGATCAACCCAGGCCCGTTCGAGTTCCATGCCGACCCGAGCCATGTCCTGGCCTGGATCGCCCGCCGGGGTATGCTCTTTTGCCGGCGCTCACAGGTCCGCCAGATCATGCGACCCGTTTGGGTGTCCACCGATCCGCGTCGACTCGGGTTGTGCGACGGCATCCATCGCGACAATCACGAGTTCGTCGACCCGGCCGCCCATGTAGCCGACCGAAGCTGAGGGCAGATGCGAGTACGCAAGGCGGTCTTTCCGGCCGCGGGATGGGGGACCCGCTTCCTCCCGGCCACCAAGGCGCAACCGAAGGAGATGCTCCCTCTCGTTGACAAGCCGGTCATCCAGTACGCTGTCGAAGAGGCGGTCGAGGCCGGCATAGAGCAGGTCATCATCGTCACCAGCAGCCAGAAGCGGGCGATCGAGGATCACTTCGATCTCAACCTCGAGCTGGAACAGCTCCTGGAGTCCCGGGGCGAGATCGACAAGCTGCGCCAGATCCGAGCCATCTCGGATCTGGCGCAGGTTTCCTACGTACGCCAGAAGGAACAGCTGGGCCTGGGCCACGCTGTCCTGGTGGCCAAGGAACTGGTGGGCCACGAGCCTTTCGCGGTAATCCTGTCCGACGACGTCGTCATCGGGGAGCGGCCCTGCATCGGCCAGCTGATCCATGCCTACGAGCAGACCCACTCCTCGGTCGTGGCTGTCATGGAAGTGCCGCCCGAAGACACCGGTCGATACGGCGTCATAGCCGGCGAGGTCGCGGGACCGGACGACCCGCGTCTTTACAAGATCTCCGGCCTGGTCGAGAAGCCGGCGCCGGAGGCGGCGCCGTCGAACCTGGCCATCATCGGCCGCTACGTCCTCACCCCGAAGATCTTCGAGAAGCTCGAGCAGACACCGCGCGGAGCCGGCGGCGAGATCCAGCTGACGGACGCGATCGAGGCCCTGATGCAGGAGCAGGATGTCTACGGCTACGCCTTCGACGGCGTGAGATACGATGCCGGGACCACGATGGGCTGGCTCAAAGCGTCTGTAGAACTGGCGCTCCAGAGACAGGACATCGGAGGCCAGTTCCGACAATACTTGCAGACGCTCGACCTGAGCTGACGCCGGGGTAGATCGGTGAGCGCGAGGCCGGCGAGGGGCAAGGTGCATCGACAGGCGTTCCTGCGCCGGCGCTAAGAGGATCTTTCGTGGCCGAAATCGGACAGATGGTCGGGCGCCGCTACCGGCTCGTGGAGCTCCTTGGCGAAGGCAGCTTCGATACCGCGTATCGGGCCCGCGATGCCCAACTGAACCGAGACGTCGCTCTCAAGCTCTTGAAGCCGGAGTACGCCGACAACGTCGACTTCGTGTCCGACTTGCGCTGGCAGTCCCGGGTTGCAGCCAGTCTGGACGACGAGAACATCGCCGCGGTCTACGACTTCGGCACGGACGAGGCCGGCACTTACCTGGTGACCGAGTACGTCGACGGGGCCGATCTGGCGACGCTCCTGCAGCGCAACGGGCCGGTTCCAGCGCGGCGTGCTGCTCGCGCTGCGGTCGAGGTGGCGAGAGCTTTGCAGGCCGCCCACGATCGTGGCCTATTCCATGGCGATCTCCGGCCGGGCAACGTGATGGTCACTCGCGACGGCCACGTCAAGGTCACGGACTTCGGTATCGCCCGGGCGGCGGCCGCCGTGACCGACGCCGCGTCCGCGAACATGAAGGCCCGCGTCGGTGATCCGACGGCGACGACACCCGCCGCCGCGCCGGTCGCGAGACTGGGCGCCGTACCGTCCGAGGCTTCGGACATGGAGGCTCTCGGCTTCGTCTTCTACGAGATGCTGACCGGCCGCCCGCCGTGGGATGGGGAATCGGCCGAGGCGCTTGCCGTTGCCCGTCTGGCCGGCCCGCCGCCGTGGCCGTCGACCATCAGTCCGGCCGTGCCCGCGGCCCTCGACGAGATTGCTGCTCGGGCGCTCTCGAATGTGCCCGGGACGCGCTACGCGTCCGCCTCGGCGATGGCGGACGCGCTCGAGGCGTTTCTCGACGGCGGCGCGGTGGCCGGAACCGCCGCGGCGGCCGAGGGGGGCGCCGCGGCGGGAACTGAGATTGAGGCCGGAGCCGGCGCCGTCGGCCGGGCCGGGCGCGTCGCTTACTCGTCGGACGCCTATGCCGTAGGCCCCGACGTCGCAGACGAGATCAAACTCGATGACGAGGCGAGAGGCGGCTATTCCCCCGAGCCGGAGCCTTTGCGCCGGTCGGTTCGCCGCTCATCACCGGTCGAGCCCGAGCCCGAACCGATGGGGGCCAGCCCCTGGGTATGGATTGCAGGAATGCTCGGCATCCTGGTCATCGTCATCATCGGCGTGATCGTCGTCCTGCTATTCAGCAAGAGCGCGTCGGCGCCCGTCTATGCGCCCAACCTGATCAGCGAGTCGTACGCTCAGGCCCAGGCGGACGCCCAGCGTGTCGGCCTGAACATCACGGTCACGTTCCAGGCCAACGACACCAACCAGCCCGACAACACCGTCGTGCAGCAGAACCCGGCTGCCGGCAGCCAGATGCGTCAAGGCGACACCATCACGGTCGTTGTCCTGAACGGACAAGCCACCGTGGCCGTGCCCAACATCGTCGGCATGACCGAGAATGACGCTCTCAACGCTCTCCAGGCGGCTGGGCTGCAAGCCGGCGTCAGCAGCGAGCAGAACGACCCAACGATCCCGGCAGGCCAGATCGTGAGCTCGAACCCACGTGCCGGCATATCGGTGCAGCGAGGCTCGACCGTCGACTACGTGATTTCGTCCGGTCCCGCTCCCACCCCGACCCCAACGCCGACCCCCACCCCGACTCCAACACCGACCCCGACACCGACCCCAACGCCGACTCCCACCCCGACCCCGACGCCGACCCCGACTCCGACTCCCGCGCCGACTCCTCCGCCCGCGCCGACTCCTCCACCCGCGCCGATCCACACTCCCATCTCATTCCCAACCCCGACCCCGACGCCGACGCTCTAGCCCTTGTGCCTCACGGTCCTGAGCCCACGGCGCCAGCCGGTCGCGTCGCGAAGGCCCGGCACCGGGCCCCACGGCTTCGATCGAATAGAACTTCCGTGCTGTAGCCGTCCGCCACGCGGGGTCGCGATCGAGTCCGGCTCCGTCCACATGCCGTGGCCAACCGCGGGCCGGTCCGGCTGGTCTTCCGATGGGGCGGGCGTTCCCCACAAGCCACGGCCGCTTTCCGCGGCCGGTACGGTTGGCTCGCTGAATGCGGGGCCTGCCGGGTCGGCGGTCTCCGCCGAGGATCGCTCCCAGCACGCCCGGTCCTCTTCGCCGGTAAGGGGGGCTCGGCCGTTGTCGAGGGCGCAGTAACCCAGTCGGACGGCGACGGCTTTTCGGAAGTGCCGGCACGTGGCGCACGAGGTCGTCGAGCGGTGACAAACCCAGCACTTCGCGGTCTCGAGCTGCTGTGCTCCACAGTGCGGGCAACGCCAGCTGGTCATGGCCCGATTGTAGCTGCGATGGCGTTGGTGGAACAGCGGTTGCGACGAGCGTGCCGGGCCGAGGCCCGGCTAGGGGGTGGTGGTGATGCCCGCCGTGCCGATTGCCTGGTCACCCGCCGGCGAAGTCACGAGCACGCTCGCCTGGCCGGGGCCCGCCAAAGCACCGGAGATGGCCACCTGCCAGGTCGCAGTCCCGGTCGCGTCAGTCGAAAGCTCCGGCGAGACGATCGGGCCGAGGCCGTAGATCGTGACCGTAAAGGTCACCTTGGCGTTGGCCAGGGGCCCGCCGTTGAGCGACGTGGCGTGAAGTGTCAGCTTCAGCGTCGCCTGTGACGAAGACGAGAACTTGCTCGGCGTGACCGCGAGGTGGGCTGCCAGCTGGCCGTAGTCGCGGTTGATAGTGAGGCTGGTCGAGGACGAGTTGCCGGCCTGGTCGGTAGCCGACAGATCGATCGTGTTAGGACCGGCCACGACCGGAACGGCCAGGCTGAACTTGCCGTCGGTACCTACGACCTGGCTGCTGAAGGCGCCGCCGGGCGCCTCCTCGTTGCGAATGGAGATCGTGGATCCGGCGTCGCACGAGCCGGAGACGCTCACCGTGGAAGTCGCGACGTTCGCACCCTGAGCGGGCGAGGAGATCGCTATTTTGGGCGGTGTGGTGTCGAGGATGTAGGTAACCACCGGCGACGGCCCCCCCTCGCCGGTGGGCGTCGACAGCGTGGCGACGAAAACGTTGTTGCCTTCGGTCAGGGTGATGGTCGGAGTACTGAAGCGGGTCGTAGCCCCAACCGTCACGCTGGCCACCCGTCGGCGCGATCCATCCTTGGCGATCAGATAGACATCCACCGCGTAGCCGGTCTTGCCGATGGCCGCGGCCGGCACGCTGCCCTGGATTGACGTCGATGGCTGGTTGGTGAAGCCGTTGTTGGGCGGTGCATCGATAACGGGCGTGTCGAGGGCGACTCCGGAGGGCGGTGCTGTGGGCGGAGCCTGCGACGTAAGGCGGCCGACCGCGTTGCCGAAGGCCGATGCCAGCTGGCTCAAGATGTCCGTCATCAACCCAGAACCGACGGTGAGTGTCAGCAAGCCCAGCAGGAGACATCCGCTGACGATGAACGCGGCCATGGGCGGTGGGATCTTGGCGCCGGTCGAGATAGGCCGGTACCGTCGCATAACGTCCGGGGGTGGGGCTGAGGCCTTGATCGACTGTGTCGGCAGCCGGTCGCTCGAAGGCGGCCGGGGCCGAACATGAGCGGCTCGTCGTTCTCGCATCGGCATGCCCGCTATTGTCGCATCCCAGTAAGGTCGGCCTCGCCAGGATCGCTTTGGTGCACGAAACCGAGCCGACCACTCGAAACTTCGACGGACTTCCGCGACGCGCGCTGGACGTGCGCGTGTTAGGCGGATGGATGTACTCTGCAATAGAGAGCGGACGTTCAGTTGCGTGCGTTCAGGTTCGAGGCGACAGTGCAGGCTCGCGACCCAAAGCCCGATCGGCCCCGAAACCCCGATGCTGGTTTCGCCCATCCGGCGGCCGGCCTTCGGAATCGAGTCGCGCCGATCGACGGCCCGCGGCCCGGAATGAGTCCAGCCGGCACGCCGCCCAGCGATCGAATCGCCACTCGAACGGCGCCGCGCCCCCCGACATTCCCTCATGCGGCCGCGGGCCAACCGGCGCGCTACCTTGCTCTTCAGACGGCCCGTGGAGGTTTCGGCCTGCCGAATCTGCGCCGCAACGTCTGCCCGCATTTCTTCATGACCGGCAGCCGGGGAGCGATCCCAATTCAGGCGCCGCACCTTCTCAAGGCTCTCATTCGCCAGGAGCAGAACGTCTCGCGCTGCCAGCTGCGCGGCGGCGTCCACCTCGAGCAGGGCTTCGTCAACGACGTCTGCCTGACGCCTCGGTTCAACCAGTGCGTCTTCTACGAAGACCAGCTGACGAAGGATTGACGCCGCCGGGCTTCAGCTATGCCGAGGCGCTCGCCGCGCTAGAGTCCCGTGGCCGTTTCGGCATTCGCCTCGGACTGGCCCGAACGCGCGCGCTCCTAGCCGACCTCGGCCATCCCGAACGGAAGTTCCGTGGCGCCCTGATCGGCGGAACGAACGGCAAGGGGAGTGTCCTTGCGCTCGTTGGATCCTCCCTGACCGTCGCCGGCTACAAGGTCGGCCAGACGCCGAAGCCGCATCTGGTCACATACCGTGAGCGGCTGCAGATCGGGGGCCGGCCGGTCGACCCGGACTCGTTCGCACGACTTGCGGGCGAGGTCCTGGCCAGGGCCGATCGAGTGGCTCGACGCCACGGCGACCCGACCGAGTTCGAGCTGCTTACTGCCGTTACGTTCCTCTGGTTCGCTGAGGTCGGCATCGATCTGGCGGTCGTCGAGGTTGGGCTGGGCGGCCGGCTCGACGCGACCCATGCCTGGGATGGCGGTGTGGCGGTCGTCACCAACGTTACGCTCGACCACACCGACCGGCTCGGCCCAACTGTCGAGGCGATCGCGAGGGAGAAGGCCGCGATCATCATGCGGGGCGATCGGGCGGTGACGGGGGCCTGGGGTTCGGCGCTCGAAGTAATCGAGCGTCGAAGTCGGCGAGTCGCGGCTCCACTGACGGTGACCCCGCCCGCACCGCTCCGCGGCTCCTATCTCGGCGGTATCGATGTTGAGCTGGCGCGGCTGGGTACGGTCCGGGTTGGACTCCGGGGGCGCCATCAGGCGGCGAACGTGGCCGTCGCCAATGCGACACTCGACGCTCTCGAATCGGCGGGGATCGCCAGCGTCCCAACCGAGGCGCGCCGCGCCGGCTACGCGGCGGTTCGCTGGCCGGGGCGACTCGAGCTCGTCGAGGTCGAAGGCCGGCAGATCCTGCTCGACGGCGCCCACAACCCGGCCGGCGCGGCGAGCCTCGCCGAAGCTCTCGACGACATGGCGCCGTTCCTGCGCCCTGGCCGGGCGACGCTCGTGCTTGCGATCATGGCCGACAAGGATGTGGACGAGATCATACGAGCACTGGCCGGGGCCACGATGCTTCGCGAAGCGCGAGTCATTTGCACCGCCCCGGCCGGCGGCCGGGCGCTGCCGCCGGATCGGTTGGCGGCCCGCTGGGGCGCAGTGGCGGGGCGTGCCGCTGAGGCAGTGGCGGAGCCAGGGGCTGCCCTGGACGCGGCCCTGGACGCCGGCCGTGGCATCGGCCGAGTTGCCGTCCGAGGCGCCGCGCATGGAGCCGGCCCTGTCATCGTGGCCGGCTCCCTCTACCTCGTCGGCGCCGTCCGGGCGATACTCATCGCGGATCCGGCACTTGTACCCGATCCGCCGCTCTCGCATCCGGAGAATGCGCCGTGACGTTAGCCGACAACGCCGGACTGCCGAGTCCTGGCCCCGCGCCAGTTCTGTCCACCCAGATCGGGCGACGGACGTTCGATTGGGGCAGTCGGACGTACATCATGGGCATCGTCAACGTGACCCCGGACTCGTTCTCCGGCGATGGCCTCCTTTCCGGAGCGGCCGGTCGTCCGGGGGCGGCGGTGGAGGCGGCTCTGCTTCAGGCCCACCGCATGGCCGACGAGGGCGCCGACATCCTCGATGTCGGCGGGGAATCCACGCGGCCCGGTCACGATCCGGTCGCCGTGGACGAGGAGATGGCCCGCGTCATACCGGTCGTCTCCGCGATTTGTGCCGCGCTGCCCAACGTCCCGGTCAGCGTCGATACGTCTAAGCCCGCTGTGGCCTCGGCCGCTTTGGACGCCGGGGCGTCGCTCCTCAACGATGTCTGCGGCGTCTCGCCGGAAGACGCCATCGCCAGCCTCGCCGCCGCGCGCGGCGTGCCCCTCGTGCTGATGCACAACCGGGCCCAGCCCCATTACCGCGACTTCATCGCGGAGTTGATGGAGGATTTGCGCGCGGCGCTGGACCGAGCCACGGCCGCCGGGGTCCCGCGTTGGAACCTGATCGTCGACCCGGGCTTTGGCTTCGGCAAGACACCCGCGCACAACCTCATGGTCATGCGCGAGCTGTCCGGTCTGCGAAGGCTCGGTCAGCCGGTTCTGCTCGGCGCGTCTCGCAAATCGACCATCGGTCTGTTGCTTGGCGGCCTGCCGCCCGATGAGCGGCTCGAAGGTACTCTCGCCACGACCGCAATCGCGATCGCGGCCGGAGTGGACATGATCCGAGTCCATGACGTGCGGGCCAACGTACGAGCCGCGCTCGTTGCCGACGCGATCTACCGGGAGGAACGCCAGTGGCCGACCGGGTAGGGCTGGTGAACATGCGCTTCGAGGGCCGGCACGGCGTGCTGGATCAAGAGCGTACGCAGGCCCAACCGTTCGAGGTGGACGCAGAGCTGTACCTGGACCTCGCCCCGGCCGGCCTCGCCGACGACCTTTCGCTGACGGTCGACTATCGCGATGTCTTCGAGATCTGCCGCGAGGTCGTCGAGGGCCGAAGCGTGAAGCTGATCGAGGCCCTCGCTGAGAGCATTGCCGCCCGCCTGCTGGCCAGGTTCGAGGCGTTGGCGGTGTCGGAGGTGGTAGTCCGCGTCCGAAAGCCCCTGGTTCCGCTGCCGGGCGAACTGGACTGCGCCGCGGTCGAAGTTCGGCGCCGACCCGAACGCCGCGTCTAGCTCGTCGACGCCGGTCGGGTCCCGAGCGTCACCTGGAGCGTGAGGTAGGTTCCGCCGCGGTAAACCTCCACGCTGACCGTCCGACCGGGTGCGTACTGGACCAGAACGTCCTCGAGCCGATGCGCTGCGTCGATCGCCTGACCCTCGACGCTGGTGATGATGTCGCCGGTCTTGATGCCTGCGAGGGCGCCGGGGCTGCCGGCCACGACGGCCTCGATCGAGTTGCCGTTCGTGTCCTCTTTGTGGACCCACGCGCCCTGGCCGAGGGGCAGGTTGTACTGCTGTTGCAGGCCCGGATCGATCGGATCGTAGGTAACACCGATGAACGGCCGCGACAGCTTCTCACCGGCCAGGGCCTGCTGCATGATCGGTTTGGCGATGTCTATCGGTATCGCGAAGCCGATTCCCTGGGCGACCTGGGCCTCGGCCGTGGTGACGCCCACGACCCGGCCGGATGCATCGACCAGCGGTCCGCCGCTGTTGCCCGGGTTGATGGCCGCATCGGTCTGGATCAGGCCGTGGAGGCTGACCGACGCCGGCGAGGAGGGGTCATTGCTGGCGACCGAGATGTCACGGCCAAGAGCCGAGACGATCCCGGAGGTGACGCTGTTCGGGTACTGGAGGCCGAGCGGGCTGCCGATCGCGATGGCCAGCTGGCCGACCTGGAGCGATGACGAGTCGCCCATCGCCGCGACCGTGAGGCCGGATGGGTTGCCAAGCTTGACGATCGCCAGGTCGGTCAGAGTATCGAGGCCGTAGATGGTGGCGGATAGCTGGCGACCGTCGTTGAGTCTGGCGACGACTGTCTGCGCTCCGACCACGACGTGCTTGTTGGTCAGGACCCAGCCCCGTGAGTCGTAGATGATCCCGGAACCCACCGTCGTGTTACCGGCTCCATCGTCGGCCACGATTTGAACCACTGCAGGGCCGACCTGGCTCGCGGCGGCGATCACGGTCGACGCTTCCGACTCGATCGATACCCTGATGCCGCTGTTCGCCGCCGGGGCTGCCGTTGCCGGATCCAGCGCGCCGGTGGCTCGCAAGGCCGCGTAGGTGGCGCCGGCTCCGAGAATCGAGCCGACCAACGATGCCGCGAGCAAAGCTGAGACAACCCCCCGGCCATAGCCGCCGCTCGTCGACGACGAAGGCGACCCGCCCGGCGGGGTCCACTGCTCCGTACTGGGTTCGAACCACCGCTCCGGCGTCACCTGGTCCAAACCTCCTGCGGCTCGGCTGTCGAAGTTCGCCTTCCACTGGTGGCGTTGGTCGGGCGGAGGCTCGAACCGGTGGATCCCGGGTGAGCTGGGGTCGGACATCAAAGGGGGAGATTCCGTATGTGAGAGGTGCCAGGCGCGAATGCTATGCGCGAAGAGGAATCGTCGCCGGGATGCGGGCCTGCGAAGCGGGCGCTGCGACATGCCGAAGCTTGAAGGGGCAGACATTCACGTTCCACAGGCCGGACGGTGAAGATTCCGCCACAGACCCCGAGCGCTCAGTTCGACCGAGGGCGACCCTGCTCCATGGTGGCCTTGGCAAGGGCCGCAGATTCCGCCGGCGCGGGGGGCTCGCCGGATGCCGCCGCGATCGATGACGCCGGGCTCGTCGCGGGTCCCGACGGCGCGGGCCCGGTCGTACCGCTCCCTACGGCCGGGACCGCTCCGGTGGCGATGGCATCGGCCGACATCCGTGGGTCGGCCGGCAGCGTCACGGTGAACGTGGACCCGGCTGTCACTCGGCTCTCGACCATGATCCGGCCGCCGTGCATCTCCACGACCGAGCGGACGATAGCCAGCCCCAGGCCGCTCCCGCTGCCGCGGGCCTCATTGGCGCGCGAGCCACGGTAGAAGCGCTCGAAGATTTGGGGCAGCTCCTTGGCGTCGATCCCTACGCCCGTGTCGATGACCTGGATGCGCGCCCCTCCGTTGAGGGGACTCAGCACCACCCGCACCGATCCTCCGCGCGGCGTGAACTTCAAAGCGTTGCCAATCAGGTTGGTCAACGCCTGACCGAGGCGCTGCGGATCGTGCCGGGTCACCAGCGTCGTTTCCGGCAGCTCCGCAGTCAGGCTGAGGCCTCGTCGATGGGCGGATACCTGCGCCTGCTCGACGGCGGAGAGGATCGTCGCTCGAAGGTCGTCGGGCCGAAGATCCAGGCGAATCAGCCCGGAATCGAGCTTCGACAGATCGAGCAGGTTCTGGGCCAGCCAATCGAGCCGCTCGATTTGCTGCCCGCTCGCCTCGAGGAACTCCGTTCGGGCGGCTACGTCGCTGCCGGCCTTCTCCTGGAGCAGCTCGTTGAAGGTGCGCAGCGCGGCCAGGGGCGTTCGGAGCTCGTGCGAGACGTCGGCCAGGAACTCCCGGCTCGTGTCTCGGTCGCGCCGGATGACCTCCATTGTCTCCTCGACCTGATCCGCCATGGCGTTGAACTGGCGTGACAGCTCTGCCATCTCTGCCCCGCCGGTATGGGCCCTGTCGACGGGGACTCGCCTCGCCAGGTCGCCTTCCGCGAGAGCCCGGGCCGCGTCCGTCAGCCTGCGCAGCGGCGTCGTGAAGCGGCGGGCCAGCAGAGCCGATACGACGATAGCCAGCAACAGCACGCCGGTCTCGGCCAGGAGAAGGAAGCCAACCACGCCCGTGATCGTGCTGCTCCGCGTCGTGTACGGCGCCGAAAGGCTGACCTCGAGGTACCAGGTTGGCTTGACGCCCTCTGGGTCGGCGAACTTGAAGATCTCCGTGTACGCGATCGAGTCGCGCGCCTGGCCGAGCCCCGGCTCGGCTGTGAGCGGCGCGCTGAAAGTAGATACCGGCGTCGTCGGGATCAACACGGTGCCGCCGGGCGTTTCGGAGCCGAGACCGAAGCGGAGCCGCAGGTCGGCCTGGGCAACGTTGTTGGCGTAGTCGGCGAGGGTGGTCCTGTCGCCCATGACGGCGCTGACCTGGTCGTTCAGCGTGCCGCTGGCCGAGACGACCGTGTTGTTGGCCGGGTCCGCGGAGGCCGTGGTCTCGGCCGCGACCCTCACCACCGCCGCAACTGCGTTGGCCCGCGCCTGGAGGTTGGTCATCTCCTGCTGGCGAAGGTCGTTGTCAAGGACGAAGACGGTCAGCACTGACACGATGCCGACGGCCAGGGCAAAGACCATGACGAAGGCGATCGAAAGGCGGCCCTGGAAAGTTCGCGGCAGGGCTCGGGAGACCGGCACGGAAAGGCTGCGACTCGCTCTGACCGGCCTGGCACGGGACTGGGGTTCTACCGAGTGCACCGCCACTGCGGGCTCTCTTGCGGCGCCTGCCCTGGCGCCGCGCGACCCGGAAGGCGCCTCTGGCTTCTTCCGGCGCCCCCGTGCCACCTTAGGTCTCCGCGAAGGCGTACCCCGCGCCACGGACCGTCAAGACGAACCGCGGGCTGGAGGGATCGTCTTCCAGCTTTTCGCGAAGGTGGCTGATGTGGACGTTGATCGTCTTCTCGTCCTGGTCGAGGGCCTCGTAGTCGCGGATGAGCTCGAGCAACTCCCGACGCGAGAAGACGCGTCCGGGCCGGCTGGCGAGGTGGCGGAGGATCTCGAACTCGGTGGCGGTCAGGGTAACGCGCCGCTCGCCACGCTGGACGCGCCGCCGTTCGAGATCGATCAACAGGTCGCCGTGGCGGAGCAGCCGTCCGCCTCTGGCGTCGGCCAGATCGCCGTATGCACGCCGGAGCAGGGCCTTGATGCGGCTCATCAGTTCGCGGAGCCCGAACGGCTTGGTCACGTAGTCGTCGGCGCCGAGTTCCAGCCCGATGACCTTGTCCATCTCTTCGTCACGGGCCGTCAGTATCAGGACGGGCGCCTTCGAGCCGCTCGTCCTCAGACGGCGCAGCACTTCGAAACCGTCGATGCCCGGCAGGCGAACGTCAAGGACGATGAGATCCGGGCCCTCGCGCAGAGCGAACTCCAGACCCTCTTCACCCGACCTCGAGACCGCGACCTGATAGCCCTCCTGCTGGAGGGCGTACTGGATCCCCCGGGCGACGGCGTATTCGTCCTCGACGATAAGGATCGTGGCAGCCACTGGCCGATCCTACACCCGGCCGCAGCCGTGGAACGGTCAAGGGTTTCGTTCCGGACGGCCTCGATGGGCGTCCCACCGGCCGGCTCACTGGCACGGTCGACCCGTGGCTCGATCGAACCAGTCTGGCACCGTGCCCACGTCATCAGCCCGAGCGTCTGTAGGCGTGCAACCGGCGTGGCCACCCGTCCCGTGGTAGGCTCGTAGGCCGAAGCGCCTCCGCAACGGTCAGTGCGCTCGATCGACCCGCGCAGGGAGGTTCCAATTCTGTGTCCGCCCCGTCAGTGCTCACCGCCACCCGCCGGACTGAGACCGGCAAGTCGGTTTCTCACCTGCGCAAGGCTGGCCGCCTTCCCGCGGTCGTCTTCGGTCATGGTCTCGCCTCGATCTCCGTCTCGCTGGATGCTCATGAGTTCGAGCACGTTCGCCGGGCGGCCCATTCCAACACCATCATCGAGCTCAAGATCGACGGCAAAGACGTACACCGCGTGCTGGTCCACGGCGTACAGGTGGACCCTCGGACCCGCCATATGCTCCACGTCGATCTCTTCGAGCTGAAGTCGGGCGAGGAAGTCACGGTCGAGATCCCGCTTCACACGATCGGCGAGTCCTACGCCGTCGAGCGCCTGGGTGGCACCCTCCTGCACAACGTCGACCGCGTCAAGGTTCGAGCCCTGCCGGAGAAGTTGCCGTAGGCGCTCGAGTATTCCATCGAGCCCCTCAAGGACTTCGATGTCGCGATCCACCTTCGAGACCTGCCGCTGCCGGCGGGCATCACCCTCCTGTCCGATCCGGACGAGGTCGTGGCCAAGGTTGCCGCACCGCACGTGATCGAGGAGCCGGTCGCTGTTGAGGCTGCTGCTGAGGAGCCAGCCGAGGCCGAAGCCGAGTCCAAGACCGAGGAGTAAGAGGTTCGCCGGGGCCGGCGCGAAACGTCCCGGGCAGCCGCGGTCCCTGCGCGCGCAAGATCGACCGCGTCCGCGGTCAAAGCCTAGGATGGGCACGTGCCTGGCCTGTCCCTCTCCCGGGGCAACATGCGTCGATCCGTGCCGGTCCTCGGCGCATTCGTCGTGGGTGCCGTCGCGTATGCGCCGCTGTACTGCTACCCGCTGCTGGCGCCGCAGTTCGAGGCCGCGTTCCATACCTCGCGCGAACTGGGCCAGATGCCGTGGACGATGTTCCTGCTGGTATCGGCCCTCTGCTCCCCGTTACTCGGACGTGCCTTCGACGTAATGTCGGATCGCCTCTTGCTGCTCGTCGGAGCGGGGCTGCTCGCTGCCGGCTGGCTCCTGGCATCTGCCGCTTCGGGCGTGGCTCTCCTGATCGTCGCTTACGGAGCGATGCTCGCGATCGGCGTCCAGCTGGTCTTCGTCGGCACGACGACGGCCGTCGCCCGCCGTTATGCGGGAGTAGCGGGGCTTGCGCTGGGTGTGGCGTATGCGGGTCCCGGCATAGGTGTCGCCTTAGCCCTGCCGGTTGCCGCTACCGTGATCCCGGAAATCGGATGGCGATCGACCGCGGGCGTCTTCGCCGCATTGTCGCTTCTGGCGCTTCCGTTCGTGTGGCTGATGACCACGGGCGCGGCCGTGCTCGTGCCGGCCGGCGCCACCAGCGCCGGGGGCGCCGACAGTTCGGACGGTGAAGCCGCGGAAGCGACCCCGGATCGGACCGCGGGAGCGAACCCCGCCCGTGCCGTCGGGGCGACGTCAGGGACTGGCCTCCACGAAACGTCCGCCCCGGGCGCCGTCGCCGCATCACGGGAGCTGTCGCCGCCGGGCAGCCGCTCGCGCCCGGACGCGTTGCGCCGCACGATCCGGACGCGCCGGTTCCTGATCCTGCTGGTCGGAGCCGTTGGGATCGGCTGTATCGACGAGGGAATCTTCCAGATGTCATCCCGGCAAGCCGTGGCGCAGGGCATCGGCGCCGGGTTCGCGGCCGACATGCTGGCTTTGCAGTGCTACGCGTACGTCGTCGGCCAGATCGTCGGTGGCGGTCTCTCGGACCGGTTTGGGCGCCGCTACATCGGGCTGCTGTGCGCGGGCTTGATTGCAGTCGGTGCGACCGGCATCTTCGCCGCGACCGGCTCGCTGCTTGCTCTCGCGGTCATCGGCAACTCGGTCTACGGCTTCGGCATCGGGGCCACGATCGCCATCCGATCGGCCGCTTTCTCGGATGTCTTTGGCGGCCACAACTTCGGGGCGGTTTTCGGCATAACGGCCGTCGCCTATCCGGCCGGCGGGATCATCGTCATGAACGTCGGCGGAATCATGTACGACCGGATCGGCAACTACTGGCCGGTCTACGTCGTAGCCATGGTTTCGCTGGCGGCCTGGTCGGCCGCGCTGGTCGTGGCCGGGCCGCGTCGCCACGGCCTACGCAAACGGCTCGACAGCGTTCGGGCCCGGATCCCTGTCTAGCGGTCGCAGTGGTCGGCGGTCCGCTCGCCCTGTGGCCGCTCGGCCGGCGGGGGTCTAAGCCACTTCCCGCCGGATCGTGGCGGCGGCGAGAGCCATGAAGACCGCGGCAATGCCGACGAGCACGCCCAGATCCAGCAGCACCTGCGGCGACGACAGATCGGCGCCGGCGATCATCACCTGGCGCAGTCCATCGATCGCGTACGTTACCGGCAGGATCCTGGCGACCGGTTGCAGCAGTGCAGGCAGCTGCTCGATCGGCCAGAAGAAGCCACCGAGGAGACCCTGCGGCACGATGACGATCGGGATGAATTGCAGGATCTGCAGCTCGGTCCGGGCGAAGGTCGACAGGAAGATGCCAAGCGAAACCGCGCCAAGGCCGAGGACGAGAACCAGCAGGTAGGCGATCAGCGGGTTGCCGACCGTCCGGACGCCGAGCCCAATGGCGAACGCCGGGATCGGTCCCAGCGCCGGCATCTCCAGGCGGCCGAGCACGAAGGCGAGCACGAGCGCCACCTGAAGGGTCGCGAAGAAGCCGAAGCCGAGACTGTAACCGAGGACGATCTCGGCTCGACTGACCGGGGTCGCCAGAAGGCGCTCGAGCGTCCCGCCGATTCGCTCGCGCAGGAAGCTGATGCCGGTCAGGATGAAGACGAAGAAGTAGGCGAAGAAGCCGACCACGACCGGGGCGAGCGAGTCGAGCTGGGTCGCATTGGGGGAGCCGTAGACGGTCGCCCGCTCGATCGTCGGGAGGGCGGCGCCCGCAGTGTCGGCGATCGCCGTCAGCAGCGCCTGCTGGACCGCGGGGATGACGGAGGCCTCGCCGGCCGGATTGAGCCCGAGCGTGAGCAGCTCGATCGTCCGGTTCTGCAGGCTGAAGTCGGATGGGAGAACCACGACCAGGTCGAGCTTCTTGTCCTTCAGCATCTGACGGGCGGTCGAGTCGTTGCCCACAGAACGGTCGAGGACGATTCCCGGTTGACCGTCGAGGGCGGCTTCGAGCCTGGTCGCCGCGGCTGCGCCGGCCGGAACGCCCGTCTTGTCGACGACGGCAACGTGGGCCGTCAGCGACTGCTGGCTGCTCAGCACCCAGCCGAGCAAGGCGATGATTGCAAGCGGGGCGATGAACAGCAGCGCCAGCGACCGAGGATCGCGTCGGAACTGGGCAACGATCCGGCGAAAGACCGCGGCGACGCGGCGCGCGTTCATCGGTCGGTCTCCTTCGAGCCGGCGGACGCCGACCCGACGACCTCCGTGGCAAATCTCAGGAAAGCGGTCTCGAGGTTGTCGGTGCCGGCTCGCGCCCGTAGATCGTCCGGCGCCCCCTGGGCAAGGACGTGCCCGTCGCGGATGAACAGCAGCTCGTCACAGCGGTCGGCCTCGTCCATGACGTGACTGGAGACGACGAGCGTGGCTCCGTCCGCGGCGAGTCGATGGAAGTGGTCCCAGAACTGGACTCGCAGGGCCGGGTCTACTCCAACCGTCGGCTCGTCGAGGAAGATCACGGCCGGGTGGTGGGCGAGGGCACAGGCCATCGACAGACGGCGCCTCATCCCACCGGAGAGCTGCGTTGCCGGTGTGCCGGTTCGCTTGTCCAGCTCGACCAGCTCCAGGGACTTGAGCATGTCGTTCTTGTCAGTCTGGCCGTAGAGGGCGGCAAAAAACGTCAGGTTCTCCCAGACCGAGAGTTCGGGGTAGATGCCGTCCGACTGAGTCATGTAGCCGATGCGGGCGAGGTTCTCGCGCGATGGCATCTCCACGCCCAGGACACGGGCCTTGCCGCTTGTCGCCGACGCGAGGCCGGTCAGGAGCCGGATCAGCGTCGTCTTGCCGGAGCCGTTGGGGCCGAGCAGGCCGTAGATGCGGCCTGGCGGTAGGGCCATGTCCACGCCGTCGACGGCATGGATCGGCCCGAAGTCCTTTCGCAGGGCGACCGCCTCCACGGCCAATGCAGCAGTTGCGGGCCGGGAAGTGGCCGTGGGCACGACCGCCGCCGGAGGGACGGAGTTGCTCATCTACCGACCTCCTGAGTTGGTGTCCGGCTGCGCGGCTCCGTGCAGGAGCAGGTCCACGTACGCCTCGACGTCGTCGATGGCCGGATGGATGCCGATCCGAGCCAGCTCGTCGAAAACAGCCGGCCCGAGCACGATCAACAGGAAGACCGGCCCGAACAGGCCTTGCAGCAACAACGCCGGGTCGATCGGGCGCAGGGCTCCCTTTTCGACTTGAACAGCGAACCACTCGAGCATCAGCGGAGCTCCCTGTCCGATGATCTCGGTCATCACGGCCCGCGCAAGCTCCGGATCCTGAGACGAGTTGGCGGTGAGGTTGCGGACGAGATCCGCCCTGGCGCGCATTGCCGCGTAGTAAGCCCGAGCGATGGCGACCAGACCGTCTCGCGCTCCGAGCTCAACCGCAGGCTCTATCTGGGCCCGCATCTCCTCGACCGGGCTGACTCGACGAGCCACCGCCCGCAACAACTCGGCTCGATCGGCGAAGTGGTGGTACACGGCGCCCTTGGTCAGGCCGGCTTCCGCGGCGATCGCCTCGATTGAAATCAGCCCGCTGCCGGGGCGGGAGAGCAACCGCACGGCGGCGTCGACCAGCCGATCGCGTGTCGGCTCGTCGGCCGCAGTGGAAACGTCCAGCCCCTCGGCGGCAAGGGCGGCACGCAAACCCTTGAGCCCCCCAAAGTAGTGGTGGACGGTCTGGCGCGACACTCCGACGTCGGCCGCGACTGCCTGGATTGACAGCCCGGCCCGGTCCGCCCGGAACTGGCGTCGGGCCGCGCCGAGAATGGCCGCCCGCGTGGACTGGTCAGGCATCGCACGGTCGGCGGCCGGCACAACATCCAGAGTTGCGTCCGTGGATTGGTCTGACATGCGTACCAGTATGCATGTCGCGTCAAGGAGTCGGTGTGGGCGGTCATCGGCGGGCGGGTAGTGTCGTCGGCGCGGGCTGCGGCGCGTGCGGGGCCGAGGACGGGGGGCAGGACGTCGGCGCGGGCTGGCCGAGGAGCCCGAGTTAGCTCAATGTCACCCGGCGTGGTGCTGTGCGGCTCTTCGGCACCGATTGCTGTTCAACCTCACCCGGGGTGGCACCAGGGACGTGCGTCCTGTCTTCCGCTCAAGCACCGGGGCGGACGGGGGTCCATCCGGCCTCCTGCAAGCTCACGGACCCGGCACTCCGAGCCGCGTTGCCATCGACGAACTGGTCAGCTTTGTTCTCTACCACCTGGGGCGATGTTGAGCGACTTCGGAAGCGGCAACCAACGCGTCGGGCGTCAGGGCGCGCTCACCGAGGTGGGTATGTCGCGCCGAACCAGTCGGAGCGAGACCGACTGAACCGCCGCGACGGCCGCGATCGCGACCGCGAACGCCACGACGACCCCCAATGATTCTATGGTCGAGTTGACGACCAGGAAGAAGACAATCGTGCCGAAGAGGCCGACTTGCAGGCCTCGAACCACGTTGATCGCCGCTTCCGGTCCCTGCAGGTGGTGGGCGAAGAGGGCCAGCACCGTTACATAGACCGGGAACGCTGCAAGCAGCCCACTCAGAGATGGGCCCAGGGCGCCCGCGGCGGCGGTGATCGCCAGGACGATGCCTGTGCCGACGATCATTCGAGCGGGGATGTCCCAGGTGGGCGGCGGCACGGCTGCGCTCATGGCTGGTGGGGGCACCGCGAACGCGAGGCAAACGATCATGGCCAGGGCGACGGTCGCGAATACGACCACGGCCGGTGCGGAGAGGACCGGCTGCATGGCCAGCGCCGTTGCGGCGAAGGCGGCGAAGCCACAGGCCACCGAGACGGGCCAGCCCGCCCGGCGAGCGATCCAGCCATACGTGAGGGCAAAGGTCGCGTCGCCGAGCAGGCCTGCGATCGAGCCCTTGGCCGCCCCGGCCGCGAACGCGTTTCCGTGATCCAGCGCGATGTACAGTGCAACCGGTCCCGACGTGAGTGGAAGCGCTACGATCCAGCCACCGACCGACGGACCCCAGCGGCGTGCGGCCAGGCTGGCCCCGCCGATGAGGATCGGGGTCAGGACGAGCTTCAGCAGAAGAAGGGCCACGACCGCAGCGTACCGCGGACGGATCTACCGGGTGTTCTCTCAAGTGCCGGGGCGGGTGTCCGGGCGGCCATCATCCAGCCGCGAGCCGCCGGATCTCGTCGGCGAGCGCGGCCGAGTACGCCTGGAGCCCAGCCTCGACTGCCGGCGACAACCGCTCCCCAAACTCGAACTCCGCACCGCCGATCCCCACGAAGCTGCCGCGGAGCGGTGAGCCGCGCATCTCCTCCGCGAGCGCCAGGATCTGAGCCGGTGGCAGCGAGTGCGAAGAAGCGGGGCTCGCGCCACTCCCCTCCGACCGCGCCACGGCCTCGAGCGGCAGAACCACGATCCGGCCCGCGGGGAGGCCAACCGCCGCATCCGCCACGACCAGGGCCGCGTCCGCGGGCACGTCCAGCAGCGCCTCGATGCCCAGCTGACCCAATTCGGTGATAGTGGCCAGCGCCAGGACGTCCGCCGGTAGCATCTCCGCGGCGAGCGGGGCCGCAGCGTCGTCTCCTCGGAGCCGCTCCCCACAGAGCAGGACGTAGACGCGGCTGGGTTCCGGGCGCTCGCTCACGGGCTGAGTCTACGGCCCCGTAACGGCCGTTGCGGAGGCGTGCCAGCCCGCGGCCGATCAGCTGGCCGGTAGTTCGATCCGCAGCAGGCGGTTGTCTTCGCGCTGAGCATCGATCGTGCCCGTGGCGATGAAGCAGATCCCGCCCGACGACCAAGCCGCCATGATCAAGCCCACGTTGAGCGGGATGGACACCGCGCCACCGGCGTGGCGGACGACAGCCGTGACAGGGAAACTGAGGTTCTCGTCGGCCGCTGGCAGCGTGGCGACGTCACCCTCACTCGGCCCGAAGTCAGCCCAGTCGAACGCATTCGGGACCGCGGTTGTCCCGGCCGGCGTCCACAGTGAGACCCGGTGATCCTGGCCCACGACGACCAGAGCCCCAGCGGAGGTCCAGCCCTCGGCGCTGGCGGCCAGTTGCGTGCCCCCGCCGTCGGTCAGATTGAGGATGAGACCGTCGGACGTCGCAAGCTGGCTCCCATCCGGCGAGAAGTAGACGTCCAGACGAATGTCGGCGAGAGGACGCGAGAGAACCGCTGCTTTCTCGGGCAGCTTCAACACGCTCAGGGTTCCCGGAATCGACCCGCCCACCGCGAGCGAGATCGCCGTCTCGCTGTCGCCCCCGCGTGTTCGGCTGCCGGTCGCGCTCTCGCCGACAAGGGCCAGCAGCCGTCCGTCCGCGGACCATCGCGCGGGCAGCCCGTAGCCGGCGATGCGGGCTCCAAGATGCCCGTTCGACCAGATCTGGAAGCTCTCATCTGCCGGATCTTCGCTTGCCGCGACCGGCGCCATGAGCGCGACCGAGCCATGGCCGTTGCTCAGCAGCCCCCCGAAGGTGCCCGGCACGCCGTTGCCGTCGGTTCCGTCGATCGAGTGGACGGTGACCGTTCCATGGGCGATGTCGTTCGGCGAGACGACGAGCGTCATGAGGTGGGTGTCGTCCACCCAGGCCATATCGAACGCGTCGAAGGACGCGATCCTGCGACCGGCGAGGTCGAGGATGTCTGCCCGGCCGGTGCCCAGCTCCCCGCCCCACGTCAGGACGGCCAGGAGCTTGCCGCTCGGCGACCAGTCGAGACGCTGGATGCTGTTCGCGGCGTCCACAACGGTGACGCCCGGCGGCAGCGACTGGCCCGGCGAGGCCCGGTCCACCGTCACCGGCGGAGTCGTTTGCGCGGCGCTCGCCGCTTCTGCGCTGGCCGCGCCGGGCGGCAGCGTCTGTGGCGCAGTGCCCGAGCTGCCGCACGCGGCGACAAACACGGCCGCCGCCAGGATTGCCCACCGTTCGAGTCTACGGATTCCAGCCATGGCCCCGGTCCCCCGTTCTGCGCCGAATCACCCTACCGCTTCGAAGCGCAGTTCGGACGTCGGACCCGGGGCCGCTGTGATCGACGCTGTCTTATCGGCGACCGATGGCTGCGCGTCCGACAACTTGACCGTCTGGAGGAGGAGTTCATCTCCGTCGGGCTCCGGCCGGCGAACCCGCAACTCAGACCGCAGCCGGCCAGCCGGCGATCCTGCGTCGGCTGCCTTCGCGCCTCGCTCGCGCACCATCAGTGCGCTCGCTGCGGTGGTCGTCGTCGCCGTGGCCTGCGCTCGGCGGACCGTCGAGCCATCCCTGGATCAGGTCAGTCGCGGTCGATCTCGAGGTTCAGGAAGTGCGTAGCGCAGCTGATGCACGGATCGTAGGAGCGGATCAGCTGCTCGAGACGGATCGTGGCCTCGGCATGCGGCAGCGTTAGCACCTGCGGCGCGAACTCCGCCAGATCCCGCTCGATCATGCCCTGGTTCTGGCCAGTGGGGGCGATGATCTGAGCCGCCGAGACCCGGCCGGCCTCGTCCATGTCGTAGTGGTGCCAGCAGATGCCGCGCGGCGCCTCGGTTCCCCAGCCAGCCTCACCGCCGCGCGGCGTCCAGGGCGTGAACGGCCGGGCCGGCTCCTGATATGAGTTGATGATGTCCAACGCGGACGCCGACGCATGGATCAGCTCCACGGACCGAGCCGCGATGGCCCAGTACGGGTTGCGGGCGATCTGTCTGGCGAGGCCGCTCGCCTTGAGCGCTTCCTGTGCCAGCGGGTGAAGCTGGTCGGAGTTGAGGGTCACTCGCGCCGACGGGCCGAGCATGTAGGTCCGGCCGTCGGTCGTTCGGGCGTGGAGGGCGTTCGTTCCCTCGTGCTGCTCTTCCTGGAAGGCCTCGCGCCAGCCCCAGAGCGGCACGTCGATCCCGTCGGACGACACCATCCGGCCCTCGTTGAGGCCGTACTCGATCGGATGCTTTATCGCAACGTAGAGCGGGTCGCGCTCGAACTTGGGTGCCTGGAAGGCGCCCACGAGCTTGAGCGTTGCCTGCGAGAGGGCCAGCGCTTCGGTCAGGGGCTCGCGCAGGGCTTCTACCTGGGTCTGCGAGGGGGTCTTCGAGAACCCGCCAACGCGCATCGAGACGGGGTGGATGGCCCGCCCGCCGACCAGCTTCATGATCTCGTTGCCGGTCCGCTTCAGGCGCAGCGCTTGCTCGACGACGGGCTTGTGGTCGCGGGCCATGGCGATGGCGCTTTCGTAGCCCAGGAAGTCGGGGGCGTGGAGCATGTAGACGTGGAGGGCGTGGCTCTCGATCCACTCGCCCCAGTAGAGGAGCTTGCGCAGCGCCCGAACATGGGGGTCGATCTCGACTTCGAATAGATGCTCGAAGGCCATCGACGCGCCCATCTGGTAGGCGACGGGGCAGATGCCGCAGATGCGGGCCACGATGTCGACGACCTCGTTGGGCGTACGTCCGACGACCAGCTTTTCGAAGTAGCGCGGCGCCTCGAAGATCGACAGGCGCGCTTCGTGCACCTCGCCGTCTGTGATGCGAAGCCGAAGGGTGCCCTCGCCTTCGACTCGCGCGATCCCGACGACCTCGAAGTTGTGCTCGCCGGTCGCGACTTCTGCCTTGGCCATTCGTCTGTCACCTTGTTGCGGGCGTACCTACCTGGACCCGAGCCCTCCGAGGGTGCCCGATTCTCGAGTGGCCGGAATAGGGCCGTTTGTCGTCCCGGACCGTGCCCCACGTTCCCTGGCCTTGCTCAATCGATGGGTGGGGGTGCCCGCGCTCGGAGTACTCCTGCCGCGACTCGTGGCCGTCCTCGGCTATAGTCGCTGCGTGGATCTGCCGTTTCAGCCGCCGATCGAGCCCATGCTCGCCAAGCTTACCGACGAAATCCCGCCCGGCGGAGGCTGGAGCTACGAGCCCAAGTGGGACGGTTTCCGGGCCCTTGTCTTCCGCGACGGCGACGATACGTATATTCAGAGCCGCGACCTCAAGCCGCTGGATCGCTACTTCCCGGAGTTGCCGCCGGCGCTTCGGGCCGCGCTTCCGGAGCGGTGCGTCCTCGACGGGGAGGTGGTGATCGCCGGGCCGCGCGGTCTCGACTTCGACTCGCTGCTGCTGCGAATCCACCCGGCCGCATCCCGGGTCAAGCTGCTGGCGGCCCAGACGCCGGCCAGCTACGTGGCGTGGGACCTCCTCGCTCTCGACGGTCGTGACCTGCGCGCCACTCCCCAGGGCGAGCGCCGCGTTCTCCTCGAAGCGGCCCTCGCGGGCGCGCAGCCACCCGTTCACCTGACGCCGGCGACACGCGATCCGTTGGTCGCCACCGACTGGTTCGAAAGGTTCGAAGGCGCCGGTCTCGACGGCATCGTCGCAAAGCGCCTGTCGGACCCGTACATGCCCGGCAAGCGGGGCTGGGCCAAGATCAAGCACGCCCGCACGGCCGACTGCGTCGTGGCCGGCTTCCGGTGGCACAAGAACGGACCCGGAACCTTGGTCGGCTCTCTCCTGCTCGGGCTATTCGACGAAACCGGCCGATTGAATCACGTTGGGATCACCGCCAGCTTTACGGCGGATAAACGGCGACAGCTGGTCGAGGAGCTGGCGCCGTTGCGGGAAGACGCTCTCGACGGTCACCCGTGGCTCGAGTGGGCCGACTGGGCGGCGGCGGCTCGAGCCAGCGGCCAGCGCATGCCCGGCGCAACGAGCCGCTGGAACCGCGACCGCGATCTCTCGTGGGAACCTCTGCGTGCCGAACGTGTTTGCGAGGTCGCCTACGACCATCTCCAGGGCGACCGTTTCCGCCACGCCACGACCTTCCTGCGCTGGCGCCCCGACAAGCGCCCCTCGGATTGCCGATACGACCAGCTGGATGCGACCGCACCCTTCGAGCTGGAGGCGATCTTCGGCTTCGATCAACGAGAGGCCGACCACGGGTCGTAGTCGACTTCGAGTGGCTCCTGTCCCGGCTGCTCCTCGGCCGGAACGTGCTCGAGGTTGACCCGAACCCGGTACCAGAGCGTGAAGCGACCGCGCATGCCGTCGACGAGGATATCGGCCGGCTCGAGGTGCGCCACGACGGCTCCGTGGCGAGCTTTCCAGCGCTCGAAGCCGGCCAGGGCCTCTTCCTTCGTGGCGGCGCGGGCGATCTCAACGAGTGGCTTGGTGGAGACGCGGCGGCCGGTCGGCGACGACGCGGCAGCGCTTCTGCCGTCGGCTTCGCTGCTGCCTTTCCCCGCGCCCGCGTCGGCGCCTTCGCCCTCGCCCATCGTGGCGCCCGCGGAACCCCGGCGAGCCCGCGAAGGCATGACCCGAGGCGGCTCGTCCGGCGCCTTGGCGTAGTGCGGCGGCCACGGCGCGTCGCCCAGGCCCCCACGCTCTTGCTGCCCCGAAAGCTCCAGCAACCGCTCCAACGACCCGACCGCCTCGTCGATCCCGGCGCCCGGGTCTCCTACCGCCCGGAATCGTTCCGGCACCGTCGCCAGCGTGAAGTCACCGAGTTCGCAATCGGGCAGCTCCCCCCAGGTCACCGGTGCGGAAACTCGCGCGTCGGGCACCGGCCGGACCGAGTACGCCGACGCGACCGTTCGATCCTTGGCGTTCTGGTTGTAGTCGATGAAGACCCCGTGGCGCTCCTCCTTCCACCACTTGCTCGAAGCGATGGACGGAGCGCGCTGCTCAACCTCGCGAGCCAGCGCCAGCGCGGCGCGCCGGACCTGGTCGAACGTCCAGCGCTGCTCGATCCGGACGTTGACATGGATGCCGCGTGAGCCCGACGTCTTCGGCCAGCCGACCAGTCCGTGATCAGCCAGCACCTCGCGCGTCACCAGGGCCACGCGCCGGATGTCGTCCCACGGCACGCCGGGCATCGGATCCAGGTCAACCCGCAGCTCGTCGGGATGGTCGAGTTCGTCCGCCCGAATAGCGTGCGGGTTGAGGTCGAGGCAGCCCAGGTTGGCGACCCAGGCCAGCCCGGCGGCGTCATCGAGAACGACCTCGTCGGCGGTCCGACCGGATGGGAACGACAGCTCCACGGTTCGCAGCCACTCCGGCCGGGACTTGGGGGCGCGCTTCTGGAAGAAGAACTCGCCCTCTGCGCCGTTGACGTAGCGTTTCAGCGCCATCGGGCGTCGGCCGGCCCCACGCAACGCGCCGTCGGCCACGGCGAGGTAGTAGCCGACCAGGTCGCGCTTGGTGTAGCCTGGCCCGGGGAAGTAGATCTTGTCGGGGTTGGTGATCGCGACCCGCCGTCCGGCGACGTCGACGAGCTCGCTCCGCGTTGGCATGGCCGAACGATAACGCCCCTGCCGACGCAAGCCCACCGAACGAAACGGCTCCACCGCGCGCCGGGTCAGCTACGGTGGTCCAAGTCGGCGCCGGGGTGAAATCACTCGGTCGGGGCGCTTCGCTCCATGAGATCGGCCAGCGTCTCCAGCTCGGGCCGGCTGAACGATTCCAGGAAGAAGTGCTTGACCGCGGCCAGATGACCGGGCGACGCCACCTCCAGGCGTTGCCGGCCTCGATCCGTCAGGACCGCGAAGGAGCCCCGGGCGTCGGAGGCGCACTTGGCGCGGACGACCAGGCCGTCGGCAACGAGCCTGTCGACCAGGCGAGTGATCCCGGCCCGACTCAGCAGCACGCGGTTTGCGAGCTCGTTCATACGCAGGCGATGGCCGTCGGTCAGAGCCAGTTGGAACAGAACGTCGAACTCGGCCAGCGGCATGTCGCTGTGCGCCATCAGGTCCGCTTCCAGACGCTGTGCCACCCGCGCGTGCCGGGAAAGGAACGCCCGCCAGGCCCGACGTTCCAGCGCGTCCAGCTCCGAGCTAACGAAGGGCGGCAGCGACTCGGTCGGCGCCGCATCGAGCACCGCCTCGCTGCCAGGGGAGACCGTGGCGGCAGGGCCAGACTGAGCGGCCCGGAACGCTTTTGGATTTCCCACTTGTAAGTCCTTGCTCATGCAACTCTTCTGCCACATAGTTGCTTAGTGAATGATCCGGGTGGGTCCACGCTAGCACGGCAACGAGGAAACAAGATGAGCATCTGGACCCTGGACCCAGCCCATTCCCGGATCGAATTCGCCGTCAAGCACATGATGGTCACGACTGTTCGGGGGCAGTTCCGCAAGTTCACCGCCGAAGTCGACATCGACGAGGACCACCCCGAGCAGGCCTCCGTCGTCGCGAATATTGACGCATTCAGCATCGAAACGGGCCAGGAGGCTCGCGATGCGCACCTCAGAGGCGCCGACTTCTTCGCCGCTGCGCCCTACCCGGAGCTGACGTTCCGCAGCACGCGCATCACGTCCGACGGCGATGGCTACAAGATCGGCGGCGGCGTGACGATCCGCGGCGAGACTCGGCCCGTCACCCTCGACGCCGAGATCAGCGGCGTCGTGCGGAACCTGCAAGGCGGACGTCGCGTGGCATTCAACGCCACGACCAAGATCAGCCGTAGAGCTGGGACCTTACCCGGAACGTGGCTCTCGAGAGTCTCTTCGGCGAGTGGCGACGGGCGGAGCTGCTAGTCGTCGGTGGGCATGTGGAGGTACATGCTCTGGATGCCGATCCGGCCGGGGCCGGTGAAGCGGTTGAAGACAAGGTTGCCCGACCCGCCCAGGATACCCATGCGGAGGCCGACGACCTTGATCTCCATGCCCACGCCGGGATCCTTGTAGACCCAGCCGCCAGGCTCGACGTCGAAGACTTCGCCCGGACCCAGAACCTTCTCGAAGACGTTTCCGAAGCCATGTAGCCAGATCGTGCCGCCTCCCTGGCCGCCGGTGAACGTGTCGATGAAGAAACCGGTGCCGCCGAACAGCATGTTCGCGACGCCGCGCAATCGGCGGAAGCTGTAGTCGACGTTCGCGGTCGCGGCCAGGAACTGGTGCTCGCGAACCTCGATCGTCTGGCCCGGCGCGAGGGGCATGTGGAAGACATGCCCGACGCCGTCGCGGCTGAACGCGATCTGCCCGGCCCCTTTCGTCTCGGTCATGAAGATCGGCATGCCGGCCACCGCGCGCTTGAAGGCGCCCTTCATCTGGTGCATACCGATGTCGATCGAAGGCGTCTTCCAAAGCAGGATGTGGTGCTCGAAGTAGACCGGCATCGAGCCGTCGAGCTCCATCGTCAACGCCGGAACCAGCTCGCCGTCTGTTCGAAATTGGACGCCCGGCCCCTGGCCTTCGTCGATCATCGTCGGCAGCAGCTTGGGAAGATACTCGGTGTGCATCGGTCCCTCCATGTGCCCGCTCCGCAGCGGGCGGCTCCCACACTCTAGGGCAGCGTGGTCGCCCTGGATACCGGACCACCGTACCGGTGAGTCGTGGCGCTACGTGCGGTGCCACCGTGAAGCCTGGAGTGCGGCAGCGCCATGCCTCTCGTCGATGACCGGTGGCCGGTGACCGGTGGCCGGTGCTCGGTCGGCCGTTCTGTGCGCGTGATACCATCCCGGTCGCGCCGACATAGCTCAGCGGTAGAGCAGTTGTTTCGTAAACAACAGGTCCTCGGTTCGAATCCGAGTGTCGGCTCCATCCTTCCCTTGTGAATCGTCCACCGTGGTATCCGGTTGCAGCGACTCTGAGGCTGGCTGACTCCTGCAGGGGCCGGTGCGGCCCACTTGGACTTCGGCACCAATGGCCCTGACGCATGCACCAGCGGCCGGCCGATACTTTGGTGTCGTCCTCGGAAGCTGCCGACGCGCGGCCTATGGAGGATGAGGAGGCCATCATGAAGACCATCGTCGAGTCCCCCGATCTCGTCGTCGTAACCAAGTACACGCGTGGCGTGGTCGGACCCAGCCTCGGGACGGCTGGGACTGTCAGGGACGGCGGACGGATCCGCACCGTAACACCGCCCGGCTGCTGGGGCCCGATGATCACGCCCATCTTCGCCGGAGGTCACGAGGTCTCCTGGCCGGTGGCCGTCGACGGCGCCAGGGTGGGCGACGCCATCGCCATCAGCATCGACAGGGTCGACGTCCTTTCCCGCGCGACCAGCTCGGGAACCATGACCACCAACCCGGACGCGTTCGGGAGCGACCCATTCGTTGACCACAAGTGCCCCGGGTGCGGGGCACTCTGGCCGGAGACCCGCCTCGAAGGTACGGGGCCCGACGCCGTGCGCTGTGTGAACTGCGGCGCCGAGTGCAGCCCGTTCAAGTTCGACGAGGGGTACACGATCACGTTCGACGACGACCGCGTCATGGGCCTGACGGTCGACGAGCGGGTCGCCCACGCGTTCGCGCTCGACGCTCGCGAGGTCGCGGGCCTGCCCGAGGGCAGCGAACAGCACCCGATCCTCGTGTATGAACCCCACACCATCCCCGGCACCCTCTCGCGACTCCGCTCGTTCATCGGCAACATCGGGACGATTCCGTCGAAGGACATGCCCGACTCCCACAACGCCGGCGACTTCGGCTCATTCCTCCTCGGGGCCTCTCACAAGTTCGCCATGACCGATGCGGAGCTCAAGGAGCATCGCACCGACGGCCACCTCGATTGCGACTCGGTGCGCGCCGGAGCCATCCTCGTGGTCCCGGTCAAGGTTGACGGTGGCGGGATCTACATCGGCGACTCGCACGCAAACGAGGGCGACGGGGAACTCGCGCTGCACACGACCGACATAACGGCGGAGGTCGAGGTGAGGGTGGACGTGCTGAAGGGCGTGCACCTCGACGGGCCGGTCCTGCTCCCGGTCGCCGAGGACCTGCCCTGGATCGCCCGGCCATTCACGACCGAGGAGATCGCCAGAGGGCGCAAGCTCGGCGAGCGCCACGGCGTGCAGGTTCAGGCGGACGTTGCGCCGGTCCAGTTCATCGGCACCGGGCCCACCATCAACGATGCCGCTGACAACGCCATCGCGAGAGCGGCGACATTGCTTGGCATCAGCCAGGCACAGGTTCGCAACCGCTGCACGATCAGCGGTAACGTTGAGATTGCCCGGCTGCCGGGAGTGGTGCAACTCACGATGCTGGCCCCTCTCGACCTGCTCGACCACGCTGGCCTCGGCAACCTGGCGCGAAGGCAGTACGGTCTATAGGCCCGTGCGAGGAGGTAAGGGCCGTGGACGAGGCAAGCGGGGCTATCTTCCCCGCGGCGGCCACCGATTGTCATGGCTAGAGGCGTCGACCGGACCCAGTGCCCCGATTCATAACTTAGGGTATGGAATCGCCGCCGTAGCCGCGAGCAGCTGGAAACGCGCGATTTGCACCCGAACGTTTCGGAACGGGATCCAGGCATTTCGAATCGCGGGCGAGTCGGCCGAAGCCGGGGCGGCGGCCTGGGCGGCCAAGACTCCCTAGCCTTCGCCTTCGATGACTCCGAAGTCGAGCTGTGCGATCGCCCTCTCGACCGCAGATTCGACCGTGGCTATGCCGTCCCTCGTGGGCGCGCGCCTCGTCGCCATTCTCCCTCTGCCGGCTTCCACGTTTGGCTTTGCGCCAGTCTAGCCGACACGAGGGAGGGGCCTTGCACGCCCCCGGAGCCGGCGCTGGCGAGGCCGCGCACAGCGCTTGCAAGGGCTGGCGAGTTTTTGCGTAGAATTGCACCATGTCGAAACGACTTGCGGAAGTAGCTCGGAAGGTCGGCGTCAGCGAGGCCACGGTCAGCCGCGTCCTCAACGGGAAGCCTGGAGTGTCCGAACAGACACGCCAGGCGGTTCTCACCGCCCTCGACGTGCTTGGCTATGAACGGCCTACCAAGCTCCGCGGTGAGCGGGCCAGACTCGTCGGCCTCGTGCTGCCAGAGTTGCAGAACCCCATCTTTCCGGCCTTTGCCGAGGTCGTTAGCGCGGCTCTCGCGCAGCGTGGCTTCACGCCGGTGCTGTGCACCCAGACGGCCGGCGGCGTGTCCGAGGCCGACTACGTCGATCTCCTCCTTCAGCAGCAGGTATCCGGCATCGTATTCATAGGCGGCCTGTACGCACAGGAGGACGCACCCCACGGGCACTACGCCCGTCTTGCCGAACGGCGCCTGCCAACGGTGCTGGTCAACGCCGCCATCAAGGATCTGGACTTCCCTTGCGTGTCCTGCGACGACTCCGTCGCCATGGAGCAGGCCATGGGCCATCTGCTTTCGCTGGGTCACTCCCGGATCGGAGTGCTGATCGGTCCGCCAGACCACGTACCGTCCCAACGCAAGCTCGCCGCCGCTCGTGCAATAGCCGCCAGGGCGGGCATTGCGCTCGAACCCGAGCAGATAGCTCATTCGCTCTACTCGCTCGAAAGCGCCCAGGCCTCGTCCATGCGGCTGCTCGAAGCCGGAGTCTCGGGGATCGTGTGCGCCAGCGATCCAATGGCCCTGGGTGCCATTCGCGCCACCAAACGGGCCGGCCTCAACGTGCCCCGAGACGTCTCGGTCGTCGGTTTCGACGACTCGGTACTTATGAGTTCTATCGACCCACCGCTGACCACCGTACGCCAGCCGATCGAGCCGATGTGCCGAATGATCATCGAGCTGCTCGTCAGTCAGATCGACGGAACCGGCCTGTCTCATGCGGAGCTGCTCTTCGAGCCCGAGCTGGTAGTGCGCGGTTCGACTGCTCCTCCCGCCGGACCGCGCTAAGGCTGCACGGGTCGGCCTGAGCCGCGCTCGCACGCGGACCACCGTCGACCGCCTGGGCCGATGGCCCAGCTGTTTCGCGCTGTCCTCGACGGTGGCGCGGGCCAACTTCCCGCGCCTTGCTTGTCGGGGTTCCAGCGAGCCCTACGCCATCCTGACGCGGCATTGGTCTACTAGTTGCAGCTCCGACGATAAATCTCAGGAATACATTGTCGAGATCTTGCATAGATTTGTCAGATAGAGTACTTTGCGTCAGGCGGCCACGGAATGCCCTCGGGATTGGATGCCGGCCGCCCGATCGGAGCAGAGTCGAAGTGACAGACGGGGTCCTCGAAGGCGCGGCAACGCCGCTTGGCAACGTCGCCCCGGAGGGGTGGTCGCCATCCGACACGGACGATGAGTGGTGGCGTCGCGCCGTCATCTACCAGATCTACGTTCGCAGCTTCGCGGACGGCAATGGCGACGGCGTCGGCGATCTGGCGGGCGTGCGGAAGAGATTGCCGTACCTAGCGGACCTGGGAGTCGGCGCCATCTGGTTCACTCCCTGGTACGTTTCGCCGCTGGCCGACGGCGGGTACGACGTCGCGGACTATCGGGCCATCGACCCCTCCTTCGGCTCGCTCGACGAGGCGGAGCTGTTGATTTCGGAGGCCCGCAACCTGGGCATCCGGACCATCGTCGACATCGTTCCGAACCACGTTTCGGACCAGCACCCCTGGTTCCAGGCGGCGCTCGCCGCAGGGCCGGGGTCGCCGGAGCGAGCGAGGTTCTGGTTCCATCCCGGTCGGGGCGAAGACGGCAATGAGATACCCAACGGCTGGGTATCCAACTTCTCGGGCCCGGCCTGGACGCGAACGCGAAACCCGGACGGCAGTCCGGGCGAGTGGTACCTCCATCTCTTCTCGGCTCAGCAGCCTGACCTGAACTGGAGCCACCCCGACGTTCGAGCCGAGCATGAGGCGATCCTGGCCTTCTGGTTCGACCGTGGTGTGGCAGGTGTCCGAATCGATTCGGCAGCCCTGCTGGTAAAGGACCCGGCCCTGCCAGAGGTACCGGCGAATCCCAGGCCCGGCGAACATCCCAACACGGATCGCGACGAGCTGCACGAGATCTACCGTCGTTGGCGTGCCGTCGCGGATTCCTATTCCGGCACCCGGATCCTCGTCGGGGAGATCTGGCTTCCGGACATCGAGCGTTTCGCGAAGTACCTCCGACCCGACGAACTGCACACGGCCTTCAACTTCGACTTCCTGGCTCGGCCCTGGGATGCGGCGAGCCTGAGGGCGTCGATCGACACCACCCTGGCCGCGCACGCGCCGGTCGGCGCTCCGGCGACGTGGGTCCTCTCGAACCACGACGTCACGCGACCGGTGACGCGGTACGGGCGGGAGGACTCGTCGTTTGCCTTCGCGACCAAACGAGCCGGCACTCCGACCGACGTCGAGCTCGGTCGCAAGCGTGCCAGAGCGGCCGCGCTGCTGTGCGCTGCTCTACCGGGTTCGCTGTACATCTATCAGGGCGAGGAGCTTGGCCTCGATGAGGTCCAGGATCTGCCCGCGCACCAGTTGCAGGACCCGATGTACCTGCGCTCCGGCGGCGCGGACCCGGGCCGCGACGGTTGCCGCGTTCCCTTGCCCTGGGCGGGGACCTCCTCGCCCTTCGGCTTCAGCCCCGCCGGCGCGACAGGCGAGCCCTGGCTGCGGCAGCCGGGGCATTGGTCGGAGCTGACGGTCGAAGCTCAGCAGCTGGACCCGCACTCGATGCTCAGCCTCTATCGAACGATGCTCAGGATCCGGCGGGGCGACCCGGATCTCGGCGATGGCAATCTGCGGTGGCTGCCCTCATCGGACGATGTGCTCGCCTTTGAGAGGGGCGAGGGGTTCGTCTGCGTCACCAACTTTTCTCCCGCCCCGATCGAGCTGCCGGTCGGCTGCCCGCCTCTCCTTGCCAGCGCCGAGCTGACGGCCGGTCTCCTGCCGTCGGACGCCACCGTCTGGCTGCACTCCGAACCATACGCAACCCAGGATCGCACCCTGCAATTCCCGAGACAGGGAGGAGAAAATGAGGATGGAATGACGGCTCGCAGACAGTTTCCCGTTGGGGGATGGCAAGCTCAGCCGACAAGCCCAACTGAGCCAGACAGCCAAACATCAAAGGTGAGTGAGGAATGACAGCTTTGCCCATTGGCAGGTTTAGGACTCTGGCGGTGGTCGCCTTGGCCGTCGTCACCGTGAGCGCCTGCAGCTCTACCAGCACCCCGAGTCCCACTACCGCAACCGTCGGTACACCGGCGCCAAACGCGACACAGGCGCCCGCTGCCACCCCGAAGCCGGTGACCATCACCGTCTCCAGCCTGCTCCCGGGCAGCACGCAGTCTGCGTTCGATGCCTTTAACCTCCGGGTCAACGAGTTCGAGGCCCAGTACCCGTGGATCACAGTTCAGGGGCAGGAGTACCAGTGGCTGGCCACGACCTTCACGGCCGCACTCGCGGCCGGCACCCTGCCGGACGTCTTCACGATCCCCTTCACTGACGGCAAGGGTCTGATCGCGCAGCAACAGATCGTCAGTATCGACTCCCGTGTCCGGGCTATTCCGGACGCCGCTCAACTCAATCCGAACTTGCTCGTGAACGGGCAGGATTCCACCGGCAAAATCTTCGCCGTCCCGACGGCGGCATATGGTATGTCCCTGACGTATAACCGCACGCTATTCACGAAGGCTGGCCTCGATCCCGACAAGCCGCCGACAACCTGGGACGAAGTCCAAGCCGATGCCAAGATCATCGCGCAAAAGGACAATGTCGCTGGGTTCGCCCAGATGGCCACGCAGAACACCGGTGGCTGGCAGTTGTCGACCTTAACCTATGCCCTCGGTGGGCGGATGGAGAGCGTTGGCAGCGACGGCAAGGTCACAGCGACGGTGAACAACCAGTACACCATTGCGGCCCTCCAGTGGCTCCAGCAACTGCGCTGGACCGACGACTCCATGGGCTCCACCTTCGACTACAACTGGAGCACCATCAACCAGGCCTTCGCCGCCGGCCAGGTCGGCATGTTCCTGGGCGGTTCCGATCTCTACACCACGATGATCCAGAACGACAACCTGAATCCTGCTGACTACGGCATCACTACCGTTCCGCTCGCAAGCGTCCCGACGGCTGCCCTCATGGGCGGCGGGACTCTTGCGGCCGTCAACGTCAACACGACTGAGGCGCAGCGAGACGCGGCCGTCGACTGGATCAACTACTACTACCTGGGCCAAATGACTAACCAAGCTGATGCCGTCGCGAACGCCAAGGCGCTGCAAGATAACAAGCAGCCCGTCGGCGTGCCGGCTCTGCCGATCTTCACCAAGACGATCTACGACCAGGACCAGACCTGGATCGCGAGCTACATCAATGTCCCGACGGCCCAGATGGCCCCATTCCTCAACAACATCTTCAGCCAGCCACTGGACAGCGAGCCGGCAGCGAGCACTCAGACGCTGTACTCGCTTCTTGACCCGGTCGTCCAGGCCGTCCTGACAAACAAGAACGCAGACATCACTTCGCTTCTCAACGCGGCGAACAAACAAGTCCAAACCGCCATCGACAAGGGCGAATAGACAACTTTCGCTGGGGCCCAGGCTCTCCTCCCCCTGGGCCCCATCGAGGCCTTGCGACCCAAACTCACCCTGCCACGCTCTGGAGCGAGGCAGGGTGGCGCGCAGAAGGCAGGTGTCTCAGGCATGAGCTCTCTAGCTGGACCAAAAGTGGCAGCGACCAGCGAACGTAGGCGTCGTGGTCTGCCGACATGGGTCAGCAGAGACGGACTGAGCACGCTGGTCTTCCTGCTGCCGTTGCTCGTGATATTCGGTGTCTTCTCCTGGTTCCCGATCGTGCGAGCCCTCGTCATGAGCTTCCAGGAAACGAACCTCGTTTCCCCGCCGACGTGGGTAGGCCTCAACAACTTCGTCAATGTGCTTCAAGATCCGTTGTTCGGCACGGCCGTCTCCAACACGATCTACTTCATGTTGCTCGCGCTGATGTTCGGCTATCCGATCCCGCTCGTGCTGGCAGTGGTGATGAGCGAGACGCGCCACTTCAAGGGCCTCTACAGTGCCCTCGCGTATCTGCCCGTGGTGGTGCCGCCGGTGGTCTCGGTGCTCCTGTGGCGGTTCTTTTATGACGCCAGCCCGACCGGAGTCTTCAACACGATCCTCGGTTGGGTGGGACTCGGGCCGTTTCCGTGGCTTCAGGACCCGGGCACCGCGATGCCGTCGATCGTGCTCGAGGCCACCTGGGCCGCCGCCGGCGGAACTGTGATCATCTATCTCGCCGCTCTCCTCAGCGTTCCGTCCGAGCTCTACGACGCGGCCGAAGTTGACGGGGCCTCGATCTGGAACAAGATCTGGCACGTCACCCTGCCTCACATGCGCGGGATTCTCTTCCTCACGTTGATCCTCCAGTTCATTGCGACGGCGCAGCTCTTCACGGAGCCGTTCCTGTTCACCGGTGGTGGCCCGGCCAATGCGACTATGACCGTGCTGTTGCTCATATACCACTACGCTTTCCAGAACAGCCTCGGCGGCGACTACGGGATGGCTGCCGCGCTCAGCGTCATGCTCGCCGCATTCCTCGGCGTATTCACAGCGGTCTATTTCTGGCTCACCCGGTCGTGGAGTGCCACCTCATGATCTCGAGAGTTGCCAGGCGGCGCCGGCAAAGGGCCGTCGAAACCGAACGACGCATTGTTTCCATTGCGGACTGGCGTCGTCCAGGGATCCGCCGAACCCTCCGGACAATTCACGGCGTGACGCTGATCTTCCTTCTGATCGTGGGACTGGGCCCGCTTTTGTGGCTGGCCAAGTCGGCCATTACGCCGACTCAGGACACCCTGCGAACACCCATGGCAATGTGGCCGCATGGCTTCGACCTGAGCTATCTCGTTACCGCCTGGACACAGACGCATATCGATCGCTACTTCATGAACACCGTCTGGATAGTCGCGGGATGTTGGTTAGTTGAGATCACGGTTGCGACAACCGCGGCTTATGCTCTCTCCGTCCTGCGCCCCAGGTTCGCAAACCTCGTGATGGCTTTGGTGCTGGCCACCCTGTTCGTCCCTGCGATCGTGTTGCTGGTTCCGCTGTATCTGACGGTCGTAAATGTGCCGTTTCTGAACTTGAGCATGATCGACACGTTCTGGGCGGTATGGCTTCCGGCGGGGGCGAACGCGTTCAACATCGTGATCATGAAAAGGTTCTTCGACAGCCTGCCTCGCGAGATCTTCGAGGCGGCCCAGGTCGATGGCGCGGGCCCGTTCCGGCTGTTCTGGTCGATCGTCCTACCGATGTCACGCCCGGTCCTTGGCGTGGTCTCGGTCTTCGCCGTTATAGGGGAGTGGAAGGATTACCTGTGGCCGCTATTGGTGTTGCGGAATCCGGACCTCCAACCGCTGTCCGTGCGACTCCCGACCCTGCAGCCCTCGACCGAGCTCGACATCTTCCTCGCGGCGCTGCTGATCTCGTCGGCTATCCCGATCGCTCTCTTCCTGATCTTCCAGCGGATGTTCCTGCGCGGAAGCGGTCTCAGCGGGGCCATCAAGGGCTGACGGGCAGCGACGATTCGCCCTGGTGCATCAGCGTCGCCCGACTTGCGCTGGACCGACAATAGGATGCATCAACTGCAGAACCTGACCGGCAGTACGACACCAAGCGCCAGCGGACGGTTGAGCCGGCGATCGGCAGAGACCAGGACCCCCGGCGATCCGGGCAATTGCCTCGTAATGCGTGAACGGGCCACCCGTACTTACGTATAGATGGGCTGAGGTTCGGCCCGAGGTAACCTCTCGGGGCGCTCATTCAGGCCCCGGCCAGCCCGCATTCGCTCTTCAGGAGGCTGCGTGCTCATCCCGTTCATCGGGTATGCCCTGGGTCGCCGCTTCATCGGATACGTCGAGTGCGAAGGCGAGCGGCTGACCGACGTGATGAATCGATCCGAGTCGATCGTGGTGCGCGAGGCCTTCGTCGAGAGTTTCGAAGAGGACACCATTGTCAACCTCGGCGACGGAGAGGTCGACCGGTCGATTCTCTACGCGGTCGAGTCGAGCGGCGCTCGCGGCGAGGGTACGCGGGGCATCCACACCATTCGCCACCGTCTCCAGATTCAGTTGGGGCCGTACAGTGTCCTGGGTCTGCTGCAGTCCCTGCCCGGGCAGCTGCCCCTGCCGTACCTGCACTCGCGCGGGCCGATGATCCCGCTCTCCGACGCGACGATCGGCTTCGCTACCCGCGGCGCGCTGCAGCTTCGGGACGTGGGATCGCTCATCGTCAACCGCGACATGCTCGACTGGGTTCGGGCGAGCGAGGATGAAGCCCTGGCATTCCCCGGCGTACCGGTCCTGACCGACCGCGTCTAGCCAACGGCCCGGCTCTTTCGCCCTCCGGCTGGCTCCAGGAGGCGTGAAGCCAGCCGTTCGCCAAGGCCGATCGCGTAGTTCTGGCCGCGGTCGTGTGGGTAGACCTGTGCGATGGTGGCCGTAAACAGGCCGGGCAGGGGAGTTTCGAACGGAGGGATCCGATCCAGAAAGTCCGTGCCCACGATCGGCTGCGCGTCTGTAGCGGTGAACGACCAGCGACCGATAATCCAGCTGTTGTCGACCGCTGGGTTGATGCGCGCCAGGTGCGGCATGAAAGCGTCCACGAGCTGGTCGGTGCTCAGCTTGAGCATGGGATCGGCTGAGTCCCGATAGCTGCCCAGGTAGATCAGATGCCTGCCGCCGTATTCGGCCGGGCTCCGGAAGTTGGTGTGCTCGACCACGACGATGAATGGGTAGCCCGGGTCGTTGACGTTGAAGCTGCGGCCGGTGCCGGTGGGACCGGCGGGCTGCGGCCCGTGCATAAGCGTGTCAGAGCCCCGTGTGCACAGCGCAGGTTCTCCCACCCGTGTGAGTAGCCCTCGACGCAGCCGTTCTTGCTGTCACGACGTAGCCGGCTAGCGGAGCGGTTTGTAGACTCATGGCGCGTCCGCCAAGATGGTTCCGAAGCGGCCCGCGGGCGCTCCATGTTCCGCGTGGCAAGAGGTGGGCGATGACGGCAATCGCCGAGCGCATCGCCGAGCGCATCGCAGGCCGATCGCTGGTTAGGGACGGGCTGGCGCTCGGCGGCATCGCGTTCGTCGTCACAATCTACGTGTCCTGCTTCGTCTTCGCGAAGCCGGGTTACATAGGAAGCGACCTGGCCCTCTACCAGCGCGAGGTCCAAGCATGGCTCGGCGGTGCACCGATGTATCCGCCGTCCGAGGTCGCCGGCCCATTCACAATCGTGTCCGGCGTGATCCTCTACCCGCCGATCACGATCCTGCTCTTTCTCCCGACCCTGCTGCTTCCGTTGCCGCTCTGGTGGCTGATCCCTGCGGCAATCATCGGAACCGTCGTGTACCGCTTGCGCCCGGGCGGCTGGTGGCTCCTCGCGATCGGCCTCTGCCTTCTCTATCCACAAAGCGTCACTATGGTTGTGGACGGCAATCCGGGCATGTGGCTCGCGGCGGCGCTCGCGGTCTCGGTCTATTGGCGGCCGGCGGCTGCCTTCGTGCTGCTCAAGCCGTCCGTGTTCCCGCTCGCCCTGATAGGGCTCCGAAGCCGCGGGTGGTGGGCGATTGCCGGCCTCTTCGCGCTGGTGAGCCTCGCGTTCCTTCCTCAGACACTCGATTGGCTCGCGGTCATCCGCAACGGGCAGGGGGGAAGCCTGCTGGGTGGGCCGATGTACTCCCTTGGAGATCTGCCGCTGCTCGCAGTGCCCCTCCTGGCGTGGGCGGGCTCAACTCGCGCGGCCCCCGACGGGGCCACTCTACTGGCCGGACTACGCCGGGATCGTCGGCGACCAGCGGCGCAGGGGCCTGGGCGAGGCTAGCCGGGGCGACTTATCTCGCGCTTATGTCGCACTCGCGCAGGCGATCTCGCGGATGACCGCTCTGGTTCAACTGGACTGCTCCGCCGGAGGCCCTGATCCCATCGGCAAGAGCCTCGTAGAGAGGCTGGAACCCTCCCAGCGGGTAACCCAGCACGGGGGTCCGATCGTGGACCCTCGCCCAGAACCACGGCAGAGCAACGTCCTCGGCCGCGGCCCCGAACTTGCCCTCGAAGAGCGGGCGCCAGATCTGTTGATAGGATGGGCGGCCCATCCAGCGTCGAAGCCAGCGGCCGGCCGAACGGCCCTCGAGAAGATCGCCTCGGGACAGGATGCGCAGCGCCGCAAGCGTCGCCCCATCCGAAGGCGGTCCAGCCGGCGCAGGTGCTCGAACTTGAGAAGCGACACGGCACAGTCCAGCGGTTGGCTCTCGCCCTGCAGTAGCGTGGCCGTGAGCGGGTGGGTCCAGGTCAGCCCGGCCGCGAGCCCAAGCGCGTCATAGGTGCGACGCAGAATGTGGTCCGATTTGAACGCGTGGTGGTAGAAGCGTTCGAGCCGGACGCCGGGCTCAATCTTGAAACTCGCGGCCTGCCCCCCGAGGTGGCCGTCCCTCTCGTACACGGTCACGGCACGACCTGCGTCGGCAAGCCGTCGGGCGAGGCTAAGGCCAATGGCGCCAGCGCCGATTACCGTCCAGCTCTCAGCTTGTGTCTGTCGTTGGGTCATACCGCCGACCTGGACGAAGGCGGGACGCTTAGCCAGCTTCAGGGGTGAGTGTCCTGAAACGAAAACGGCTCCCACCCAATAGGTGGGGTGTGGCAGTCTGCTCCCGGTCACGGCGGCTAGACTGCCCCAGCCGGGCAAGACGCGCCAACGACATGCGCCGACCGGGTGTCTCACGAATGAGGCCATCTGGTCAGCCAGCAGAATCAGGACTTCGGGGACCGCATTTGGCACACACTGCGGGGGTTATTATCGGGGCCGGTTCCTGAAATCTTGGGCGCACGCTGGAACTTCCCCGGAGGTCGCCCGGATTGGACCCTGTTAGACCGAGCCGTCGAGGAGCGAGCCGATGGGGGCACTGACCCGGTCGACCGGTGCCCTAGTCGTGCGGCTTCAGACCGTTCGACAGCAAGTGGGCTCGGTCCGTCTCCGGTTCGTCGGCCAGGCCGCCCTCGCGGCGTGGTTCGCCCAACTCACGTATATGCGGACTGCGGGCTTCGTCCGCGGCGGAACCCCGCTCGGCCAGGACGTTCAGATCTACTACCGGGGCGTCCAGGCCTGGCTCCACGGCAGCGATCCGTGGGCGGCGGGCGTCGTCGTGAACCAT